>ENA-ORSS01000474-ORSS01000474.1-human-gut-metagenome-genome-assembly--contig:-NODE-474-length-49495-cov-9.782221_pt1 | contig 49495 bp, 40 predicted proteins | sample MGYA00241899_ERZ509162 | MGnify/ENA primary metagenome ERZ509162 (study PRJEB26280, sample SAMEA2338641) | human gut metagenome | biome: human gut; feature: human-associated habitat; material: faeces... | reverse complement strand
CTCTTTTTTACAAAAAAATTATCATTTATCTTGACTATTAATAGTTAGTCTCCTTCTATAATGATCTATGCTAACATTTTAATTATTTTAGAAATGTCAGCAATTGAATCTGCCCAGATAATTTCAATGTTACAAATTTCTAAATAATAATTATTTATTTTTAAAATATCTTGTATTGATAAGTTGTCTCTAACAAAAATAGCAAAATGACATTTAAACTTTTGCTTAGTATAATTTAGTATTCTTTTTTCATTATAATCAGTAACACTATTACCAATAAACAAACAAACGTCGTCTTTGAAAGATTGTAATTGAATTGCAACTTGCCAATGATTTGAATTATTATACAATTTAAAATAATCATCTTCTGACAAGACTATTGTATCTGCACCATCAATCATTTCTTTATCCTTAACTCCATATGGTAAATAACCATGTACATGGTAGATTGGCAAAAAATTCTCATAATAATTTTCATTAGAAACCATTAATGAATACTCTATTTTTCTATTTTTTAAAATTATTTCTAAATAATTATCGTAATTATATGTTATAATTTTCCTTACTTTTCTTCCGTTAATTAAGTTAGCCAGTGCATACAATGATGTATTATTATATGGATAGTTATTGTTATAACTATTATATAAACCGTTGTATAACGTTTTTAAATATTGTTTATTTTTTAACAATTCTAATTTAATATATTGTACTTTTGATAGATTATCATTTCCTATTTTGCTAAACGCATTATTTGCATTATCAAATTTTCCAGATTCGATGGCCTCATACATATAATCTACTAATTTATTCCATGATAAGGCTCCAAAAGGAATAGACACTCCTGTTCCTAACACAATTGACAATTCTCCATTATGCAATTTTTCTTTCAACAATTCAATATTTTTATTTTTTTTGCAAATAATATCTTCTTCTGTTGTTTCTAACTCTGATGTAGAAGTATTTATTTCTTTAAGAATATTTTTTGCTTTTTTTTCATCTGAAATTAAATCGTTTAACCTACTAGCTTCAATTGGATATTTTTGTAAAATTTCAATGACTTCTTCTATTGGCAATATTTTAATATTAAGATATTCGTATTTATATATTTCGTTTGTTGATTCTATTTTTTTAACATCTTCTCTATCTAAAAGTGATATATATATAAATTTTATTTTTCTCGCATCGCGTGCAAAACTTTTTCTCATCATATGATTCTTGTCTGAAAAATTATGCCTATATACATTATATAATTTTTCCAATGATTCTTTAAATGAAGTTATTTTTTTTGAATATTTTATTTCTATTATTGTAGGCATATCGTCAAAAACGCCATCAGGTGCATAAGCATCAAAATGCGAATAGTTGTAATAATTTTTACGTTCATGCAGGTCAAAATACCTATAACTATCTACATTATTTAAAATAACTATTTTTTTATTTCTATCTAGACAATATAATTTTAATATCGTCATTATACTTTCTTCAAAGGCTATTCCAGATTTAATTGCATCATTCATTTTTTCACCTCATATGCTTTTTGATATGTAAGTTTTTACATTGTAATTTTTTTAATAAATTTTATCTTTTTAAAGAATTTCTAATTAGCAAACAATTTAATATACTACGAAATTTTTTAAATGTTTAAAAATTATTTAGTACAATAAAAAAACTCCCATTTTGCAGGGAGTTTTGAAATGTTTAGTATTATTTTTTAAGAGTGTTCCCCCACTACAAGCTTAAGAAATATTTTGTTTACTTTCATATTCTACCATATTTTGACAATTAATGCAAGAATTTAATGAATTTTTTACAAATAATAAAGAGGTTTTGCACTTTAAATGCAAAACCTCTTGTTTTTATTAAATTTTTTTAAATTTTATTTCAGTAGAAATTATTCATAATCATCTTCAATATCCATTAAATAACAAAGAAAGTAGTAAACAGCTTCTCGTTGAGCTTCTTTTTTTGTTGTTGCGTATCCATAATAATCATCATACCTTTTTACCGATAATATACACTCCCATTCAGGATTTCCATTATTATCGTTTGATAAATTAAACTTATAATTTGGTTTATAAATTAATCTTTTTTGAAACAATTCGTTTATCTGTCGTATTGATTCTTCGTATATTGGTTCACCAACAGCTTCCTCAAACTCATTACCAATATATCCTTTATTTCTTAAATCAGTATACGCTTGATATGCCGCATCAGCTCTTGCTTTAGCTTTGCTTAGATCTCTTCCATAATATATAGCATTAAAATCATAACCATTAGAAATTTTAACTTCACATGAATAACCATCACTTATTTCATGATAACAATAGTTAGGTAATCCAAATCCTTGCGACTGACTCCATTCTTGAAGAAGACCTATATAATTTTTTTCGTAATTATCTTCTTCTAAATCATCATCAAAAAAAGCATCTAAATCTAGCATTGTATCAACTACTTCAGTAATGACATCCATATTGTAATCGCAGTCCACCGTTACTGCACCAATAATTGCTTCAAATAAATTTTCTTTAACTGAATCTTGTTCTTGAACATTTTGAGCAATGTCACCTTTTCCCATTATCAATTGTGTATGAAACCCTAGTTTGTCAATACACTTTGAAAGAGATTTAGTATCTACTAACATTTTTTTGATATCTGTAAATTTTCCTTCATCTAATTTGGTTTGAAAATATTTGGGATTAGTTAGTTTAAATTCATTCCATTGCTTATCTTCCGTAATCTTTCCAAATCTATTCATCATTAGTCTTATTACAGCAAAATCTAATGCTTTATCTCCAATAAACTCTAATACTTCGTTATTTTGACATCCATTTTCTACAGAATAACTTCTTCTAACGAACGCTTGTTGTAATAGATCAACATTATCAAAGGTATAACCTATTACACTTTCAATTTTTTTAAAATCAATTGACATAAAATTTTTCTTCCTTTCACCTATTTTTATTTATAGGAAAAAATAAAAAAGGCCAACTAAAAACATACCCTTTGTTAGAGCTGCTTTTTTAGGCCTAATCAGTCAAATATTAACTATAAATTAATATTATCTTCTTTTTATGACTTGCATCATCTAAAAGTAGATACTTTTATTTTATAACTAGCATTTAGCTTATGACCTGTTTTTATATTCATCCTATATATTAATATTATACTAAAATAATATTAAAATGTCAATTCATTTATTAAAATTGTTTTTGTACATTGTTCGTGTACACAATCTAGCATACAAAAATAATTTTTTATCATTAATTATAACTTTTCCATCGATTAATTCTATATTTTGTTATATAATATCGTTGCGCATATATTTCTTTTCTATGATTGTACGACAATGTTATTATATCAAAGGAATGCACAAAAAAAGCGGTAATAGACAAACCAAATATCGGTATTCTATTATCGCTTTTTGCTTTTTATTTAGACCATAAATTTTTCTGTCTTGTCAATTTATTTATGCTTATTTAATTTATGATACATATCTAAGAGTTTTTCTAAAGATACATCAATACCTGCTTCTAATAGCTTTGGTTCTCTTTCATTATAAAGCTTAGTTATTAGTTGATCAGCGTTTTTTCCATAGTGTATTTCATTATGACAATTACTACATAATGACACTATATTTTCAGGGACATCCAGTGAAACATCATCAAACTCATCAAAATAACATAATGGAATTAGATGATGAACTTCCGTATATGGCATATTATTACTTCTCTTAATAAAGCATTCATGTTTAGAATTGTTTTCGCATGTATGGTTAGCATTTTTCAGTGCATATTCAGCCATTTTAGGATTTCTAGGATAGTAATAAACTCCTTTTGCTCTTTTAGCTTTTTGTTTGGGTTCTATATGTGTAATGTATTCATCACTAGGATCTTTTTTATTTTTTTGAATGATTTTGTTTAATTTACCATCAAAATAATCATTAACGTTCTTAATTTCAGCAATATTATATCTTCCATAATCACTATATAACTTTGCTATAAAATCACGATTAGTTAAATCTGGATATTTTTTATTTTTATATTCTAGCAACTGTTTTTGCGCTTTTTCGTAAGTTAGACTTTGCTTTAAGCCAAGCTTATCTTCAAAATGAAACAGATCTTCTTTTACAAAAGATGGAAGCATTATATTCGAATTATATAAAAACATAATTTTATATTTAAACATATTTGATAAAGGCGACACTAAATCCCTAAATTCAGAAAGTTGCATTGCTTCTCTAATTAGGTTTGCTAATGCTCGCTTTATATTATCAAAAGCTTCTTCAATGTTTCCTCTGGAAGAAAACTTGTTAGTCGTTCTAAACTTTCTATTTTTATCATCACCATGTGTTCCAAACCAAAGTCCGAACTTTGCTGATGTTGCTCCTCTAATATCTCCTAATTCTTTCAAAACAACTTCTACAAGATAGCAAAAGGATTTATTTTTAGATCCTTTTCCTATAACATATTCTTCTATACACATGCTATTTTCAATATATTCAGGTGTAAAATGGGATATTAAATATTCCCAATCTTCTTTAACTTTTATGCTTATTTTTCTATCTTTCATTTCATTTATACCTCATTATTTATTATCATGTACTAAAGATGTAACATATAAATCACCCACAAGAGATATTGTTAAATATAACAACTCAACACAATGATTACATTCTGTTTTATCATACTTATCATTAGAATTGTGCATTTGCCAATTTCTAATATTTCTTCCTGGTCTTTTTTCTTTTATTGTTGAAGCCTCTTCATCTGATAATAAAATGTATTTTAAATAATACTTTATACTATCAGATATTGATGATAAATTATGACTTCTGCTTAATATTTGACCTAATGTTAGTTTACTTTCATCTATGTAAATGTTATCAGATTCTTCTTTTACAATTATATTTCTCAATATCTTTTCGATAGTGCCGCACAAGTTTACGCAGCATCCATTACATAATGCTTTATATAACAAATTATCTTTTTGTTTAATTGTTTTATGCGTATAAATATACCTAAGCATCTCATAGCTTCCACCAATTTCATCGTAAATATTAATTCGATTATCAAAATAATTGGATTGCACACTAGAGCAAATAGAAAAAAGGTACTGTAAAAAATCAATAGATAGTTTATGATGAATTATTATACTCCTTAAAATTCCTGAATTGTGTGAAAGGACAAAATTCATAAATTCCTGTCTGTGAATTGGATAATTATTGCTTTCTATCATTCCCATTGGTGGAAATAATTCTGATAAACAATCACGTTCTTCAGTTTCAAATACCCGATTTAAATTATTATAATATTTATTACCTTCTAAAGTATGCGTAAGTGAACGAAATTTATAAACATCGTCATCTTTTTCAAGAAGATTAAGAAATGGTTTCAAATCCGTAAGGCAAGAATCCATATGATAGCCATACTTTTCAACGTAATCAGTTAATGCCTTTTCTATTTTAGGTTTGTATACATTGTATTTATTTGCACATTTTAATTTATAGAAACGAGCAAGTTCATAGTATTCATCAAAAAAATATATTGCTTGCGTAATTTCTTTTTTTTCTGAATCAAGTCCCATTTTAATAATTTCTTCGTATGCCCTCTCGCAGATAAATTGTGCTTGTTCACTTAAAAATTTAGCATCAATAGTATTATTATTTTTAAGAAGAAACTTTGTATAAACTTGATCATCAAAAGGTTCAGTATTTTTTAAATTTATAAACAAATTTTTAAAAGATGCCTTGTGTTTTGAATAGTATTTTTGATATTCATCGAATGATGATAATACATTCAAATAAAGATTTTCTTCAATATAATCAAATACATTTTGTTTTAATGATGAAGAATATTCATTAAAGCATAAACTTAGCATTTTTGGCAAATAAATATGCCAATACATTGGCTCATTAATATTTTGTTTTGTAAAAACAAATTTAGGATCATTGTCGATAAAATTTACGAATTCTCCCCGATTAATATTTATAGATTTTACTAATTTATAAATTCTTGATTTACTGATTTCATCAATTTCAAATATGTCTAATTCTTTTGACATTTCTATAAAGTCTAATAACCATAAAAAATCAAATACATCTTCAATTGTATGAATTGAATAATCATATGAAGATAAATACTCCTCGATATATGAAAGATTGTTAACGATAGTTTTAAAAAACAAGGCACTAGTATAATCTCCATCTCTAAAATGCATTGTTTCAAATAATATTGGTTTGTCTACAAATAAAGACATATCACTTCACCACCTTTCTACTTAGCAATAGAATATATATTTTTTTAATTCAATAGGAACTTGAGATTGTTCTTGTAAATTTCATCTAAGACCATGCTTATTTAAATCTACTAAAATTAATTTATCTAATTCAGGCTTTTTAACTGGTTTATGTTTCATACATCTATTTGAATCAGTATATCCACTTCTATTCTTGACATATTTATCATCATTTTATAAAGCAGTTTTAAAAATCAAAATGAATATGTGTAGTATGAATTTTTATATACTACTCATTCTTATCAATAAACTTATTATTTACTACATATAAATAAATTCTTCTAAAATCTATAAACTGTTGATTTAATCGCAAATCAAAAAATCTATCACCTATATATTTTTCAAAAGAACAGCAAAGGAAATCATATAATTTACAAGCTGTTAAAATTAATCTACGTCCATATCTAGACATTAATTCCCATTTTTCTTCTAGATTATTAAACTGGAATATACTAATACTTCCATGAGCGAATGCATTCAATGTTTCTTTTATATCAACTAAAAATTCATCCAAATGAGCTAATTTTAGTAATTGATCTCTGCCATATGTTTTATCTGCCGTGAATTCTTTAATCCAAGAATAATCAAAATAATCATTTATTCTGTTTTTTGGTATTAAATTATTCTTAATATAACTATTTTTCTCTTCTACATTTGATGATAAATATTTTCCATGTTTGTTAAACAAATTAATATAAGCAATTCTTGAATCAGAATATTCAGAAAGAACATATAAAGCTGAAACTTGTTCTATGGCCGTTCTTAATATAGCTGCTGCTTGTGACCATGAAAAGTCAAACATTAATTTGCAAAAAGCCGAAACACTAAGATATGCTTCTGCAAACAAATTATAAATTTGTTTTTGGTCTTTGTGTTCTTTATGGTTGATATATTCAGTAAATACAACATCGGCAATATTCGTAGTAGATTCAACTATAATAGACATCATTCTATTTAATAAATCGTATAGTTCTTTTCTTTTATCATTTTTTATAGGCATAACAGGTTTAGTTTCACAATCAATTTCTATATCAAATTTATCATAACTATGACGTGTCTTAACGACCTCACAGTAAGGGTATCTTTCACAAATTTTGCGAATATCTTGTTCATCTTCTTTGCTTATTTTCTCACCAAGATATACTCGTTTAGGAAAAGTCATCATATGATAAAGAGCTCTTCCATTACCAAGTTCATCTACAGTTCCAGGATTTATTTTTCCTTTTTCAGTAACAAATCTTATTTCTTTTTCATAGACCCAGTCTGTTCCTTTTGTAATAATTAATTTCTTTAGATTTTCTCTAATCTCCTGGTTATTTGCATCAAACTTATCACCAGTAAACTCATAACCTAAATAAATTTTTATATACTTTAATAAATCAATATGTGGTTTTTTCTTTGAGTAAATCACATCAAATATAAAATCACTGTTTGATGATCTAAGTATTTCCCATTCAATGCATACTCCTTTAAAATTGTCAGCATAATGAGCCCACATAAGCGTTGAATCTGGTCTTTTAGAAAAACATCCAATATAAACACTTTTTTTAGCTTCTTGAAGTACTTCTTTCGTTTTAGTGACATATTGCTTATATGCACTCTCCATCTTTTCTTTATATTCATCGATTTTATCGATTTTCGTTTTTATCATTTTCCAAAACATCGGATTAGAATCAAACACATGAGTCTTAGATACAATAGATTTTTGTGCTTTAAATACGCCATTAACACAATCAATTATTGGTTGTTGTGATTCCTTAATACGAGGTCCTTCTTTTTCAATTATATCTTTTAATGTTGAAAGACAATAATACTCTTGTACTAATTCAAATGCCTTTCTAGAATCTTCATTTGTAAATGAAAAGTCACAATCATTCGGATCGTTGAATTGATTAGGTGTTTTTAAAAGAATAGTGTTAGTTTCAAGAATTCTCTTAGCGCCATAAATATCTGTATACTTAAATATATGTTCGATTTTATCTACTGTTTTCACTTAATCAATTATCCTTTCATATGCATCTTACAGCATTTTTATTCAAAGGTCACTTTTTTTACTTAATAATAGCAAAAAAATCTCCCGATTGTACTGGGAGATTTTAGTAGCATTATGTTATTTTTTAAGAGTGTCCCCCACTACAAGCTTAAGAAATATCTGTTTATATACATATTGTATCAAATTTTTACAATTATTGCAAGAATTTAATAAATTTTTTGTGATTAATAAAGGTTCTATGCATTGGTTGTGGGTTTTCAAAAAATCTTATATAATTTATATGAGTGACATTCGCAATCCTTTTTCTTTTTATTTTTTGATCTGATAACCTTTTTATTATTTATTATTTATTTTTTTAAATTGCTAAATCAATAATTAAATTTTATTTTTATTCACTGTCTACTTTAGAGACATCATATCTGACATCATATCGCTTTATCAATTATCACTTTGCTTTTAGGACAGAATGTTTACAATTCATTAACTATTCTGATTCAACATCTTCTTTAGTTGATATGATAAAATTAATAAAACCAGAAGTATTAACTAAAACTAATTTAGCTTCATCAAAGCCTTCATTATTACTTTCTTTATTTGTATCATGTCTGATTCCCGTACTATCTGAAGCAAACCCATATAGTTTTGATATAGATTCTTTTAAAGCAGGATGAATAGCTATCGTTTCAAAATATTTTTTTAGAGCTTTCCCCAATTCTAAACCTTTTTCATCTAAAATAATATTAAATAAACATTCTAATGCCAATATGCTTTCTTTAATTGAATTTTTATAATCATGATTTCCACTTTCTCTTAATAATGAAATAGCGTTTTTCATATGCTCATTAACTTTATCATATGGTGTACTCAATGCCTCCTCAATACTATCAATCTCAATTTGAGATGTTATTTTGCATATTTGCCCATCAATAAACTTATATCCTACAAATTCTTTTTCAAATAATTGGTTAGCTAAATCGTACCAATAATTACCATGATTATAGTTTTCATAATTATAATAGTTATTATGATTTCTTCCTTCCATTTCAATATCATTCTCAAATTCTTGTGCCAACTGGCAAATTGACTCAAACATCGTAAGAACATCATCATAATCACCATTTAAGCATATTTCATTAATGTCTTTTGAAACACGATCTAAATTAGGATATTCTCCATGTAAAATAGGTTCATTAAATAAACGTATTAATAACTCTTTCGCTACTTTATATTTTTCGAAATATCCAGTATATGATGCAAATTTTCCTATTATTTCAGAAATCATTATCGAAATTGACTTCCTAGTATGCATATCTAATGATTCATATTGGATAGTAGTGTTTAAAGGTTTTATTTTATTCCTATCAGAAAAGCCACCACGTATATTAAGTTTTTTTAATTGGTTATCCATGTTATGCCTCCTAATTTTTTATTATGAGCAACTATTTTTTTACATTGTTCGTCATACACTACATCCTAAAGAAATTATTAATGTTCATTAGCAAATAATTTATTTTAGACTTTATCCAATCTAATTTTTACTATTTTGAAATTACGTATTAACCTTTTTACTTCTTATTTATTTACGATAGTGAAATAACTAATGAGTTTGTAATTTTAGTTTTTTATACGATTAGTTTTATCTATAGCTAATAATTACATTTAAATAATTATGCTTATAATTTGAATTTTCGAATGCTAATAAGTTTGCGTTTCATTATAATATTTTTTAGCAAAAAATGCAAATTATTTGTAAAAACATATAATACTAAGCAAAACATTTAAAAACTATTTTCGTTAAGTAGCATTATATAACCGAAAAACGTAATACTAAAGTGTCATTTGACATATTTACAAAATTCTTAAATTTATTGACGCTGAGAGAAAACTACAAATTTGAAAAAGGGCCTGATACGATTTGTATGAAACATATTGTTTCTTCAATGTGTGCGAATAACTATTTTAATACAATTTGCGTATAACATTTATAAAATGCGTACACCGTATACCAATAAACAAAGGAAACCATAATAATTAATCTAATAGACATTAAATAAGAGATTTATTCGAATGCTTCATAGCAAAAGAAAATTTCATCTAAGAGTTGCAGCGCCCGAGTGAGGTGTTTTATCATCTTATAGTTTCTAATTCTTCAATTTTTATATAATCTGTGATTAATGGTATTGTAAAAAAATCTCCGTCATATCCAAGTCTAGATTCATGTTTTTTAGAGTAATCAAGCATCACCTTTAAAGACTCTTTGATTCCGTCTTTATTCGTATCAAATAGAAGATAATATTCATTTGCTAGCTTGCTAGACATTAAAGAAATTGCAATTTCTTTAATAACTTCAGACTCTCTATCATTAAGATACACATAAGAAACCGCAAACCAATAATCACCAGTAGTAATAATTGATATATTAGTAAGTAGGCAATCCGCGTTTACAAAATCCATTTTACTCAGAAATTTTACTGGCATATTTCTCATCCAAAATTCGGCGATTCCAGAGTAGTAACATCTTCCTAGATTGCCTTCCTTATGTAAGTACCTTCCTAAAAAAGTACAAAGATCATACACTTTGCTGTCAGAAAATGCATAAAATGCATCTTTAAAATAATATGGCTCTTTTCTGTATGAAAAATAATCAATGTAAGGTGCTGAAGTTAAAAAATTTATAGCTTCAAAATTTTCTGCGTTCCAAAGTATAGCTACTGTTTCTACAAATAGTTCATGAAGTAAAATCTTCATAAACACATTAAAAGCGGGATAATCTGTTCTACTTTCACTAGTTATTTTTAACAGATCACTAAAAAATTTATGAAGCTTTTTACCAATATTTTTATCGAACCTGATTTCTTCAATAAATGATAGAAATGGTAGTTTAACATCATCAAAATATTTGTAATATGTTTCAAAATCCTCGTATTTATAAGAGATTACATGGGAAAATTTATTTCTAACCTCTTTTACAGCTTTTTTCACTGTTTCAAACGATACAGATACAGCCCTCTCATCACCATATTCCTTTTTTATCGCTTTGTACGAATTTACTATTATTTGAGTATTTTTGTTATACAATGAATTGTCATCAATCCATTCAGGTTTACTTCCTAATGGATTTTCAATAAATTTATCTCTTCCATATAGGGTTCTAACAAGTTCTATATATTGGGCTTCAAAGTCAGAATCTTCAGACATATCAAGCCATCTTCTTTGCTTTAAATATGTCGGTATACAAGCACTATAGTCTTCCCCTCTTTTTTCAAATACTATTGGTATAAACTTTGTATTTTCAACATTTGAATATACTTCGCCAGAAATAATTTGTGTTTCTATTCCAGCACCACCAGTTCTAGCATCAGCTTTAATTTTATAATCAGGCGACAAAAGAATTAATACATTTGTTATTGTGCTGTCAGTTACACATTTCTCCATAAAATTATTCATATCATTTCCTAATTTCATTTGAAATTGGTCTAAGACAACATTGATTCCATCAGAGCGTAGTCTTTTTGCAAAATTCACTACTTTATCAATATAAGCATCATTTGACCAACAATACGAAATGAAAATTTTAGGATTTTCTATTTTTGTCATATTTTGCCTCCTATGTCTTTATCCTAACGTCATTAATCGCTATACTTTCTAAAGTTCTCAGCCTGCTCCATCACCTTTTCATATACTTCTGCATTCCATTCAGGCGGATAACCATTTTCGTATAATAACACGATTAAATCCATGTTTAGCTGGCTCTTAATATCATCTCTCGTAGACCAATCTGCATATTGGGCTTTGTCATCTACCAGCTTTTTAATTTCCTTAGCAAGAGCTAAGCATTTTGCATTTTCATAAGGAAAACCATGAGTGTCTCTTACTTTAATTAAAATGTCGTAGAATGCCTTTTCTTCAAAGGTGATGCCCAATTCTTCAAAAGATGTTTTGTCTTTTTTCAACAAGTTAAGAATATTCATCAATTGCTCAGAAAGGTCATCAACAAAATCCGAAACAACTTCACTTGTAAATATCAGATTGTCACGAGTGTTATACCTATCAACAACATCCTTCAACATTTCGTTGAATTCCTGTGCCTTTACCCTATTAACACGTCCATAGTTGGATATGGCTTGTCTAAGAAGCTTTAATAAAGCATTGAACTTCGTGATCGGCATTTTAACCTTGCTAAGTTCTACTAAAAATTCTTCACTGAAGATATCAACCTCTTTGTTTGCGTCCATTATGTTCTCAACACCTGTACAAGCAAGTGCATTTTTAACCATTTCTTCCACTACTCTATTCATGGTTTCGGTATCAGGTGCATCGCCTTTTGTTTGTTTATAAATTATAGAACGAGTTGCGAGAAAGAATTGAGCTTGTTTTATCTCTTCATCCTTCAATTCTCCTGTCGGGAAACAAATATTATAAGCAGCTCTAAGCTTTCTGGTAAGACTCATAAATCTGTCTTGCATTTCTTTGTTTAATTGCACATACTCAGCCGCAGCATTTAAGCAAAGCAACCTTTCAAGCGGCTCTCCAACATAAAACTTAGTAGCATTGAAATTCTTCATCAATTCGTCTATTAAAGATATATGATTTCTAAAAATTTCTATCGAAAGCTTAATCTCATCAACAGGGCTTTCTTGAGGACTTCCATAAATCTTAATTGCCTCTAGCATGCTGTTTTTAATGCCAATATAATCAACAATCAAGCCTTTGTCCTTGCCTTCAAAAACTCTGTTTACGCGAGATATGGTTTGGATTAAAGTATGTCTCTTTAATGGTTTGTTGATGTACATAACAGTTAAAGAAGGAACGTCAAATCCAGTAATCCACATATCAACCACGATTGCCAATTTGAAATTGGATTTGTTGTTTTTGAAAAGTCGATCCAGCTTTTGGCGATACTCTTTATTTCCACAAAGATCATATAAAGCTTTAGGATCGTCTTGTCCTTGAGTCGCAACGAGATTAATAAATGGAATGTCCATTAATTCATCGAGTTCGTCTTTTATAAGCGACGATTCATCTTCGCACTTCTTTGGAACAGCCCATTCAGGCCTGATTGTAATAATTTGTTGGTACAATGCATACGCCAAAGGCCTGTCAGGGCATACAATCATACCCTTTTGCACAATTTCAGGCTTTTCAGCACACAATCTCTCATAATGGCTAACTATATCTCTGGCTAGCTTTTTCAAGACATCTGGATGGCCAAGAATAGCCGAAATGCTGGACATAGCCTTCTTGCTGGCTTGTATCTGGTCAGCGGTCGAGCCTTCTTCTTCGCATTTTTTGTAGTATTCCTCTATTTCTTTTGCTTGCTCATCGGAAACAATAACTCTGGCCAAACGCGGCTCATATGCAATGCGAACAGTAATGCCGTCATCACTTGATTCCTTCATTGTATATTGATCGACGATATCACCAAATACAGCAATCGTTTCATCGATAGGCGTTCCAGTAAAGCCAACACGAGTGGCGTTTGGCAAACTAGACCTTAAATATTGCGCAAAACTCTTCGAATCAATAATGCCATCATCTGTTCTCTTAACAGTACCGTTTTTTTCAATTTGAGTTCTGTGCGCCTCATCTGAAATACAGATAATGTTGCTTCTATCAGAAAGCAATCCTGTATCTTCGCAGAACTTTTGAATGGTGGTTATGTAAACGCCACCACTTTCTTTGGAAAGAAGGGTGTTTTGCAAATCTTTTCTCGACTCAAATGTTCTAATATCGTTATCGTGTAAATAGCGCTTAGCTCCTGCAAACACATCTCTAGTTTGGTTATTTAAATCCTCTCTATCGGTAATAACGATAATTGTAGGATTATGAAAAACTCTTGAATTTCTCTGCATCAAGAGCTTTGTCATGAACAACATTGTGTAGGTTTTACCGCATCCAGTAGCACCAAAATACGTTCCGCCCTTACCATCACCGTGGGGTTTTAAATGTTTTTTGATATTCTCAACCATATGGTTGGCAGCGAAAAACTGCGGATATCTACAAACTATCTCCTGCTCCTTGTCTTCGTCTTCAGGATAATAAACAAAGTCCCTCAAGATTGCTAACACTCTTTCTTTTGAAAAAGCACCTTTAACCAAAGTTAATAATGAACTTATGCCATTAGACACCTTTTCATTATCATTAGCTTTGTTCCACGAGTAAAAGAACTCATAAGGCGTAAAAATACTACCCAATCTATTGTTTGCTCCGTCACTGATAACAGCCAAGAAACAATACTTCATTAAGTTTTCAATATCTCTTGCGTATCTTACAGTCACTTGTTTCCACGCATCATGAATAGTAGTGTCTTCTTTTATAGATGTCTTGAACTCACAAATGCAAACAGGGATGCCGTTGATAAACACAAGTAAATCTGGCCTTCTAATGGATAGACCTTTTACAGAGTATTGATTTACTACCTTGAATACGTTGTTCTCAGGATTATCAAAATCTATAAAATCCACATGCAATCCGACTTGGTTAATGTCTTCTCTAGCAAGGTCAAATCCTTCTGTAACAAGATAATAAGCCTCTTTGTTTTTCGCATATAATGAAGCGCTAGTGCCAACATCAACTACTCTATTGACGATTGTCTTGATTTCAGTTGAGGTTAGATTAGCAGTAGCGTATTTATTGCAGATATATGAACGTAAGTCATCAACGATGATAACATCTTCAAGCTTTCTATGGATGTCATCACCATAAACATGGCTATATCCCTCTTGCTCGTAAAGCTTAATGATGGCTTGTTCTAAATCATCTTCAGTGAATGTGCCTTTTTCAAAAATATAATCCATCACCTAGCCTCCTAACTTCGTTTTGCTTCTTCAACCGCCCCTTTAATAAGAACAGGGCAGATAGTTTTTATTTGTTGCTTTAATTGTTCATTTATTTGTTTTCTTTGATTATAAACTTTGTAGATGTTTACAATGTCTTGCTGAATTTCTATATTTGAAATAGGGACGCTAATTGAACATAAATCCTCAAAGACAAAATTTTCTCTAGCACTACCCCATGAGTTGAAGTACGCATATCTAATAGTTTCACTTCTACATAGCCACATAAATAAATATTGCGGCGATAATTGATTTTTGTTAATCACTCTAAAAACCTCATAAATTGGTGAAACAACAAAAGGATTCAACTTATCTGAGATAGCAGCTGCCCATATTTTCATATGAGTTGTTGGTACATATGCCATATCTTCAAATTCAACAATTTTATATCCAAATAAATTAGATCTATCAACTGTTGAACTAGCAGTAATAAATTGCAAAGTATTTGATACACCATAAACATCGGTTATTTTTCCATTTGCATTTTTTTCTCTTTTCAATTCGATATAATTTCCTATTTTTTCACATGGATATTTTCTACGCAAGTCCTCAATATAAGCATCACAAACCAGTTTTAAGTCTTCAAGACCTGTTTCATATGCAGCTTGATTATCAACCATGCCTTTGTATATTTCTACATACTTGCGTTGAATCTCAATGGATGGCAGCTCAAAATCTATATCGCACATCTCTTCCCAAGAAAAAGTCTCTCTAGCAGACCCCCAGGAATTAAACCTAGAATATCTGTCAAATTCTGATCTATTAAAATACATAAATAGATACTCTGGCAAAAGAATATCTTTTCGTATTACTCTAAATACCACATAGGAAGAAGAAACAATATAAGTTTCATCCGTTGTATTGTGTGCAAGAGTGATTTTTTCACCATTTCTAGATGTTACGGTAACATATGCAAAATCTTCAGGTTTAACCAACAAATACGGTTTTAGGGAAACGCCATCCATATCCGCTTTAGTTTCTATGAACCTTTTTTGAATGGAAATGCCTTTCACTTTATTGATGCCATATTTGCCGTCTGTGTTTTTATCCTCTGACATTGATATCAATTTTCCAAGTTTAATCTTCGTCAATGCCATATCCAATACCTCTAAACGCATGAACCAACATATCCTGAGATGTTTTTTCCTTCGTCAAAACACTCTTCATTTCATTTTGAATACGTGCCATTTCGCTCTCATAATCGATATCCAAGTCGTGGTCGATGAATTCAATATACTTGCTTGGAGTAAGAACCCAGCCCTGTTGTTCTACGCTCAATCCTTCCTGGCCATTTTCATCAAACCATTGTCGAATCTTGACTGACTTGCAAAGCTCAGGTACGTCCTTGTAAAGAGATGTGTCGGCGCTTTGCCAATTGTTGTAAATTGCTTTTACGCGGCTAATTTGGTCTTTTGTAAGGATCGTTTTCTTCTTGCTGCTTCCTTTATCGATTTGAATAACTCCGACATTTTCATCCCAAGTTCTCAAATCCACAAACAATATTTCACCACGTCTATCTCTCACTTTGCGCCCATTGACTTCTCCAGCGCCTTTGTTCATATTGAGAATCCAAAGGGTGACAGAGATGTCTGTTGTATAGAACATATCTCTAGGAAGGACTATGATAGCTTCCACTTTATCTTTTAATAAAATGTTTTTTCTGATTTCAGCATCATCGCTATCGCTAAGGGCCCCATTCGCAAGCAAGAAGCCTGCTATTCCGTGATTGACATCAAGTTTTGAAATCATGTGAAGAATCCATGCATAGTTTGCGTTAGATTCTCTAGGGGTTCCATATCCAGACCAGCGAGGGTCTTTTGCAAGCTTGTCCGCCCACCATCTCTTAAGGTTGAACGGAGGATTGGCCATGATGAAGTCGACCTTCTTATCTTTGTGTTGGTCATCTGTGAATGTAGAGGCATTTTGCTTACCTAAATTATGGGAGATGCCGCGGATAGCGAGATTCATCTTACAAAGACGCCATGTTTCCTGAACGCTCTCCTGACCTATTACAGAAATTGCCTTCTTGTTGCCTTTGTGCTCCTCCACAAATCTCATAGACTGAACGAACATACCTCCAGAGCCACAACAAGGGTCATAAACGGTGCCAGAGAAAGGCTCTATCATTTCCGCTATCAACTCTACGACGCAAGCTGGCGTATAGAATTCGCCGTCTTCCTTCGTTCCTGATGCGGCATACAACTGTAAGAAATACTCGTATGTTCTGCCGATGAGGTCTTCGACTTGGAACCTTTCCTTAGAGATTTGATTTACGTCGTCAATTAAACTCTTAAGTTTTTCTTTGCTTGCTCCAATAGTCACAAATAGGTTCTTTGACAAAGTATCCTTCAAAGGAGGGTTGGCCGCCTCAAGTTCCTTTAGTGCTCTATCAATTTTTACTGCTATGTCATTGTCACCAGCATGGGCAACAATGTAAGACCATCTAGTCGACCATTCTTGGTCATCACCTGTTAAGTTCTGAGGAAGGTAAAAAACATTATCCGCATTGTAAAACGCTACGTTTTCTAAAAAGACGGGGTTTTCGCCATATTTATCAATAAGTTCTTTTCTTCTTTTCTCAAACTTATCGCCCGCAAATTTCAAAAATACGAGGCTGATAACAGCATCTCTGTTTTTATCCAAACTACCGACACCTCGAAGATCTACTCGGCAATTCCACAATACCTGTTCAAGTGTCAATTCTTGAGTTTTTTTAACCGACTTAGCCATAATTATTTCGCAACCTCCATTTGAATGTTTTTTTGCTCGCATATCAACCTAATTTTTTCTTTAACAAGTCTAGTTGGCTCATATTTGCTATTTTCCCATCTATTAACTGAAGTAAAAGAAACTCCTAAAAGTTCAGCCAATGCCGCCTGAGAAAGATTTAGGATTGCTCTTAATTTGATTATAGTTGCAGGATAGTCAATTTTCATATCACATTCCTCCATGCAAATTATTAAATGATATTAAAAATTATAGCACTTTTTTGAAAAAATATCAAGTAAACTGCGGAATAATGTCGAAACTAAAATGAGATTATATAAAAAATTTCAATCGTTCCGTAGCAATATATATAAAGAAAAAAGGCCTCATAAAAATGCCGTTTGGCACTTCTACAAGGCTCTGAATGTTGTTGGCTGAAAGGATAAATGTTCATATCTGCAAAGAAAAAAGGTCTGACACAATTTTTCTCAAACCTATGCTTTTCTTATGGTGCAATCGATGAGACTCGAACTCACACGTTTATACAAACACTACCCCCTCAAAGTAGCGCGTCTACCTATTCCGCCACGATTGCATATTCCCCGTTAGGGGATTAATCAATTTCGGTTACATCATCAGGAAGATAAATGTTAACATCTTCATGAGCATTGGTGCTAGTTGCAATTTTTGATAGTGGTAACTTCAAGTATGTTACTACCGCTTCCGCAAGCGTATTACCATCCATATCTAACACTTTAGCTTCACCAACAAAAGCACGATGAGTGTTTTTGATAATTTTACCAACCGCTTTTAAGGTAACATCGTATGGAACAACTTTTCTAAATTTGACATTTAGTTCAGTAGTTACAGCCCAAGTTTCTGGTTCAGTTACCCAAATAGCTCTACCAGCTATTTCATCTAACATCGCAGTGATAAGTCCACCATGTACTCTTTCAGGATAACTTTGGTGGATTTCTTTGTATTTAAAGATACTAATTACCGATCCATCTTCCATTTCATAGAAAGGTGCTTTTAGACCAAATTCATTTTCAATACCACAAATATAACAAAGTTTACTGTTTGTTTGTTTTTTAACTACTTTCATATTTTATTAAATCCTTTCGTAAAATAAATAAAGGAGGAATATTTTTGAACACTGAATTTGATGAGTTAAAAGAAACTATCACAGCCCTATCAAAATGGTTAGATAGTATTCCTCCTTATGAATATAGTCTATATGCAACAATTATTGCTTATATTATATCATCTTTTCTAAATACGGGAGCCCTTAATGCCCTTGGAAATTGGTTTGAACAACTTGGTCAAATCATGTTAACGATTGCGGCACAACAAAGTGCATCACCAACTCAAGAAGAATATGAGGCTTTAAAGAATGAGGTTAGAAAGCTTAGAAGAGAGGTTAATGAGTTAAAGAATAATGATTAAATGTTGCGCCAATATGGTTTTGGACAATCTTCAGTAATAGCTTTACGGTAATACTTCCATTCTTTTTTGTCATATACGTCTTTACCATCAGCTAGTAAATTGTTTAATTTTTTACTTCTTATTCTTAATTTTTCTTCTAATTTAGTTAGATATACAATTCTTGAAATGTCAAAGCGCACAAATGGATAGTCAGAACTTAGTAATTCATAAGCTTTGCTGATGTCAAATTTTTCATCACCTTGTAATGCAAAGTAAGCATAGTAATAGGCAGTATGAGAACAAATGAATTTTTTAAATTTTTGAACAGCTTTTAAAATAATTGATTTAGCCTCTTCAACATCTTGTTTAACGCCAACTCCTTCAATTAAAGAGTGAGCATAGTAACTATAAGCACAATCACAACTTGGTTTAGGTTCTTGTTCAATTAGTTGATATGCCATATCATACATTTTATGAGCTAAACTAAAGTTTTTCTTTAGTTCAAAGCCACGTCCTAAAATAGCATTTACACAAGTATTAGCAGGCATTTCTTGTCTACATTCAAATAACTTAATAATAGCTTTTTTGATATTTTGTTTAATGCCATTTTCACCATATAAATATCTAACTGCCATCTTCTTTTTACACCAAACTGGAAGTAATGGGTATGTTTTCTTACGGTCATACTTTTTGATAATCTTTGTTATCGTTTTATCAGGCTTTTCATAGTCTGATAAAACATCAATATATTCAATATCAGTAAGATAACCTAATTCATGTGCTTTATCATAGTAATTTAGTACTTTTTTAATTGGCGTACCAAGTCTGAAAGAATTTTCAGCTAATTGGTAAAAAATTACCCCTTCTGGATTTTCTTTTGCAAGTTTTAATAACATCGCATTAGAATCTAGTTCATCATTTAGTTCAATATTTATATCAATGATGTCGGAAGCAATAAAGTTTTCATGTGACATTTCTAAAGCTTGTTTGTAATATTTTCTAGCTTCTTCTAAATTGTTTAGTTTTTTGTTAAATACACCAAGGGTATAAACTAATTTCCAATTATCTTGGTATTTGTCAAAAGATAATACTAAGTCTCTTCCTTCTTCATATTCACCAACTTCATCGTAGAATTTAGCTTTTTCTAGAACAATATATTCAGTATGATTTCCATCATCAAGTTTATCGATTAATTCAAAGGCTCTGTCTTTGTCTTTTTTTATAGTATATAGTTCAACTAATAAAGAAATTGCAAGTAAATCTTTTTCATCATATTGTAAACATATTTTTAAGTTATCAATTGCCATATCAAGATATTCTTTATTGGCAACCGGATCTTCATCATATTTACAGTAGTAGGCTCTAGACTTTAGGTAATACAAAGTTTCACTTGCCCCATGTTTTGCCATCATTTCATCAATTAAGCTAAGTGCTTGATCGGTTAAGTTTAATGATATTAAAATATCAGTTTTGCAAATAAGGAAATCAACAACATTGTTTAATTCCTCATCGGCATTATCAATGCAAGTATCAATGTATTTTAAAGCTTCTAAATATGAGCTTTTAGTGCCTCTACTAGCATATGCTTTAGCAAGCGCATAAGCTATTTCACTAGTAAATGGCGCATCAAGTTCTAAAGCTTTAGTGCCATATTCAATAACTTCATCTGGCATTTCTAAGTGATCATAAACAAGAGTAGCAAGAGAATAAGATTCTTTAACATATCTTGTACGGTTAGCAATTAGAATTTTTAAATCTTCAATTGAATCATCGATGTGTAAATTTAAATTTGCAATATCAAGTGATGCTCTTGCATATAAAGCATCATAATATAATGTTTTATTTTCAAGTTCTAAATTATCATTTATTAATTCTGTTAATTTATCATATGCACTTTTATTATCGCCTTGGTCAACATATTGTAAGGCATTTATAAATTCTTCATATTTTTTCATGTTAATATTTTCTCAATTCTCTTTCTTCGGCTTTTTGTTTCATATCTTCACGTTTGTCGTAAAGTTTTTTACCTTTCGCAAGACCGATATTTAGTTTTGCAAGTCCATTTTTTAAGATTATGTTAAGGGGTACTAAAGTATAACCCTCTTTTTGAATTTTTGAATGAATTTTAATTATTTCTTTTTTGTGTAATAATAATTTACGGGTTCTATCAGGTTTATGGTTAAAAATATTACCCATTTCATATTTTGAAATGTTTAAACCATTTACAAACATTTCATTATTTCTTATCGTGCAAAAACTATCTTGAAGGTTTACTTTGCCAACTCTTATGGCTTTTATTTCTGTTCCGGTTAAAACAATTCCACATTCATAGGTTTCTAAAATATAATAGTCATGACTTGCTTTTTTGTTTTGCGCAACAATTTTTATCGCATCTGTGGCCATTTTAGTCCTCCTTCTTGATAATTTTAAAGTTTATTTCACTTTTTTCTAGATTAGCACTGACAATTTTAACGGTTAAACGGTCACCTATTTGATATACTTTGTGATTTCTTTCACCAACAATTCTACCAAATTTATCGTCAACATCGTAATAATCATCTTGCATATCGGCATATTTTACTAATCCTTCAATTGAATTATCTAGAGTAATAAATACTCCAAAGTTAGTAATTGAGGTAAGTAATCCTGAAGTAATAGTACCAATAAATCTACTTGCATATTCAACTTTCTTGTAATCAACACAATCACGTTCTAATACTTCAGCGCGTTTTTCAGTTTTACTTGATTGAATACTTGCATAGTTTACTTTACTAGCAAAATATTCAACTGGTGAAGTTACTGTTACCTCATCTTCTCCTAGCATAAATTGTTTAACAAGACGGTGAACTAAAAGATCTGGATATCTTCTAATTGGTGAAGTAAAATGGGTATAGCATTCACTTGCTAGACCAAAGTGACCAATATTGTATTCTTGATATTTAGCTTTTGACATACTGCGTATCATCATTTGGTTAATAATAATATCTTTAGATAATTCTTCACTATCTTTTTCTTCATCGTTTTCTAAACTAAGTAATACTTCTTGAAGTTTTTTAGACATTGCTTTTTTGTTTTTTATTTTTACATTATAGCCGAATAAGTCTAAGGTTTCAAGTAATTTAGTTATTTTTTCGTCACTTGGTTCTTCATGAACACGGTATATGAAAGGTACATTAAGCCAAGTCATGGCTTCCGCAACCGTTTCGTTTGCCGCAAGCATAAATTCTTCAATTAGTTTTTCAGCACTTCTTTGTTTTCTTAAAACAATATCCACTACTTTACCATTTTGATCTAAGATTAATCTTGGTTCAAGTGATTCAAATTCAAATGAACCTCTTTTTATTCTCTTATTTCTAAGAGTTTTAGCAAGTTCATTCATTTGTTTTAACATTGGGTAAATGTCAAAATAAGCATCACGGATTGCTTGATTTTTATCTTCAAGCATTGCGTTTACATTAGAATAAGTCATGCGGTGTTTATTGTTAATAATAGCTTCAAAGATATCATGATTTATTATTTTACCATCATGATCAATTTCCATTTCGCATGCCATTACCAGTCTATCAACTTTTTCATTCAATGAACAAATTCCGTTAGATAATTCTTTTGGTAACATTGGAATTACCCTATCTGGTAAATATACACTTGTACCTCTATTTAAAGCTTCGGTATCTAAGGGACTTTTTTCTTGTACATAGTGACTTACGTCCGCAATATAAACCCCTAAATGATAGTTACCACTATCATTATATTCTAAACTTATCGCATCATCTAAATCTTTGGCATCATCACCATCAATGGTAATTATTAGTTTATCACGCAAATCTCTTATTTTAGAATTTTTTTGTAAAATTGCTTCACTATCAATTTTATTAGGTATTGTTTTTATTTCTTTTCTTACATCCTCAGGAAATTCAACTGGTACCCCGCTAGATAATACCATACTAGTTATGTCAAGTCCTGGTAAGTGTTTGTTACCATACACTTCAATAACTTTACCATCTGCGGTCATATTAGGAAAGTATTCGGTAATTTCTACTTTAACGATATCATTAACTTTAGCTTTTTTTAAATCTTTTTCTTTAATAAATACTAATAGTTTAATTTTTGAATCAATACTTCTAACAATTGCTTTTTGTCTTAATCTAGATACTGGTCCAATAATTACACGGGTGTTGCGTTTAATTATTTTAACAACTTTTCCTTCGTATCTACCAAGGTTATCTAAATAGTATTCGACAAGTACTTCATCGTAAGTGATTGCTCCATTTATATTATCGGATTTAATAAATATACCGCCTAAATCAGTATCAACAAAAGCATAACCACCATCTTTTACATCAATGATACCTTTCGCAAGATTAAGTTTTTCAAATGTTGCGTATTCACCTCTACTATTGTGAGTAATTTTTCCTTCATCTTCTAATTGATTCAAGGTTTTTACTAATTGGGTAAATTCTTTACTATCTTTTAGATTCAACAATTGAAATATTTGGTTTGGAACCATTGGATGGTATGAGTCACTTTGTAATAGTTTTAAAATTTTTTCGCGCATTTTTCTCACCCCTTTGGAAAATAAAAAGGACTATTAAAAACAATAGCCCTCTTATTTTTTAATTATCTTAATATAACAGCTAAAATAGCTACAACAAAGAAAGCTATTGAAAGCACTGTTGTTATATTGTTAATTACTTTTTCAGCTCCCCTTTGTTTTTGAACAGATGATTTTTCACCAGAAAAAGCACTAGAAGCATTTTCTTTAGATGTTTGTAAAACAATTATCATAATCAAAAATAAAGATATAACTAATAGTAAATAATCGAACCATTGCATAATATGTGGCCTCCTATACGTTATTTTTCTATATATTCAATACTACTTGACTTATTATAGCACATTTTCAAAAATATTTCTAGTAATTTAATAATTATTTTGTAAATTTAGCAATTATTGCATGGTTAACAACATCATCAACGGTTTCTACTGGTATGATATTTAAGCTATTCTTAACGCTTGCGGGGATCTCTTCTAAGTCCTTAACGTTATCTTTTGGTATTAAGATTGTTTTTAATCCACTACGGTGTGCCGCAATTGATTTTTCACGTAAACCACCAATTGGAAGTACTCTACCCCTTAAAGTGATTTCACCTGTCATACCAACGTTATGGTCAACTTTTTGACCAGTAAAGGCTGAAATGATACCAGTTGCAATTGTTACACCAGCTGATGGACCATCTTTTGGTACAGCTCCTTCTGGTACATGAATATGAATATCAGATTTTTTGAATTCATCACAATCAATGCCAAATTTTTCCGCATTTGATTTAACATAACTTAAGGCAGCTTGAGCTGATTCTTTCATGACATCACCAAGTTTACCAGTTAATACGAGTCTTCCATCACCTTTATAGTGAGTTACTTCAACTTGTAAAGTGTCGCCACCAAATTGTGTGTAGGCAAGACCAGTTACTACTCCAACTTGATCTAAGTCATCATTTGCATTGTAAGTATATTTTGGTTTACCAAGATATTCTTCTAAATTGTCAACATCAATATCTACACGTTCAACATGATTCATAAGAATATTCTTAATGGCTTTTCTAATAATAGTACCCAACATTCTTTCTAATTCACGAACCCCTGCTTCACGAGTATATTCTTGAATTATACGATAGATTGCTTGATCACTTATACTAAAGTATGCTTCATCTAAACCATTATTAAGTAATTGTTTCTTTAATAAATGGCGTTTAGCAATTTCAAATTTTTCATATTCAGTATAACTAGATACTTCAACAATTTCTAATCTATCTCTAAGTGGGGCAGGAATATTGTCTAGATAGTTTGCGGTAGCAATGAAGAAAACATTTGATAAATCATATGGCTCTTCTAAATAGTGATCACTAAAGTATTTGTTTTGTTCAGAATCTAATACTTCCAACATCGCGCTAGTTGGATCGCCTTTATAATCACTTGACATCTTATCAATTTCATCTAATAAGAATACGGGATTATTAGTGCCTGCTTTAACCATTCCTTGTAATATACGACCTGGTAATGCGCCAAGGTATGTTCGACGATGTCCTCTAATTTCAGATTCATCTTTGACACCACCAAGTGCTTGTTTTACAAATGATTTATTTAAAGCTTTCGCAATACTTTTGGCAAGTGAAGTTTTACCTACTCCGGGAGGACCTACTAAACAAAGAATTGTTTGAGGATTTTTATGACTCATAATTTTTACGGCAAGATATTCTAAAATACGTTCTTTTACCATATCTAAACCATAATGTTCTCGGTCTAATTCCGCTTTCGCAAGATTAATATCTTCTGAATCAACTGATTGTTTACTCCAAGGTAAATCAATCATAAAATCAAGGTATTTTCTAATAACCCCAGATTCTGGTGAACTGCCTGGCATTGAAACATAACGATTTAATTCTGTCATCGCTTTTTCTTCAATTGATTTTGGCATACCTGCTTCTTTAATCTTTTTACGGATTTCATCAATTTCAGTTTCACGTTTAGCTTTCTCACCAAGTTCTTCTTGAATTGCCTTCATTTTTTCACGAAGGTAATACTCTTTTTGTGATTCATTAATACTACGTTTTACTTCATTATCAATTTTAATTTCTAATTCTTTGAACATTTGTTCTTTATATAGATCTTCTAATAAATAAGTTAAACGAGTAGTAACATTATCTTCTAATAAATAACGTAATTTAGTGTCGCGATTTAAATCAAGATTATGTACAAGTATATCTGAAATTTCATCATATGAAAGTTCAGTATTATTAATGTTTATACCATCTTTCTTAAGAACACTATCTATATTATTTTCAGTTAAGAATTTCTTTATTAAATCATAGGTTGCATCATTTTTCATAGTATCTGAACTAGTCGATGGTAAAGTTACAAAATCAACTAAACAACTACCACTAGTATTATCAATACTATTAATCTTGCAACGTACAATTGTTTGGAATTTTACTCTTCTTGTACCATTGGGACTAGTCATATTTAAAATGATTTTTGCCACAATTCCTACATTATAATAAAGTACTACTTCGTTTTTATTATTACGGGTACTATAATTTGGAATTAATAATACTACATAATTTTTATATTGTTCAGCATTTTTCAATGCCTTAATGTCGCTATCGATAGCAAAATCTGCTCTTAATCCATTGCTTGGTAGTGGTACTATATCACTTACCACAACTCCTGGCAATTGAGCATCTACAATATCAGTACGATTAAACATTTTGGCTCCTTTCTGATACTATTTAAGCATCTATTAAATGATTTTTTTCTTTAATTATTTGTCCTTTTTGTATAGTAATTTTTTTAGTTCCATCGTTAAATGGTAATTCAAACATCGTATCAAGCATCAAATCTTCAATTATTTTTCGAAGAGATCTAGCACCCGTTTTTTCTTTTATGGCTACTTCCGCAATATAATCAATTGCATCTTCCATAAAAGAAAGTTCAACATTATTAGTTGCAAATAGTTGTTGATATTGTTTAGTAATGGCATTACTAGGTTTAGTTAAAATTAATTTTAACTCTTCTTTGGTTAAGTCTTTTAGTTTAGCAATAACCGGAAGTCTACCTAGTAATTCAGGGATAATCCCAAATTTACGAATTTTTTCAATATCTAATTCAGATTCATTAACTATTTTAGAGTCAAACCCTACACTATATTTCTTTCTTCCATCAAGGCCATCAAACGCACCTGCACAAATAAACAAGATGTTTGAGGTATCGATTTGTAAGCATTCTTGGTATGGGTGTTTTCTTCCCCCTTGTGGTGGAACATTTACAACATTACCTTCGATAATCTTCAACAAGGCATTTTGAACACCTTCACCAGATACATCTCTAGTTATTGATGGATTTTCGCCTTTTCTAGCAAGTTTATCAAACTCATCAATAAAGACAATCCCTTTTTCCGCAAGTCTAATATCGCCGTCTGCGTTTTGAATTAGTCGCAATAAGATATTTTCAACATCTTCACCAACATAACCCGCTTGGGTATAAACGGTCGCATCACAAATAGCTATTGGAACATTGATGATTTTGGCCATGGTTTTAGCAAGCAATGTTTTACCAACTCCCGTTGGTCCAATCATTAAGATATTAGATTTATTTAGGTTAGCTTCCGGGTGTTTTATTCTTAGATAATGCGAATACAGTGCCACTGATAATATTTTCTTAGCATGTTCTTGGCCAATTACTTCTAAGTCAAGTTCACTATAGATCTTTTTAGGGGTTAAATCTTTACAACTAATCTTTTCTCGTAAGTGTTTATTTGATCTTTCTTGTTCTTCAAATTCAACCAAGTTATGATATAATTCTAAACAATCAAAGCAAATACAGGCATTTAAGCCCTCTATTCCTAGATTGTGAATGTTAATTTCGCTGTTACAAAACGAACAATATTTAGTTTTTCCCATATATAGTAATCACGCTCCATAATTATTATGGAGCGATTTTACTTTTTTATGTTTAATATTAAATTTGAAAAATCGACAAATTATTTAGTTTCTTCTTTAGCTTCTTTTGTTACTGCATTCTTTTTTAAGATTTCAATAACTTTATCAGCTTTAACTTTATATGCAACTTGACCAACTTTGTATTGTTTCTTTACAGCGTTAACTTTATCGTTTTTAGCTTTTTCATCGTCTTTTTCAGAAACATTAGCAAGAGTTTGATATTCTTTTTCGATTTCTTCTTGGCTTGCTTCGATGTTTTCAAGTTCCATAATCTTTTCAAGTACTAATTCTTCTAAGAATGATTTACGAATATGTTCTTCAGCAGATTTCTTGAATTCATCCATTGATGCAACCCCACTGTATTGAAGTAACGTTTCAACAGGCATACCATATTGTTTTGCTTGCATTTCAACATTATTTACTTGATGTTCAACTTCAGATTTGATTAGTGATTCAGGGAAATCAGCATATGAGTTTTTGCAAACTGCATCAACTAATCCTGTAACAAGATGATTTTCAGCCGCAACGCTCTTGCGTTTCTTTAAATCTTCTTTTACATAGTTTTGATATTCTTCTACTGTATTAACATTTTTAATTTCTAATTCTTTTACTAATTCATCAGTAAGTTCAGGATATTCTTTACCTTTTACTTCATGTACTTTTACTTTAAATAATGCGGCTTTTCCGGCAAGACTTGCATGATAGTCTTTAGGGAAAGTAACATTTACTTCAACGTCTTGTTCTGATTTAGCACCAATTAGTTGATCTTCAAAACCAGGGATAAAGGCTTTTGAACCAAGTTCTAATTGATAATTTTCAGCTTTTCCACCTTCAAATGGAACACCATCAACGAATCCTTCAAAATCGATTACGACTGTGTCACCATTTTCAGCTGGTCCATCTTTAATAACATTTTCAACTTTACTTTCAAGCATATGTTTGATTTCAGCTTCAACGTCTTTTTTAGTTACTCTAGTTGATAAAGGTTTTACTTTTAAGCCTTTGTATTCGCCAAGATGAACTTCTGGCCATACATCAACTTCGGCAGTGTAAGTGAAACTCTTACCTTTTTCTAAACTAGCAAAATCAAGGTCTACTTTTGGTTCAGCAGTTGGATATACTTTAGTTTGTTGTAATGCTAGAGGATATGTTTCTTCAAAAGCATATTGAATTGCTTCATTATATAATGATGCCCAACCAAATCTTTGGATAAAGATATTTTTAGGCATTTTACCAGGTCTAAAACCATCAGCCTTTACTTCTTTTACAACTTTTTCAAAAGCTAAGTCTAAAGCTTTATCAAATTCTTCAGCACTTACTTCTACTGTAAGTTTTACAGAATTTTCACTTAAACGTTCTAAATTTGCGTTCATTTTAATACTCCTTAAAATTATTAATAATATTTTTTACTTGATTATTATACTAAATTTTTATTATTTTAGCAAGTCATTAGTATTTTATTCATATTTTGATTTTACATATTCTTCGACAAATCTTAGTGGAGCAGGACCACAATCAAGAATATATTTATGGAATGTAATGTAGTCAAAGTTTTCTCTTGTGCTAGAAGTTAGATTCATTACATAAGTTCTTAAATCTTTTATTTTGAAGTAAGTAAAGAAGTATGTTTGCATATTATTAGGCACTTCAATTAATTGTTCATAAGTTGCTTTAATTGCTTCATCTGTTACTTGAGGAACGTACTTTTTAATGAAAGCTCCTGCTTCTTCAAGCGTCCAACCATCATAGTTAATTCCCATATCTAATCTACAATACATTGCGCCTGTATATTCATCTTGGAATATTAAGTAGTCAATGAATTCATCCATATATTCGCCTCTTAAGAATTCATAACTGAATATCTCCGCATAAGTTGCCCAACCTTCACTATACCCTGAAGATTTTAAAACTTTTCGCAGTGGATTAGCATCGGTACTCTTGAAATACACATTTTGATATAAATGGCCAGGTAACCCTTCATGAGCTAAAGTTGTATATAAATAATTATATTTATAAACACCATCGGTTAAAACACTTGAGCCATTTAGATAAATGTATTCTTTTTCTAAGTTATCAATGGCACTTGTCATATAAGCTGCTGGACTAAAGTGTTCTTCCATTGCTTTATCAATAAATTTGACTACAATTTCTGGTTGATAATTAAGGCTAGGAAAATATTTACCAATAACTGTTTGATAGTAAGCAAGTTGTTCTTCCGGAGTTTTATCCATTAATTGATAACTATCACAATTAGCTTTAAATTCTTCATTAGTTAAATAGAGGTTACGATATTTAACTAATTCTTGCTCATAATACTTTAATAAATCATCAACATATTTTTCAGCGTCTACTAAACTAATTTTATAACCAACAGTTTCTTGGAAATCTAATTCATAATAAGTTTTACCAATTGGGTTACCTTTTGAATCATAGTAATAAGCAAGTCCCATATCATTAGTTGATCTACCTTTTAATTTTGGTAACTCATCTTGAACAAGTTTATAACCGCTAATTAATGGGCCATTAACTTTTTCGATATTAGCATTCTTATATGCTTCTTTTTCTTCATCGGTTAAGAAATCACATTCATCAATTTTTTTATTTACGGTTGTAATCATAAAGTGGTTACCAGTTCCGGCTGCTTTGATGAACTCTTCACATTGGTGAACAACTTTATCAATAACGAAATCACTCATGCCATAACCGTGATCTGCTTTTTCAACTTCAAAATCAAGGTATTTTTGGAATGTTTCAGGTACTAAATCTAAATATTTTAAATAATTATCAACATCTAATTTAGTTCTAAATTTATATTCTGATAATAAAAGTGGTAATTGAGCTTGATAACCAAGGTAAGAACCTAGGTAATTATTACTAAGATAACTCATCTCTGATGTTTTACTATTTACGTTATCAATGATGTTCATAATTAGGTTATACGTCATTTTTTGATCATCATTTAGATCTTCATATTTATAGCCATTTACTTTCCCTAATATATAATTGATAAGTAATACACTGTATCCACTTGTAACACTAGGTGTAGGTAAACTTGGTTCATTATGAGATAGCCCAAAATTTTCAGGATTTTCAAAGTAATAATTCAAAGTTAATTCATCATTACCAACTAGCATTTTAAAAACATTATCGGCAAAATCATCAAAAGTTGAAGGATCATAGTCACCTGGATTAGGGGTAAAACTACAATTTTCTTCACAACTAGTTCCAATGAAAGCTAATAGTACTATTGATATTACAACAAATAATCTTTTAATCTTTTTCATTATTATATCTCCATTTCTTCTATATTTACTTCTTTATTAGGGTAATAAGCAAGTTCATAGTATTCAAAGTTATTATTCACAATTTCTTTTATGCCAACATCATCAGTGTCTAAATCAAGATTGTTGCGTTGTAATCCTAATCTTTGACCACTTTTTTTTATTTTGGCTTCTTTTTTTACAAAATAAGAAATAAACTCTTTTACACTTATTTCACCCTTATTATAACACATTTTATCAACTAAATTCTCAAAATGCTCAAGTATGCGCACCCTTTCAACATCAATTCCCACTTCATCGCAGGCTAGAGCACAACAAACAATGTTATGGCTATGTGCAAGGGAAACAAAAAAATCATCAAATAGCGGTTTACCATTTTCTTGATATCTAAATGGTACATCACATAGGTTTTTATTATAGTAACTATATACAAGTTTATTTAATAAAGACCAACAAGCAAGCGATTGATTTCTTCTTGATTCATTTTTTATACTATTTATATGATCAATAACTTCTGTAGGTAATACGTTAATATCAAGTTTATCTACTTTATCAATAAAGGCATATCTTATTTCTATCATCGTCTACCTCCACTAATATTATACCATAATTGTACTAAAATGCAAAGGTTCCTACTTGTTAATAGTAGGAATCTTTGTTATCTATTATTTATTTATGGTTCATTTTTAATTTATTTAGTATTTACTTTATCTTTTACTAAAATTGTCGAAATCTTTACAAATTGACTGATAAATGGTAAGAAAATTAAAGTTGATATTACATTAAATAAAGTATGGAAAATAGCAATTTGGCTAGATGGATCACTTACCATTCTACCAAGTGTGTCGTTGATAAAGTTTTTCCAAATCAGTAGAATAATCATAAAAATTACACTACCAAAGACATTGAATAACAAATGAATAAGACCGGCTCTTTTGGCATTAACAGAAGCGGATGCTGATGATACAATGGCGGTTAGACAAGTACCAATGTTACTACCTAAGATAACAAATAGGGGTGCATTAGGTAATATTCCATTACCAATAGTAATGCCTGATGCAATCATTGAAATTAAAATGGTGGTAACAGCGGCCGAACTTTGTAAAGCAATTGTGATTGATGCACCAAGCACTAATAGGATGAAAGGATTGTTAATTTTGGTTAAAAGTTCAACAAAGCGATAATCATCTTGTAAACTTACCATCGCATCTTTCATTAGATATAAAGCAATAAAGATTAAGCCAAATCCTACTAAAGCCATTCCTAAATTCTTTATTTTGGACTTTTCAAATATCATATTTAAAATCATTCCAACCCCAACAAAAGTAGCTAAATAGTTACCAATATCAACGCTATCTAAAGCCACAATATGAGCAGTTATGGTTGTACCAATGTTAGCCCCCATTATTATTGAAGTTGCTTGAAATAAATCAAGTACCCCTGCATTTACAAAACTAACCACCATAACCGTTGTTGCGGTAGAACTTTGTAGTAAAGCAGTAATTATAGTACCAACAATTACACCTAATATCCTATTTTTAGTTGTCTTCTTTAATAATTTTGTTAATTTATCACTAGCTATTTTTTCAATATTTTCGGTTAATAGTTTAAAAGCTAATAAAAAAGTACCAAGTCCACCTAAAAGTTTTGTAACAATCATCAACATATTAATATCTCCCCTTATGTTATTCAAGATATTTTATTATGTCAATGTAATTTTTAGTATTGCAAAAAAGCGACATTAATTGCTAATGCCGCTATTTTAATTCAATTTTATTTAGTTATTTATTTTTTGGAAATCTTTCTCTAGATACATAAGTTGTATGTAATAATTCATGAGCTTTATGAGAATTAGGTTTTCCTAGGAAATCACTATATAATTTTTGTAGTTGTTTATTGTTATGAGATTGACGTACCTTTTGACGTTCATCTTCAGAATATAATGCTTGAGCACGTTTTTCTTTGTATGTGTCTAAGATATTGTTATCTTCATTAGGTAAGAAGCATGGTTTAACATATGGTTGTCCACCACCGTTAATGCATCCACCTGGGCAACCCATAATTTCAATAAATGTATATGGGCTCTTACCACTACGAATTTCATCCATTAATACTTTGGCATTACGCATACCTGAAGCAACAGCAACTTTAATTTCTGATCCAGCAATATTTAAAGTAGCTTCTTTTAATCCTTGCATACCACGAACAGCAGTGAATTCTACTGCTTCATATTCTTTACCAGTTAATTCATGATAAGCTGTTCTTAAAGCCGCTTCCATAACACCGCCAGTAGCACCAAATATTACACCAGCACCAGTATATTCACCCATTAAATCTTGGTCAAATTCTTCGTTTGGTAATTTAGCAAAATTTATACCACTACGTTTGATTAATTTAGCAAGTTCACGAGTAGTTAATACTGCATCGACATCTTTAATGCCATTCTTTTGTAATTGAGGACGTTCTTTTTCAAATTTCTTTGCGGTACAAGGCATGATTGAAACTACGAAAATATCTTCTGGTTTTAAACCATTCTTTTCTGCAAAGTATGATTTAATAATAGCACCTTGCATTTGGTGAGGTGATTTACAACTTGATAGATGATCTAATTGATCTCCATAATAGTATTCAGCATAATTAATCCAACCTGGAGAACAAGATGTAATCATTGGTAATACACCACCATCTTTAATTCTTGCAAGTAATTCATTAGCTTCTTCCATTATTGTTAAGTCAGCACCAAAGTTAGTATCATATACTTTATTGAAGCCAAGTCTTCTTAAAGCAGCTACCATTTGACCAGTTACTGGAGTACCAATTTTATAGCCAAATTCTTCGCCAAGAGTTGCACGAATGGCAGGAGCAGTTTGAACAACTAAGTATTTACCAGCTCTTCTTGCTTCGTCTACTTTATCGATTTCACTCTTTTCCATTAATGCGCCAGTAGGACAAACATTTACGCATTGTCCACATAAGATACATGGGCTTGTTGCAAAACTACGATTTTCAGCAGGAGATACGATTGTTGAGAAACCACGTTTTTCAAAACCTAAAATACCAGTTCCGTGTGCAGCAACACAACGACTAACGCAACGTCCACATAAGATACATTTTGAAGTGTCACGAATAATAGATGGAGAAATTTCATCAACTGTAATTGGAGTTTTTGAACCAACAAATTTATTTTCACGAGCACCAACAACTTGAGCTACGTATAACAATTCACAATGACCATTTTTTTCACATTGTTGACAATTCATTGAGTGGTTAGAAAGAATTAATTCAACACTAGCACGTCTTGCAGCAGTAGCTTTAGGTGAAGAAATAGTAATTTCCATACCTTCAGAAATAGGATATACGCAAGATGCAACTAGGCCTCTAGCACCAGTTGCTTCAACTAAGCAAACACGACAAGAAGCTAAACTACATTCACCATGATTATAAGCACATAGAGATGGAATTTCATATCCACATTCTTTAGCTGCTTCTAAAATTGTTAAGCCTTCTTCAACTTGATAAGATTGGCCTTCGATTTTTATATTAATTTTTGCCATAATATCGGTCTCCTATTTCTTAATAATTGCTTTAAATGGACATGTAGACATACATAAGCCACATTTAATACATTTAGATTGATCAATTACATAAGGTTCTTTACCAGGTACACCTGAGATAGCATTTACTGGGCAATTTCTTGCACACTTAGAACACTTCTTACAAGCTTCAGGCATAATGTAATATTGCATTAAGTTCTTACATACATGAGCAGGACATTTCTTGTCAACTACATGGGCAATATATTCTTCTCTAAATTGTTTCATTGTTGAAACAATTGGGTTTGCGGCAGTTTGTCCTAATGCACATAATGAATTTTGAGTAACTGTTGTTGCAAGTTCTTCTAATTCATCTAAATCTTCTAATGTTCCTTTACCAGCAGTAATCTTATTTAAGATTTCTAACATACGTTTTGTACCAATACGGCATGGAGAACATTTACCACATGATTCATCACAAATGAATTCCATATAGAATTTTGCAACGTCAACCATACAGTTGTCTTCGTCCATAACGATGGCACCACCAGAACCCATCATTGAACCTTTTGCTACTAAGTTATCGTAATCAATTGGAGCATCTAAATCTTTTTCAGTTAAACATCCACCTGATGGACCACCAGTTTGAATAGCTTTGAATTTTTTACCATTAGGAATACCACCACCGATATCGTAAATTAATTCACGAAGAGTAGTACCCATAGGAACTTCAACTAGACCTACGTTATTTACTTTACCACCTAATGCGAATACTTTTGTACCTTTAGATTTTTCAGTACCTACTTCTGCGAATTTTTCAGCACCTTCTCTTAAGATATAAGGAACGCAAGCTAAAGTTTCAACGTTATTAACAATTGTTGGTTTACCCCATAAACCCTTAACAGCTGGGAATGGAGGTCTTGGACGAGGCATACCACGTTTACCTTCAATTGAATTTAATAAAGCAGTTTCTTCACCACAAACGAACGCACCAGCACCAAGACGGATGTGAACGTCAAATGAGAAATCAGTTCCTAAAATATTTTTACCTAATAATCCCATTTTTCTTGCTTTGTTGATTGCAATTTGTAATCTCTCAACAGCAATTGGATATTCAGCACGTACATAGAAGTAACCATTTTGAGCACCGATTGCATAACCAGCTATAACCATACCTTCAATTACGGCAAGTGGATTACCTTCTAAGATTGAACGGTCCATGAAAGCACCTGGGTCACCTTCATCACCATTACATACTACATATTTTTCAGGATTATTTTGGTTTAAAGCAAATTGCCATTTACGACCAGTAGGGAAACCTCCTCCACCACGGCCACGAAGTCCTGATTTTAATACTTCGTCTACTACTTCTTGTTGAGTCATATGTAAGGCTCTTTGTAAACCTTTATATGCTCCATAGCCTAATGCTTCATCAAGATTTTCAGGATTAATTAAACCACATCCATGTAAAGCAACACGTTTTTGTTTTTTGTAGAAGTTAATTTCATCTTGTTTTTGAATTTTTTCTTTTGTCATAGGATCTACATATAGTAGTCTTTCCACAATTTGATGATTTATTAAATCAGTATTAACAATTTCTTCTACATCTTCAACCTTAACACCATGATATAGAGTGTCTTCAGGGAAAATTTTTACGAAAGGACCTTGTGAACAAAAGCCAAAGCAACCTACTTTGTTAACAGTAACTTTATCACTTAAATCATGAGCCATAATAGCTTCTTCGAATTTTGCAAGAATACTTGCTGAGTTACTTGATAAACAACCTGTTCCACCACAAATAACAATTGCACGTTTGCCATTTGTACCAGCAAATTTTGCATCAAAACTAGTTGTGCAATCAGCAATTTTAGTAGTTAATTCTTTTTCACTTCTAATCATTATTCTGCACCTCCTAGTTGACGATATTCTTCAATAATACTTGCTACTTGGTTTACGGCAACTTTTGGATATACTTTACCATTAATTGAAATGGCAGGAGCAATACCGCAAGCACCTATGCAACGTAATGCATCAAGTGTAAATAAGCCATCGTCTGTTGTTTCTCCTGGTTTGATATTTAGTAATTCACCAAATTTGTCGATTACTTGTTGTGAACCTTTAACATAACAAGCAGTACCTAAACAAACACCAATGACGTATTTTCCTTTAGGTTTTAATGAAAAGAATGAGTAGAATGTTACTACACCATAGATTTCCGCAACAGGAATACCTGTTTTTTCAGAAATTAATTCTTGTACATCTAGTGGGATGTAACCATACTCACGTTGTACATCACTTAAAATCATCATAAGTGGTGTATTTTCGTTTGTGTATCTTGCAATAATTTCTTCAATTTGCTTTACAGCAGCTGCACTTAAATGAGCCATATTTACCTCCAATTTAAATTATGATTGTAAAAATATTTATATTTACAAATCGCTCTTGGTTATTATATCAAAATTAATCGTTTTTTGCAAGTTAAATAAGTTATTTTTGCCTAACAAATTTTGTAAATCAAAAATATAGGCTTTTTTAAATAATTTTTATAATTAATTTTTTCCTATATAATAATATAAAAGAAGAAAATAGTTCGACTTTTAACGAATTATTTTCATATAACATTAAATTCAAAAACATTTCTATCTAAAGGGTTGTAAATGGCTTTGATGAAATAAGTTTATAATCATCATCATGGGTATAAAATTCTTCCATAAGCCAGTATACACCATTTGCTTTTTTACGAAGTTTTTGTGAAAGTTGTTCTTTTGTTATTGGCATTACTTGAAAAATGCTTATGTATTTATGTTCGGAAATATAACACTTTACAATTTTCGGTGTTTTTAAAATCTCTGGTAGTAATAAGACTGTTCCACAATACTTACCATCAATCCCCATATCTATTGTATCAGAAACTGTTAAGTTATCTTTTTCATTAAAAGCATATTCAGCAGTAGCCCAAAGTAGTGAGTTTAGGGAAAGCCATTCCGTAGTAGACTCACTAATTTCTACTTCTTTAGAAATAAACATTACATATTCATTACGGCGATTAGCTTTTCTACCCCAACCAATATCACGTTCGTGCATTAAGTAATCACTCGCACCTATTGTACATAACTTCCAAAAAGGCATTTCCTCAGTTGGTTTAAAAACAAAAGTTGTAATGGGTTTCATATCGTTAGGTAATACATTCTTTTTAAGTTGTAAACTGAAGATTGGTTCTTGACCAAATACTTCTTTGTAATGATCATATAATTTTTGATGTTTTTTGCTTTTCATATTAAATCCCTATTTTAATTATTTTCATCTTTGGTAATCAAACAGATAAAAATGTTCGCAAGTAAAATAACACAACATAATATTAATATATAGATTACATAATCTCCATCACTTAAACAATAAAAATCACGTACAAAGATTGATTTTTTAATAATACTATTCAATCTTAATATAAAGTAAATAAAAAATGTGCCACCTAATATATTTGCTACTAAAAATAAGATATTTCTTTTACTCATAAGGTCCCCTCTTTCTTTTTTGTTAATTATAGCATTTATATCAAGCTATGTCAAATTTAATAAGTTGACTGATACTTTATTGACAAATTTCTTTTTCAATCGCTTGTAGAAGCAATTTTTGCCCTATTTTAATCAATATTTTGCTATATTGATATAAAAAAAAGAAAAAGTTCGTATTTTTATACGAACTAAATTCATGCTATTAAAATGGCGTCCCAGACACGATTCGAACGTGCGACACACGGCTTAGAAGGCCGTTGCTCTATCCAACTGAGCTACTGGGACATAACAGACAATCTTTTTAATAGCATTAGTATTATACACTATTTCAGATATTTTGTAAAGTAATTTAGCTTGTAAATGTGCATATTTTGTTACTAAGAGTCATAATATATCGTGGTGATATTTATGGTAATAATAGATGCTGGCCATGGTGGTTGGGATCCCGGTGGTGGCAGCAATTCCTATTTTAAAGAAAAAGATATGACAAAAAAAATTAGTGATTATCAAAAACGTAGGTTTGATGAATTAGGAATTCCCTCAAAAAGAACTAGATTAGATGATGAAACCCTAACTCCTAATGATAGGCTTAACCGAATTGATCAACTTGGCGCAAGCACTGGTGATATTCTAATATCAAATCATGTAAATAATGCAGGATCAGGTGGCGGCGAAGTAATCTACTCAGTAAAAAGTAAAAATACCCTCCCTAATAGTATAGCAAACAATCTAAAAGCTGAAGGCTTACCAATCAGAAACGTTTATCAACGTATTGGGAAATCAGGTAATGACTTCTACTTTATTTTGCGAAATACTAAACCTACAACATCAATGATTATTGAATATGGCTTTGCCAATAATGATGATGATACAAAAAGGTTATTAAATGATTGGCCAAACTTAGCTGAGGCAGTTGTAAAAGCAATTGCAAACTATGAAAATGTTAATTATACTCCACCAAGTTATAACTATTACAAAGTTAAATCAGGCGATTCTTTGTATAATATTGCCAAGAAATATAATCTATCAGTAGCTGAACTAAAAAGTTACAATACTTTAAGTAATGATATGTTATATCCTAACCAAATTCTTCTTATACCAAAAAAATAAGGCAAACGCCTTATTTTAGTTTGTTTTTTAGGGCAATTTCAACATTTTTAGGAACAAACGAAGAAATATCACCATCAAATCTAGCGATTTCTTTAACACTACTTGAAGATAAAAAAGAATATTGATGTGAACTCATAATAAAGATTGTTTCAACATTGTGATCAATACATCTATTTAAAGTTGCCATTTGTAATTCATATTCAAAATCACTGACCATTCTTAGTCCTCTAACCATTGCCACAGCATTTATTGATTTTGCATATTCTACTGTTAATAAATCACTAGTAACTACTTCAATATTATCAATATCTTTAGTAGCTTCTTTTATCATATTCATTCTTTCTTCAACAGTAAACATTGTTTTTTTGTTGATATTATTAGCAACCAAGATATAAAGTTTATCAAATAAAGTTGAACCTCTTTTTATTATATCTAGGTGACCATTAGTAATTGGATCAAAAGTTCCAGGATATAGACCTATTCGCATGTTTCATCATCCTTTTCTAATATTAATATTTCACTACTTGCATATCTTTTACACATTTTAATTCGATATCCTTCATAATCTTGTTCAACAATATCTTCTTTAGGATATTCCGCAACAATATATCCACCATCACTTATCATATCATTTTCAATTAAGTATTGGCATAATTCATCAATGACCTTCATTCTAAAGGGGGGATCTAAAAAAACAATATCAAATTTTTTGTTATTCAAACGCTCTAAAATCTTTTTGTAATCGCCAAGATATACGTGTAATTCTTGGCCTACACCTAAGTTCTCGGCATTCTTTTTGATGATTTTTACAGCATCAGGATTAGAATCTATTATATAAGCTTCCTTGGCACCTCTACTAATTGATTCTAGTGAAAGAGCACCACTACCACCAAATACATCTAAAATTACAAAATCGTTTATATAACCACCAAGACTACTAAATATTGCTTCTTTAGTTTGATCTAAAGTTGGTCTTGTTGCAAGACCTTCTAATGTAATTAATTTTCTGCTTCTATATTTTCCTGCAATTATTCTCATATTTTTTCCTCAAATTATGTATAAAAGATAAATTATCGTTAATACTATTTTTGTAAGGTTTAAACCACAGTGTTTAACTTGGTTAAAATCTTTTTCTTCTCCTCTATTAATCGTTTATATATTTGAATAAAAAGCAATATATTGAAGTATATTGCTTTTTATTTTTTATCATTAATCTTCAATTATTTTTTCAATGTAATAGAAGTCGTCTCTTTCATCATGACAAATTAAATATCTAACACCAACTACTTCAAATTCAGGATAGTTGTTAGCTTTTTCATATGCAGTATTATGGTTTAAAATAATAATGTTACCTTCATTATTAGGACCACCTAATTCTGTAGGAAAGACATGACTTACTACCCAACCAACTTGGTTTTCTACTTCATAGTCATCTCTTTTAATTTTTCGTCCTGTAAAATCATGAGCATATTCAACATCACCAAATTCATGTAGCCATATTTTTAATGCTTCTGCTTTTGTCATAATACGTCCTCCGCACAATGTGTTTTATTATTTACATTAATATTATACCAAATATAATGATTTATGTCAATTTTTTGTATGATATTTTAAAATAATTTACATAAATCTTCAAGAGTTTCTCTTCTACTAATTACTTTTACATTACTACCAACCAGAATAACCGCCGGTTTTAGCATGTTGTTATAATTGGAAAACATTGAATAATTATAGGCACCTGTTGCGTACACTAGCATTATATCACCAGATTCAACATTAGGAATTAAAATATCTTTTCTTATGATATCACCCGATTCACAACATTTTCCCGCAACATCTACTAATATTTCTTTAGGTGCATTCATCTTATTAGCAATATCACATTCATAAGTTGCACCATATAGGGCAGGTCTTATATTATCAGTCATACCACCATCGATAAATACATAATTCTTCTTGCCAAAAGTTTGTTTAATATAAGAACAAGTATATAAGGTTATTCCCGCTCTTCCAACAATTGATCTACCTGGTTCAATCATAATGTGGTTAATTTCACTATTAGAATCAACTAGTTTTTCCTCAATATATTTTTTTAAAGATGATGACATTTCCTCAATTGAAAGATTTCTTTCATCTTTTTCATATTTAATACCAAAACCACCACCAAGATTTAAAGTTTGTAAATGTAATTTATATTCTTGGTTTATTTCATTTTGAAAGTCAATCATTTTCTCTACTTCTAGTTGGAAGGCAGCAGTTTCATGAATTTGCGATCCAATATGGGCATGAAAGCCACATAGATTTACATATTTACTGCTTTTAACTAGCTTTAACATTTCATCAATTCTTGGTTTATCATAAATGCTTTCACCAAACTTAGAAGTAAACAAGGCGGTTTGAATATATTTATGAGTATGTGCATCAATACCAGGATTAACTCTTATTAGACAAGTTACTGCTTTTTGTAATTTATTTGAGATAGTTATAACTTTTTCTAATTCATTCATATTATCAATAACTAAATAACCAATGTTATTTTTAATTGCAAATTCAATTTCTTCATTAGATTTATTATTACCATGAAAAACAACTTTATTTAGTGACATACCACTTTTTTGAATTACGTACAAATCACCTAAGCTCACCGCATCAATATGAAGTTGTAAAGCATCAATATATTTGACAAATTCAAGAGTTAGAAAAGCTTTTGAAGCATATACCAAGTCAAAACGATATTTATCACTTTTCATATTTTCTTGATAGGTCGTTATTGCATTTTTAATAGTTGTTTCATCCATAACATATAATGGTGTTTTGTATTCTTTAGCTAAGTCAGTTATTTTATGACCATTCAAATATGCTTCATTATCTTTAATGGTTAATCCTAATGGTTGCATTACAATTCCTTTCTATTTTTCACAATTTTTAATATATTCTTTCATTTCTTTAATAGCTTTTTGTTCAATTTTTTGAACTCGTTGACGTGATATTCCTAGTTTTTCGGCTACTTCCGCAAAACTATGTAAAACACCATCTTCGGAATTATAGCGATATTTGATAATTTCTTGTTCTCTAGGCGACAGTCTTTCCATTGCGTCATTTATTAGATGGCGTTTTTCATCTTCAAGAACAAACTCTTGAGGAGTACTATTACTATCTTTTATTTTTTCAATAGCTGATATTTCACGGTCATCATCGACAGTTTCATCAAGTGATGCCACATTAGATAAATCAAAAAGAAGTTTAAGTTCTGTAGGATTCATTCCCATTTTATTTGCTACTTCATTAAAAGTTACTTTCCTTTTCAAACTTGCTTCCATTTCTTCTTCAGTACTATAGAAATGGTTACGTAAATTAGCTACTTTAATTGGTTCATTTATGTCCGCATTAATTGATTGTAATCCTTTATCAATGCTTTGTTTAATCCAATAAGTTGCGTAAGTTGCAAATTTAGTATTTTTTGATAAATCATATTTATCGACCGCTTTTGATAAGCCAATTCTACCAAGTTGAACAATATCATCATATGAAGCATTCATAAAGGGGCGATATTTTCTAGCAATGCTATAAACAAGTTTTTGATTAGCATTTATCATTATAGTTTGAACATCTTCACGTAAGCTTTTATCTTTGGCATATAGTGAAAATATTTCTTGTTCTTCTTCACGTGTTAATAGTCTACTGGTTCCCAAATCTTTATCATTTAATAGTTTTACGATAATATTTTCTTCCATTGCTTTTATTCTACTTTCTATATTATAGTGACCAATCAATCGTTTCTTTTCCCATATTGATTAGTAGTTGATTAGTTTTTGAAAAATGGTGACATCCAAAAAAGCCATTATAAGCCGAAAGAGGACTTGGATGTGCAGCCGTTAAAACAATATGTTGTTTATTGGTTATTAACTCTTTTTTTCTTTTTGCGTCATTACCCCATAATAAAAAGATTATTGGGTCTTCTCTTTCATTTAGTTTTTCGATTACGGCGTTGGTAAATGTCTCCCAACCTTTATTTTTATGACTATTTGCATAGTGCTCCCTAACAGTTAAAACCGTGTTTAATAAAAGTACACCTTGTTTTGCCCATTTAGTTAGGTTGCCACTTTTAGGCATTGGAATACCTAAATCAGCATTTAGTTCTTTAAAAATATTTTGTAATGATGGGGGAAATGCTACCCCATCTTGAACAGAAAAACATAATCCATGAGCTTGACCGATTTCGTGATAAGGGTCTTGACCAATAATTACTACTTTTACATCGTTGTAATCGGTATATTTTAATGCATTAAAAATATCATACATTGATGGAAATATACGGTAGTTTTCATATTCTTCTTTTAAAAATTTACGTAAATTTAAATAATATTCTTTTTGAAATTCATCTTTTAAAATGTTATCCCAGTTATTTCCAAGTTGTATCATTGTTATCTCCCTTTATTTTATATTCCAAATATTATGATGGCAACTATACCAATAGTTAGTAATAATACTCCTAGTAGTGACTTCTTAGTAAATTTTTCTTTCAATAGTACCATTGATAGTAAGATTGATAACATACCAATGGAAGTAACAACCACCGGGTTGGCATATTCATTTCCTAATGCTTCATCTACACATAACCAGGCCCCACCAGTTGCTAGAGCAGAAAGAGTTAGAAAAATCCAGGTTTTAGGAGGTGTTTGCTTAATGTTTTGATAGTCTTTTCTGAAAAATACTAATAATACCATAATCACAAATATGACAATTGCTCTTACAAAAACTCCTAAATCACTTGGAACCGTCTTTAGTCCTGCTTTTACGAGTATAGATACTATCGAAGCAAATACTGCACTTAAGATGGCGTATACTAGCCATTTTTTATCAGTTGAACCATTAATCTTTTCTTTACTTGCCATAAAGATGGTTCCTACTAACATCAAAATTGTTGATAAAATTAGCATTGTTATAGTAATTGGATCTCCACCTTTAGTTGTAACATCAAAGAAGAAAATCAAGAATAATAGGTTAGTCAAAACAAAACTAGATTTGTCAAATGGTGCTACTTTATTAAAAGTGCTTAGTTGTAATGCTTTGTAATAACATAGCCAAGATGCGCCTGTCGCAACACCAGAAAGGCCTAAATAAAGCAAACCTACTTGATCTATTTTGTCAATATCATCAATATTTCCGGTTATTGAACAAGCCACAACCGAAAATACGATGATAATCAAAGTTCGATAAGCTAGTAGAAAATTAGTATTAATGTATTTTACACCTGATTTTACAAGAATTGCTGCCATTGTTGTGAAAAATGCTCCTAATAAGGCAAATACCAACCAATCCATTTTTTACACCGCCTTCATATAAAAATGCTCACCTTAGGTGGGCATATAATCTTTTTTAATGGTGCCGACAACAAGAATTGAACTTGTGACCTGCTAATTACGAGTTAGCTGCTCTACCTACTGAGCTATGACGGCAACAAAGATATTATACCAAATATATATTATTTTTTCAATTTATTAACAATTAGTAACAATATATGACTATAAAACTAGCCATATATTGTTATTATTTATCTAAAATTACTTTTACGAAACTTTAAACTAATGTCAAGCGCTTTGTAAGAATGTGTTAAACTACCTACGGAAATATAATCTACTCCTAAAAGGGCAACACTGCGAACCTTTTTTAGTTCCATATTTCCACTTGCTTCAAGTTTTTTCTTACCTTCATTTAGTTCAACACACTTTTTCATAACTTCATTACTCATATTATCTAGCATAATTACATCGGCCGATGTATTTAATGCTTCCATAAATTCATCTAAAGTTTCTACTTCTACTTCAATAATCATTCCCCTACCAACGGCTTTTCTAAGAATGCTGACAGCATCTTGAATTGAACCGCTTGCGGCAATATGATTATCTTTGATTAGAACACGATCAGATAAGTTGAAACGATGATTTTCACCGCCACCATCTCTTACAGCTTGTCTTTCAAAGACTCTTAATAAGGGAGCAGTTTTACGAGTATCTAAAATTTTACAATTTGTCCCCGCAAGTTCTTGAACAAATTTAGCGGTTGTTGCGGCAATACCGCTCATCCGTTGTAAGAAGTTAAGCGCAACTCTTTCGCCTCTTAGTATGTCACGCATTGGGCCTTCAATTGTTGCAATAACATCACCACGGTTAACAAAAGTACCATTGGCTTTTAAAATTTCCATTTTTATACGGGGATTAATTTGTTTAAATACTTCTTTTGCAACATCGATTCCCGATACTACTCCCGTTGCTTTAACAATAAAGCTTCCGGTTAACATTTTATCTTTACTAACTAAATTAAGGGTAGTTATGTCGTTATCTACACCATCTTCAAATAGGGCTTCTTTTATCAATTCAATCGCTTTTTTATCCATTGTCTTTTTCCTTTATATAATTTACTAGATTATTTTTTTATAATTATCAAGAAAAAAGATAGGATTAATAAATCCTATCTTATGCATCTGCAGACTGTGTCAATACAAAAAGTAAAATCACTATTGCTAGAATTATTGCAACAAATAATAGTACCTTTAATACAGATACAGGAGCTTTACCAGTAAATCTACCTGTAACACCATTTGCAATAAAACGATAAGTTTTATTCTTGTATATATAAATGCCAATCCATACTGGTATTAAAACATATTTGTATTTGATATCAGTATAGTTTGTAGTAACGTTTAAATATGCTACAACATCGTAGTGATAATCACTTAGAATTGCGCGTTTCATAGATTCATCCATGTTACCTTTTGCAATGTTCCAACCATCATTAAGTCTAACTGAGTAATGTTCAGAACTAAAACCTGCCATAAATTCCTTTTCATATACAAATGAATTATTTGTATCAAATGGTGCAATAGCATTCATTTCTTGTTGAGAAATTTTGGTTCCGGCATTTACAATAAAGTCATCGAAGAATAAACTTTTATTACCTGAAATACAAAAGTATCTAATTTCTGTAACAGTACGTCGATTTTTACCGCTACCAACAGTTCTTGTATAATATTTACCAAGTTTTCCGTCATAAGAACTACTAGCATTACTATCAAATGTCCATATTGGTAAATAAACGCCATTAAGTTTAATATTAGGAATTTGTTTTTTTACCTTACGAGGAACAAATATTTTTTTACGAAGCCACTTACGATAAGCATCTTTAACATTTTGACTAGGAATTTGAAAAGGAATAATACGATGTGGTTTAATTCCTGTAACTTGATTAGTCATAATTGTGTGATTTGAACCACAGAATGGGCAAGTTACAGACATTTCGCCCGCATTAAGTACATTATCAGCACCACAGTTATCACAGTGAATTATCTTTGTTTCCGCCGTCCAATTGTTATCTTCATTTTGTCCTTCAACAAAATCGTTTTCGATATCGCTTGTTTCTTTGTTTATATTTTCCTCATAGCCACAATATTCACAATGAAGTCCGCCGGTTGCGGGATCATAGGAAATTGGGGCCCCGCAACCAGGACATTTAAAATCGTCTGCGGTTTTTAAATTACTATTATTCATATAAAATCCTATTACTATTTAATATTGATAATTATATTTGTTTACCACAGTTAGGGCAGAATTTTGCACCTGCACTTACTTGGGCTCCACAGTTTTGACAGAATTTTGTTTGAGCAGCAGGTTTACCACAATTAGGGCAGAATTTTGCACCTACATTCATTGGTTGTCCACAACTTGCACAAGTTGTCATTGGAGAACCAGCTTGTTGTTGAGGTTGTTGATAAGCTGATTGATTCATTGCTTGACTCATTGCCATACCAGCACCAAAGCCAACACCCATACCAGCGATTCCAGCTCCACCATTAGGGTTGTTTGCGGCATCTCTAATAGCTTGGGCAGTTTGATATTGAGTAAATTCGTTTAATTTACCACTCATAGCACCAAGAGATGATCTTTGGTCGATAGCTTTTTCTACTTCTTCTGGTAAAGAAACGTTTTCTACAAATAAGCTAACAATTTCAACACCTAAAGCATTAAAGTCTTTTTGTGCTTCTTTTTTAACGATATCGCTTAATTCACGATATTTTGATGGAATGTCAAGAGCAGGAATCTTTGATTCACCTAATGCATCAGAGAAACTTGTAACAATCATACTCTTGAAATATTCTTTTAAGCTTTCAGTACCATAGTCACGATTTGTACCAAATACTTCACGCATAAATTGAGCAGCATCTTTAACTCTGAAACTATATGTACCTCTTGCTCCTAAACGTACGATACCAAAGTCAGCATCTCTTAAGCTAACTTTACTAGAAGTTCCCCATTTTAAGTTAATGAATTGTTTAACATTTACATAGTAAACTTCAGCTTTAAATGGTGAGTCAAATCCATACTTCCAACTTAATAATTTTGTAAGAATTGGCATATTGTTAGTTGTTAGTTTGTGTAAACCTTCACCATAAACATCGGCAACTTGACCGCTTGCTACTAAAATAGCAACTTGAGATGGACGTACTACTAATTGACATCCATTCATGATTTCATCACGATCAGTCATCGGATAACGATATACTATCTGATCGGTTGAATCATCCTTCCATTCTATTACCTTTAATAATTGTCTAAAAAGTCCCATAATTTTCCTCCATTATAATATATTATTTTTTTTGTTTTTTATTTGAATTTTAAAGTAGCATCAACTGCTTTTTTCCAACCTTTGATTAATTTGTCTCGCATTTCATCATCAATGCGGCTCATAAATATTTGTTCAACTTGATGTAATTTTTTTATTTCATCTTTTGACTTAAATACTCCTGTTGCGAGTCCCGCAAAATATGTTGCACCTAAAGCTGTTGTTTCAAAACAAGTAGGTCTAATTAATTTAGCATTTAATAAATCGGCTTGGAATTGCATCATATAATCATTTACACTGGCTCCACCATCAACACCTAAATATTGAATTTCATTTTGTGATTCTTTTTTCATGGCATCCATCACATCACGAGCTTGATAAGCGATTGATTCAATGGTTGCGGCAACAATATTATCTTTAGTAGTTGCTCTAGTGATTCCAAAAATTGCACCTCTTGCATCGTTATCCCAATAAGGGGTTCCAAGTCCAACAAAAGCCGGAACTATATAAACGCCATTACTTGGATTGTTACTTTTTACTGATTTTTCACAATCAGAAGATTTTTCGAAAAATTCTAGTTGATCACGCAACCACTGAATTGCTGACCCTGCAACAAAAACCGAACCTTCTAATGCATATTCTATTTTACCATTTAAGCCCCAAGCGATAGTTGTAAGTAATCCATAATTGGAAGTTATTGGTTTTTCACCAGTATTCATTAAGATAAAACAACCAGTCCCATAAGTACTTTTACAATCTCCTGGTTCAAAACAACATTGTCCAAATAATGATGCTTGTTGGTCCCCTACGATTGAAGCAATCGGTATTTGGCTAAATCTTTTATCGATACTAGTTAAACCAGTTGCATAACCAAATATATGGCTACTTGGTAATACTTCAGGTAAAATGTTTTTAGGAATACCAAAATATCCTAATAATTCATCATCCCATTTTAACTCATTAATATTATAGATCAAAGTTCTAGAAGCATTACTATAATCGGTAGCATGAACCTTGCCATTTGTAAGCTTCCATAATAAATAGGTATCTATGGTTCCAAACAACAATTTTCCTTCTTCAGCTTTTTCTTTAACATTATCAACGTTATCAAATATCCATTTAATCTTACTAGCAGAAAAATACGGATTAATAATCAAACCCGTTTTTTTCCTAAAGATATCGCTAAGTCCACGATTAATTAAATCTTCACAAATAGATTGGGATTGTCGTGATTGCCATACTATCGCATTATAGACTGGCTTCCCAGTAGTTTTGTCCCATATCACTGTTGTTTCTCGTTGATTAGTAATTCCAATAGCTTTGAGTTTATTTAAATCTAGGTTGCTTGTATAAATAACGTTTTTAATTGTTTGATAAGTTAATTCCCATATTTCTTCGGGATTGTGTTCAACCCAACCATTATGGGGACATATTTGAGAAAACTCAATTTGATTTTCCGCAATAACATTAGCTTTATTATCAAATATTATTGCCCTTGTACTTGTTGTACCTTGATCAATTGTTAGAATATATTCTTTTCCCATACACCAAACCATTAGTCCTATATTTTCAGTTTATTATATCACATTTTTTTTAGAATTACAAGAAAAAAAGTATACTATTCTTTTATTTTTTGTTCGTGTACACTAGATTGTGTACACGAACACTGACGGGTTGTCAATCATCGT
>ENA-ORSS01000462-ORSS01000462.1-human-gut-metagenome-genome-assembly--contig:-NODE-462-length-50192-cov-6.321898_pt1 | contig 50192 bp, 44 predicted proteins | sample MGYA00241899_ERZ509162 | MGnify/ENA primary metagenome ERZ509162 (study PRJEB26280, sample SAMEA2338641) | human gut metagenome | biome: human gut; feature: human-associated habitat; material: faeces... | reverse complement strand
CCTCAAGCCTCTGACGGCGGAGTCGCTGCTGATGCACGAGAACTGCATCCACATGGATGGCCGGGCCGTCTTCCGCTTCGCAGTCAAGATCCTCGGCGAGACGGTCGAGAAGTCGCTTGCGCGCGCGGGCATCGAGAAGTCGGAAATCGACTGGCTCGTGCCGCATCAGGCCAACACGCGCATCATTGATGCGGCGGCGAAGCGCCTGGAACTCCCGGCGGAGAAGGTCATCGTCGATATCGGGAAATATGGCAACATGTCAGCGGCGTCCATTCCGGTTGCCCTGGCGGAGGCGGTGCAGGCGCACCGCTTCAAGAAAGGTGATCTCATTGCCCTGGCCGGTTTTGGTGCCGGACTCACCTGGGCATCCTGCATCATGAAATGGGCTAAGGAGGACTAATCTGATGTTTGAAAATAATGCAATCTGTAAGTTACTCAACATAAAGTATCCAATCTTCCAGGGTGGCATGGCCTGGATCGGCACGGCTGAGCTCGCCTCGGCTGTCTCGAACGCCGGCGGTCTCGGCATCATCGGTGCCGGCCACATGCCGCCAGAGATCCTGCGCGCAGAGATCCAGAAGTGCAAGAGCTGGACGGACAAGCCGTTCGGCGTCAATGTCATGCTCATGAGCCCGTATGTCAAGGAAGTCATGCAGGTCGTCGTCGAGGAGAAGGTACAGGTCGTCACAACGGGTGCTGGCAACCCGGGCGAGTACGTGCCGGCACTCAAGGAGATTGGCGCGAAGGTCATCCCGGTCGTCGCTTCGGTTGCGCTCGCAAAGCGCCTCGTGCGCTGCGGCGTCGATGCCCTGATTGCAGAGGGCACGGAGTCGGGCGGCCACATCGGTGAGATCACGACGATGGCCCTCGTGCCGCAGATCGTCGATGCTGTCGATGTGCCGGTCATCGGTGCAGGTGGCATCGCGGATTCGCGCGGCATGGCAGCAGCCTTCGCGCTCGGCGCACAGGCCGTCCAGATGGGCTCCCGCTTCGTCGTGAGCGAGGAGTGTATTGCTCATCCGAACTACAAGAAGATGGTCCTCAAGGCGAAAGACCGTTCGACGGTCGTCACGGGCCGCACGCTCGGTCATCCGGCACGCGTGCTTCACAACAAGCTCACGCGCAAGTACCAGGAACTCGAGGCAGCCGGTGCTCCGGCAGAAGAGCTCGAGAAGCTCGGCGTCGGTTCCCTGCACCGCGCTACGCATGAGGGCGATGTCGACAACGGCTCCGTCATGATCGGCGAGATCTCCGGCATGCTCAACGACATCAAGCCGGTCAAGACGATCATCGAGGACATCGTTAGCGGCCTGCCGGGCGTCATCGAGACGATCGAGAACGACTGCAAATAAGACTGCCGTCGAGCAGACAGTTATCATACCATAATATATAAGCATAGATATACATAGATAAGACAAGCAATACATCTATCGATTACGAGAAAAATAGAGCAGGGGGTAGTGAAACGTGAACAAACTCGCATTCGTATTTCCGGGTCAGGGCGCTCAGACTGTCGGGATGGGCAAGGACCTTTTCGACCAGTATGATGTCGCCAAAAGACTCTTCGCTGAAGCTGATGAGGCGTTAGGATACTCCATCAAGGACATGTGCTTCGAGGGCCCGGCAGACGATCTCAAGCTCACGGCCAACACGCAGCCCGCCATCCTGACGGTCAGCGTTATCGTCAATGAGATCCTCAAGGAGCACGGCGTGCAGCCGGATGTCGCTGGCGGCCACAGCCTCGGCGAGTATTCGGCCCTTGTCGCAGCGGGCGTCCTCTCGTTTAAGGATGCCGTCGCACTCGTCCACAAGCGCGGTCAGTACATGCAGGAGGCCGTCCCCGTAGGCGAGGGCGGCATGGCAGCCATCATCGGCCTCGATGACGAGGCGATTGCCGCAGCCTGCGAGAAGGCGACGAAAGAGGCAGGCGAAGTCCAGCCGGTCAACTTCAACTGCCCGGGCCAGACGGTCATCGCCGGCACGACGCATGGCGTGGAGAAGGCCGTAGAGGAGCTCAAGGCAGCTGGGGCCAAGAAGGCCGTCGTGCTGCCGGTCTCCGCACCGTTCCATTCGACGCTCATGAAGCCGGCCGCTGAGAAGCTTGCCGCAGAGCTCGATAAGGTTGCCATCCACGATGCAGCGTTCCCCGTTGTCTCGAACTTCACGGGTGAGCTGGAGACGAAGGCGGAGGAAATCAAGGCGAACCTCGTCGCACAGGCTGATCATCCGGTCCGCTGGATTGCCTGCGTCAAGACGATGCAGGCCTTCGGTGCCGACACGTTCGTCGAGGCTGGACCGGGCAAGACGCTCTGCGGTTTCAACCGCCGCATCGACCGTTCCCTCAAGAGTCTCAATGTCGAAAACCTTGAAAGTTTGCAAAAAACGCTTGACTATTTGAAGGAGGTTCGTTAATATGCTTTTAGATGGAAAGGTCGCACTTGTGACGGGTGCGTCGCGCGGTATCGGTCGTGCCATCGCCATCCGGCTCGCTTCGGAGGGCGCTAAAGTCGCCATCAACTTCGCAGGCAACCAGAAGGCTGCTGAGGAAGTCAAGGGCGAGATCGAGAAGAACGGCGGCGAGGCAATCCTCGTCAAGGCCAATGTGGCAGACAGCGCAGCAGTGGACGAAATGTTCGCGAAGGTCATCGAAGCGTTCGGCACGGTTGACATCCTCGTCAACAACGCCGGCATCACGCGCGACGGACTGCTCATCCGCATGAAGGATGAGGATTTCGATGCCGTCATCGATACGAACCTCAAGGGCGTTTTCTACTGCACGAAGGCAGCGGCGAAGATCATGATGAAGAAGCGCAGCGGCCGCATCGTCAACATGAGCTCGGTCGTCGGCCTCATGGGCAATGCCGGCCAGACGAACTACGCGGCAGCGAAGGCTGGCGTGCTCGGCTTCTCGAAGTCGGCCGCCAAGGAACTCGCGGCGCGCGGTGTCACGGTCAACATGGTCGCCCCGGGCTTCATTGACACGGATATGACGGCAGTCCTCTCGGACAAAGTCAAGGACGCGATGGTCCAGGAGATCCCGATGCGCAAGATGGGACGCCCGGAAGACGTCGCCAATGCCGTACTTTTCCTCGTATCGGATTGTTCATCCTATATCACCGGTCAGGTCGTCAATGTAGACGGCGGCATGGTTATGTGATATAACTATATAGGATACTAATTTAAGGAGGTGAAACTTCATGTCGACTTTTGAAAAAGTTAGAGATATCGTTGTTGAGCAGCTGGGCGTTGAGCCGGACGAGGTCGCAATCGATTCTACCTTCATCGATGATTTGGGCGCTGATTCCCTGGATATCGTTGAGCTGATCATGGCTTTCGAAGAGGAATTCAACATTGAGATTCCGGACGAGGCTGCTGAGAAGATCAAGACTGTTCAGGATGTAGTTACCTACATTGACCAGCACAAGGACAAATAAGATTGAGCGTCTTACCTTTTGAGAATCCCGTGAAGTTGCTTCGCGGGATTTTCTTAAGAGGTAAAATGATTGGAGGAGTAACATTGAAACTTCCAGAGCTTAAGATTGGCAACAAGATTGCACGTTTACCGATCCAGCAGGGTGGTATGGCAATCCGCTTGTCAACGGCCCGTCTGGCCGCAGCCGTTGCGAACGAGGGCGGTATCGGCCTCATCGCTGCATCTGGCATGAGCCACGACGAACTGCGTTATGAGATCAGGCTCGCACGTTCGCTCACATCTGGTATCATTGGCATCAACATCATGGTTGCAGCCCGTGATTTTGCAGGCATTGTCAAAACGGCCATCGATGAGGGCATCGATCTCGTTGTAGCAGGTGCAGGCTTTTCACGCGATATGTTTGGCCTTGGCAAGGAGTCCGGGACGCCGATTGTCCCGATTGTTTCTTCTGTAAAATTAGCTAAAATCTCGGAGCGTCTTGGTGCAGCAGCTATCGTGCTGGAGGGCAAGGAAGCTGGCGGTCATCTTGGGACGAACACGTCGGTACGTGATCTCATCTCGGATGTCAGCGCAGCGGTCAAGATCCCGGTCATCGCGGCCGGTGGCGTCCTTCATGGCCAGGACATCGTTGATCTGATAAAGATGGGCGCCGCAGGCGTCCAGATGGGCTCTCGCTTTGCTGCCTCGGAGGAATCCAACGCAGCGCCGGCCCTCAAAGAATACTATCTGAAATCGAAGCCGGAAGACATCGTCGTCATCCACAGCCCGGTCGGCCTGCCAGGCCGCGCCGTGCGCACGCCGTTCTCGGCAAGGGTCCTCGAGGGTCCTGTGCCGCCGAAGACGTGCGATGCATGCCTCAAGGCCTGCAAGCATAATTTCTGCATCATCCGCGCGCTGATTCGCGCGCAGCAGGGCGATGTGGAGACGGGCCTCGTCTTCACAGGTGAATACATGCCGCGCATCGACAAGATCCTGTCGGTGCACGAGATTTTCGAGCAGCTCAAGAGAGAAGCAGAAGCTGCAGATTGATCCTAGGCGCCGTCTGGCGTCATGGGGAATAGCAAGATCAAGAATTAGAGGGGAGTCATTGTTTTGAGTAAACGCGTAGTAATTACGGGCCTGGGGGCCATCACCCCAATCGGTATCGGTAAGGACGCATTCTGGGAAGGCCTCATGGAAGGCAAGAACGGCATCGGCAAGATTACCCGTTTTGATGCGTCGGAGTACGGTGCACAGATCGCAGGTGAGGTCAAGGGCTTTGAGCCGACGGACTACATCGACAAGAAGGAGTCCAAGCGCATGGACCGCTATGCACAGTTCGCTGTCGCAGCGGCAAAGCTGGCAATCGAGGATGCTGGTCTCGATCTCGAGAAGGAAGACCGCGACCGCATCGGCACGTACATCGGCGCGGGCATCGGCGGCATCGAGACGATGCACGCTCAGTACAAGAAGCTCTTTGACAAGGGACCGAGCCGCATCAGCCCGTTCTTCATCCCGATGATGATCGCGAACCTCGCTGCCGGCCAGGTCGCCATCACCTATAAGCTCCACGGTCCGTCCTCGTGCGTCGTCACGGCTTGCGCGACGGGCACGAACTGCATCGGCGACGCCTTCCGCGTCATCCAGGAAGGCAAGGCCGATGTCATGGTCGCCGGTGGCACGGAAGCAGCCATCAGCCAGGCGGCTGTCGCAGGCTTCGCTGCGATGAAGGCGCTCTGCATGGACCACAACGATGATCCGGAGCACGCATCGCGCCCGTTCGACAAGAACCGCAGCGGTTTCGTCATGGGCGAGGGCGCTGGCCTCGTCATCCTTGAGAGCCTCGAGCATGCTAAGGCGCGCGGCGCGCACATCTACGCAGAGCTCGCCGGCTATGGCGCGAACTCCGACGCCTACCACATGACGAGCCCGGCTCCGGGCGGCGAGTACCAGGCGAAGTGCATGCAGCTGGCCATCGACGATGCTGGCCTGCAGGCCGCTGATGTCGACTACGTCAATGCGCACGGCACGTCGACGCACCTCAACGATGAGGGTGAGTCGCTGGCCATCAAGGCCGTCTGGGGCGAGCATGCGAAGGATGTCTCCGTCTCGTCCATCAAGTCGATGACGGGCCATCTGCTCGGCGCTGCCGGCGGTATCGAGGCAGTTGCCACGGCACTGACGGTCGAGCGCGACATGATGCCGCCGACGATCAACTACGAGACGCCGGACGAGGGCCTTGACCTCGATTACGTGCCGAACAAGGCGCGTGCGAAGAAGGTCCGTGCGGCCATCTCGAACAACTTCGGCTTTGGCGGTCACAATGCGTGCATCGTCATGAAGAAGTACACGGAGTAATGCCTATGGGAAACGTTCGGACGGAAGGAGAAGCGCGCCGTCAGCAGCTGCTGGCGCTCTCAGAGCGCCTCGGCGTGACGTTCCACGATATCGCTCTTCTCGACCAGGCCCTGACGCATACCTCGTATGCCAATGAGTCGAAGCGGAACACGGCCCATAACGAACGTCTCGAATTCTTGGGAGATGCTGTGCTGGAGCTTGCCTCCAGCACATATCTTTATGAGCACTTCCCGGAGATGCCGGAGGGCGAGCTCACGAAGACGCGTGCGAGCATCGTCTGCTCGACGACACTCGCCAAGCTCGCGACCGGCCTGCATCTCGGCGATTACCTGCTCTTGGGACGCGGCGAGGAGATGGGCGGCGGCCGCACGCGCCAGACGAATCTCGAGGACGTCTTCGAGGCCGTCATCGGCGCAGTCTACCTCGACCAGGGCTGGGAGGCGGCGCAGGCCTATGTCGTGCGCCAGCTCCGCGGCGAGTTCGAGAACGCCGAGCACGGCGCCATCCTCAAGGACTACAAGACCATCCTGCAGGAGATCGTCTTCCGCAAGGAAGGCCAGAGCATCGCCTATGAGCTCGTCTCCGAGTCCGGCCCCGACCACGCCAAGGAATTTACCTTCCGCGTGCGCGTGACGGGCAAGGTCATGGGCGAAGGCACGGGACACAGCAAGAAAGAGGCGGAGCAGCACGCTGCCCGCCGCGCTCTCGAGAAGATCGCCCCGCACACGCAGAAAAAGCGCTGAGTGCGCGCTTGCGTCAATCAAAAAGCAAAAAACAAGGTGCTGACATTATCAGCACCTTTGTTTTATAATGGAACTAGATTGATTTTGATGGGAGGCCATATCATGAGAAAACTTACGATGCTCGGCACGGGCAATGCCATGGTGACGAAATGCTACAACACGTGCTTCTACGTGACGCTGGACGATGGTGCGCTGTTCCTGACGGATGCGGGTGGCGGCAACGGCATCCTGCGCCAGTTGGAGCTCACGGGCTTCGACTACCAGAAGTGCCATCACATGTTCGTCACGCACGGCCACACGGACCACGTGCTCGGCGTCATCTGGGTCATGCGCAAGGTCGCAGACCTCATGAACAAGGGCAAGTACGAGGGCGAGTTCCACATCTACTGCCACGACGTCGTGCGCGAGATGCTGCTGACGATGACGAAGATGACCCTCAAGAAGAAGGACTTCGCGCGCGTGGGCACGAGTATCTTCCTGCACGAGCTCAAGGACGGCTCCGTCGTCAACTTCGAGGGCATCCAGCTCACGGCTTTCGACATCCTCTCGACGAAGGCAAAGCAGTTCGGCTACGAGCTGCGCTTCGCCGATGGCCTGCGCTTCACCTGCCTCGGCGATGAGCCCTACAACGAGCACGACGAAGTCTATGCTAAGGGTGCGGACTGGCTGCTCGCCGAAGCCTTCTGCAAGTACGGTGACCGCGATAAATTCAAGCCGTACGAGAAGAACCACTCGACGGTCAAGGAGGCCAGCGAGCTCGCCGAGAAGCTCGGCGTCAAGAACCTCGTGCTCTACCACACGGAGGACAAGAGCATCGCGACCCGCAAGCAGGCGTATACGGCCGAGGCGAAGGAATACTACCACGGCAATGTCTTCGTGCCGGATGACCTCGATGTCATCGAGCTCGGCTGAGTCACGCAGTTCAGCGGGGCGTTGAGGCCATCTTCTCGATGTAGTGGTTGAGGTTCGTGATGGAGTGGCGGAGCTCCGTGCGCTCCTCCTCGCTGAGCCCCCTGAGGCTGCTGAGGAACCGCTGGCGCACGAGCTCGTTCTGGTCGTCGAGAATCTTTTCGCCCGCGCTCGTCATCGAGATGAGCATGCGGCGCCGGTCCTCGTGGTCCTGCCGCTTCGTGATGAGCCCCGCGTGCAACAGTTTGTCGCAGATGTTCGTCATCTGCTGCTTTGAGATCTGCAGGCGCTGACCAATCTCCGACAGCGTCGCCTGCTTCTCGAGGCGCAGCGTCATGAGCGTCGCGAACTGGTTGAGCGGCACAGGTGTCGTCAGGTTGCGGTAGAAGTTGCGGTGGATGAGCACGAGTGTCTCGATGAAAGCCGAAGAGATCTCGGCAGAGGACTCTGGGAATGACAATGACATCGTCATGGTAAAACTCCTTCTGATTTTGCGATAATCGCGTCAAAATAGAAACGGCTGAAAAAATTAGAATTAAAATTGAATGAGGCCGTTCAAATATAAGGTGGTTTTTCTTGACTTTTCTATAGATATACTATACTATAAGATGCGTTAATAGTAAACATTTATTTACTAATCGCAGAGTAAGACCCAGTAAATAGGGGAAAGTAGGGAAGGTATCGTCAGATATCACCAAAAAGGAGGTTATCTCTTTGTTTTTTGCGAAGAACAAGAAACCGCTGGCGCTCATGCTGACCTTGGCACTCTCGGCCACGGTGCTCCTCTCGGGCTGCGGCGCGAAGCAGCAGCAACAGGCAGCGGGAGCGACCCAGGTCAAGGCCATGAAGGTCCTGCAGCAGGACGCGCCGGTCAGCAGCGAGTACGCTGGCCAGATCGTCGGCCGAGATGAGGTCAAGGTCCAGTCGAAGGTCTCCGGCAAGATTGTCGAGAAGTACTTCCACGGCGGCGACCATGTCGAAGCCGGCCAGCCGCTCTACCGACTCGACTCGCGCCAGTATGAGTCGGCCGTCCTGCAGGCACAGGCAAACCTCGCGCAGTCGCAGGCAACGCTCTCGAATGCGCAGACCGATCTCTACCGCGACCAGTCGCTGCTCGCAGCTGACGCCATCTCGGAGCAGACGGTGACGACGCAGCAGGCCAATGTCAATGCCTACTCGGCCGCGACTGCTGCCAATGAGGCGCTCGTGCAGAAAGCACAGCAGGATCTCGACGATACGGTCGTCTACGCGCCGATGTCGGGCCAGGTCTCCGTTGATGATGTCGCCGTCGGCACGTTTGCCACGGCCGGCAACACGAATCTCGTGACCATCGGCACGATTGACCCGGTCTTCGTGCAGTTCAGCATCTCGGAAGCCGAGTACCTGAAGTTCCGCAACATCCAGTCCATGCAGAGTGGCTCGGGCGATGCGCTTGACGTCACGGTCAAGCTCTCCGATGGCTCGACGTACCCGATGGACGGACGCATCGTACAGGCCGACCGCGCACTCGCTCAGAACACAGGCACGCTGACGGTCAAGGCACTCTTCCCGAACCCGAACGGCCTGCTGCTGCCGGGCATGTTCGCGCGCGTCAAGCTCACGGGCGAGACGATCCCGAACGCCATCCTCGTGCCGCAGCGCGCCGTCCAGCAGTTGCTCGACAAGACGTTTGTCATGGTTGTCGGCGCTGATGGCAAATCGGAGTCGCGCAGCATTGAGCTCGGTCAGCAGATCGGCAGCTACTACATCGTCAAGAGCGGTCTCTCTGCGAACGACACGGTCGTCGTCGAGGGCCTCTCGAGCCTGACGGAGGGCAAGGATCTTGCCGTCACGATGGTGACTCCGGAAGAGATGGGCTTCTCGTTCGATGAGGATACGACGCCGTTTGACACGATGACTTCTTCGGAAGCAAACAGCGGCGACAGCAACAGCTAAAGGGGGCGGCGTCTTGTCTAAATTCTTTATCCACCGCCCGATATTCGCCATTGTCATCTCGCTGATCATCGTCATCGCCGGCTCCATTGCGGCAACGCAGCTGCCAATCGCGCAGTATCCGCAGATCTCGCCGCCGACGGTCAGCGTCAGCACGTCGTACACGGGCGCGAGTGCGGCCGTCGTCAACCAGACGGTTGCGCAGATCGTCGAGGACCAGGTCAACGGCACGCAGGGCATGGATTACATGTCCTCAACCTCCGATGATACGGGCCGCTACAGCCTGTCGGTCACGTTCGAGGTCGGCACGGATGGCGACATGGACTCGGTCAAGGTGCAGAACAACGTTGCTTCGGCGACGAGCCAGCTACCGTCTGAGGTCCAGCAGGTCGGTGTCACGACCAAGAAATCGACGAATGATATGGCGTACATGATGTCATTCTATTCGCCGGACGGCACGTATGACCGTGCCTTCATGAAGAACTACGCGACGATCTACCTGCTCGATAAGCTCAAGCGCATCAACGGCGTCGGCGATGTCCAGGTATTCGGCTCCGACTACGCGATGCGCGTCTGGCTCAATCCAGACAAGCTCGCAGAGTTGGGCCTTACGGTCGCCGATGTCTCGGCTGCCATCAAGGAGCAGAATGTCCAGGCCCCGGCCGGTACGGTCGGCGCCATGCCGGTCAACAACGGCCAGGAAAAGCAGATGTCCGGCAAGATCGAAGGCCGCCTGACGACGCCGGAGGAATTCGGCAACGTCATCATCAAGTCGAACGGTGACGGCCAGTTCGTCCGCCTCAAGGATGTTGCGAAGATCGAGACGGGCTCCCAGTCGGAAGCCATCATCTCGAAGTTCAACGGCTATCCGGCTGTCGGCTTCGGTATCAAGCTCACGAGTGATGCCAACGCCATGAAGACCATCAGTGAAGTCCGCAAGGTCTTTGATGAAGCGAAGGAGACGCTGCCGCCGGGCATGCAGATGTCGACCATCTTTGACTCCACGAGCTACATCAGCGCGTCCATCGAGGAGGTCCTCATGACTTTCCTCGAGGCACTGCTGCTCGTCGTCTTTGTCATCTTCATCTTCCTGCAGAACTGGCGCGCGACGATCATCCCGTTGCTCGCGGTGCCGGTCTCCCTGATTGGTACGCTCGGCGCGTTCATCGTGCTCGACTTCACGATCAACACATTGACACTCTTCGCGATGGTCCTTGCCATCGGCCTCGTCGTCGACGATGCCATCGTCGTCATCGAGAACGTCGAGAAGCACATGGAAGAGGGCCTGACGCCTATCGATGCGACGGAGCGCGCCATGGATGAAGTCCAGGGACCAGTCGTCGCCATCGCCATCGTCCTCTCGGCCGTCTTCGTGCCGGTTGCCTTCCTCGGTGGCATGACGGGTGTCCTCTACCGGCAGTTCGCTCTGACGATTGCCGTCTCGGTCTGCCTCTCGGCCTTCGTGGCCCTGACGCTGACGCCAGCACTCTGTGCGATGATGCTCAAGAAGCACACGGAGAAGGACGACGAGGGCGTGCTCGGCCGCTTCTTCGTCAAGTTCAACGAATGGTTCGAGCGCATGAAGCGCGGCTACGTCGGCATCGTGGCGAAGTTCATCCGCCACTCGCGCCTGGCAATCATCTTCCTGCTGATCGTCTCGGGCTGTGCCGGCATCATCTACAAGAATCTGCCTTCGACCTTCGTCCCGAATGAGGACCAGGGCTACATGTTCGCAGCCGTCGAGATGCCGGATGGCACCTCGGCCAACCGCACGCAGGCCGTTATCGACAAGCTCAACGTCGCCATGATGGAGAACGTCAAAGGCCTGCAGAGCACGATGGCCATCACGGGCTTCTCGCCGCTTTCGGGTGGCTCCTCGTCGAGTGCCGGCATGATCGTCGTCGGCATGAAGGACTGGTCACAGCGTGAGGATGCGGCCTCGTCGGTCGATGCGGCCGTGCGCACGGCCTTCGGCATCGGCGCCAAGGTTGCGCCGGAGGCGACAGTCATTGCCATGAACCCACCGGCTCTGCCGGGCCTCGGCATGACGGGCGGCTGGACGCTCCAGCTGCAGGACATGACGGGCCACAGTGAGACAGAACTCAACGACGTCACCAAGAAGATTGTCGCAGAGGCCAACCAGCGCCCGGAGCTTGCCGGCGTGCGCTCGACGTATTCCGTCGGCTCGCCAGTCGTCCAGTATGAGGTCGACCGCGAGAAGGTCAAGAACCTCGGCATCCAGCTCTCGGATGTCTTCACGGCCATGCAGGTCAACTACGGCGGCTATCAGGTCAACGATTTCAACCGCTTCGGTCGCAGCTATAAGGTCATGCTGCAGGCCGACAACGACTATCGCAGCTCGACCGACCAGATGAAGTTCATCTTCGTCAAGTCGAGCAAGGGCACGATGGTCCCACTCGACACGCTGCTGCGCCCGAAACTCACGTCAGGCCCGTCGAGCATCTCTCGCTTCAATGGCACGCGCTCCATCCAGATCACGGGCCAGACGGGCAATGGCTATTCCTCTGGACAGGCCATGAATGCCATCAAGGAAGTCGTCCAGGCGAACGCTGGCACGGGCTTCAACATCGAGTGGTCCGGCCAGAGCCGTGAGGAGGCCAAGGCTTCGAACTCGACGATGCAGGTCCTCGTGCTCTCACTCGTCTTCGTCTTCCTCTGCCTCGCCGCTCTCTACGAGAGCTGGAGCGTCCCGTTCGCCGTCCTCCTGACGGTGCCGACGGGCATCTTCGGCGCCCTCGTCTCCGAGTACGGCCTCTCCATCATCGAGGCGATGTTCGGTCATCAGAACGCCGGCCTCCAGGACAGCGTCTACATGCAGATCGGTATCATCGCGATCATCGGTCTTGCTGCGAAGAACGCCATCCTGATCGTCGAGTTCGCGAAGGTCCGTGTCGACCGCGGCATGGAGCCAGTCAAGGCAGCCATCGAAGCTGCTGGCCTGCGCCTGCGCCCAATCCTCATGACGTCGTTCGCCTTCATCATCGGCTGTATCCCGCTGGCCATCGCTACGGGCGCCGGTGCTGCAGCGCGTAACGGCATGGGCGTTGCCGTCGTCGGCGGCATGCTCTTCGCGACGGCCATGGGTATCTTCCTGATTCCTGTGTTCTTCGTCGCCATGGAGTGGATTGCCGCCAAGCTCGGCCTGCTCAAGCAGGAGCGCAAGAAATCCTCGGCTGATTACATGTAATACCGTGCTCCATCGAGCTATCGATGGGCCATTCATAGAAGGGACACCTTCCTTGTCAGGAAGGTGTCTCTTTTGCTATAATGGGAATATACTGACCCCTATGCTCTGGAATCGAATGAGTCAACATAGATGCGTCAATCACTATGGTTTGTCATGAAAGGAGAGAACTACATGGCAGCAGATAAGAAAGAAGCAGCAAGCAAACAGGAAGCGCTCGAGAACGCGCTGAAGAAGATCGAGAAGGACTTCGGCAAGGGCTCGATCATGCGCCTCGGCGATGCCAAGGCACACATGGACATCGAGGTCATCCCGACGGGCATCCTGCCGCTCGACATCGCCCTCGGCGTCGGCGGCATCCCGCGCGGCCGCATCATCGAGGTCTACGGCCCAGAGTCTTCCGGTAAGACGACGGTCACCCTGCACATGATTGCTGAGGCACAGAAGAACGGCGGCATCGCCGCCTTCATCGATGCCGAGCATGCGCTTGACCCGGTCTACGCCGCGAAGCTCGGCGTCAACATCGATGACCTGCTGATCTCCCAGCCGGATACGGGCGAGCAGGCACTCGACATCGTCGACGCGCTCGTGCGCAGTGGCGCCATCGACATCATCGTCGTCGACTCCGTCGCCGCACTCGTACCGAAGGCTGAGATCGAGGGCGACATGGGCGACAGCCACGTCGGCCTGCAGGCCCGCCTCATGAGCCAGGCCATGCGCAAGCTCACGGGCATCATCGCGAAGTCCCGCACGGCTGCCATCTTCATCAACCAGATCCGCGAGAAGGTCGGCGTCATGTTCGGCAACCCGGAGACAACGACGGGCGGCCGTGCGCTGAAGTTCTACTCGTCCGTCCGCCTCGATGTCCGCAAGATCGACACGATCAAGCAGGGTCAGGATGTTATCGGCAACCGCACGCGCATCAAGGTCGTCAAGAACAAGGTCGCGCCGCCGTTCCGCACAGCAGAGTTCGACATCATGTACGGTGAGGGCGTTTCGCGCCTCTCGAGCATCATCGACATGGGCGTCGACCTCGATATCGTCGACAAGAGCGGTGCCTGGTTCTCGTACAACGGCACGCGCCTCGGACAGGGCAAGGAGAACGCCAAGCAGTCCCTGCGCGACCAGCCGGCTATCTGCGAGGAGATCGAGGCCAAGATCCGCGCCAAGCTGCTCGAGAACCCCGAGGCGGGCGATTCGCTCAAGCAGGCTGAGGCCGAAGCAGAGCGCGAGCAGGGCGAGGGCGCCCCGGCGGATGACGAAGCATGATGTACCGCAGCTACCACGCGAGCTCGCCATCTGACGAAGAGCAGCCGCGCTCGCGCCGCCGCACGCGCAGAGGGCGCACGAGAAGGCGCGAGACAAGCGATGGGGAAGCCGTCGAGAAGCCGAAGAAGCCGGAGAAGACGGCGCTCATAGCCGCTGTCGACATCCTCGCGCGCCAGGAGTACAGCGAGGCCAAGCTCTCGGAGAAGCTCGCGCGCAAGGGCTACGGTGAGGAGGAGATCGCGGGCGCTATCGCGCGCCTCAAGGAGCGCCACTACCTCAACGATGCCGATGCGTGTGCGCGCCAGTTTGCCTTCCTCTACAATGAGAGCCGCAATTCCGTGCGCCAGATCTGCCTCAAGCTCCGCCAGCGTGGCTTCACCAAGGAAGACATCGACGCCTGTCGGCCACGAGACATCTATGAGCGCGAGAAACAGGCCGCCCTGCGCGTGCTCGCCCTCAAGTACCCGCGCGATGCCGAGCGCCAGAAGATGATGGCCAATCTCTACCAGAAGGGATTCGAAGCAGGAACCGCGAGGGATGCTGTCGAAACATATAAGAGTCAGGGCGTTCCCGAGGATGGAACGTCCTGATATAAACATGCTTCCAGCACCGTACGCGCTTCCTGCCGTGCGGATACCACAAGAAATGAGGGATTCCATGGGACGCCTTAACGTTCGCTTTGATGCGCAGAGTCTGCGCGAGATGTTCTTCAACTGCCAGGGCAGGCTGAACCGCAAGCCGTTCATCCTGCGCCTGTTCGGTGTCATCTTCTTCTGCACCTTTGTCGCCATACTGCTCTACACGCTGTTCTACAGCGGCTTCGGCAGCAAGACGGTCGCCGACGGGGCGGCCATCGTGATTTCTATCGTCGAGGTCATCGCCATCTACACACTCGTCGTGCGCCGGCTCCACGACCTCGGCATGGGACAGCCGCTGGCCATCGTCTACCTCGTCATCGCCATCCTGCAGCCGTTCTTCTTCCGCCTGATCGCGGACCTGCCCGAGGACAGCATGGAAGCACAGGTCGTGCAGGCGCTCAACCTCTTCACGATGCTCTTGATCGTCTGCCTCATGCTGATTCGCGGCAAGCAAGGCCCGAACCAGTACGGCGAAGACCCGCTGGAGAACTGAATAACCGATACGTTACGCCGCAAGTTGCGGCGTTTCTTTTTTGCTGCGCCTATGCTATAATTTAAAGAAAGTAGGTTTCTATTTGGGAGGAAAAATTTTGAGCAAGCCTGTAAATGAAATGATTCTCGTACTGGACTTCGGTGGCCAGTACAATCAGCTCATCGCGCGCCGCGTGCGCGAGAACCATGTCTACTGCGAAGTCCATCCGCAGTCGCTTTCGCTGGAGAAGATCCGCGAGATGGCGCCGAAGGGCATCATCCTGACGGGCGGCCCGAACAGCGTCTACACGGAAGATGCCGTGACCTGCAGCCCCGAGATCTTCAACCTCGGCATCCCGGTGCTCGGCATCTGCTACGGCTCGCAGCTCATGGCACATCTGCTCGGCGGCAAGGTCGAGACGGCGCCGACGAGCGAGTACGGCAAGACGGAAGTCACGCTCAATGAAGCGGGCAAGGGCTCGAAGCTCTTTGAAGGCGTGCGCGAGAAGAGCATCTGCTGGATGAGCCATACGGACTACATCGCCAAGGCACCAGAAGGCTTCACGGTCACGGCCTTCACGCCAGTCTGCCCGGTCGCCGCGATGGAGAACGCCGAGCGCCGCCTCTACGCGACGCAGTTCCACCCGGAAGTCATGCACACGGAGCAGGGCAAGGAAATGCTCCACAACTTCGTCTACAGCGTCTGCGAGTGCAAGGGCGACTGGAAGATGGACTCCTTCGTCAAGACGACGATCGCAGAGCTCAAGGCCAAGATCGGCACGGGCAAGGCACTCTGCGCGCTGTCGGGCGGCGTCGATTCGTCCGTCGCAGCCGTGCTGCTTTCCAAGGCCATCGGCAAGCAGCTGACCTGCGTCTTCGTCGACCACGGCCTGCTGCGCAAGGATGAGGGCGACCAGGTCGAGGCCGTCTTCGGACCGGAAGGCCCGTACGACCTCAACTTCATCCGCGTCAACGCCAAGGACCGCTTCTATGGGAAGCTCAAGGGCGTGACGGAGCCGGAGAAGAAGCGCAAGATCATCGGCGAGGAATTCATCCGCGTCTTCGAGGAAGAGGCCAAGAAGATCGGTGCTGTCGACTACCTCGTCCAGGGCACGATCTACCCGGACGTCATCGAGAGCGGCCTCGGCAAATCGGCCGTCATCAAGAGCCATCACAACGTCGGCGGCCTGCCGGACTTCGTCGACTTCAAGGAGATTGTCGAGCCGCTGCGCCTGCTCTTCAAGGATGAAGTGCGCGCCGCCGGCCGCGAGCTCGGCCTGCCGGAGTACCTCGTGAACCGCCAGCCGTTCCCGGGCCCAGGCCTCGGCATCCGCATCATCGGTGAGGTCACGGCTGAGAAGGTCAAGATCGTCCAGGAAGCAGACGCCATCTACCGCGAGGAAGTCGCCAAGGCCGGCGTCGAGGGTCTCGGCCAGTACTTCGCCGCGCTGACGAACATGCGCAGCGTCGGCGTCATGGGCGACGGCCGCACCTACGACTACGCCATCGCCCTGCGCGCCGTCATGACGAGTGACTTCATGACCGCCGAGAGCGCTCATCTGCCGTGGGAAGTCCTGCAGAAGACCACGAGCCGCATCGTCAACGAAGTCAAAGGCGTCAACCGCGTGCTCTACGATTGCACTGGCAAACCGCCCGCAACGATCGAATTCGAATAAGAGCCATACTGGCAACAAAAAGGCCTGCTCGCTTTGAGCAGGCCTTTCTTTTGTCGCGCGCATCCCGTATACTATAACTAGATACGGATTTTATGGAAGGAGGAGCGCTTATGCAGGGATTGCCAATCGGCATCGACGATTTTGCCAAAGTTCGCGAAGGGGAATACTATTTTGTCGATAAGAGCCTAGCGATACGCGACTTCCTCGACAATCACGGGGAAGTCCTGCTGCTGACGCGGCCGCGCCGCTTCGGCAAGACGCTCTTCCTCTCCATGTTCTATTACTTCTTTGCAGCCGAGCAGGGGCAGGCGCATCGCGCGCTCTTTCGCGGCCTGGCCATCGAGAGCGCCGGCGAGCGGTACATGGCAGAGCAGGGGAAGCGCCCCGTCCTCTTCCTGACCTTGAAGGACGTCAAGCACAGGTCTTGGCCGGATATGCTGGCCAAATTCCGTTTCCTGCTCAGCGACCTCTACGACCAATACGCCTACCTGATGGACGGCACGGACTTCTCGCGGGCTGAGCGCCGCTATTTCCAGCGCATCCATGACGCAGAAGCCTCGCCTGTCGAGATGGAGGAGGCCCTGCGCCGCCTCATGGACATGATGAAGCGCTACCATCATCAGCCTGTGGTCCTCTTGCTGGATGAGTATGACATTCCCGTCCAGCAGGCGTGGGAGCACGGCTTCTATGAGGACTGCATGGCTTTCATGCGGAATTTCCTCAGTGCCGCGCTGAAGACGAATCCATCTCTTGATTTTGCCGTATTGACGGGCGTCCTGCGTATCGCGAAAGAGAGCATCTTCAGCGGCCTCAACAACCTCGAGGTCAGCAGCGTCATCAACGGGACGTATGCCGATTGGATCGGCTTCACGCCAGAAGAAGTGCGCGCCCTGGCTCATGAACAGCAGCAAGAGGCGGTCCTGCCCGTCCTTCACGACTGGTACGACGGCTACCGCTTTGGCGAGCAGGAAATCTACAATCCATGGTCGGTGCTCTGCTTCTTCAAAGAGCAGGGCCAACCACAGCCCTACTGGGCGCATACCTCGGGGAACGTCCTGCTCGGCGAATTGCTCAAGCAGACCGATACCGTCCAAGAGGACAATCTGCTGCGCCTCATTCAGGGGCAGACGGTGACAGCAGTCCTGACCGAGAACGCGATTTACCCAGAGCTTGCCGACAACCCAGACACACTCTACACCATCCTGCTGCTGACAGGCTACCTCAAGATTGTCTCTCGCCGCCTCGTCATCGACACGTGGATCTACATGCTGGCCATCCCCAATAGAGAAGTCCGCAGCATCTACCGCAATGAGATCTTGAGCCGACTGAGCCCGGGACGGACGACGTCGTATCTGATGACGACCATGGAAAATCTCATGGCGGGGAATGCCCAAGCATTTGCCCGAGGTTTACAGGACATCCTGATGAAAGTAGCCAGCGTATACGATACGGCAAATCGAGAAGCCTTCTACCACGGCTTATTGCTCGGCATGACAACCCTGCTCGTCCCAGAGTATGAAGTCAAGTCAAACCGAGAAAGCGGCTTGGGACGATACGACCTGGCCATCTATCCAACTCGCAGGGGACAGTGCGGCGTCATCCTCGAATTCAAAGCAGCCGACACACCGGATGAACTGATAAAAAAGGCACAGGAAGCACGTCGTCAGATTGACGAAAAAGGATATGAAGCCGACTTTCAGGCAAGAGGCATTGAGAAAGTCCTGAAGTATGGCATCGCCTTTTGCGGCAAACAAGTTGTCTTAGTGTAGAAACAGCATAGTGGCATAGAAAAGACCTGCTCGTTTTGAGCAGGTCTTTTGATGTACTGTCATAACTCAAACTTCGCAGTTGCTAATCCGCTGATTTATTCTTAGCGTCAATCTGCAAAATAAAAATAGCATAAGCTCATTCCATATTGTACAACAACATCATCACTCCGGTGAAGCCGCTTCTTCCAAGATTCAGCAATTCGAAGTCTGAGTATTTTTTTCCCACATGTGCAAGAAGAATTCTCGTCCCTCAGGGGTGGTCAATCCCAGGGGATTATTCTCTGGATTCATCTCTTTGTCACCATAAGATTTTGCTAAATCTTGTAAATGACCACCACCGACAACATAGACGGCAGCTTTGCACCAGTCACGCACCATAGGTTCGTTGAACTCTAACATCTCCGCTAAATCCGTGATGTACTCGACCTGGTCATTGTAGATGCGTTCGTCGAGAGCTGCCATCATGAACATCCAGAACATAGTATCAAGACTGCCCATGTCTTCGTCATTAACTGTATGTTTGATAAGATAAGAGGAGTTTCCCCCCGATAGGTTATATATGCATTCGTTTCGTATGGCGTCTGTCGATGCTGAAAAAGGTGATACACAACTGCTACAACGACATCCATCAACAGTATGGATATAATCAATAGCAAGTGCAGTACGATTTATGATGGTTTTACCGTCATCCTGGATATTGCTATCGTTAAAAACTGAATCGTGTAGAGCCTTGATGTATATATTATCTGAATATGCTTCTATCCAGTTAGGACAAAATGGCACACAAGGCACATGAGATAAATTTATTTTCCCATTTCTATCATCTTTACAAGGCCACAGATAAGATTGTAACCCTATAGCCATAGATTTTATTTTTTCAATCTTGAAATTCGATTGTTCTACCATGATAATTCCCTCTCTCTCAAATGCGAATCTTTACATCAGATAATTCTTCTTTTGCGGCAAGGAACAATGGGCTGATTGTCATGATTTGCACATTTTTTAACTCTTCGCTGGCAGCGCGCAATAATGCATTCGTAGTATGACTGTAATCACGGCGTGAATCGGCATCTTCCGCAGGTTCATTGTCAACTTCGGGAATTTCAGATACTTCCATTGGTGCTGTTGGTGCTGTTATATCTGCATGTTCTGAAGCTCTTTCAACGATGGATGAATATGCTTCGTCATAATAGATTTCGCCAAAGAACTTGATGCCGAGGCTGTCGAAGTCGACGACCTTCTTGCTACGGATTGTGGCCGTGATATGGTCGCCAATACCGATGTAGGTCTTGTTCTTGGCTCGCAGGGGAATGGTGTAGGTGCCCGGGCAGAGATAGATTTCATCGATTCCCTCATCGAGCAGGTCGGCAAGGTCCTCTTGATCGAACGCGACCTGATTGACTTTTGCGAGCAGTTCTTCATCTTCTGTAAATTGACGAAGGTGCTCCAAGCGCTCGGTGTCCTGTTTGACACCAAACACCAAGGCAAGTTGCTCTTTCAGGTCAGCATCGTCTTCATCTGCATCTAAAGACTCGACTTCATCTGCCAGCTCGTCTTCATAGCGATCGCGTAGCCAGGTGACAAGACTGCCATCGCGATAATACTGCAAGATGGTATCTTCGTCATAGTTTTCCAGTAGCCCGTCGACATCGCGTACTTCGATATCATCCTTCATGATCAGGGCAAATTTCTTTTTTTTCGCCATTGTAGTCTCCTTTTTCGACAGAATACGCTGCACTCAATCACCGAAAATCAAATCCAGAACGCCGCCGACGACGACACCGACAGCCAATACGGGAGCCGCAGCGACGGCAGCGGCCCCGGCGGCTGCTACTGCACCGGCTGCAACTGTACCGGTAGCAGCAGAGGTAGCGAGTGCCGCGCCGGCACTTACAGCTGAAGTAGCTACACCTCCGATGGCACCAGCAGCTGCTCCTGCAGCACCGACAGCAGCTCCAACGCCGGGAACAGTCATAGCAGCGGTACCTACGGCACCAGCCGTCTCGATGGCAGCAGCACCAACAGTAGTTTCCGCCACTACACTGCCAACCGCTCCAGAAACGTAGCCAACAGCTGCTGCGCCTGCCGTATCGACAGCAACATCAACCGTTGCTTCGCCAACTGTTTTGTTGCCACGTGCCAATTCTACAAGATTGGAACCGATACTCAGGCCAGCGCCGCAGACAGCGCCACCCTTTGCCGCCGAGATTCCAGCACTGTGCGCTCTGGCTGCCGTCTGGACCCCTGTATAGATTTTGGGCGTGATGACAGCGCTCTTAGCCCCAGTGATTTTCGTCTCCATCTGCATGGCATCCGCCCAGAATTTTGCATTCTCGTTGCTGAAGTGTCCACGCACGACCTTGACACCGGCCTGTGCCCCTTCCTTCTTGATGAGGGCAAAATTAGGGTTGTCTTTGTCGATTACGATGGTCTGTCCGCGATAACGCGCATAATCAATCTGGCCAGGCCGATATCCAGCCTTCACTTGCTTGAACGCTGTTTTGCCGTTTTTCAGTGTATGTTGTAAATCCGCGATACCGTTGTTATTCAGGACGACGGTCATGCGGCCCTGTGCCGATGCCTCGGCGGCTTCCTGGATTTCGGCAACAAAGCCCTTAAAGCCTTTTACGCCACCACGCATGGTGTTGAGCTGGCTGAGACTTTTTCCCGCTTTGATAGAATCATGGATGCCGCGCGCTGCTCGACTGATTTCGACGGTCTTCATCCTAACACCACAGGTACCGGCTAATATGAGTTTTGCAGGTCTTTTTTCGAGACTCATAAAATATTCCTCCATTCGCGCAGACTCCAGGTTATAGGTTCTACATCTGAATCTATCTTTTAATTTTTATTGTAATGTGCTACCGGATCTGGCAAGACCTATCTGGCCAATGCTCTCGACACCAATGCTTGCTACGACGACTTTAAGGTCAAGTACATGCGACTGCCCGACATGTTTGCCGCTTACCGAGAGGCCAATCTCGAAGACAAGCGGAAGGAGTTCCTGCGGAAGTGCGAGCGCACATCCGTGCTCATTCTGGACGAATTTCTGCTCTACAATGCGACAGAGGGAGAACAGCAGCTTCTGCTTGAGGTCATGGAACGTCGTGTCGAACGGACTACCACCATCATCTGCCCGCAGTATGACCCAGAAGGATGGATTGAGCGTCTTGGTGAATCAGCTGTGTCCATTCACAGTGGGTGGCTCTCACGAGCGGATTGAAGATTTATCTTGAATCTATCAAGTGGCTCTCTCGAGGAGATTGGGTGGTTCTCAAACGCCGGTATATTCAAGATTGTTACAAAATATCTGATAGAAAGTCAATGACGTCACCGACAGTATCGCTAGCTGCATCTGCAACATCACTTGCCGTATCGGCAATGTTGCCGGCAGCGTCCGATAGTGTGTCGTGGTTATCACGAATGAGATGATCTGCTAACTGAGCGCCTACATTGGATGAAAGTATGGAACTACCGACCGAAGATGCAGCTTCAGCTGTTGCTGCGCCAGCGCTTCCGTTCATGGTACCAGCGGCCATAGTGCCGATTCCCGCGCCAACAGCACCGACAGCAGCAGTTTTTAGATAAGGATTCATACTGACTGTCTGCGCCGTTGCCCTGGACGGATTCTTAGATAGATTTGCAATATCTGCATATTTATCAGCTAGAACCTTCAATTGTTGCAAAAGAGCTTGGTCTTGGCATTTGGCAGCTTTGTCCAAATGGGCATAGACAGCTTGCAAGTCTGGCAAGTTTACTGCAGCCATCATGCTCTGGGCTGTTGTCAGCTCTTTCTGAGCATCTATGGAATCAGATGACTGACTTGCAAGTACAGGTGCTTTGTGCCCGCATCTGGTGCAAAAATTCTCTTCTGGACTGAGTTCTTTGCCACAGTTTGTACAAAACATGGATCATATCTCCTTTCTGCCATAATTGCATCAATGAGGCATTATCGATGATAAGCCCTTCACGTACAAATTAGAAGCTAGATTTGTATGATGAAAGAATTTCATTGAGATTCTTGTTATAAGTATCATATCGTATTAAGTAATTGAATTTTGATTGAATCAGACTTAATCCTATTGAAAACATAAGTGGTCCTGTCCCTAGTATGGCGAATAGAGTGCCGTATTTATTACCTTCCGTACTTATACCTCGGCGAGTTTTTGCCAAGTGGATAATTTCTCCCATTTTATAAGCCCAATACCAATAATAAAATCCTAAACTAATAACCATGTAGAGCAGTATCTTTTTATTCGGTGGAAATAATCGCTTTCCTGCCAGTATAGAGGATTCATCTGTTAATTTAAACATCCAACGCAGAGCATAAATATCTATAGTACAAATTGAAAGTGGAACTTTCCAATATATATTTCTTTGTTTTAGGTCAGTAAAAATAACTGGTTTAGATACGTTTTCAATTCTATCATTTTTAATAGAATTATTCGATTCTATTTGGTTGTTCGACTTGTCTATACTATGCTGTGTTGATAAAGGTGTGGTAGAAGAAATTTTTTGTAAGGAATCTGATGAATTTTCTTTAATTTCACTCAATAAAAATCCACAGGATGGACATGACTCAACATTAGCTTCTAATTTACTGCCACATTTAGGACAAAATTTATTTTCTGACATATAAGACATCTCCTTTTTAGTCAAGCGGTCAATATTTTTCAATGTTCAAAATTTTGCCAGCATGAATCATCCATTTGAACATCCATGTTCCGAATACTACTGCAAGGCTGCCAAAGGGAAAACTTGTACGCATTTTAAGGAATTCTCCAGAGTGGAGTTGAAAACTGAATGGATTACTTTTTATATGCATCCCGTTAATCTTTACCTTTAGTTCATGTATTCCTGGCGGGAGTTGAAATCTGATTTTGCCACCATTTTTGACTTCTCCAATAGCTTTATCGTCAAAAAAAATTATCATTTCGCAGAAAGAGCCAACCGATCGACTAGGGCGATAGACTTCTATTACTCCTAGTTCTTGGGGGATACTTTGTTGCATGTAGTTAGATTGATTATTACCCATAGTAATGCCTTCTTTCTATTGCAAGGATAGGTAAAAATAATTATTTACTCTCTATTTTCTGAAAACATATTGCCTTTTCTATGTATTGCACATGCGAGCCTCCTTTGATGGATTTTATGTACTTCAGTAGAGAGAAACACACTAATAGTGATTATAACTCACTGTTTCTACATTTTGTTTTAAATTCCTGCTAATTATGTAAAAAAAACTCACATCTTTTGTGCCTTTGATTTTCTACCTATACTATATGGTAGGAAAGGAGGGGGCAGGATGAACCTGACGGCTCAACGGCTGCGTGCGCTGCGCAAGCGGGAAGGGCTATCGCAGACGGAGGTCGCGAGGATCCTCGGCATCACGAGGACGGCTTACAACAAGTATGAGAGTGGCGCGAGCGCGCCGTCGCGAAAGTTGCGTGAACTTGCTCAGCTCTATCATGTCTCGACGGATTACATCCTCGGGGAGGAGGATGCACTGGCGGAGAAGCTGCGCGAGGCGGATGAGCGGACGAGCAGCCATCTTCGCAAGTACCTGGATCTGAGCGACGAAGGAAAGGATATCGTAGACATCACGCTTGACGCAGTATATGCGCGTGAGAGCAATGATGTATCGTCAACTGAAAGCAGCCGCCCGCGTGTGAAGAATACGGCGGCTGCTCCAAAGAGTCCGACTGCTGCAGGCGAAGCACCGACAGACAGACATTGACTCCCTTTTTCATTATACAAATGTCCCCGCAGGATTTGTTGTCCTGCGGGGACATTTTGCCTTACTGGAACGGTATCATTTTGCGCGGAAGTCAAGTGCGAAGGTCGGGGTGGAGATGACCTGGGGACCCATGCCGGTGGTGGTGACGGTGAGATGGGTGCCGCCGTCGCGTGTGGGGAAGCTGCCGAGCGGGATGGTGAGCTCGGCTGTGGCGCCGGGGACGATGGCACCGGCGGTGGTAGTCTCCTGATTGCTGCCGTCGGAGACGGTAAGGATGGGGGAGGCAAAGATCTCGTCGCTTTCATTCGTTATCCTGGCTGTGATACTGTAGGCAGACAGTGAGCCGCTCTGCCAGACGGCGGCGGGGACAATCTGAGTGGCACCACCATTTCGGATAGGGGTGTCCCATTGGTCCATCCAGGCGTTGAGGCGGTCGCCGTTGCAGTAGAGGCGGACGCGCACGCGGTTGGGAGCTGTCTCAGGGGCCTCTTCGCCTGTGATGGCAGATCTTGTGGCAGTTGGCGCAGCTTGGGATGCGGGTGCTGCTTGTGGGGCTGTAGCCGTGCTGTCTTTTGCTGGTGCGGATGAAGCCGGCAGTTGTGCAGGCGGATCGAGCTGTTTTTTTGCCTGTTCGACGCTATTTTTGAGAGACTGCTCTTCGTTCTTGACGGCTTTTTTTACCTCATGGCTGAAATTTTGCAGTTCGTCATGACCGGGCAGAGGCTGTTCGGGATAGCGGAAGCGATGCCAGAGCAGGATGGCGGCAAGAGAGCAGAACGCGATGCCTGTCAGGATGAGTGCGCGCCTGCCATAGTAAAAGAGCTTCGCGTGGCGCACGGCGCGGGCGAGCTTGGCGGCACTCTGGTAGCGGCGAGCGGGGTCCTGTTCCGTGCATTTTGCAAGGATAGGGAGCAGCGGACCGCGGTAGTCGGGGCCCAGAAGTTCGCGGACGGTGACGCCGAGTGCGTATAAATCACTGCGCGCATCGGTCTGGGCGCTGCCATACTGCTCCGGCGGCGCATAGCCTTTTGTGCCGAGCAGCCGCGTGTCTTCTTCGTGCCCTTCTTTGACGGTCCGCGCGGCATCAAAGTCGATGAGCCGGTAGAGGCCGCTCGAGCTCGCGCCGGGCGGCTCCATGATGTTCGATGGCTTGATGTCGCGATGGAGGATGCCGTGCTGGTGCAGGAGTGTCAGGCCGCTGCATAAGGTCCAGATCAGGCGAGTGGCCTCTTGAGGCGTCAGGTAATGCTTCTGCTCGAGCCGGTTGGACAGCGGTTCTCCGGCAATGAATTCTTCGATGACAATGGTCGTGCCGGCAGGCGGCAGTTCTGCCGTGTAGAATACCTTGGGGAAGACCTCGCAACCGATGTCCTGCAGTTCTTTGTAGGGAAGCCCCATGGCTTGGAGGCTCTTCTTGACAAAGATGGGCCTGCCGTGCGATTGGTCTGCCATCGTATCTTCGACGAGAGAAATCGTGCCATGCGGGGATTCCTTGATGATGCGCAGCGTATGGTAACGGCTCGCTAAGTAGTCTGCAACGAGCTGACTGGCCCGCTTTCCTGCTTCCTCTGTCTTTTCCATTGCCATCGATGTCACCCCCCTTGCCGATTCTCTGTAAATCCTCTATAGTTTTGAGTATAGAGAGAAACATTCACTTCTGCAAGGGGAGATTGCGATGATGAAAAAAGATACCGAGGAACTGGAACATGAGATTGAGAAGGCGAAGGCGGTCGAGCATTATCTGGAGGAGAACCGGAATGAGCTTCGGGATATGCCGCTGGCAGTGTTCTTGCAGGGATTGCTCGAAGAGAAACAGCTCAAGAAAGCCGATGTAATCCGCCGGACGGGGATGGAGCCGACGTACGGCTACCACATCTTCGACGGCCACAAGAAGCATCCGGCGCGCAGCAAGGTCCTGCTGTTGGCCTTGGCAATGGGATTGACAGTCAAGGAAGCACAGCATCTGCTGTACTATGCAGGCTGTGAGGCACTTTACGCCCGCAACTCCTTTGATAGTATCATCTGGTATGCCTTAGAGCATCATCTTAATGTCATTGATGCGAATCTGCTGCTCGAACGGCTGGGGGAGAAACCACTTGCATGACTTCTAGCGGGCAGTTCAGTCTTCGTGGAAGAACTCGATGATCTTGTGGATGGCGAGTGCCATGTGGTTGGGGTTCTGGAACGGGTGATTGGCGCCCTCGACGGGGATGAATTCGATGACGTTGTTCTCGACGAAGTCTTTTGCGTCCTCGAACGGGACCATCTCGTCCTTCGTGCCGTGCAGGATTATCATCGCGTCGGCGAAGTCGAAGTACTCGTGGTCGAGCGGGCAGAAGGACTTGAGGTCATCGAAGAAAGCCTGGTCGACTTTCATCTTGCGCTCGAAGCCGATCTGGATTTCCTTGCCCTTTGCGAGCTTTGTCTTGTCGGCGTCTGGGATGCGGCTGTACATCGTCTCGTACATGTGAATGGCCGGGCAGCGCAGGGCAATCTTGCGGAAGGGATTGCCGACCTCGATGAGGTAGCGCAGCGTCAGGTAGCCGCCGAGGCTCGTCGAGTAGATGCAGACGTCTTTTGCCTGCAGCTCGCGCTTGGCGTACTCCGTGACGATGGTCAGGTAGGTCAGGCACTCGCTGATGGTCAGCTTCTTGCGCGCGTCCATGCCGTGGCAGGGCCAGTCGAAGGCGATGACGCCCCAGCCCTTGTACTTGGAGGTCAGGTGTTCGCCGAAATTCGCCGTGCCGGCCGTCTCCTTGTTGCTGCCGAAGCCATGTGTGACGATGGCGATGTGCTCGAAGGTGCGCGCCGTCTTGTCGCTATTGCTGCAGATGAGCTTGCAGCGGATACTAAGGCCCTGCTCGTTGATGTCAAAATGCTTTTCCATATCTGAAATACCTCGTTTCTTTGTGTCATGCGACTCTTATTATAAACGCAAAGTGGTGAGATGAAAAGGCGGCGCGGGCGAGGGCGATGGACAAAAAAGTGCGTGCTTGCCTGATGGCGCAAATCTGCTATACTGAAGTGTAGAGAAAGTAATCGTATGTGTGTACGACAGGAGGGCAAGTATGGATATTGGCGCTTTTGAAGCGAATCTCAAATGGCGCGGCATCGCGCTCAAGGTATTCGATACGAAGGAAGAGGCGGCTGCGTATCTGACCGCGTCCATCAAGGGCAAGACGGTCGGCTTCGGCGGCTCGATGACGCTCGAGGAGATGGGCCTCTACGAGAAGCTCAAAAAGGAGAACACGGTCTACTGGCACTGGCGCGAGGAGATGACGGGCGACGAGGCGAAGGCGAAGGCCTACCTCGCGGATGTCTACATCACGTCGCTCAACGGCGTCGCGGAGACGGGCGAGCTCGTCAACATCGACGGCGGCGGCAACCGCGTGGCAGCGACGCTGACGAAGCACGAGCGACTCTACTTTGTCGTCGGCGAGAACAAGATCGCGCCGGACCTCCATCGTGCCATCGACCGCGCGCGCAACATCGCGAGCCCGCTCAACGCCCAACGCCTGCACCGCAAGACGCCGTGCGCCGTCAAGGCGGACCATTGCTACGACTGCAAGAGCCCGGAGCGCATCTGCCGCAGCCTCAACATCCTCTGGGAGAAGCCCATGCAGATCGGTGCGTGCGAGCTCATCCTGATCCGCGAGAAATTAGGATACTGATTGAAAGGAGATTCCCATGAAATTCCAGTTTGCCCACAATAACTTCAATGTGCTCGACCTCGAGAAGAGTCTCAAGTTCTACGATGAGGCGCTCGGCTTCAAGCCGGCGCGCAAGCTCGAGGGACCGGGCTTCACGCTCGCCTATCTCTCGGACGGCGGCCAGACGCCGCACGAGCTCGAGCTCACCTGGATCCACGGCCGCAAGGAGCCCTACAACCTCGGCGAGAATGAGTTCCACCTCGCCGTGCGCACGGACGACTTCGAAGCTGCGCATGCGAAGCACAAGGCCATGGGCTGCATCTGCTTCGAGAATGAGGAGATGGGCATCTACTTCATCAGCGACCCGGACGGCTACTGGATCGAGATCCTGCCGCCGACGATGTGACAGTGCCGTGAGCTGGCGCTGCAGTCGCTGCTAGTAGACCGTTGATTGTATGTGTTGATGGAGAATCGAAAATCCTGTCAGCCCTCTGGGCGGCAGGATTTTTTTAGGAGAAGTTATGCTGCATTATATCAAGCCATACCGGCACTATGCCGTGCTGACGATCGTCTTCATGGTCAGCGAGGTCCTCATCGACCTCTATCAGCCGCGCCTGATGGAGGCCATCGTCAATGAGGGCGTGCTGGGCCTGCATCACGGCGGCGTGCCGGACCTCTCGCTCGTGATGCAGACGGGTCTCTGGATGGCCCTGATTGTCGCGGTCGGCGGTGTCTGCGGTGTCATGGGCGGCATCTGCGTCAATTTCTGCGCTCAGAATTTCGGCAATGACATCCGCAAGGACTGCTTCCGGCGCATCCTGCAGCTCTCGATGGAGCAGATTGACGCGTTTCGCACGGGCTCGCTGATCACGCGCATCACGAGCGACACGACGCAGGTCCAGACGATGGTCAGTGCGGCGCTGCGCGGCGTCGTGCGCAGCCTGACCTTCCTGATTGCCGGCACGGCGGCGTTGCTGACGCTCGACATCCACTTCAGCCTGATCGCCGCGCTTGCTGTGCCGGTCATCCTCATTGAGGTCGTGATCGTCGTCCACAAGAGCAACCCGCTTTTCCTGCTCGTGCAGCAGAAGATCGATGCGCTCAACGGCGTCATGCAGGAGGATATCCAGGGCGCGCGCGTCATCAAGGGGTACGGGCAGGAAGCGCGAGAGAACGAGCGTTTCAGCGTGGCCAACGACAATCTCGCGGCGGCGCAGCTGCGCGTCCTCCTGCTCATTGCCTGCCTGCTGCCGCTCGTCAACATCGTGATGAACACGGCACTTGTCGCCGTCATCTACATCGGCTCCTTCGACGTGCAGTCGGCCATGATTGGCCCAGGTACTGTCATGGCCGCGCTGACCTACGTCGTGCTGATCCTCAACGGCATCCTGATGTTCGCGATGATTTTGCAGATCTTCGCGCGCGGCCTGACCTCGAAGCGGCGGCTCGAGGAGGTGCTGGAGACGAAGCCTGCAATCCGCGATGGCGAGGATGGCGAGACGGACGGGGCAGTCTCAAGGGGAAGGCCAGCGGCCATTGCCCTGCACCATGTCTCCTTCCGCTATCCGGGTCAGCAGGAAGATGTGCTGACGGATATATCTCTCACGGTGGCGCGTGGGGAGACGCTGGCCATTGTCGGCGCGACGGGCTCGGGCAAGAGCACATTGCTCGCGCTGCTGCCGCGCTTCTACGATGCGACGGCGGGCGAGGTCTTCGTCGATGGCCGCGATGTCCGCACGTATGCGCTGCACGCCTTGCGCGGGAAGATGGCCATCGTCCTGCAGAAGACGGAGCTCTTCTCGATGACGATCGGCGAGAACATCGCCTGGGGCATGGATGCGGCCTCCGATGAGGAGATACGCCGGGCGGCAAAGATCGCGCAGGCGGCGGACTTCATCGAGCGGCAGCCGGAGGGCTATGGTACAGAAGTGACGGAGGGCGGCACGAGCCTGTCGGGTGGCCAGCGCCAGCGCATTGCGCTCGCGCGCGCACTCATCCGCAAGCCCGAGATCCTGCTGCTCGATGACAGCACGAGCGCGCTCGACCTGCGGACGGAGTCGGCGTTCTACGCGGCGCTCGACGGTTATACGCGGGAGCTGCGCCGCGAGGGGCATGACCTCACCAAGGTCATCGTCGCACAGCGCATCGCGACGGCGCGCCATGCCGACCGCATCGCTGTGCTCGATGGCGGCAGGCTCGTCGCCTGCGGCACGCATGAGGAGCTGCTCGAGCGCTCTGCCATCTATCGGGAGATCTGTGCCTCGCAGTTCCGCGCGGGCGCACCGGGGAAGGAGAAGGCAAATGGCTAAGAAACAAGCTGCGCCGCTCATCGGGCCGCATCGCCATATGCGCGCGCCGGTCGAGCATGCTATGGACCGCAAGGCGGCCTGCCTGCGCCTGATGCAGTACTTCCGGGCGGAGCGCTGGCGCGTTGCGCTCCTCACGCTCATCGTCGCTGTCAGCGTCGCGGCCGGCGTCAGCGCGCCGGTCTTCATGAGCTGGGCCATCGACGCCATCACGGCCGCCGACTACGACAAGGTGCCGGGCATCCTTTTCTGGATGTTCGGGGCCTGCGCGCTCTACGCCGTGCTGCTCTTCTTCCAGGGGCGCCTGAGTGCGCGCCTGAGCCAGAGCATCATCCGGCATCTGCGCAAAGACCTCTTTGAGAAAATCAACGGCCTGCCGCTCGCTTATCTCGACCGCCATCCGCACGGCGACCTCATGAGCCGCATGACGAACGATGCCGACAACATCGCGACGGTCATCTCGACGTCGCTCGGCACGATGTTTGCCGGCATCCTGTTCCTCCTCGGCACGACGGCGGTCATGCTGTCGTTCAGCGTGCCGATGACGGCGCTGACGTATCTGATGGCTGTCGCGACGGTCCTGGCGACGAAGTACATCGCCGCGAAGATGGGCCGCTACTTCCGCGAGCGGCAGGAGCTGCTCGGCCAGCTCAACAGCATGGTCGAGGAGCAGGTCACGGCCGTGCGCACGGTCAAGGCCTACGCGCGCGAGGCACAGGTCGCGGCCAAGTTCGTGCAGACGGCGGACAGCCTGACGAAGACCGGCATCCGCGCGGAGAGCATCGGCTCCTCGATGGGCCCAATCATGAACACCATCTCGAACTTTTCCTTTGTCATCGTCTCGGTCTTTGGCGCCTACTTCGCGCTCAAGGGCTGGATCACGGTCGGCGTCATCTCAGCCTTCACGATCTACTCGAAGCAGTTCTCGCGGCCCATAAATGAGCTTGCGCAGCTCTACGGCCAGATCGAGACGGCCCTCGCGGGCGCAGAGCGCATCTTCGCCGTGCTCGATGAGCCGGGTGAACGGCGGGAGGGACGCGAGGTGCCAGAGACGGTGAAGGGCGAGATCGAGTTCTGCCATGTGAATTTCTCGTACGTGCCGGAGAAGCGTGTCATCGACGATTTCAGCCTCAAGATCGGGGCGGGGCGCAAGATCGCGCTCGTCGGCGCGACGGGCTCGGGGAAGACGACCATCGTCAACCTTCTGATGCGCTTCTACGAAATCGATGCGGGGAAAATCCTGCTCGATGGTCAGGACATCCGCACGTATGCGCCGGGCAGTTTGCGGAAGCTCGTTGGCATCGTCCTGCAGGACACCGTGCTGTTCTCGGATACAGTCCACTACAACCTCGCCTATGCCAAGCCCGGCGCGACGATGGAGAAAGTCCGGCGTGCAGCTGAGCTCGCCCATGCCGACGACTTCATCGCGCACCTGCCGCAGCAGTATGAGACTGTCTTGCAGAGCGCGGGCGCGGAGCTCTCGGCTGGCCAGCGCCAGCTGCTCGCCATCGCCCGCGCCTGCCTTGCCTCGCCGCGCATCCTGATCCTCGATGAGGCGACCTCGAACGTTGACACGCGCACCGAGACGCGCATCCAGGATGCCATGACACGCCTCATGCACGACCGCACCTGCCTGATCATCGCCCACCGCCTCTCGACCATCCGCGACGCCGACGAGATCATCGTCATGGACCATGGCCGCATCGTCGAGCAAGGCCGCCACGAAGACCTCATCGAGCACAACGGCCCCTACCGCGCCCTCTACGAAACCCAGTTCGCCGGGCAGGCGTCATGACTGAAAGTAAAGGAGATGTTTGAATTATGCCATTAATCATCATCCGCAATGACATCACGAAAATGCAGGTGGATGCCATTGTCAATACGGCGAATCCGCGGCCTGTTGTGGGCGGTGGGGTGGATCGGGCTATCCATCGGGTGGCGGGGCCAGAACTCTTGGCCGCACGACGGAAGATTGGCGATATCGCCACGGGAAAAGCGTTCATCACGCCGGGGTATCGGCTCCCGTCCAAGTATGTCATCCACACAGTCGGACCGGTTTGGCAGGGCGGCGGCCATGGGGAGCGGGGACTGCTGGCTGCGTGCTATCGGAATTCGCTTACGCTGGCGGAAGTGAATACATGCCATTCAGTCGCCTTCCCGTTGATTTCGGCGGGCATATTCGGCTGTCCGGCGGACATCGCCATTACAACAGCAGTGCAGGCCATCCGCGATTTCCTGCAACAGCATGAGTGCGAGATGGATGTCTACCTCGTGGTCTTTGACAAGAAATCTTTTCAGCTGTCGGACAGTCTCTTTGAGGATGTGAAGAGCTATCTCGACGAGCACTATGTGGAAGAGCGTCTCGAAAGAGAATACCGCGGGGATGACCGTGGGAGGCGCTTGCGGGAGCTCATGCCGTCTGTGCAGTCTTGTGACGAGAGGCTGATGGAGGCTCCGTGCGTACTGCCGTCAAAGATCCCTATGGCAGAACAGGAACGCTCTCTGGACGATTGGCTGGAAATGATGGATGATACGTTCTCGGAGTCGCTGCTGCGCCTCATCGACAGGAAGGGCAAGAAGGACCCCGAGGTGTACAAGAAGGCCAATGTCGACCGCAAGCTCTTCTCGAAGATACGCAACAACCCCGACTACCAGCCGAGCAAGCGGACGGCGCTGGCCTTCGCCGTGGCGCTCGAGCTCAACCTCGACGAGACGCGCGATTTCATCGGGCGGGCCGGCTACGCGCTCTCGCACAGCAGCAAGCTCGACCTCGTCGTGGAGTACTTCATCGTGCATCAGGAATACGACATCTTCACCATCAATGAGACGCTCTTCGCCTTCGGCCAGCCGCTGCTCGGCTGCTGAATTTGTCGCCTGGCAGGCGACCGCATGAATCCTTGTCTCCGGTATAATGAAGATACAAAGAACAAAGAAGGTACAGAGAACAAGGGGGCATTGATCATGAGAAAGGGTTTGACCGAAATCGTATTCATCCTGGACCGCAGCGGCTCGATGAGCGGCTTGGAGGCGGACACCATCGGCGGCTTCAATTCGCTGTTGGAGAAGCAGCGCCGGGAAAAGGGCGAGGCCATCGTCTCGACGGTGCTGTTTGATGACGTCTGCGACGTGATCCACGACCGCGTGCCCATCGCGAAGGTGGAGAAGCTGACAGAGGAGACCTACTTCGTGCGGGGCTGCACGGCACTCTTGGATGCAGTCGGCGGCGCCATCCACCACATCGGGAACGTCCACAAGTACGCGCGCGAGGAAGACCGGCCGGAGAAGACCATCTTCATCATCACGACTGACGGCATGGAGAACGCCAGCCGACGCTACACGTACGAAAGAGTCAAGGCGATGGTCGAGCGCCAGAAGGAGAAGTACGGTTGGGAGTTCCTGTTCCTCGGCGCCAACATCGACGCCATCCGCGTGGCGGGCAATATCGGCATCTGCGCCGACTTTGCCGCGACGTATCTGCACGACGAGAAGGGCACGGTCCTGAACTACGAGGTCATGGAGCAGGCCATCCACGAGGTGCGGAGCAGCAAGGCGCCCTTGTCGGCGAAGTGGAAGCAGCGCATCGTCGAGGATGCCGAGCGGCGCGGCAGGAAATGAATCAGAGCATGCAAAAGAGGGGCAGCACCTGTATCTGGTGCTGTCCCTTTTGCATGGCTGCTCAGGCTTGTGTCGCCTTCTTTTGCTGATCTGCCGCATCTTCGACAATTTCGGCCTCAAAGACCATGATGGTGTCGGCGTCGGAGCAGCAGAACTCGGCCTTGCCCTTTTCCTGGCCGGGGATGGTGCCGCCGTAGCGCAGGATGTCGATGTAGGGGAAGGCGCAGTGCATGGCCATCGGACAGATCTTGCCGCGGTCCTCGTCAAAGTCGAATACCTCGCCGACGTGATGGCCGCGATGACAGCCCTTCTTGCCGCGTCGGTCCGTGATGGTGATCTTGATCTTGGGTCGTCTGCTCATGGAAAAACCTCCTGGATTCTGTGGTATAGTAAATCTATAAAATTAACCTCATCAAATCTATAGATAATTATATTAAAATATGTTATAATTATCTATAGAAGGGAGGTGAGTCCCATATGTTTGCTAAAGATGTTCTTCGTGTCTTGCAGGTTTCTAGGCCAACGCTCACGAAATACGTCAAGGCAGGGATTATCCGTGTCCACGTTATGCCCAATGGCCACTATGACTACAATGAAGAAGATGTCTACAAGTTCCTCAACAAGGATGTGAAGCGTAAGACTTACATCTATGCCCGCGTCTCTACGCCCAAGCAGAGACCTGACCTCAAGAACCAAATCCAACTGCTCAAGCAGTTCTGCTTTGCAAACGGCTACACCATCAACGGCGTGTTCTCGGACATTGCCAGTGGCATCAGCTTTGAGAAGCGGAAGGGATTGTTCGACCTGTTGGACGATGTCCTTGCCGGGCGCGTCGAGCGTGTGGTCGTGACCTATAAGGATAGGCTTTCACGCGACGGCTATGATTTATTCTACTATCTGTTCCAGAAGTACAACTGTGAGATTGTCGTCATGAGCGAAGTTGGCTCCGAAAAACTTGACGCTCAGGAAGTGTCTGAGGACATTGTGAGTCTGCTACATTGCTATTCCACGAAGCTGTATGCCAGCCGCAGGAGAATGCAGAAAATCAAGGAGGCGATAGAGGATGATGAAACGAGTGGAACACCACCGACTTAAACCTTCTTCACCGTTCTACGCCATGCTGCGCGAATTCTGTCATCGTTCCAAGAATCTGTACAATCACGGAAACTTCCTGATTCGCCAGACGTTCATCGACGATGGTAAATGGCTGCGCTATGGCGAAGTCGACCGCTTGCTGAAGGCCGATGCAGACTACCCCGACTATCGAGAGATGCCGACTGCACAGACGGCACAGCAGACGCTCCGACTGCTGGACAAGAACTGGACCTCGTTCTTTGCGGCCATCAAGGACTGGAAAGCGCATCCCGAGAAGTACAAGGGACGGCCAAAGCTGCCAAAGTACAAGCCGAAGGATGGCTATTTCCCACTGGTGCTGACGAACCAGAACTGCAAGCTCAAGGACGGAGTCATCCGTTTTCCAAGAGTCTTTCAAGGGTTCACGGTAAAGGCCATCTTCTCCAGTCAGCCAGAGTCTGTATTCAAGCAGGCACGTATCATCCCACATGGCGGGGAAATTGATCTGGAACTCGTCTATGAACTTCCCAAAGTCGAAGAGAAAGCGGATAATGGCAAGTATGCTGCCATCGATATCGGCGTCGACAATCTCGCGGCGCTGGCTTGGAACACAGGTGAGCGCCCTGTCCTGCTCAAGGGGACGCCGCTCAAGTCGGTCAATCAGTACTACAACAAGCAGATAGCCAAGCGCAGGAGCATCTGTGAGCTGATGAATGGACGCCATTCATCCAAGCGAATCGCGCGGCTCACAGCGAAGCGGAACCGCAAGGTCGAAGATTACCTGCATAAAGCAAGCCGCAAAGTCATCGACTTGTGCGCGGAGCAGGATGTGTCTGTATTGGTCATCGGCAAGAATAAGGGCTGGAAACAGAAAGCAAATCTTGGCCGCAAAGTCAACCAGAGTTTCGTGCAGCTGCCTTTCGCCCGCTTCATCAAGATGATTCAGTACAAGGCCGAATCAATCGGCATGAAGGTTGTGCTGACGGAAGAAAACTATACGAGCGGCACGTCGTTCTTGGATGGCGAGGTTCCGATCAAAGACCACTATGACAAGTCACGCCGTGTTCATCGCGGTCTGTTCCAAGCGAACGATGGCCGGAAAATCAATGCCGACATCAATGGTGCCTACCAGATCATGCGAAAAGTATTCCCGAACGTGAATGCAAACGGGATAGAGGGCGTAGCGTTGCGCCCGGCTGTAGTAGCCCTTTCGATGAGCGCTCGCCGCAGCTCCGGCTGCGCCTGATGCGAGAAAGAGTGAACAGCGAAATTTATTAAAAATACGAATATTATTTGGCATTTGTAATAAATATAACGTAATAAGGATGTGACGAACGTCTGTTAGACGGATTTTGCATCGTGAAATCGTGATGGAAAGTCGGAAGGGAAGAGGCAGCATGGAACTAAGGCGATATGAAGAACTCGGCGCGTTCTTGAAGATCTTTCAGCCCATCTACGCGCGGCGCTTGGAAAAGACGCGGCTCGAGCGCATGCGCTTTGCTTACTACACGAGCGCGGGCACGGGCATCAACATCCTCAAGGGGCATGCGCTCTGGATGCGCGCGGCGGCCTGCATGAATGACTACCGCGAGATCGACTATGGCATCCAGCTGCTCAACAAGACGGTCTACGGCTCCGACTACCGGCGCGAGCGCATCCAGCATCTCGCAGCGCGCCTCGACTGGGGCGAGAACGTGCTCGACTCGATGATGAGCGACCTCAACAAGAATGAGCAGCGCTTCATCACGAACACTTATCTGGCCTGCGTCTCGGAGCACCGCCCGCGCGAGCGCGGCAAGGGGCGGCTCTCGATGTGGCGCGCCTACGGCCGCAAGACGGGCGTGGCCTTTGTCCTCAAGCCGACGGCCATCTTCCAGCGCCTCGAGCCCCTGCCGCTGCGCCTGACGCCGGTCGAATACCTCACGCAGGCGCAGTTCACGGAGGGCTTTGACTGGATGCTCAACAACGTCGAGACGTATCTCGACGCTCTCAAGCGCTACGAGCCCGCGAAGGTGCTCGAGTACTTCGTCAACATGCTCATGATCTCGCTGTTCTCCATCAAGAACCCGGGCTTCAACGAGGAGCGCGAATGGCGCTTCGTCTACCATGAGTCGTCCAGCAGCCACCTCCACCACGACATCGTCGTCGTCGACGGCATCCCGCAAGTCATCTACAAGCTGCCGCTCAGCAGCCCGTCTGCTCCGCAGACCGGTGTGCCGCTCGAGGAGGCGCTCGAGGAGATCATCATCGGCCCGAGCCAGTACGCTGAGGTCATCGAGCTGGCTTTCGTGCGCATGCTCGAAGAGCTCGGCATCCCCAATGCTGCGGAACGCGTGAGCAAGAGCAATATCCCGCTGCGCTGATTCAGTCCTCTTGGAACATATCGTCGGGGTCGCTCTGCCAGCACGTCATCTTCTTGACATTGAGGCAGCTGATGTGGCCGCCGGGCAGATAGGAGCCTGTGTCGCAGTCGATGATGTGGTTGCGGAACATCAGCGGATGGTGGCGGTTGACGTCAAAGCACTGCACGGGCGTGTGGCCGATGACGACGGTCTCGTCTCCCGCATATTCTTCGTAGAACTCCGTGCGGATCCAGAGCATGTCGTCGACCTGCTCCTCGTAGGACTGACGGGGCAGGAAGCCCGCATGCGTGAAGATGTAGTCCTCGCCGACTGATGCGAGGTGGTCGAGAGAGAGTACGAACTCGAGCATCGCATGATAGCGGCCGGGATCTTGCTGGTAGACGCGCGCGAGGCTCGCGAACGTCGCCTGCCCGCCGCTGCGCATCCAGCCGTGATTCAGGTCCATCGGCTCGCGGATGCTGTGGTCTTGGAAGTAATGCAGCATCATGGCCTCGTGGTTGCCCGTCAGCGTGATGACATGCGGGCTCTTTTCGGCGAGTTCCATGACCATCTCCAGGACTTCGGCGCTGTAGTCGCCGCGGTCGATGTAGTCGCCGAGGAAGACGAGCAGGTCCTGCTGCGGGTCATAGGGGACGTGCTGCCAGAGCGACAGCAGGCGCAGCCAGTTGCCGTGGATGTCCCCGACAGCGAGGATGTGGCGGAAGGCCGTCGCATCCGGCACGATGACGAGGCCCCCTTCTCTCGATATGGTCTCGCCCGGCGACTGCCGGAGCTGCTGCCGTTTTGCTTTGATTTCTTCTAAGATCGTCATCGTGCCCGTCCCCCTCTGCGCCAAATAAAAAGCCGTCACTGCCGTACCTGCTGATACACGCCGTGACGGCTTGCTTTCATTATAACAAAAAGACGATAAAACATCTAGAACATCTAAAACATCTGAGATGACAGCGGCATAGCTCTGCGCTATAATAGATACAATACACGCAGAACAACTCGAGCAGACTAAATAGAAAGGGATGGATTCGATGACAGTTATCCTGAAACGCCTCTTGCCGACCGTCTTCCTGCTGGCCGTCTTGTTGACGGGCACGGTGCTGGCGGAGGCCTCGCCAGAAATCACGGACGCGCGCGCGACGGCTGTCTACTGGACGCAGCGCAACCCGCAGGGCGACACGGTCCTCTTGACGCCTTCGCAGGTCGAAGCGACGAATGAATCGCTCCGCCGCCGCAACGATACACTGACAGACCTTAGCGCGATGCCTGAGTCGGTCTCCGGCGCCGAGGTGCAAGAGCGCATCGAGAAGGTTCAGGCCATCGGCGACTTTGATACGGCTTCGCAGCCAGACCTCTATAAGAACGGCAGCGCCCTGACGGCCTACAGCTACTCGTTTGCGCGCAAGAACTGTAATATCGCGGCACTTCCCGAGACGGTGACGGTGCGCTACGGCGTCGTCACGCGACGCGCCAACCTGCGCCTGCTGCCGGAGGCAGCCGGCTGGTTTGAGAGCGCAGGCGACGTGCACTACGATACCTTGCAGGCGACGGCCCTCGACCCGGCCGAGCCGGTGGCCGTGCTCGGTGACAGCTACGACAAGAAGTTCGCTTTCGTCCGCACGCGCTTCTACGACGGCTGGCTCGCGAAGTCCGACTTTGCCGAGACCGACCGCACGACCTGGGAAGGCTTCGTCCATCCGACTGACTTCGCTGTCGTCACGGCCAACAAGACGACAATCGCGAATGGGGCAGGGGAGTCGCTGCTCTTCCAGATGGGCGCCAAGATCCCGCTCGCCGCAGGTGCGAATGGGGCAAAAGTGCTGCTGATACCGGTCAGCGATAACGGCGCGCTGAAGATCGTCAAGCGTCCCGCTGCCTTTGATGATACCCTGCACGAGGGCTTCCTGCCCTGCACCGAGAACAATTTCGTGCGCCAGGGCTTCCGCTTCCTCGGCGATGAGTACGGCTGGGGCGGCCTCGACGACAGCGTCGACTGCTCCTCGTTCGTCGGCGACGTCTACCGCAGCATGGGCATCGAGCTGCCGCGCGATGCGGATCAGCAGGCCAAGTCGATGCCGAAGGTCGTCGACCTATCAGGCATGGGCGAGGCGGACCGGCTGGCCGCACTGGAGGCGTGCGTGCCGGGCACCCTGCTCGCCAACAACACGCATGTCATGATGTACCTCGGCCAGGATGACGATGGTACGCCGATTGTCCTGCAGTCGATGAGCAGCTGGTTCAGCTTTGGCAGCGACTACGGCAAGCATTACCTGCGCAAGGTCATCGCGTCGACGGCGACGTTCCTCAATTTCAGCGGCGTGCCGTACATCAACGGCGTGCATTACCTCGGCTCGCTGCGCTGAACACAAGCATTTTTAGATAGGAGAGAATAGAATCTATGAAGAGCCCTTTGCGCTATCAGTTCTCGGAGTATGACTGCGGTCCGACGACGATGCTCAATGCAGTCAGCTATCTCTTTGAGCGTGAGGAGATCCCGCCGGAGATCATCCGCAATGTCATGCTCTACAGCCTCGACTGCTACAGCAAGAAGGGCGAACCGGGGCGCGCGGGCACGAGCCGCATGGCGATGATGTTCCTCTCGAACTGGCTCGACGGCTTCGGCCGCGCGACGAATCTGCCGCTCTCGAGCCAGTACCTCGCGGGCAAGTCGGTCTACATCGGGCAGGAGAGTTTCATCAACGATGCCCTGCATCGAGGCGGCGTCGCCGTCGTGCGCCTGTTCTACGACGTCGAGCACTACGCCCTGCTGACGGGCGAGACGGCGGACGGCAGCATCCTGATGTTCGACCCGTGGTACGTGCCCGAGGAGTCCGACGAATTCCAGGGCACCGGCATTGCGATGACCCTGCAGCACCCCAAGGCGTACAACCGCATCGTGCCCGCCGCGTGTTTCAACCGCGAGGAGAACGCCCCCTACGCCCTCGGCCCCATCGAAGAGCGTGAAGCCGTCCTGCTCTTCAACGAGCGCACCAAGAAGACCGCCCAGGACACGATCGAGTACTTCATCTGATGCGCCGCGCATTTGCCACTTTACAAGACGGCGATTCTATCGTATAATATAACTTGTCGTCGGGATATGGCGCAGTTTGGTAGCGCGCTTCCTTGGGGTGGAAGAGGTCGGGAGTTCAAATCTCCCTATTCCGACCATTTTGAAATGATAAGGCTCTCTATGAAGATGGAGGGTCTTTTTTGTTGTCTAAAAAATTTTGTTTGTGTTAATTTTTTTTGCAGGATAATCTAAGGGGAAAGAGAATAATGTCTTTATAGTTAATTTTAATTCACACTATCTAAGTATCTACTTCATCATTCCAAGCTAATGTCTGAAAACTGTAAGGACAGATAGGCACTATAGCATGGCTCCGTCAGGATGCAATACTTCAATCGCCTCTTGATGAAATTCTTTTACAGAGAGGAGAGTTCTTTACGACGACAGTTGGAGATGTGTGTTGATGGAAGCCTGGAAGCTTATTTGATTGAGAACAATGGAAATTAGCATACTTGACTTTATTATAAAAGTGCCATAAGCATAAGGGGGAGGGATGGCATGATGGATGACGAACGAAAAAATGATATTAAGTCAATGAGCATTGCTGACAAATTACGTGTGAGACGAGCACAAAGTGAGCATGACACCAAATCTGGCGAAATTGTTGGAACAACATATGGTGCAGTGGATAGTGCTGCACATAATGAACAAATGTATCGATTTAACGCTCAGCAAGGACATGGCTTCGCGGCGGAGCAGGTAAATGACTTAATTGATAAGCTAAAGTTACATGATGCCACGATCGTAGGCAATGACAATGCGAAGAATGGTGCAGACAGACTGGTCGATGGTGTGTTGATTCAAAGTAAGTATTGTCAGAATGCTCAGGCTACTGTAGATGCAGCATTCAATCAAGGAACGAAGATGTATCGGTATATAGGAAAAAATGGCATGCCGATGCAATTAGAAGTTCCTAGTGATCAATATGATGAAGCTGTGAAAATCATGCGGAAAAGAATTGCAGACGGAAGAGTTCCCGGTGTAGATGATCCAGAAGCTGCAACCAAACTAGTCCGAAAAGGAAACGTCACTTATGAGACCGCATGCAATATTGCTAAGGCAGGAACAATAGAATCGCTTACATTTGATGCGGCGCATGGTGCAGTCATAGCTAGTACTGCCTTTGGTATATCGGCTATAATCACTTTTGCTCAATCAATATGGTCGGGGAAAAGTACGGAAGAAGCTATTGATAATGCTATGTATGCAGGGCTCAAAGTGGGAGGAGTAACTTTTGTCAGCTCTGTGATATCTGCACAACTTACTAGGACTACTCTTAATGCTGCTATACAGCAACCACTGATAGGTGTAATCAAAGCACTACCACCTGTGGTCAGAAAATCTATGGTGGATGCTATGAAGAATGGCGCTTTGATTTACGGGAAGGGAACAGCAGGAAATCTGGCCAAACTATGGAGTAGCAACGTTATAACAACAGTAGTATTTACTATTGTCATGTCGGCTTCGGACATTTCTAACTTTTTTCGAGGCAGAATATCTGGACAACAGTTATTTAAAAATGTGATGACACTAATGGCAGGCGGCGGTGGTGCTGCTGCCGGGGCTACGGTAGGAACTATAGTGGCTGGCCCAATTGGTGGTGCAGTTGGTGGAGTGGCAGGTGGCGTCATCGGGGGTAAGGTCGCTAATTCTGTTTTGAGCAAGTTTATCGAGGATGATGTAGTTGCATTAGTTAAAATATTAAATGAAAGACTTATAATTCATGCTCAATCATATTTACTGATTCCAGAAGAACTTGATTTGGTTGTAGAAGATTTACAAATTCAATTGGTGCATGATAAATTATTAGATATGTATGTTTGTAAGAACAGAGAGAAATTTGCAGATAACTTGCTGATTACTATCATTAAACGCATTACTCGCCAGCGAGCGCGTATCTATATACCAGACGATAGTGCTTTCTTAGATGGACTTAAACGAGTAATTGAATTGACCAATAATCCGGCTGAGTTGGAAAACCATTTAAAAGGCAAAAAGGTAGATACGGTTGCCATCGGAAAAAGGCTGATGAATCGTGAAATATCGCAGCATGCTGCCGATAAGGCTTGGTATTCAACAAGACAAATGAATATGACAAATATGCAGCAAGAACTTATCTTGGGAAAGATGAAGTCAAATGAAGAACAACATATAAAAATTATTGATGCACAAGAAAAAGAATTGAATCAAATCTACCATGCCTTGAGTCGACTGTCGGAGGAATAAGAAGATGGAAGATAAATTAAGTATAGTAAATGGAAGTGAAATCTTTACACTTGATGAACAGAAGCAACTAGATAGTAGGATATCATCTATTCTAAGAGCTCACACAATGACTCAACATGAAATAAATAGTTTGGCTTTTGAATGTACTGCTTATCTGACCGAGGCTGATGAAGCTGCTACGAAATTAGAAAACAAAGGATGGTTTCGTAGTATTATAGGCTCAATCACTGGTAGTAATAAAAAACTACAAGATAAAATCAATGAAAATGTAATAGCAGCTCAATATATATCGCAAGTCATATTACAAAAATTAGCAGAGCAAAACTTATTAACATTAGATTTGATAGCCACAATCAATAATAAGTTGAATGTACTTTCGATAAGAATAAATGAAAGATTTAAACAACAATCATTTATGTTGGCAAAATTTTTCATAAGAAATAGAAGGAGTATTATTGATTTAGAGACACGGCTTTCGATAGCGGAACGTAATGTTAGCTTATTGAATTGGAAGAATACAATCGAATATCAGACATTTTCTGGAATAGAATACAGCATGTTAGATACTCCACGCAAAATGATATGTGTAGCACGTGATTTTTTTGATCTTACCAATGGTAATTGGAATACGACGGATTTACTTTTGTTGAAAGGTACTATTAAAAATCTCGGTATTAAGCCAAAGCAACAAGTAAATTATTTTCAAGGAATTCAAACCTTGGCGTATGATTCAGAGATTAGAAATAAATTTCTAGGAGAGAATTCATTACAAGAGATAAATCCAGAATATTTTATTTCATTAGGAGCATTGAATAAATTATTATCTCTAGAAGGAAAAGAACGATATCTAGTAGATGAAAAAATAGATAATATGAAAGAAATTGGTCTTGATATAGACAGATATCAAATGGAAGAACAATTGACTAATGACTACATGAGAGAAAAGGCAAATGTAGATTTGAATTGTAATGTAGAAGCTTATGATTTTACATTGGATCTTGTGTATAATTTAAATGAAGCAATATCGAATAATATGCTTGTGCCAATAAATCAGTAAGGATTAAATCCTTTTAAAGGAATATGATATAGGAGAAACGGATATGGATAATCAATTAAGTGTTGTAGCTGGTACAATGGTGCTATCGCCTGAAGAAAAAAAGCAGTTGGTTGATAAAATCGATAATATGATAGAAGCCAATAAAACCAATCGACTGGATATCAATCGACTTGTATTTGAGTGTACCGCTTGCTTAACAGAGGCTGATGATACTGCCAATAAGATAAAGCAACGTGGTTGGTTTCGAAGATTAATAGGCAGGATTACAGGTGGTAATACAAAATTACAAAATAAGGTCAGTAATAATATGATTGCTGCTCAATATGCTTCACAAGTGACTCTACAAAAGATTGCTGAACAAAATTTGCTAACATTTGACCTGATAACTGCGGTTAATAATAAGCTGAATGCAACAATTGAGACGACTAATAATAAATTCAGAAATCAGTTGATACTTATTGGGAAGTTCTTCTTGAAAAATCGTAGTGATATCATAAATCTTGAAGTCCGGCTTAGCAAAGTAGAAAAAAATGTACAATTGCTTAATTGGCAGGGCGCAATAGAATATCAAACGTACAATGATATAGAATATAAACAGCTAGATGATATAAGTAAAATTGTCTGCTTGGCTAGAGACTTTTATGATATTACTAAGGGTAAGTGGTCTGGCACAGATCTGATGTTACTAAAAACTGCTATGAAACAGATTGGTATGAAGCCTAGCCAAAAAATCAATTACATATCAGTAATTAAGGGAATTGCTTTAAATCCTGAATTGAAAAATAAACTTTACGGAAATCGAGTCTTACGGACATCCATTGATTCGACTTACTTGGTATCATTTAGTGCTATAGAAAGAATGAACTCCTTCGAAAATAAGGATAAGGCAGTGGTTGCTACAGTTGAAGCATTACTTAAGGAAAGTGGCATACAACCCGATCTTGATATTATCAAGATGGAACTGACTTCAGAATATATGAAAAATACAGTAAATTTGAATCTGGATTATGATGTTGATTCTTATGACATACTGCTTGATTTACTTTATAATTTGAATCAGTTGTATGAGGAAAAAATGCTAAAACTGGATATAGATGCATTCAAACTGTTTTTGAAACATGATCCAAAGGAAGTGTTTGAATCAATAAAAGAATTAGCGAGCGAAGAAAATGATGCCAAGGCGTTATATGTACTTGGACGTTACTACGAAAATGGATTTGAATGTGTCCAGATGAACGATGAAAAGGCAGTCGAATACTATAAGCAAGCATATAAAGCAGGTTATATCCCTGCTGGTTATGAATTAGTAGAGAGGATGCAAAAGGATTCAAGTAAAAGAAATGAATTACTTTCACAAATTAAAGATGAAATACTAGCAAGAGCTTCAAGTGGAGAGGCAGTATCACAGTATCTTCTTAGCAAAATGTATTACTATGGAGATGGAGTCGAAAAATCACTTGAAATGGCCTTTAGCATGGCAAAAGATGCAGCTAAATGTGGTGATGGTATGGCTCAGATAATCCTAGGGAATATGTACAAAAATGGTGAGGGAACACAGAAATCAGATTTTAGTGCATTTGAATGCTTTGATAATATTACAGCCAATAGATCTGTATTAGCTCAACGATATATTGGGCATATGTATTATGCCGGAGAAGGGACAAAAGAGTCGAAAGAAAAAGCTTTGAAATATTTTCTTAAGGCAGAAAAGCAGGGAGATACTGCACTTTTTATTTTGATTGGCAATATGTATTATTATGGAGAAGGAGCGGAGACCTCCTATGCTAAGGCATATAATTACTACATAAAGGCATCAGAAATTAATGATATCAAGGCTATGAATGCAATAGGAGATATTTACCATCATGGTTATGGTGTTGTAGAGGTTAACTTATATAAAGCAATAGAATGGTTTGAAAAAGCTGCTGCACTTGGAGATGATAATGCACAACTTGAACTCGGATACATTTATTGGAAAGACTTCAATCATAATATCAAAGCAAATAAAAATGAAGCTTTAAAATGGTTTATGAATTTGGTTAATAAAGGAAATATTAAGGCTCAACATGCAGTTGCAATAATATATGCTGAGAAAGTAGTAAGGGGAGAATTTGATAAATTTTCTGATGCTTGTTATTGGTTAAAAAAAGAAGCAGATAGAGATGATGTGGAAGCTGAATACTATTTAGGAGTATTGTATCTAAATAATGGTATAGGATGGTCAACAAATCTTGATGATATTCTTCTGGATCTTGGCAATATGCTAGGCACAGCTGGAAAAAATCTTCTTAAGAATGAACTGGGGATGAATATCGATGAGAAAAAAATGACATCCTCATTGAAGGAAGCTAGAAAATGGTTTGATAAAGCCTATAAATATGGCGGTACTCAAATTCAAAATAAAATAATAGATTATATTACTGAAAGAAGTACTTCGTGTTCTCAGCTCTATAAAGAAGCAATAGAAAAATATTTTAAACAATATATGAAAGGGTAACAACATGGCTAATAAACTAACTATAGTTAATGTTAATAGGATACTTTTACAAAAAGAACAGCAGAAAATTGATAACGAAGTATCATATTTAGTTAAAGCGAATAAGGAGAATCGTCAAAAATTAAATCAAATGGTTTTTGAGTGCACTGCATCTTTAAGTGAGGCTGAACAAGCAGTGCAGAAATCAGAAAACAAGGGATGGTTTCAACGATTGCTTGGTAATATAACTGGTAGCAACAAACGACTACAAGATAAAGTGAACCGTGAATTAATAATCGCACAGTATAGGTCACAAATTACACTCGAGCAGATAGCAGAGCAGAATCTAATGACATTAGATCTAGTAGCTGCTGTGAATAACAAATTAAATGCTTCTATCAAGGCGAATAATGAGAAATTCAAAAAACGGTATGCCTTGATAAGTAAATTCTTCTTAACGAATCGAAATGACATAATACATCTTAATTTGAGACTTAAAGAGGTAGAAAAAAATATACAATTGCTTAATTGGCAGAATTCAGTCGAGTATTTAAATTTTGAAGGAGAAGAATATAGCGAACTAGATGATGTAAGTAAGCTGGTTTGCTTAGCGGCAGATTTTTATGAGATAACGCAAGGTAAGTGGACAACATCTGACTTAATGTTACTGAAGGCAGCAATGGTTCAGGTAGATGTACTAACAGATGAAAAATTTAATTATTTCAAAACAGTCAAGAAAATAGCGCAAAACAATTCTCTAAAGAATAAATATCTCAATAATTCTACCATTGATTCGAATATCGATTATTCGTATCTAATTTTACTTAAAACGTTGAATAAATTTAGCTCTATCAATTCATATGATTCATATATTTCAGATGCAGTAAAAAAATATCTAGTAAATAGTGGACAAGATAATGCGCAGGAAAAACTTCAAGATCAAATCGTTGCAGAATATATAAAGCAAAGTGATGATGTTGATCTGAATTCAGATATAAATGCTTATGATCTACTCCTTGAAATGATTTTTAATTTACAGCAAGGGTATAGCGAGAATTTGTTAGTCCGCAGTAATGCTGTTGATAAATAGACTTCGATGAACTGGATGTATTTCATGAAGATGTTTATTAATTTAACTTCTGTCTTTTTATGGCCACAATGATCTATTTAAATCATTGGTGAAGAAATGCACTCAGAAATCGTAAACTACCATTTAATAATACTAGAAAACTCGGACTTTATATGATATAATTAAATAAAAAGTGTTCGTTATAGGAGAAGATACAATGCTAAGATCAATGTCGGAATACAAGTATCATTCTGGCATCCGTTTACGCATATATCCAAGCTATCGACAGAAAAAGATTATCAAGAAAAACGCAGAGACGGCGAGGTTTATTTACAATGAGATGATTGCTTGCAGTAAGGAAATCGCTGGCTTTGGCAAATTAGCAATATACATTCAAGGAATCACGGAACGAATTCAGGTATTGCGTGAGCGTATCAAATCGGTCACGTCATTGAAATCTCACTTTTTGTGGATGGATGATGTAGATCTGGATGCCAACATGATTGCGAATGCAAAGAAGAACTATGCTCATGCCTGGAAATGCTATCGGTGTGGTGAGGTGAAGAATCCGCCAGCATTTCACCGCAGGACGTACGCACTCAGTTATCAGACGAATCCACATTACAATCGTCAACGTGTATTAGAAGCGGGTTTGACAAATGGAAGTGCAGGCTTTCGTGATACATCGCATGTGTTTGTTCCAAAGCTTGGCCTTATTCGATATAAAGGTTCGCGGAAGATTCTCGCACGTATTTTTTCGATGCGGTCGGTACGGATTGGCACCATGACTGTCACAAGAGATGCCTGCGGCGATTATTTCTTATCCATGCAACTCGCTTCGGATGAATCATTTGCAGCATCTATTCCAAAAGCTGTATCTGTGGTAGGCATTGACCTCAATATCAAGAATCTCTATGTGGATTCCAATGGTTGCCGTGTCGATAGGCCGGGCTTCTTGCAGAAAGTGAAAAAACGGTTGACGCATGCGCAACGCATCTTGTCGCGGAGAGCGCGGGGATGCAAGCAGCGTCGGATCCCGTTCTGCAACGGCGTGCGGTATCAGAGGCAGAGGCGTATTGTGGCAAAGCTGAAACGTCAGATCAAGCGTCAAAGAGAGGATTTCCTGCATGTTCAGTCAATGGGTTTGATCAAGAATCACGAGATAATCGTTGCTGAGCAGCTGGATATCCGCAAGTTGGTCCGATTGTGCCGATGCGCTAGAGAGATTTATGAGATGGGATGGCGGACATTCTTGGACTTACTGGAGTACAAGGCAAAACGCCATGGCCGCGTATTCCTGAAAGTTAATCCTGCCTATACGACGCAACGATGCTCTGCTTGTGGCTATACCCTGCCGATAGGCCAGAGACTGCATCTGTTCGACCGTCAATGGCAGTGTCCTTCTTGCCATGTGATTCACGACCGTGACAGGAATGCGGCTTGCAATATCCTGTATCGCGGGTTGGCAGTCTTGGCAAAGTAATGAGATGACAATAGTCCGTTTGGCGACTTGCGGACGTAAAAGGACTGGTCAATTCGTCGGCCAATGCTCAGCTGGAGGCGAGTAAGCTGACTGTACCCGGTCAAATTCTGGTGCATAGCGCTCCAAGAAGCCCGTTGTGGGCAGTCGACATCACGTCGTTCCGACCTTTAGGTGGACAAGTGATAGAAGATGATGGCCGCATCCGTCATCTTATGTTATAATCATATCTGGACTCAAGATAGAGACTGCGATAAGCAGCCTCTATTTTTTCGATAGCAACACCATCCAGAATGTATGTAAGGAGTAGAGTATGAGCGTATTGGAGGTTTCGCATCTTTCGCACAGCTATGGCGGGCGAGAGATCTTTGAGGATGTGTCGTTCCGCCTGCTGAAGGGGGAGCATGTGGCGTTGGTCGGTGCGAACGGCGAGGGCAAGTCGACGTTCATGTCGATCATCACGGGCAAGCTGACGCCGGATGCGGGGCAGGTGATCTGGGCGAAGCGCACGAAGGTCGGCTATCTCGACCAGCACGCGGTGCTGCAGCCGGGCATGACGATCCGGGAGACGCTGCGCACGGCGTTTGACCATCTCATGACGCTCGAGCAGGAGATGCTCGCGGCCTACGATAAGATGGGCGAAGCCTCGCCTGAGGAGATGGAGAAGCTCATGAAGGATGTCGGCGACATCCAGGACATCCTCGAGGCGGGCAGCTACTACACGATCGATGCGCGCATCGAGGAGGTCGCGGGCGGCCTCGGCCTGCGCGACATCGGGCTCGAGCGCAAGGTCGACGAGCTCTCGGGCGGCCAGCGCACGAAGGTCCTCCTGACGAAGCTCCTGCTCGAGAACCCGGAGATCCTGCTGCTCGACGAGCCGACGAACTACCTCGACGCCGAGCACATCGAATGGCTCAAGAACTACCTGACGAATTACGAGAATGCCTTCATCGTCATCTCGCACGATGTGCCGTTCCTCAATGCGGTGACGAATGTCATCTGGCATGTCGACAACCTCAAGCTCACGCGCTACACGGGCAGCTACGAGAAGTTCGAGGAGATGGCCGCTTTGAAGCGCCGCCAGGAAGAGGCGGCCTACGAGCGCCAGCAGGCGGAGATCAAGCGCGAGCAGGACTTCATCCAGCGCAACAAGGCGCGCGTCGCGACGCGCGGCATGGCCAACAGCCGCCAGAAGAAGCTCGACAAGATGGAGGTCCTGACGAAGCGCCAGGAGAAGCCGAAACCGCACTTCCACTTCCAGTCCGACCGCACGCCTTCGCGCTTCGTCATCGAGGCACAGCGCCTCGTGCTCGGCTACGACACGCCGTTGACGAAGCCCGTCGACATCAAGGTCGAGCGCAACAAGAAGATCGCGATCCGCGGCACGAACGGCCTCGGCAAGTCGACGCTCTTAAAGACCTTGCTCGGCCTCATCAAGCCGTTCTCGGGCGCAATCGAGCAGGGCGAGTTCGTCTCGGTCGGCTACTTCGAGCAGGAGGAGGCCAAGGGCAATATGAACACGGCGCTCGACGAGCTCTGGCAGGCCTATCCGGGCATGACGAACTTCGAAGTGCGCGCGGCGCTTGCTTCGTGCGGCCTGACGAATGAGCACATCACGACAAAGATGACGGCACTCTCGGGCGGCGAGGCGGCGAAGGTCCGCCTCGCTAAGATTATGCAGAAGCCTGTCAATCTGCTC
>ENA-ORSS01000444-ORSS01000444.1-human-gut-metagenome-genome-assembly--contig:-NODE-444-length-51280-cov-5.543407_pt1 | contig 51280 bp, 48 predicted proteins | sample MGYA00241899_ERZ509162 | MGnify/ENA primary metagenome ERZ509162 (study PRJEB26280, sample SAMEA2338641) | human gut metagenome | biome: human gut; feature: human-associated habitat; material: faeces... | reverse complement strand
CGCCAAACTGATAAGTGATGGCCACGCCAGCGTAATCCTTCTGGGCTTCTTCCAGCGGCGTCAAAGAAACGGGTGCAGCTTCCTTCGACACCAGGAACTTTTCGGCCTGTCCGCCTGAGAGGGCAAAGACACCGCTGCCGACCAGAAGTCCAAGACAGACAGTTCCGAGAATTAGAAAATAGTGCTTTCGCTCCATGAAAAATCATTCCTTCAAGTACACTTTAAGATAAATCTTTTCTCAATGTATCACAAATTGTAAAGGAATGCAAGGAAAGCAGCCAATATCTGAAGCAGTGAATCACAGGCGCTGGATAGCGTCGAGGGCCAGCGGCGACCGTTCACATTCATCGGCCATCATGGTCAGCTGGTAGCATAAAGGGCTGCTTTTCATCATCCGCTTTTTTCAATCCATCCAGCTCTTCGACGACAACCAAAGGAATGACGACGTGATTGTCTTCAAAACACTGCATGGCATACGGCGCCTGAATGAGCACATTCGTATCGAGTACATAAGTCTTTGCCATAGAAAATCCCACCTTTACGCTATTTTCTTCAGCATACCAGCTGAATATATATAGCCTGTAAAGAGGGGGTAAATTCTATTGCAATTCTTCTGCTGTCGGGTCGACGCCGAACCATTTTTGATAGAGCTTAGTATATGTCCCGTCAGCTTTCAGCTCTGCCAGGGCTTGGTTGATGGCCTTCAATTCGTCATCATGACCTTTGTCGATGGCCATGGCTGAACCAGCCAGTTTCTTCGGTTCACCGACGACTTTCAGGTTATTCATGCCGCCTTTGGAAACGTAGTACAAGGCAACGGCTTTGTCGATAGCGACGGCATCACTGCCTCCATTCTGCAGTTCTTGCAGGCATTGGTAATTGCCATCGAATTGCTTGAGGACGGCCCCTTGTTTTTCCGCAAAGTCTGCCGGTTTAGAGCCGGCTTGGACGGCTACGGTCTTGCCAGTGATGTCGTCCCAACCATGAATGGTCGTATTGTCTTTCTGCACGACGATGACCGAGCCGCCGATATAGTAAGGGACCGTGAAGTCGACTTGTTTTTTCCGTTCTTCCGTTGCCGACATAGCTGAGGCAATCATATCAATTTGGCCGCTTTTCAAGGCTGGGATCAAGGCATCGAAGCCCATGGCCTTGATTTCGACTTTGCGCCCCAATTTTTCCCCGATGGCGTTGGCTAAGTCTATATCAAAGCCAGTATACGTATCATTTTCTGCCATTTCAAAAGGCGGGAATGACGGTTCCGTCCCGACAATAAGCGGTTTGTTTGTTTTTGTCGGCGTTTTATCCGGTTGTGTACCGCATCCTGCTAAGACACTCATCGCCGTCAAGGCAGCCATTCCTGCAAGTATCCATTTCTTGTTCATGTTCATTCCCCCTCATGAAATGATATAAAGTTTTAAAATTCAAATGTTAAGAAAGATTATACATTAAAATGTGCATTTGTCAATGTTTTTTAGAATTATTATTCAAAGTATAACGGGGCATTTCGAACAAAATAGATGGACCGGTAGGTCATTGTGTCTTTTTTACGTTATCTCCGTAGATTGTCTTCCAATCGTTTTTCATGGAAATCGTATTCCAACCATTTTCGGCAGATGTTTTTTTATCTCGTTCAGCCCGTTCAGGACGACCGTATTCGCGTTGCGTGTCGTCGCAGAGAATGTTGAATACTTCAGCTTTATAAGGGTTATCCTTTAACGTATACCGGAACATGGAATAATCGCCGCTGCTATTTCCGAAGGCTAAGACCGGCTGAATCCCGATTTCACGGACAATGGATGACACTTTATTCATCTTTTCATTGACCCGGTCTAATCCCCCGTACTGAATCGTATCTTCCTGTGTCATTTGATACGAACCGCCGTTAGTTTGACCTTGATGGCTAGCAACGATTTGCGGATCCGACCCGATAATCTGATTCGGAGCGATAGGCAGGACATCATGGACGAGTGCACGGACGAGAGGGCGGTCAGATGCCGAAACGATATAGCAGGTGAAATCATTGGCTTCTAAATACGAAATTACTTCTACCATGGGTAAATAAAAAGCTTCGCCATAAGTCAAATTCGTCAAGCCAATAACCGGTTTTTTCATGAATCCCTGCGCGTAAGTATCCAGCGATTCCGGAGTCATGCCAGCCAGTCCGGCGTATAAGTTATGATATAGATTCTTTTCAATTTCCGGAGGCACTGGTTTTCGTTGAGAAATGGCATCCCAATAGGCTTGAGCGAATTTTTTATCTTCCTCAGATACTTTGCAGTTCGGGTCATGAAGAACACGGTCGGCATAGAAGACACCATCCGTATACGACGGAGTCCGCTCTCCTAAAAGTGTTCCATCCATATCGAAGACCGCCAGGCGATGTTTTACGGGGATGAAGTCAGGATTTTTAGGATTTGTTACCTTTTGGACATATGCTACCAGTTTCTTCTTGGCAGGTGAATCATTGTTCCAATACTGAAAGTTTCCAGCTTGATCGACATGAATGGCTGCTAACTCAGCCCGGCTGGCACCTTTAATGGTTCCTGTCATCCCAAATCCCGCCAACATAGCCGTAATGGCCAATATAGATGCAAATTTTTTTCCGTTCAAGATGATCACCTCAACATAATAAATTTTGTATCTATTATAACATGTAAATTTCGCCTAAATAAATAGGACAGATAGGAGAAAAACTGGCATCTCGTACGTGATAATATATATTGGAAAGAAAGAGCAGGAATTAATCGTTGCTGTGTAGAATATCTTCATAGTAGAATATCTTCATAAAAGCTGTCTGTCGGGCAGCTCGTGCGAAGTAATGGTGTAATCTGAGAGGTGATAGCATGTCTCTGGAAAATCAGAAATTGGCTTGTGTGCAAGCTTTTTTAGAAGATCGGGCTTCTGAACGGCTCATGACGCGTTTATTGGCTGATGCCGGGGAAAACTATGCCTGGTTCCGACGTCTTGACGGACAAACAAAGCATTGCCTTAAAAATTAACGATTGGTTAAACGATTGCGTGGCCGAAAGCGGCGCCTTCTTTTTGAATACCGTAAAAGATGGCCGGCCAAAATCGCGTCCCATCAGTTTCCACATGCTGAAAGATGGGGTCAATTATTTTGGTGTCGGTGCCATGAAAGAAGTCTATCGCCAAATGCAGGAAAACCCATATGTAGAAATTTGTGGACTTATGGGAAAGGGGAAACTCTTTTTCCGTTATTACGGCAAAGCTGTTTTTGAAAAAGGCGATGAACTGTCCCAAGAAGCACTGGCACAACCTGGCTATCCAGTCATGAAAAAAATTTATACCCCTGAAAGTGGCAACCGTTTTGCCGTTTTTCATTTGGAGGAAGCAACAGCTGAAAAACGAGCCATGATGTCTGTATTAGAAACATGGAAATTATGAATGGCTCAAAATAACGCAGAAAGGAAGTGTCCTTATGGCAACACATGTATTGTGGAATCTCTTGCAGCAACTGAAATCTGATTACGAATGGGTAGAACTTAGCCATCGCCTGAACAATGACAGTCCGTATTGGTCTGGCATGCCTGAAGGCTCCGTAGAAATCGGAAAAACTGTTTTCGATTGGGGCAATCCTATGCTGGAATGTTTGATCCAGACGTTCAAATTTCCTGGCCAATTCGGTACGCATATTGATTTTCCCGGCCATTTTGCCAAAGGGACCGCACTGTCTGAACGCTTCGGCGTACAGTACATGGCATATCCCTTGGTCGTCATCGATGTCAGTGAAAAAGTAGCCCAAAACGTCCATTACGCCGTCACCGTCGACGACATCAAAGCCTATGAAGCGGCTTATGGAGCCATTCCGGAAGGCGCATTTGTCGCACTGCGGACGGACTGGTCGAAGAACTGGCCGGATAACGATAAGCTCTGCGGCTTTGATGAAGAAGGTAATGAAAATGCCCCGGGCTGGTCGTTAGATGCCTTGAAATACATCTACGAAGTCCGTCATGCCGCTGCTAACGGCCATGAAACCTTTGATACCGACGCATCTGCCGTCGCAGCTGAAGCAGGAGACCTCATCTGTGAACGCTACGTCCTCAGCCAGGGCCACGTCCAGATCGAACTCTTGGATAACCTTGACAAAGTAGCTCCTGCCGGGGCCATTCTCCTGGCAGCTTGGCCCAACATCGAAGGCGCTACCGGACTCCCTGTCCGCGTCGTAGCCATTACGCCGAAATAAAATAAAAACAGGGACATTCCAAATGCGATGATGTATGGAATATCCTTGTCTTTTCTAATGCAGGATAATGAATACCAGGAAAAATTACTGAAAGAATATCATTTGAAATAATGTTTTAGGGAGGACCCGTCATCATGCGGGTCCTTTTTTTGACTCTAATAAGCCTTAATCAAACGGCAGTCGCACTTGAAGTGCTGCCGTCTGCTTGGGGATTGGTGGCGCCTGCGCCTGGGAAAAAGGACGGGCTGACTAGCGCCAATATATGCGTAAAGACGGTCGAATGACCGTCACAGCATATTTTTAATAAAATACAGAACATGATTTCTGATTTTGTCTATGGTTATGGCAGGAAGGTTAAAAGGTAATAGGATGAAACCATTGAGTGAACGTACGGCACATTTTACGGACTCAGTTATTCGCCGCATGACGCGTGTGGCAAATCGTTATGGGGCGGTGAATTTATCTCAGGGATTCCCGGATTTTGCACCGCCCCGAGAAATTACGGACCGGCTTGCGGAAATCGCACCGAAAGGCCCGCATCAATATGCCATCACTTGGGGAGCGCAGAATTTCCGCGAAGCCCTGGCACGCAAGCAGGAACATTTTTCCGGCATGTATGTCGATCCGGATCAGGAAATCGTCGTGACCTGCGGCAGCACGGAAGCGATGATGGCCGTGACGAATCCCGGGGATAAAGTCATCATCTTTTCCCCGTTCTATGAAAATTATGGTGCTGATGCGATTCTGTCGGGAGCTGAACCGATTTATGTGCCTCTGGTGCCGCCGGAGTTCTCTTTCGATGCGGACCGATTGGAAGAAGGCTTCCGTCAAGGGGCTAAGGCTCTGATTCTCTGCAATCCGTCGAATCCCTGCGGTAAGGTCTTTACGGCCGAGGAACTTCAGATTATCGCGCAGCTTGCAGAAAAATATGATGCATATGTCATTACTGATGAAGTGTATGAACATATTGTCTATGCACCGTATCATCATATTTATTTTGCCGCACTGCCGGGCATGCGTGAACGCACCATTATCTGCAGCTCACTTTCCAAAACGTATTCCATTACGGGCTGGCGCCTCGGTTACGTGATTGCCAGTCCGGAAATTACCGACCGCGTTAAGAAAGTGCATGATTTTCTGACGGTGGGAGCAGCGGCTCCTCTGATGGAAGCGGCTGTCGTCGGCCTGAATTTCGGGGACGACTATTACCGGGATCTGCAGGCACACTACACGCATATGAAAAATCTTTTTGTAGGCGGACTGCAGAAACTGGGCTTTCATGTGACGGAACCGCAGGGCGCGTATTATGTTCTGATGGATGTTTCCGACTATGGCGTAAAAGACGATGATGCTTTTTCGGAATGGATGGCCCGCGAAGTCGGCGTAGCTGCCGTTCCGGGGTCGAGTTTCTTCCGGGAAGATGTCCACCATCTGGTACGCTTCCATTTTGCAAAGGAAGATGCCACACTCTATGCAGCATTGGATCGCCTGGCTGATCTTGATACGAAAGCCAGGGCTGCTGCAAATGTTGACTGGCGATGATCCTTCTGCAAGAGTGCACATTAATGTCGGTATTTCGGCAAAATAAAGTCAGAAGCATACACATCGCCCTCCCAGGGGGCAGATAAGAACCATACTCCCGCGAGAGGACGGACATTTTTATTTGCAAAAAAAAGAGACTTCGTATGAGAAGAAGCGCTTTCATACGGTAGTCTCTTTTTCTGATTTTCCGAAGAATAATAAGAATAATATGGTATAATAAAAATACCTTTATGTGGATGCGGAGACGAATATTTATCGTGATTCCTTTTTTGCGGCCCTGCAGCGGCTGAAAAGATGGCGGCCATGCTGACGAGCAAAGCGTACATGATGGCGTCCTTCGTCCGTCCGATGCCAAAGAAACGCCGCAGTGCCTGCTTTCAGCCAGGGAAGATGTCATGAAAGACCTGGCGAAATCGGATAAGACCTATCAGAAAATTTATCGAAAGTTATATGAGCAAAAAAACCTCCACGTCATAACCGGTACCACTGACTTCATAAACTGGGAAAACAAAGTCGACCCAGACATCGAAAAAGCACTCGACACAGCGGCTGGTAAATAAAATTACTCATAGAGATAAAAAAGGCTTCGGACATGCTGCCCACAATCATGTCCAAAGCCTCCTTAATATCGATTTTTTAATTGATTTCGATTCCGTTTGTTAATATAAGCCCAATCTTCCGATAATCATTACTTATCGGAAAACATAGTAAAACACTTATTCTACAAGCCTCGTGCCGCCCATTTTGCCGCCATAATTTCTAGAGTATGGCATCGAGCTTTTTCATGGCTGCTTTGTTGCGTTTATCCGTAATCGTGTCGTAAATATTGGCTGTCGTAGCGATGGAAGAGTGACCGAGGCGCTTCGATACGTAGTCGAGTTCAATGTTGTTTTCCAGCATCATCGTGGCGTGGGTGTGGCGGAAGGAGTGGAAGCTGCCGCCGCCGAAGACTTTTTTGCACCACATGTTGAAGTAGCGCATGTCATTGCTGTTCATGGGACGGCCGTCCGGGCGGGTGCAGACAAAGTCGTTTTCGGCATAGTCTTTGCCGTAGAGACGGCGGTTCTTCGCCTGCTGGGATTTATGACGCAGCAGGGCTTTGTATAATGTTTCATTAAAGGGAATCGTCCGCAGCGACGATTTCGTTTTAGGCGTAGCCTTGCAGACAGGCGCGCCTTTTTTGTCGTAAAGCGTACTGTCGACGGTAAGCGTGCGGTTTTCCATGTCGATATGGGACCACTGCAGGGCTAGACATTCGCCGACACGCAGGCCTGTGCAGTAGGCGATGATGCAGGGAGCGTAATATTTATGCCCGACCGGAAAGGTGTGAAAAATGATCTGTATCTGCTGGTGCGAGAAAATGACCGGTTTCTTGCGCGGCACGTCGAATTTCGGCATCTTGACGTTGGCCATGGGATTCGTTTCGATGTATTGACGGTTAGCGACAGCCCAACGCATGGCATCGTTAAAGACAGTGAAAATCGATTTCACCGTGGAACGGGAATAGCCGTCCTGTTTCAGGCTGTTGATCCAGTCCTGGATTTCCGACGTCGTCAGGTCTTCCAGCTGGTACGTGCCGAAGCGGGCCCCAATATGCCATTTGATGATGCCTGCATAGGAATCATATGTATTCGGACCTAGATTAATGCGCACATCTTTTTCCAGCCATTCCTGCAGAAAAGGCATGACCGTGATTTCCTGCTTTTTCGGCAGGGCACCCGTTTCATCGAGCTGATTCATGGCCTGGCGATAGGCTTTCGCCGCCTGGGCATAGGTCGTGCCGCCGACGCGTTCGACGCGCTGCCGTTCTGTACCGTCGGCTGACGGTATTTCAATCGTATAATACCATTTTTTACCGCGTTTCCGTAAATACATACAAACCACCACCTTATACTAAACATTTTACTATACAAATCGATGTAATGCAACAAATGTTCCCGTAAAATTTGCCGATTTAAGGAAATTTAAAGAGACTGTCCATGTAACTTATCGTGAGAAAATAAAAAGGCCCTAAAATGGCAATAAGAGAATTTTAGAAAATATGTTCGGCAAGAAATGATTTTCTTCGTAGAATATATGTTCTATTTCATAAACCCACTGCGCCTGTAGTATAATAAGGAAGAAACTTACACAGAAAGGAAGATGGATGATGCCGCCTTTGATTACTACTTATACGGGGAAGCATTTCGATATCACCCGGCCGCTGCCAGAGGCCATCTGCATCGAGGACATGGCTCACGCCTTGTCGCTCATCTGCCGCGGCAACGGTCACGTCCGTTCTTTTTATTCCGTCGGCCAGCACTGCCTGCAGTGTGCCCGCGAAGCGAAGGCCCGCGGCCTGTCCCGGCGACTGGTCCTGGCAGCGCTCTTGCATGACGGGACGGAGTGCTACATGTCTGACGTACCGCGGCCGCTGAAAGAAGTCATGCCCATCTATCGAAAGACAGAAGCCGGCCTCGTCGCCGTGATTTACCGAAAATTCCTCGGCACGCCCCTGACGGCAGCAGAAACGAAAATCCTCAAGACCATCGACGATGCCTTCCTCTGGTACGACCTGACCTATCTCCTGGATGATCAGCCGGATATGCCGCAGCCGCAGGTCTGCTGCCCGCCGGACTACACAGTGCGGCCCTTTGCAGAGGTGGAACGGGAGTACCTTGCTTTTTATAAGCACTGCCGGGAGGTGTAACCATGGATATTGCTATCGTAACCGGTGCTTCGTCCGGGCTGGGGGAGAAATATGCCAAGCTCCTCGATGGGGAAGGGCTGGACGAACTCTGGCTCATCGCCCGCCGCCGGCCTCAATTGGAAGCGCTGGCAGAGAAGCTGCAGACACCGTGCCGCATCCTGCCCCTCGACTTGACGGCAAATGCCTCGTTTACCGCTTTGCAGGATACATTGACAAAGCAGGGAAAAGGGCTTACCGTCCGCTATCTGCTCCATGCCGCAGGCTTCGGCAAAATGGGGCCCGTCACCTCGATTCCGCCAGGTATCCTGGAAAACATGGTCGACCTCAATGACCGTTCGGCCATTACCCTGACGCAGCTTCTCCTGCCGTACTGCGTCCCGGGCAGCCATTTTGCCTTCATCGCTTCGTGCGCTGCTTTTTTGCCCATACCGGAGCTCGCCGTCTATGCCGCCAGTAAGGCCTTTTTACTGCGCTACTGCCGAGCCCTGGCCGCAGAGCTGGCGCCGCAGGGCATCCTCGTTTCGGCGGTCTGTCCGTATTGGGTCAGAGATACAGAATTCATCAAGACTGCCAGTACGACGGACCAAAAGCATCAGTTCCGCCATTACCTGCTGGCCGGCACCAAGGAAAGCATTGCCCGCCGCTCTTTTAAGGGCATCAAAAAAGGCCGCACCGTGATTACCCCCGATGCCGCCTCGACGCTGCTGCGCTTTGTCTCTGCCTGGATTCCCCAGGATATCTTATTGTACTGCAGCCGAATTTTTCGCTAAAGTCAGTTAGCCTCGATTTCTTTTTGCAAATCCTCGAACATGGCAATGTATTTTTCCCGACTGTCTTTAATGATGTAATTCTGCAGAGCCCGACAAAAATTTTCATACTTTTTCATAGAAAGGATGATGTAAATGAATATTCAGATTTTTGGCACGAACAAATCCTTCGACACGAAGAAAGCCGTCCGCTATTTCAAGGAACGGAAGATCCCCGTCCAGTTCGTCGACTTAAAAGAAAAGGGCCTGAGCAAAGGCGAATTCCGCAAGGTAGCACAAGCTGTGGGCGGAATCGACGCATTGCTCGACCCAAAATGTAAGGATAAGGATACACTGGCCCTCATCCAATACCTGGCAGAGGACCAGAAAGAAGCCAAAATCTTAGAGAACCAGCAGGTCCTGAAGACGCCCATCGTGCGCAACGGCGCCAAGGCGACCGTCGGCTACGTGCCGGACGTCTGGAAGGCCTGGGAATAACTTATAAACCGATGGCTTTCAAGGCCTGATCGAGGTCGCCGATGATGTCGTCCGGATCTTCCAGGCCGATACTGAAGCGGATAAAGCCCTTGCGGAATTTTTCTGGATAGAGATTGATGCGTTCATCGTAGCTCGGCTGCGGGAAGATAAGGCTTTCATCGTGGCCCAGAGAAACGGCGAAGGTGACGACCTTGAGGGCTGCGCAGAAGCGTTCGACGGCCTTGTCGTCGGCAGCGATGCCGAAGGAGATGACACCGCCGAAACCGTGCTTCATCTGTTTTTTAGCCAGTTCGTGGCCCGGGTTGCTGGGCAGGCCCGGGTAGGAGACGAAGGTGACATTCTGGCGCTGTTCCAGCCATTCTGCGATTTTCTGGGTCGACGCATTGATGCGTTCCATGCGCAGCGGGAAGGTGACGGCGCCGCGGAAAAGCTGCCAGGCATTGAAGGGGCTGATGACAGAGCCGACATTGACCTGCGCTTCATAGCGGATCCGGTCCATCGTTTCCAAATCGTTGGAAATGATCGCCCCGCCCTGTTGATGTATTTCGTCAGCGATTCGACGACGAAATCAGCCCCCAAATCGAGGGGATGCTGGTTGAGCGGCGAGGCAAAGGTATTGTCGACGGAGAGGATGGCCCCGTTTTCATGGGCAATCTTAGCGATGGCCGCAATATCCGAGATGCCGTCGGTCGGATTGTCTGGCGTTTCGACATGGACCAGACGCGTCCCCGGTGTAATCGCCTTTTTCACGGCGTCGAGATCGGTCATATCGACCATGACCGTTTCGACGCCGAATTTATTATTGAATAATTCATGGAAGAGACGGTAGACAGCCATGTAGCTGACCTTCGGATAAACGACGCGGTCGCCCGTCTTGAGGAGCGTCCAAAAAAGGGCGTGCAGGGCGGCGACACCGCTGGCCAGGACGATAGCGTCATCGGCATTGTGCAGGGCGACGACCTTTTCTTCCAGCCAGTGCTGGTTCGGATTGCCGTTGCGGGCGTACATCAAAAGATCCGTCGATGAATAGTTGACTTTCGAGAGATCGTCCGGCAGCTTATAGCTGTTGGCCATGTGCAGCGGCCGGCGTACGGCTCCTGTTTCCGCATCATAGCCGACGCCCGTATGGACGGCCTGCGTCGAAATGTCATACCCCTTGAACTTGTTCTCTTTCTTTGCCATAAAAAATTCCCCCTAAGCAAAAGTAAATTAAAAACGTACAAGTATGCCATATTTCGGGAATACTTTTTTCGTTGTTTTCGGCAAATGTTGCCTATTGGGCGGTTGCATGTGTAGCTTGGTTGGTTTTTACGAAGCTGGCAGAACTCTGTTAAACTCTTAATTGATTTAAGAGCGGGTCACCTCCCCAGCATCAACCTTTCTAAACCAACGGTACCACAAGTTCGTTATTACGTACATCATATCATTTATAATATTTCTTGTCGAATGGCATTAAATTTTAATAAAATAATTAATTAATTTTACTTTCTTATCTAGTATTATCATATTATAACGGATAATTGGGAAAAAGTAAAAGAAAGACCAAAATGGAATTATTTTGACTTTTCGACTTTTACCTATAGACTTTTGTTTTAACGGGTGTATAATAGAACCATACAAAGAAATAGAAACAGCGCCGTTTCAATTGTTTGATTTTTTAGGAGATGACTTGGTAATGAGTAAGTTAGCCCATCGTATCGAAAAAAGGGCTGTCTCTATCCTCGTCGACCGCATCATGGCCGAACGGAACCCGGCAGACCGCAAAAAAACATTGAAACGTTTATCCTACGTCATGCAGCACCTCTTCGGGGACCTCTTTGAAAAAGAATCCTTCGACGAAGCCCGCCGGCTGATCGATGAAGGCGGCAAATGGTTCCGCTTCCTCAATAACGGGCTGGATACGCTCAACCCGAACGTCGTCAAGACGGCCGTCATGGACCTCGGCTTCGAATCGGCCTTCTACGGCCTGCGCGCCCGCAATGCAGCCAAAGAAAAGTATCACTGCAACATCCCCTGGGCCATCCTTTTCGACCCTACGAGTGCCTGCAACCTGCACTGCATCGGCTGCTGGGCCGCCGAATACGGTCACACCCTGAACCTTTCCTTTGACGTCATGGATAAACTCGTCACAGAAGGCAAAGAACTGGGCTGCCATTTCTACCTGCTCACGGGCGGCGAACCGCTGATGCGCAAATGGGATATCATCCGCCTCTGCAAGAAGCACAATGACTGCGAATTCCACGCCTTTACGAACGGCACCCTCATCGACGACGACTTCTGCAAAGCCGTGACCGACGTGGGCAACCTGAGCTTTTCCATCAGTATCGAAGGCTTCCGCGACGTCAACGACAGCCGCCGCGGCAAAGGGGACTTCGACAGAGTCATGCATGCCATGGACCTCTTACGCAAGTACGGCATCCTCTTCGGCACGTCCATCTGCTATACCCGCAAGAATATCGATACGGTCACGTCCGACGAATTCCTGGACCTCCTCATCAAGAAGGGCGTCTGGTTCACGTGGTATTTCCATTACATGCCTGTCGGCAACGATGCTTCCCTGGACCTCCTGCCGACACCCAAGCAGCGCGCCTACATGGTCCGCCGCGTCCGTGAAATCCGCGGCACCAAAGGCGGCAAGCCGATTTTTGCCATCGACTTCCAGAACGACGGCCAGTACATCGACGGCTGCGTCGCCGGCGGCCGCAACTACTGCCATATCAACCCGAACGGCGACGTCGAACCGTGCGTCTTTATCCATTATTCCAGCGCCAACATCAACAAGCAGAGCCTGCTCGAATGCCTGCAGCAGCCGCTCTTCAAGGAATATGCCAAAGGCCAGCCTTTCAACCACAACCATCTGCGCCCGTGCCCGATGCTGGAAAATCCGCAGTACTTAGCGGCGATGGTCAAACGGAGCGGTGCCAAATCGACAGATCTCCAGTCGCCGGAAACGGCAGAACACCTCTGCGCGAAATGTAAAGCCTATGCGGAAAAATGGCATCCTGCAGCAGATAAGCTCTGGCATGAAATCGAAGAAAAGAAAGCCCAAGAAGTACCTACTTCTCCCAAAACGGCAGCACACTGACCAGGGCTGTTTGCCGATATAGGCCAGGATGCCGCCGTCGACATAGAGAATATGGCCATTGACGAAATCCGATGCTGCCGAGGCCAGAAAATTGTCTGGATTTTCGGCAAACGAACCACAAAAAAGAGGCCGCAAGGCCTCTTTTTTATTTACTCCTCGCTGCGGACGGTACGATGCCGATGGCGCAGAGGATGGTGAAGACGATGAAGGCTTCCTGGATATGGTCGGCCAACCAGTCCGCATTGACTGCGGTTCCGCTCTGGGAAAGGATGAGGGTGATGATGGCTACGCTCAAGACCTGGCCGATGAGGCGGACCGTGCTGACAACGGAAGACGCCGCCCCATAGTATTTCGGCGTCACAGAGCCCATGATGGCGTTATTGTTCGGCGCCGTGAAGAGGGCAAAGCCGATGCCGATGATGATTAGGGCCAGGGCGATAAGCCAGAACGACGGGAAGGAAACGTTGACGGACAGTAAGGCCAGGCCGATGGTAATCAGGACCATGCCGGACGAAGCGAGGATCGCCGGATTGATCCGGTCCGAGAGGGAACCCGTAAAAGGCGAGAGGAGGGCCATCAGGACCGGCTGCAGCAGGAGAATCAGCCCCGTATCGCGGGCATTGAGGCCTGTAATGCGCTGCAGATAAATGGAAAGCAGGAAACTGATGCCGAAGGTCGCGCAGTAATTGAGCATGGCCGCTAAACTGGAGAAGGAGAAGACCCGGTTGCCCGCAAAAATCCGGACGGGCAGGACCGGGCTTTTTTTATGCCATTCGCCGTAGAGAAAGACGAGGAAAACGACGAGGCCGACGGCAATCATATATTTTGCATACCAGAGGGAAATAATTTCCGACAAGCCCACCATGACGGCAATCATGGCCACGGCATAGAGAAAACTGCCCGGCATGTCCAGACCACCGTTCGCATTAACAATCCATTCTTCCTTGGTCATGGATACGGCTGCGATGACCCAGGCCGCTGCACAGACGGCGGCGATGAAGTAGAAAATCGTTTTCCAGCCCAGATAATAGGAAAAGAAGCCGCCCAGAGCCGGTCCCACCGAAAGGCCGCAGTAGACCGCCGCAATGGTGAAGCCCATGGCCCGGCCACGCCGTTCAGGCTGCGTAACCAGCGAGACGATAGCCATACTCGTCGCAAAAATACTGGCACTGCCGATGCCCTGCAAGAGGCGCAGTACATAGAGACCTTCCAGGGACGAGACGAAATATACGGCCAGGGAAGAAATACAGAAAACAGAAATCCCGAAAAAGAAGACATGCCGCTTGCCAATGCGGTCGGCAATCTTGCCGATGGGCATGATCGTCACCGTCGAAGAAATCAGGAACAATTCGATGACCCAGCTCAGCTGAGCGTCCGTAGCACCATAATCCGTGCCGATACCCGGCAGGGCCGTCGTCAAGGCGCTGCTCGTAAAAGGGTTGATAAAAGACACCATCATGACCACGGCCAAAATGGTATTCTCATAAGAAAGAAAACGCTGCATGGCGAAGAAAATCCTCCTAAAATGATAATTGGAATACCTAATTATAACGCCGGACCCCAAAAAGGCCAAGCGATTTATTTTTAACTATCAAGTTGACTTAATCAACTATTAGTAAAGCTGTATTCAGCGAAAAGCAGCTAAGTGCAGCGTATTTCAGCTAAAGGCAGATAAAATCAGCGATATGCAGCTTATTGAGTAAAATGCAGTTACAAGCAGATCCATTCAGTAATATGCAGTTGCCAGTCCATATCATCATAATAGTCGTTGTACAGTATTTTCTGTACAGTATTATTGGCTGTCGACAAGTCACTTAGCATCCGAATTATAGACAGCTGCAGCAGAAATCTATGATATGTGCTGAGGGGATGTAAAGAATTTTTTAAAAAATTTTTCGAGGTATGAAATTAAAAAACATCGAAAAAAATAGCACATATGATGAAATAAAGAAAATTCCAGGCGTCAGGCCATGGGGAGGGATTTTTACACGCCATTACTTCCGATAATGTTAAATTATCGGAAGTAATAAAAAATACGTTAATATAGAGGCATATGCTTTTAAACTGCCTAGCATGAATATGCCGATTATCGAGCATACAACTGAAAATATTTACATATCTTTTATATACTTTTATACAAGTTGCCGTCATCGGCGGCGGAAAAATGGCGGAATAAAGTTATTTTTTAGACGAATACACTAAAACTTTCACGCGTATTAAAATTATCAGCTGATGTGCTATAGCTAAAAAGGACGGCTCATAATGAGTCGCCCTTATTTTTTTGTCTATTTTTCGGCTTTTTCTTCACATGAAGAACAAATGTACTTCTCCATGCTCATATTGTGGGCGGCTGCCCACTTCTTAATCTTTTCCCGGGTTCCTTTCGGAACCCGGATTTTAATTGTCTCGTAATTTTTTGCCAACCATTTTCGGTTGGCTTTTTTTCGGCTCTCCTCCATTTCATTCCTCCTTAGCTTGACGATAGATTTCCCACGGTGTTAGCTAATACACTATGCGAATCTCTGATTTTGGTTTTGTAAGTAGTCATTATCTTCATCGCCAAGCCCTCCTTTCTGAATCCTTTTTTCCTTGAGATTTGATGTATTCCCTTTTTTAGACAGACTTCAAGAAAAGGTCGCCAGCTCGTGTTAGTCTTAAGGGGATTTAACATGAGCTGGCGGCTTTTTTATACTTGAACGAACGTTTTCAATGGATTTTTTGCTGAATGTAAAATAACTTATCCAGCTGGTCTGTCGGCAGCACGTTCAGGTGGGAAATGTCGTTACGTGCCTGATAGGCGCATTGGAACCATTCGTCGTCTTTTTCTTGGAAGAAGAGGCCCTGCCCCCGCAGGTAGTGCTGCAGGTGGCGGAGTTCCAGGTCCGTAGGCCGGTTCAGTTCTTTTCCGTATTCGTCCTGCTGGGGCAGTATCTGCTGTATCATCGTTTCGTATTTCCGGACCAGGTAACGGCGGATGTCTTCGAGGATGGGCAGGACGTGCTGCATCTGTGTTTCCAGGAGGATTGGCACCAGGTCGACCGATAGCTTTTGTTCCTGTATGACTGTTTCCGGGTGGAAGTACAGGTCCTGCCGGGCCAGGGCCAGGCAGAGGCGGCCATCCATGCCGGCGATTTTGGCGATGATGTCGGCGGCATAGTACTGCTGACGCAGGTTGAGTTCTGTATCGTGCAGACAGGTCATGGCGAAATACTGGATATCATAATGATAGAGGTAGTGCTTGCGGTCCAGGAGTTGTACACCGGCCATCTTGTCCCAGGCTGCCAGGACCGGAGAAGGGGCCCGGAAGATCCAGGCACTCCCCTCCCGGCCGGCCAAGCGGCCTACGGCAGCGGCGGCCTGGGCCAGCCAGGGACAGTCACCGGAAGCGGAATCGACAAAAAAGACGTAATGCTGCAGCCCGGACTGACGGATCAGGCTGGTCAGCGGCGATTCATCTAAGGGGTCGAAGCGAAACTGGGGTGCATATTGCTGGGCGATGAAGGCTGTAAAGGCATTGACATCGTCAAAATCATCGGCAGCGATGCGCACGTAATGGCAGTCACAGTCATAGCTGGAAATGCGGTCTTTCAGGGATTCCGTGAACACGTCATCATCTAAGTCGGCATCCATGGCCAGGCACTGCTGGTCCAGGATGGCCCTGGCGATTTCCTTGACATATTTATGAGGTCCGGCGACTTCACGCCACCAGATATCGCCGGCTCCTTCATTCCATTCACGCGTTTCCATATTCTCTCAGCTTCCTTTCGATATCGTCCCAATCGCCCATCATCATGTAGAAGTTGTAGCGGTTGAAGACATAGCCCTTCCCGCCTTCTTCCTGATGGAGGATGTTCAAATCGGTCATTTCATCAATCAGGGCCTGGAGCTGTTCATCCCGCATGTCGGCGATTTTATGGACTTCGTAAACGGCGCACACATCCCGGATGGTGTCGAGGGTGACCGGCACGACCCGCTGCTGTTCATACTGGTACTGATAGGCGACGACGAGGGCGATGATGGCATAGTAATTGTCCGCATCCAGTTCCAGGGTAATCATGAACAGGTCATCGATTTTCTGCCGGAATTTTTCGTCCTTCAGCAAGTCTTTCAAGTAGCTTTCATCCAATGGATAAGGCGGCGTATTGCAGTCCGTGAAGAGCTGGTTCTTGTATTGGCTGCGGATACTTTCGACGAGGTTCTTGCCGTAATACTGGATCAGTCCCGGGAAGTAATTGGTCTGGGCCAGGATAGTGCTGATGATATCCTGGTTGCGGATTTCAAAACCCAGGTAGCTGAGCGGTTTTAAGAGGAGTTCGTTCGCTTCCAGGTAGCCGAAGGGCTTGACGACCAGGTGGTCCAGCTGGGCGAAGACCGTATTATCGCCTAACTGTCTCCGGTCGAAGCGGATGACGTTGTGCAGGCCGGCAAAGATGAATTTGAAATGGCCCGGCACGTAGTCGCGGATGTCCTTTAGCACTTCAATAGGACGGTTCTGCTGAGCCGCCGCATCGACGAGGAAATGGTCCGATTCGTCATAGAGGATCATGAGCTTGTCGATGTTTTTCTTTCCTTGTGACCACAGGTCTTTCAAGCTCCGCCCCAGTTCATCCCACGTCCGGACATGTTTGTTCAGGATGCCTGCCCGCCGGAGTTCGTCGCACGTATCGCCTAAGACAGCGTCGCCATCTTTGTTCTTGATGTCGAGGTAAATGGCATAGTTCCCCTGTTCCGGATGGTGGACCAGGTAGCGGGTCTGCCGCAAGAGGGCACTCTTGCCCAGCTGCCGGCCGCCATAGACGAAGACCGGGCCGGCCATGTCCTGGATGGCTGCCAATTCAGCCGACCGGCCAATGAACATTTCCGGCGGAATCCGGGCTTCACTGATGAAGGGCTGGACATAGGCAAAGGGCAAGGCCAGGGCCAGCAGCTTATCGTTGCGGTCGTTCTTTTCAAAATGCGTCAGGTACAGGGCCAGGACCCGGTCCAGGACCAAGACGTTCTGCATATCCAGGTTGGTCTTCATGAGTCTGGCCAATTCGCGCCGATCCGAAAGGGTCAGGGCGGAGTCTAGGAAAAAGAGGGTCCCCTTTTCTTTGGCTACACTGAGCTGGGATATTTCATTGACGATGCTCTGCGGCGTGTGGCTGCCCCGGAAGAGGACGACATTCAGCCCATTGTAGTAGGCGCCGCTGCCAAAGACGGCAAAGGGATGGTGGAACCGGGGCGGATTCTTTTCGAACTTCACACTGTAACAGGTACAATTCTTTTCGGCCCGGCTGACCTGGATATCGGCGATGTTCCCATATCCCAGGCCCTCTAACAAGGGCTTCATCGATTTGCCGGAGGCGCTGGATTCAGCCGACCAGGCTTCGACGAAGTCGAGGCCGTCCTTTTCCTTGCGGTTTAGGCGGTCATGGACCCGTTTATTGCGGATTCCCGGTTTCTGGTCATAAATATTCTTTAGAGATAATTTTTTATTCTTGTTGCACAAATCGAATCCGGCCTGGTACTGTTCCAAGAATTGCGTGAACGTCTTCAGGCCGAAATCACCTTGATAATTCAGGATGAGCTTCATTTCACGAGGGCTCTTGTGAGCACAGCGGTGCAGGTAGTCTTCGACAATGGTCAGGTTGCCATGGTCGAGCCAGGCCTGAATCGGGTCCAGCCAGGACAAGTCTTCCTCCTGGATTTGGGAGCGGAACTGGTCCAATTCGCGCTGCACGCTCTGACGGCGCGGTTCCGCTTCTTCATCGATGTGTTTCAGGCAGCTCTGGAGCAAGTCCTTATACAGGGCAAAGTTCTGGGTCTTTTTGAAGTGGCTCCGGGCGGTATCGGCTACGGAAAAATAATGTTCCATCCGTTCCTTACCGATGATCTTGCCATAATTAGCGGCTAATTCGACGTCGCTCCGGTAACTTTCCGTATCGTCTCCGGCGTACTGTATCCCGTTCTGCAAGACCAGGTCCCATTTGCCGATGCGTTTCACTGTATCGTCCAGGCCGGCGATTTCTTTGGCCAATCCCAGATTGTAACAACGGACGGCCTGATGATATGCTTCCTGCCAGGAAAGGTCCGCCGTTTGGGACAAGCGTGCCTGGATATACCGCTGCAAGCGCGGGACGAGCGGGTATTCCCCGTCGTAGTCTGGCGTCAAGTCGGGCAGATAATCCGAATCCAGTTCAAAGGCGTTGGCTTTTAGTAAAGGGGCATAGTAAGGTTCGCCGCTGGAACAGCCCTGGAACTGCCGGGTCAAGTCGTTCAATAAGGCCTGAAGCACGGCTTTCGCCAGCTCATCCATCACGGTATCTACGGTCTGTCCGGCCAGCTCCGCTTGGGCCTGTTGTAACAGATCCAACCCTTTTTGCCGCTGCTGCGCCAAGACGTCTGGTGAAAGGCCATGCTGGTTCTGCTCATGCTGTGCCGCCTGTTTGGCCAGGATATAGCGGCAAAGGATGAGCACGGATTTCTTGATCAATTTGATTTGCTGCGTCGCATCTTTTCCCAGGAAGCGTTCGTTCTTTCGTTCGCCCACGGGAATGCTGAACCAGACGCCGTCCAAATATTCTTTTACCTTATTTTCATTGACCAGGCGGTCTTCAATCCGATTTACTGGCGTATCCGCCGTCAAGGGCGTGTTGAGGAAAGTATTGCAGAAATCGCTGAGTTCCGTAAGGCTGAAGGCGTCGACGTCTTTAAAATATGGGACGACCTGCCCATGACCGCCGTATAACTGGGAGCGCAGGCCCCGCAGCCGGGGATGGGGCGACGGTTTCCGTTCATCCATGCACAGGGCCTGGTACTGTTCGGCTACGGCCTGACGGGCCCCATCGAGATCGACAGGCTGGCGGTCCGATGCGTGCTGCTGCAGACCATAGGCCAAGGACATACCTTGGGTATCGGCAAAGTTCTTGCATAAGGATACAAATTGTTTCAACACCGGAATGACTGTAAAGGCTTCATTCGGTTCTTCATTGATGCGGCTCCACGTCTTGCTCAGTAAGTAGCCTTTCGGTTCAGCCGGCGCAAAAAAGGCGCGGACCATGGCGGCAGCATTCAGGACATCCCGGGACTGGCCCATTTCGATGGCCGGCAGGGAAATCATGGAATCCCAGAAATCGAAGCCGTCGGAATGGGCAGCCGGGTCATACAGCGGATCGTCGAGGATATAGGCGATTTCATCAGACAAAGCGTCCCAAGATTCTTCGTCAGGACCAGCCGTGCTGGCCAGGGCATGGAGCCAGAAACTGCCTTCGGCCCGATGGCCTTTCTGGAGCAGCTGGCAGAAGGACTGCAAAGCGTCGGCCCTATCCGTGACTGCATCAGCCGTCGAGTCAGGAACTGCTTCTTCTGACGGTACCGATTCTGGCTGGGCTTCTTCCGGTTCTTCCGGTACTCCAGGTGCATCGGATTCATCCGGCCCATCCAAATCCGGGACTTCCGCGACATGTTCATTGAGGAACAGCATTTTCTGCGTCTTTTCCCGGATATCCAGGCAATCGGGGATATCCACTTCGGCTTTCTTCACAGCTACGGCAAAGAGGTCATCAGCCGTCAGGACTTCGCCTTTTGACGAAAAGAGAAAATCCCCCTTTTCATCGGGATGGGTCAAGGCCACATAGATATCTTCGGTCCCGAAACGGGTCATCCAGGGCTTGGCGTATTCCCGGGAATCGGTCAGAAGCAGCTTGACAGCCGTCGATTTCGCCAGGTACTGGAAGTCTTTCTGATCGGCTTCCAGCTCGGCTTCCGAAAAGGGTGGCCTGATGAGGAGGTATGCCGGCAGGAAGGTTCCATCATCGACCACCATGGACTTCCCAAAGGACTTCCCAAAAATCACATAGCCAAAAAAGGCTTGGCGCTGAGCCCTGAAAAAGGCTATTTCATAGGGACTGTGATCCAATACCTGAAGGACGAAGCGCTCCATTTCATATAAGCGGCTGAAACAGGTCCAGTCCGGCATTCTCGTAAAATATGGGATGTCGAAATATTTGCGCACTTTGTCGCGCTTCAAGACGTCATACGTCTCTGGCGTGAGCCGGTAAAAGGGCTGCGTTCCCCACTGATATTTGGCGGCCAGGCCCCAGTCCAGGAAGCGGCTGCGGATGGCTTGGAGACTGTTTTCAAACGTATCGGCGCCCATTCTTTTCTGCTGTTCCTGCAAGCCCCTCGACAGCCGAGCTTCTTCCCCTTCCCCGACAAAATCATGGAAACAGAGGGCCATGAGCCAGAAGATAGCCATCCCTTCGGTCTGTTCGGCAAATTGCTGGATGTCATGGGTAAAGGATTTAGCCCCTTTCAATTTAGCACGCAAGGGCTTCTGTTGAACCAAAGTCATGCCATCAGGCATAGCCGGCGCTGAAGTCGCCTTTTCAAGGGACGGTACGGGTGTTGGTTCCTCGGGAGCCGCAGCCGACTGCCCTTCTGTCAAGCGGAAATCATGATAGATGCAGGCCAGGCTGATATCGCCGCCGAACTGGCTGCGCAGGGAATCGGCCAGGTCCCGGTCCAAGAGGGGGCCGTCGAAGTGGACGGCTTCCAGGAAGCGGATATATTTTTCTGCCCGTGCCGATAGTTCGTCGAAGGTCAGGGACAGGCCCAACAAGGCCTTGACATCGCCCTGCATCTGGCGGAACTGGCTGGCTATGGACTCATCGGTTCCCACATAGGCCACGTCGAATATGCCTTCCAATTGATGTACCATGGCTTTCATGGCCTCGCGGTTTTCCTGTTCCCGATGCCAAGCTTCAATCCGTTCCCCTAATTCATCGGCTTTATCGGCCGTCGCAATCTGGACCTGTGCCAGGGCCTGACATAGCGCATCCTGGGCCTGGCTCAGTGCTTGCAAATCGTCCCGGACAGCTTGCTGCTGACGTTCCGGAAACCACAATCCATTATCCAAGGCTACACATAACTCCTGAATATGCTGCCGGCTGTCTTTACGGACAACCATCATATGCTCGTAGAGTTCTTTAAGCTTTTCATATTCATCCATTCCGGTCATCTCCTATTCCGTACTCTCTTGACTCACTGCGAACCGCTCTATTTATTAATTCGATACAAAACAGTAAAATCCTGCACCGTTTTTTTATCCAGTATTTACGCGTTTCATACATTCATCTCGGCTATCGGTCAGCACGATGAACGGAGTGGCATCGCTTTCGACCCGATTTCGGCCGCCCTAATCCTAGCCGACAAGAGCGATGTCCGCCGGGACCGCGTCCGCAACACCGTGCCGGAAACCTTCGACAAGCACGACTGCGTCAATTATGCGGCCCTGTCTTCAAAGCTCCACGTCGATACGCACAAGAAAGTCATTACTTTGAACATCGAGCTCGATGAATCGATTTGTTCTATGATTGATTATTTTGAAATCTTTTCCCAGCGCATGCTCATGTGCAAGCGGGCTGCCGAAGTCCTGGGCCTGCGCTTCAAATTGGTAGCCAATGGCAATAAAATCGCATGACGCGTTTGGTTGTCATATAATTATGATAAAACATATATATTTCGTGGCTTATCGAAAAAAAGGCGCCACCTAATTTTTAACATTTAGGCATGTTGCCTTTTCTTTTCCATGATACACTTATAATATGATTTAAAATATGTTGAAGAGAAATGAATTCCTGAACTTCCGCATGGCCAATGCCCAGGATGCCAATGAGCCGGAAGACCATACGCCGCCGACGGCATCCCTGACCTTGAGCAACGGCAAGAAATACGACGAAATCTCAACATCATACCAGTTCGACCGGGAAGTCTCGGACAGTACGGGGACGATTACGGTCAAGGCCCTCTTCAATAATGCCGATGGCGTTCTCCTGCCGGGGATGTTCGCCCGCGTCACTATGGAAGGCCAGCCTTTGAAGGATGCCATCCTCGTCCCTCAGCGTGCGGTACAACAAGTCCTGGACCAGTCCTTCGTTATTGTCGTCGGTTCCGATAATAAATCAGTCGCCCGCGTCGTCACCTTAGGCGACCAGGTCGGCAGCTACTATATCGTCAAGAGCGGCCTCGACAAGGATGATGTCGTCGTCGTTGAAGGCTTGAGCAATTTGAAGGAAGGCCAAGATCTGGACGTCACTATGACGACAGCTGACGAATTAGGTCTGTCCTTGACCGCCAATGATGCTTCTTCTACCTCATCGGTATCGCTTACGGCTAAATAAGGAGGCGCTTCATGTCTAGTTTCTTTATCCGGCGGCCAATTTTCGCCATCGTCATTTCCATTATTATCGTCATCTTGGGGGCCTTATCCCTCCTCTCCTTACCGATTGCCCAGTATCCGCAGATTTCGCCGCCGACAGTCAATCTGAGTACGACGTACACCGGCGCTAATGCGACGATCGTCAATCAGACTGTCGCCCAAGTCATCGAAGACCAGCTCAAAGGCGTCGACGATATGTCTTATATGTCCTCGACGTCGAGCAACGACGGCTCGTATAGCCTGTCTGTCGTTTTCAGCTTGGACAGTGACGGCAATACAGATGCCATCAACGTCCAGAACGACGCCAATCTGGCCAAGAACAGCCTGCCCAGCGACGTACAGACCCAGGGGCTGACCGTTCGCAGGTCGTCAGGCGACATGGTCCTCATGGCCAACCTCTATTCGCCGAACGGAACGTATAACCAGGCTTTCCTCAAGAATTACGCCGATATTTACTTGCTCGATAAAATCCAGCGCATCGACGGCGTCGGCAACGTCAATACCTTCGGTTCCAGCTATGCCATGCGCGTCTGGCTCAATCCGGAAAAACTGGCTGAACGCGGCCTGACTGTATCGGACGTCGTCTCGGCCATCAAAGAACAGAATATGTCGGCTCCGGCCGGGACCATTGGCAGCCTGCCGGCTCCGGCCACACAGGAAAAGCAATACAGCGCTAAAGTCGAAGGCCAATTGACGACGCCGGAACAATTCGGCAATATTATCTTGAAATCGGCTTCAAACGGCCAATTCGTCTACCTCAAGGATGTAGCCAACATCCAGACGGGAACGCAGAACGAAAGCAGCAACTCCAAGATCAACGGGAAGACCGGTATCGGCTTCGGTATCCAGCTTTCCAGTGACGCCAATGCCTTAGATACGATTACGGAAGTCAAGAAGGTCCTGGACCAGGCTAAGGAAACATTCCCGCCTGACCTGGATTATACCATCGTCATGGACAATACGAATTTCATCAACGCTTCGATTAACGAAGTCAAAGATACCTTCGTCGAATCGCTGCTCCTGGTCATCCTCGTCGTCTTCGTCTTTCTGCAGAAATGGCGGACGACGCTTATCCCAGTCCTGGCCGTTCCCGTTTCTATCGTCGGTACTTTTGCTTCTTTCAAAATCCTCGATTTCACCATCAATACGCTGACCCTGTTCGCCATGGTCTTGGCCATCGGCCTGGTCGTCGACGACGCTATTGTCGTCATCGAAAACGTTGAAGAGCATATGTCCAAGGATAAACTGTCTGCTAAGGATGCGACGGAAGCAGCCATGAAAGAAGTCCAAGGGCCCATCATCGCTACGACAGCCGTCTTGGCTTCGATTTTCATTCCCGTCGCATTCATCGGCGGTGTCACTGGCGTCCTGTACAAGCAGTTCGCCGTGACCATCACCATTTCCGTCGTCATTTCGGCTTTCGTCGCCCTGACCTTGACGCCAGCCTTATGCGGCATTCTCCTGAAGCCCGATGATAAGGCCATCCAGGCCGGGCCGCTGGGAGCCTTCTTCCGCGGGTTCAACCGGGCTTTCGACCATTTCAAGGACCGCTACACGGGGAAAGTCGGCTGGATGATCCGTCATCTGAAATATGCCGCTGTTTTCCTCATCCTGGTCACGGGCCTCATGGGCATCTGCTACCAGGTCCTGCCGTCGACGTTCGTCCCCGATGAAGACCAGGGGTACTTCATGGCCAGCATCACAATGCCCGAAGGGACTTCCTTGAATCAGACCATCAAGACCGTCGACGCGGCAGCGGAAGAGACGCGGCAGATTCCTGGCGTCAAAGATGTCATGACCCACGCCGGCGGTTCCACGTCGAATACGGGCAATCTCTATGTCGCGCTGGAAAATTGGGATGACCGCCAATCGAACGACCTCAGCGCCGAATCGATTATTGCCAAATTCAATAAAACCGTCGTTCCCAACCATCCCGAAGCCCGCGTAGCGGCTTTTAATCCGTCGTCCCTGCCCGGCATGGGCCAGGAAGGCGGCTGGACCATGCAGCTCATGGATAATACGGGCTTGTCCGATACGGAACTGGGCAACGCAGCCAATCAGGTAGTCGCTGCCTGCTCCCAGCGGCCGGAATTATCCGGTGTCCGCACGAGTTACGCCACCAATACGCCGAGCGTCGCTTATACGGTAGACCGCGAAAAGATCAAGAACCTGGGCATTGAACTGTCTGACGTTTTCACAGCGCTCCAGACCAACTTCGGCGGTTCGTCGGTCAATGACTTCACCCAGTTCGGCCGGTCGTACAAGGTCATCGTCCAGGCCGACACGTCGTACCGTTCTCAGGCAGACAGCTTGAAGTTCATTTCTGTCAAATCGTCGTCAGGAAAAATGGTTCCCCTCGACACATTGCTGACCAGTTCGATGACCACCGGGCCGTCGTCCATCACCCGGTTTAATGGCGTCCGCAGCGTCACCATCCAAGGCAGTGCTGCCAGCGGCTACAGTTCTGGCGAAGCCATGGCAGCGGCCGAAGAAGCGGCCAAGAGCGTCATGCCGACGGGGATGACCATTGAATGGTCCGGCCAGAGCCGCGAAGAAAGCACCTCGTCCAGTTCAACGACGAAGATCCTGATTATGGCTCTGGTCTTTGCCTTTCTCTGCCTGGCGGCCCTCTATGAAAGCTGGTCCATGCCGTTCGCCGTCTTATTCACTGTACCGACGGGTATCTTTGGAGCCGTCGGCTCAGAATACATCATCCGCCAGCTGGCAACTTTGTTCAATGCCAACACGAGCGGCTTTTTGAACAGTGTCTACATGCAAATCGGCGTCATCATGATTATCGGCTTGGCAGCTAAGAACGCCATCCTCATCGTCGAGTTCGCCAAAGAGCGCGTCGACAAGGGCATCGACCCGATGGAAGCCGTCGTCATCGCATCCAAGCTGCGCCTGCGGCCAATCCTCATGACGGCCTTTACGGCCATCATCGGCTGCCTGCCCCTGGCCTTTGCCAGCGGTGCCGGTGCCGGAGCCCGCTGCGGCATGGGCGTCGCCGTCGTCGGCGGCATGACCTTCGCTACCCTCTGCGGGTTGCTCCTCATCCCAGCGTTTTACATCATTTCCGAAAAAATGGCCCGCAACTTCTGGAAAGCCACGGGCCTGAAGCGAATCAAATTCAAATACCTCATGTTGCGGCGGTAAAAAAAAGCTTGTCGCATGTGCGACAAGCTTTTTTAAGTGGTTAGTAGCTAGTGGTTAGCGGATGGTTTTAAATTTAAAGCAATCGCCTCAAACATCATACATCAAACTTCAAACATAAAAGAGAACGTGGCCTCGCATGATGGCAGAAACCTTCACGTGACACCATCCCTACTCATGTACGATGAGTTCCAGGATATCCGGCCGGGTGTAGTGGCCGGCGGCGTCAAATTCCATGTGGCGCAGGATGACTTGGTCCAGGTCCAGGTCGGCGTAGATGATGGCTTCCTGGTCCCAGACGGGTTCGGTAACGTAATGGCCGCACGGGTCGATGATGCAGCTGCCGCCGCGGCAGGTCCCCTGATTCAGCTTAGATACGGCTTCGCTTTCAACCAGGTCTGCCGGATACATGTCCTTGGTAAAATACTGGTCGACGTTGAAAACGTAGCAGCGCCCTTCGATGGCGATATGCTTGATCGTATCCTGCCATTCCGGGTTGTCATTGGTATTCGGTGCCAGATAGAGGCTGACGCCTTTCTGGTACAGGGCCGTCCGGGCCAGGGGCATGTAATTTTCCCAGCAAATGAGCGAACCCATGGGCCCCCACGGTGTCTGGACAATGGGGAAATATGTCGACGGGTCATGGGAATCGGCCCAGATATAGCGTTCTGACCCAGTCGGCTTGATTTTCCGGTGATGGGCGGCCAGTGTGCCGTCCGGCGCAAAGATGACGTTGCTGCAATACAGGGAATACGTCGTCTCGTCCCGTTCGGTAATGCCCAGGCTGACATAAGCCCCAGCGGCCTGAGCCGCAGCGGCGATGTCCTGCAGGTCTTCACGGACGACGACGGCCTGGTCGTAATAGCGTTTCCAGTCTGCCCGTTCAGCATCCGACCGGCTGCCGATAGTAAAGCCGAAAGTCAGGCCATAGGGATAACATGGGACCAGCGACTCCGGAAAGACGATGAGCTGTGCCCCATTCCGACCGGCTTCTTCGATTTGATGGACGACCTTCTGCAGCGTCGCCTGTTTATCGAAAAATACAGGCGCAGCCTGTACGATAGCGGCGCGCAGTTTCTTTTCTAAATTTCGCATAACGAATCCCCCTCATTTCTTTTTTTCTTAGTATACCGCAATTTGTAAAAATGTGCTATACTGATTCAGTCCACAGTTTACGGACCTATAAGGATAACGACTGTGCAGTTTTTGGACTGCCGTCGTTATCCTTTTTTTGTATAAAGGAGGGCGTATGTATCTGCTCATCGACAATTATGATTCTTTTACCTACAATCTAGCCGATTTATTCGCTGAAACGGGACACGACGTAAGGGTTTACCGCTGTGACCAGATAAGCCCGGCTGAGATTGCCACCTTGAAACCGCAGGGACTGATTATTTCACCTGGGCCGAAAAGGCCGGAAGACGCCGTCCATTCCCTGTCCATCGTCCACGCTTTCTGCCGCACCCTGCCCATCTTGGGCGTCTGCCTGGGGATGCAGATTCTAGCTTATGCCGCCGGGGCTGTCGTCACCCGTGGGAAACGCCCTATGCATGGGAAAGTCACGGCGATTCACCATCGTGGCCGGGGCCTCTTTCGGGGGCTGCCGGAAACCTTCCAGGTTACGCGCTATCATTCGCTGGTGGTCCAAGGGGAAACGCTGCCCGCCGCTTATGCTATAGACGCTGTCAGCGATGACGGCGCAGTCATGGCCTTATCCCACCACAGCCTGCCGCTCTATGGGTTGCAGTTCCATCCCGAAGCCGTCTTATCCGAATATGGCAGGGAACTGATAACAATGTTTTGCCGCTTGGCCGAATCCAGCCTGGAGAAAGCAGGTGACTGTCATGACTGAGCCGCTCATCTGCCATTCCCCCTTTCCCTATACGGCCAGCCAGCTCTTCGCCCTCTTTGCCGATGAAAGAGATGCCGTTTTCCTCGATTCGTCGCTGACCAACCACTTGGGGCGTTATTCCATCATCGGCCTCATGCCCTATCATAGGGTAAGCGTAGAACAAGGCCAGCTGAAGATTGATGGAAAAGCTCGTGAAGGAACGGCTGAAACGTACCTCAAAGCCTATTTGAAAAAGCATTACCAGGCCAATCCGACAGACCTGCCCTTGACGGCTGGGGCCATTGGCTATGTCAGCTATGACTACGGACTGGCACGCCATGGAATGAAGTCCCGCCACGCCCCTGCCTTTCCCCTTCCCGATATGAATTGGGTCTTTTACGATTTCTTCATCATCGAACATCGGCAAAGCCATACCGTATGGTTTGCCGCCAATGGGCAGACAATGCCAGCCGAGGCTCTCTTAGCACAGATGAAAGAAAAAATCCGGACTCGCCTTCAGGAAAGGTCCTTTCCACGTACTGGCGAAAATCCCCGATATGCTATAACCGTCCAACCCGACAGTACTCGTGAAGATTATCAAAGGGCTTTGAAAAAGCTCAGGGATTATATCGTCGCCGGCGACGTTTACGTAACGAATTTCACCAGTACGTTTCATGTCCAGAGCCACTGCCCGCCGTACACCTTCTTTTCCCGTCTGCGCCGGGATAATCCGTCACCATTTGGGGCTTATTTACAATACGGCTCCCATCAAATCATCAGTGCTTCCATGGAACGGCTGCTGTGCCTGCGCGATGACCAGATTGAAACGCGTCCCATCAAGGGCACGCGGCGCCGTGGCAAGACGCCTGCAGAAGATGAAAGGCTGCGGCAGGAACTGGCTCAATCGCAAAAGGACCAGAGTGAATTGCTGATGATTGTCGATTTAGAGCGCAATGACCTGCACAAAATCTGTCGTCCTGGCAGCGTGTCCGTTCCGACGCTGTTTGCCATCGAGCCATATGCCACGGTTTTCCATTTAATCGCCGGCGTAACAGGGGCCCTGCGGCCAGGGAAGACGGCCATCGATGCCTTGACGGCACTCTTTCCAGGTGGGTCCATTACAGGCGCGCCGAAACAGCGGGCTATGGAAATCATCGACGAATTAGAATTCAGCCGGCGCCAGCTTTATACAGGGACGATTGGCTACCTGTCCTTAGATGGGAACTGTGACTTAAACATTGTCATACGGACGGCCGTCCACCACGATGATCAATATACCATCGGCGTCGGCGGCGGCATTACGGCAGAATCGGACGAGGCTTTTGAATACGAAGAAATCTGGCAAAAAGCCAAAGCCTTGCTCAGTGCTTTGAAAGGAGACACTTTTAATTATGAATCTTATCTTTGATGACGGCTACCAATTCGGTCTGGGAGCTTTTGAAACCATCCCTATCTATCAAGGTCGGCCAATCTGGCTGGAGGCTCATGAAAGGCGTTTGCGGCATACCTTGGAATATTTAGGGATTGAGCTTTCTTTTGATTGGGAACGTCGTTTGTGGGAGTATGTGTATAACATGGATAAGGGAGATTGGGTATTGAAAATACTCGCTTCCGATAAAAATATAAATTTTACATCCCGTGCCAATCCATATGCATCTATGACCGTCCGCCCTGGTTATGTCATCGCCTTGTCGTCAATCCGCCGCAATGAAACGTCGCCCTTAGTGCGGCACAAGACCTTTAATTATGGCGACTCGATGTTAGCCAAACGACAGGCCCGGGCTGAAGGTATTGACGAACCGATTTTCTGCAATATGCAGGGCCAATTAACAGAAGGCGCTGTCAGCAACTTGTTTTTTATAAAAAACGGGCGGCTCTATACGCCGCCCGTAAAGGCCGGATTGCTGCCAGGCATCATCCGGTCTTATCTCTGTCAATGTTATGATGTCATCGAAAAGCCCTTGTATCCGGAAGATATCGAGACTTTCGACGAGTGTTTCCTGACCAATTCCCTCATGGGGCTCATGCCAGTCCGCCGCTTTGGCACCGTCGCCTTTCCTGTATCCTCAGAAACACAGACGGCCGCCTTATTCCGCCGTTATGAAGCAGATAAGAACCATCCCTTCCCTGGATGCTATAAGACGAGCTGGTGAAAGGCCTGGCCGTCCATGTCCTTCCAGGTGAAGGTATTCCCATCCCAGAGGAGATAGCTGTGCGGGCTATTGTCTTTGGGGAGAGACGTCGAGCCGGGATTCAAGTAATAGTTATCCTGGCCGAAGGGCTGCCAGGCCGGGACATGGGTATGGCCGTGGAGCAAGATGTCACCAGCCTGCATGGGCGGCAGAGATGCTACGTTGTAGCGGTCTCCATGGGTCGCATAGACGAGGCGTCTGCCCTGGGTCAGGACGGCATAGGTGGCCATGATGGGGAATTCCAGTACCATTTGGTCCACATCGGCGTCACAATTTCCACGGACACAGAAGATGGAATCTTTGACTTCGTTGAGCATGGCAAAGACTTCCTTCGGGGCATAGTCTTTAGGCAAGTCATTGCGCGGCCCGTGATAGAGGATGTCGCCGAGCAGGACCAGGCGGTCGGCCCCTTCCCGCTTCCAGGCGTCGAGCATGCGGCGGCAGTAATAAGCCGAACCGTGAATATCTGAAGCAATGAAGAATTTCAACTTATTTCGCTCCTTTCTTGGCGTCGATGGCCGCAAAGACCGTGCAGTAATTGCCTTCCGGTGTCCGGCATTTCGAGCAGTGGACACAGCGGGCCGGCCGCAAATCACCTTGGATCCAGCGGTGAACTAAATCCGGTTCCGATAACAAAGGACGGCATAGGCCGATACCATCCAGTTTCGACGTCTTCAAGGCCGTTTCCATCTGCTTCGGGTCCTTGAAGCCGCCGGTCACATAGACAGGGACACTCACGGCGTCGGCTATGTCTTTGGCGTAATCGAGGAAATAGCCGCCGTCGCGGACGACGTGGCCATCCCATTCCAGACCGATTTCCTGTTGAGCCTTGCCGTGGATATTGCCGCTCACTTCGATGGCGTCGATGCCCGACTGCTGCAGGCGCTGGCAGATGTCCAGCGAATCTTCAAAGGTCAAGCCTCCTTCAAAGAAATCGGAACAAGTAATCTTGATCCAAATGGGAAAATGCATTCCTACGGCCTTGCGGATGGCGGCAATGATATCGCCGACGATGCGGTAGCGATTGGCCGGCGAACCGCCATAGGCGTCGCTGCGCCGATTATAATAGGGACTGAGGAACTGGTTGAGCAGGTACGAATGGCCGCCGTGGATTTCAACGGCATCGAAGCCGCTGTCGCGGACGCGCTTGGCTGCCTGGGCATATTCGTCGATGAGGTGCCGGATATCATCCGGGCTCATGGCGACACCGACGGTCCCGGTCTTGCGTTCCGGCACGGCCGACGGCGAAAAAATCGTCCGCCCTTCCCGTTCAAAGGTCGTCTTAGTTCCGCCATAGGCGATCTGCATCATGATTTTCGATCCATAGGCGTGGACGCGCCGCGTCAGTTCCTGATATTGCGGAATGAAGGCATCGTCGTAAATACCCATCATACCGGCATTGGGCCGATCTTCTTTATCAACGCGGGCATAGCCCGTACAAATCAAGCCGACTTCGTTCTTAGCCAGCTGATCGTAGATGCGGTATTGTTTTTCCGACATATAGCCCTCGGCATCGGCCAAGGCTTCCCACGTCGCACTGCGGAGGATGCGGTTGCGCACGGGCATCCCGGCGATGACGGCATATTCCAATAATTTCATATATAATCCTCCTTTTTGTCGATTGGCCAACTAGCCACTAGCCACTAGCCACTAGCCACTAGCCACTAGCCACTAGCCACTAGCCACTAACATTATAACCTATTCCATTCATCATTCAATTTATCGTAGCGGTTCGAGGCGGCCTGGCCACGCTGGAAGCCCGGCCGGTAGTCCTGGCCGCGCTGGCTGGCGCTGACGCCGTCATAGAGGCCGCGGATGCGGTCTTGTTCGGCCTGGAACAGGGCATCGAGTTTGTATTTCATGGCCGTATTGTCGATGGACGTATCGTTTTCCAGCTGATTGCGGGTCTTGGAAATCTGGATGTAGAGCGTATTGGCCCGGCTCGTAAATTTGCGAGTCCCTTTAAAGTCCGTGTGATTGCTCAAGTAGGCGTTGATGTCGCCGGCCAGTTTGCCGATATCGTCGTTGAACAAATCCTTGCTGCTGGCATAGGATGACAGGACCTGCTTATCCGGGTCGGCCTTCACCTCGGGCTGAGGCGTTTCGTCGGGCTTAGTCTGAACGCTGACGTATTTTTCCAGATAGCTGACCAGGTTATCGCCATCGACGGCTCCCGTAAAATCAGCACTAGGCACCTTAATGGTCCGCGCCGTCTTCTTGGCTTTCTGGACTTCATCGCGCAGGTCATCGAGCTTTTCGCTGATGGCATCGTCTTTGGGATTTTCAGCAATGGCTATGGCCGTATCGTACATGGCCATCTGGTCGCGCATGACTTCGCGGATGGCCTGGTCATCGGATGCATACTGGTCAGGAATGTTCTTGGGCTGGTAATTCTTGGCCATCTTTTCCACATTCTTGCGGCTCTTGCCCAGATCCTTGACCAGGGAATCGACGTCGTCGCCTTTGCTCTTCTGGCTCAGGCGCTTAGCCGTATCGGTGACGGATTCATTTTCCGAAGACAGCTGCTGTGACAAGGAAACGGCGTCCTTGACGTAATCCCCGCTGCTGCGGCTGCCATAGAAGTGAAAAGCCACAGCGGCAGCTACAGCCAAGATGAGGACGACGACGGCAGTGATGATACCTTTCCGATAGCGCACGTAAAAAGGCGGTTCCTGAAAAGGCGGCGGCGTTGGCCGGCCCGTCATGACCGGCCGTTCCATCGGCTGCGGTGAACGAGGCGGTTCTTCGTCGCGGACGGGTTCCCGATGTCTATGGATAAAGGTTTCCGTTCCCGTCGCTTCATCAATGACCGGTTCATCATCATCCATTTCCGGCAGTTCGGCTCCACAGAAGGGGCAGAATTTCCCATCTGCCTGGATCCACTTTCCACATTCCGGACAAATCCGTTTCTTCGACTCCTCTTCAAGTAGTTGTTCAGCGCCACAGGCCTGGCAGAATCGGTCGCCATCCTGTAAAGGCGCCCCGCAATGTTGGCATTTCTTCATAAAAAAGCACATCCTTTACCCAGCATAATACCTGTCTTTAGTATACGCTATTTTCCTTACAGTTGCAAAAAATCAGCCATGCGCCGGTAGGTATCACAGATTTCATCGTAGCATATTTTTTCAAAATTGAGGTATGAATGGACCATATTGTCATAATTATACGTTTCGGCCCGGACGCCTTTTGCAGTCAGCCGACGGACATACTCGCGGCCTTCGTCGCGGAAGGGGCAGAACTGCGTCGTCAAGACCAGCGTTGCCGGCATAGCTGCCGACAATTCCCCAAAGAGGGGTGAAGCGGCCCGGCGGTCGTCACCGTTGCGGAAGAATTGGTTGAAATACCAGACCATCTTAGCCGGCGTGAAGCCCGTTTTGACATTGCAGTTTTCCCGGACCGACGGGAAGGAATGGGTCATATCCAGGCAGGGATAGACCAGGACCTGATGAGTCAGCGGAATAGATGTGTCGTGCTGCAGGGCCTGGCTCGTATAAGCTGCCATGCAGCCGCCGGCGCTGTCACCGCACAAGGTCAAGTCGGCTTCATAGGGAATCTGCAGTTCATCCAGCTTGGGCAGCGCCTTCCGGGCCACGGCCAGGGCATCTTCATAGGCTGCAGGATAGGGATTTTCCGGAGCCAGTCGGTATTCCGGCGAAATGACGATATGCTGCGTCGCCTGGGCAATGCGGCGGCAGACCGGGTCGTAGACAGCGACCGTGTCGATGGCAAACCCGCCGCCATGATAGTAAATCAAGACCGGCAGGGGCCGACTCGTGTCAGGAATATAAATCCGGACCGGCACATCATAGACATCGCAGCCTTCCAGCACCGTATCGACGACGTCCGCCATCGCTACTTTAGGCAGTTCCTGGTCCCACGCCGTATGCAGCGACGCCTCGCGCATGGTAATCGGTGTCATGACAAAATCATCACTCGTATGGGCAGCAATAAAAGCTGCCAGTTCTTCTTTAATCGCACTCATCGTAAACCCCTCTTTCCCCTTCTTATTATAGTTTTTAATTGTAGCACAAAATACCCCAGATGAATAGGAGAAATACAAAAAAGGGACTGTCCATGAAGGTAATCCCTTCATGCGACAGTCCCTTTGAAAGTCCTGTGTGGCGGAGAGCGTGGGATTTGAACCCACGATAGAGCGTTCGCCCTATACATGATTTCCAATCATGCTCCTTCAGCCGCTCGGACAGCTCTCCGCGTCTTACATATCTTTGCTGACATCTTCGGGATAAATGCCGATATGTAAAGTATGGTCGGGGCGACAGGATTTGAACCTGCGACCTCTTAGTCCCGAACCAAGCGCGCTACCAAACTGCGCTACGCCCCGTAGACCTGACTTATACATAATACCATATCCACGAAAAAAGTCAAGAGAAAAAGCGTAAAATCAAGCCAGTTTCTTTTCCCGGATGAAATCGAGGAGCATAACCGACGTGTCGGCCATGAGGTCACCGCACGATACGGGACCGCCATTGGCCGGACTCTTGAGGACGCGGCAGCACGTCGCTTTAAAGCGGTCGAGCCAGATTTTCTGAAATTCCCGTACAGGCTGATTGATTTCGGCTTTCGTCTTTTCTTCTGGCGTCGTCCGGCCGGCAAGACAGCCCAGGACCAGGCAGGCCCCATTCAAGGCCCCGCAAATACAGCCCGAACCGGCCACCCCGCCGCCGAGGACGGATACCATGCGCAGCGTTTCCGGCGGCAGCTTCAAATCCAGACAATCATTGCAGACCTTGACCACCGTTTCAGCACAATTATTCCCAGCCTGCTGGTATTGTGCCGCCAGTTCTTTTACCTTTTCCATCGTAAGACCTCCTTGAAAACATATTATATAATCTATTATACATTATTTTATTCACTTTGTGGTTGCAAAACCATTTTCCTGCTATCCTTTTTAATGGATACTGATGGGGCATAAAGGGCCCGGATAGCATTGAGAATAGCCAGGATCATGACGCCAACGTCAGCAAAAATGGCAAACCACATATTAGCAATGCCGACAGCCCCTAATCCCAGGCAAAGGAATTTTATCCCCAGTGCAAAAACGATATTTTCATAAACAATACGCAGACATTTCCGCGATAAAAGGATAGCATTGGCAATCTGCAAGGGATCATCATCCATGAGTACGACGTCGGCTGCTTCAATAGCTGCATCAGAGCCCATGGCTCCCATAGCAATACCGATGTCAGCCCGGGTCAAAACAGGCGCATCATTAATTCCGTCGCCAACGAACGCTAATTTTTCTTTTTCTCCTTTACGGGCCAGCAACTGTTCCACTTTATTTACTTTATCGGCAGGTAATAATTCACTGTATACCTGGTCGACACCGACATCCTTGGCAATATTTTCGGCTGTCCGACGAGTATCCCCAGTCAGCATGACGGTCTGCTTGATGCCGTTTCGTTTAAGCGCTGCAATGGCCTGGCGCGCGTGAGGCTTGATGACATCAGATATGACGATATGACCCGCATATCTTCCATCAACCGCCACGTGAAGAATAGTTCCCATGCTATGACAAGGCACATAAGAAATTTTCATCTGCTTCATCAATTTATCATTGCCAACGGCCACGATATGACCATCTACGGCAGCCTTGACACCGTGTCCGCTGATTTCGTGAATATTCCTGACACGGTTACGGTCAATGGGTTTACCATACGCTTGCTGCAAGCTCTTGCTGATGGGATGTGAAGAAGCACATTCGGCCATGGCGGCATAAGCAAGCAATTCTTCTTTTTCCATCTGGTTGTGGTGGACTCCATTAACTTCAAAATTACCTTTCGTCAAAGTCCCGGTCTTATCAAAAGCGATATATCTCGTCTGCGCCAGTGTTTCCATATAATTGGATCCTTTGATGAGGATGCCTTCTCTGCTAGCACCACCAATACCGGCAAAAAATCTGAGAGGAATACTGATAACTAAAGCACAAGGACAACTGATGACTAAAAAGATTAAAGCACGATAAATCCAATTTTCCCATTGAGGATCAGCATGGCCGTACATCAGCTGAATGGCAGGAGGGATGATGGCCAAAGCCAAGGCACCCAGACAAACAGCTGGTGTATAGACCTTGGCAAATTTAGTGATGAAATTTTCTGATTGCGACTTATGCGAACTAGAATCTTCAACTAGTTCCAAGATTTTTGAAACTGTCGATTCTTCGGATTCCTTCGTGGTCTTCACGTAAAGGACGCCAGTCATATTGATACAGCCACTAATGACTTCATCCCCTTGCTGCACATCTCTGGGCAGGCTTTCTCCTGTCAGGGCACTCGTATTGAGGCTCGATGTCCCACGAAGGACCACGCCATCCAAGGGCACCCGTTCACCGGGCTGGACGACTATCGTCGTACCTAAAGCTACATCATCCGGGTCGACCTTTTCCAGTTTACCATCCCGTTCTATATTCGCATAATCAGGACGGATATCCATGAGGGCACTGATATTCTTCCGGCTGCGGCCAACAGCATAGCTTTGGAACCATTCGCCGATTTGGTAGAACAACATGACAGCAATACCTTCCAGGTAATCACCGCTCTGCTCATAAATGGCTAAAGCAAAGGCGCCCAGCGTAGCAATGGTCATCAAGAAGTTTTCATCAAAAATGCGGCCATTCACGATTCCCTTTCCAGCCTTCCGCAGGATATCATAGCCGATGATACCGTAAGCAACCAGATAAAGGGCCAAATGCAGCCCCCCTGTACCGGGATAAATTGAAGTGCCATAAGCCAAACAGCCGTAATCCCGATGCGCCAGAGCATCCGTTTCTGTTTATCATTCATCAGTTGTCCCTTCTTCCTGCTTTATTTTACGTGAATTTCACAATCCGGTTCGACTTTTTTGCAGGCCTTGACGACTCGTTGCATCACCTGTTCCGGATCGTAGTTTTCTTCAAATTTAATAATCATCTTTTGTAACATGAAATTTACCGTCGCCTCAGCTACCCCTTCTGTTTTTCTGGCAGCATCTTCCATCAGGTTGGCACAATTAGCACAATCTACATCGATCTTATAAGTTTTCTTTTTCATGATAATCTCTCCTCTAAAAATAATATGAACGATTGCTCATTTGTTCAATCGTTGTGCTTGTAGTATAATATGCCTAATCAAAATCGTCAATGTCCCTTTCCTGGTTCCTGCTAAAAGGGATAAAGGAATGTCTAAACAGGCGAAAAAGGAGACGTACCATATGAACGATCCGACCAATACCCTCATTTATGAAATTAAAAATTCCCTTCCTCCAGACAGTACACTGAAACATCAAGTGCTATTCCCAGGCATCCTCCTGGCCCGATATCGGCTGCAAGGAGCGACCTGTACGGTTCAACATTCAAGCTGGCCCGGTCTTTATATTTTCAGCAACGGTCGTGAAGGAAGTATGGGCTGGCAGTTAAATTCAGGCAAACAAATTTATCTGCATCGCCAGGCTTTTGCCTGCCATGCCGCATCAGCCTGTACCCAAGCAATCCTTTCCCTGCCAAACGGTTTTTATGAGGGCCTGTCTCTTTTTTTCAATCTTCCCGTAATAAAAGAACAGCCGCCATCGCTGTTCGAGGAAGCCGGTTTGCATCCATTTCAGCTTCTCGCTGCATGCTTTCCTGACGAATCGGGAGAGGCTTTCTGGCAAAATGATACGGAATTACAGCGGATTATTTCCTTTTTTTGGGACCAGCCAGCCCTTCTCTCGAACGCTTATGAAAAGTTAAAAGTTTTAGAACTGTTGCTCCATTTAAGCCGCTTTCCCCTTCATAAGCGTCAACATTTATCTGCTTATCCATCGGAACAAGTGGCCTTAGTACAAAAAATCCACTACGATTTATTACAAAAATTGGACCAGCGCATCACAATTGACACACTGGCCCAACAATATCTCATAAATCAGACGACTTTAAAAAACGTATTTAAAGCAGTCTATGGTACTTCTCTGGCAGCCCATATCAAAGAGCACCGGCTGCTGCAAGCTGCGGAACTTCTCTGCCATAGTCAAGATTCAATGGCAGAAATCGCAGCCAAAGTCGGTTATGAAAGCCAGAGCCGATTTTCTGCAGCTTTCAAAAAACGTTTCGGTGAATTACCTACGCAATATCGGAAAACACATTAGAAAGAAACCCATTCTCCATCATCGGGCATAATATAATGGTCCACCCCACGGGCCATGAGCCGGCTGCGCAGAGTATATCTCGTCAAAGAGGCATGGGCTACATTATCCAGATGAGTAAGAAGAAGCTGAGACTGCGGAACAGTCTTTGCTACACAAGCTACATCTTCATCGCCCATGATGAGCCGGCCATTGTCTACAGTTTCAGCCGCACAAGCATTTAATGCGACGACATCAGGGCGATACGTTTTCAGCGTATTTTCCACTTCAGGATACCATACGGTATCACCAGCGACATAAAGGGTAGGTTCGTCTGCGCTCTGGAAGAGGACCCCCATAGCGTCACCGCAAGGAACGATGGTACCATGGCGTGCCGGCATATGTTGAAGGGTAAGGCCATCGAGAGTCAACGGAGACTTAGACAAAACCTGTACATCTTGAAATCCGGACTTTTCAAAAATGGCTGCGTCCTGTTCATTCTGCACAAAGACAGGGATGGACTTATCCAAAGGCTGGCCTACGGTCCCATCGGCAGCTATATCAATATGGTCTGGATGGATGTGCGTTACGATGTAATAATCGACACCATCCAGAATTTCCTGCGGCGTCCTAGGCAGTCCATAAATCGGCATGGCAATTTCCATTTTAACCGGGTCCGGAATCATGTATGGCTTCCCCGGAATATCTCCGAAACTACCAAGGCTTCCTTTTCCACAAAGCCAGGGGTCAATTAAAAAGGTCTTCCCTTGATATACAATTTTAAGTGTAGCATTGCGAATCTGCTGAATGTCCATTATGTTCTCTCCTTTATTCTTTACAATAAATATTTTTATTGACACTATGTTCAATATCTATTATATTAAACGCAAGAAAACATTCAACAGTCACCTGCGAGGAGGTGTCTGATAATGGACACATCTCCCAAATTGTCTAGAAAGTAAGGAGGTATCCTTCATGACGCAAAAGTTAGATCGTCGCACCCGCTATACGCGTTCTGTTATCAAGCAATCTTTTTTAGAACTGCTCCAAAAGTATCCCTTTCCGAAAGTCACAGTCACGGCTATCTGCAAAAAGGCGGAAATTACACGGGCTACGTTCTACTTGCATTATATGGATATCTATGCCTTGTTAGACGCCATCCTTGAGGAAGCGCTGCATTTATCCGAAAATACAAATCCTGATAAATCCTTGGCCGATTTTCTTTACCAAGCCAGTCAATCAAATGAAAGTGCCTCTTTCATCAAGAATAACTACACTATGCTGCCCGTCTGTCAACGCATCGCAGATTCCCCTTGTTACCAAGCACTCTTTTCAGATAAGACCTTAGGGCCTTACATCTTAGAATATATTTTCACACATGAAAAAACTCAAATGATTTCATTTTTACAAAATCAACTTCAGACTGATGCAACATTAGCGGAAAATCTCTACTTATTCCTGGTCAGCGGGTTTTTTACCATCAACCAGCATCATAAATGGAAAAAAGACGAATCATGGTTCCAGATTCAGGCTATGCTGCTGCGTCTCATTTACCATGGCATCCAGGGGTTGAAAAAATAAAAAAGGACTATCTCATGATGGCAGATGCCTTCATGAGATAGTCCTTTTTACAGTATGGCGGAGAGCGTGGGATTTGAACCCACGATAGAGCGTTCGCCCTATACATGATTTCCAATCATGCTCCTTCAGCCGCTCGGACAGCTCTCCGCGTCTTACATATCTTTGCTGACATCTTCGGGATAAATGCCGATATGTAAAGTATGGTCGGGGCGACAGGATTTGAACCTGCGACCTCTTAGTCCCGAACCAAGCGCGCTACCAAACTGCGCTACGCCCCGTTACCTGACTTGTATATAATACCATATTGGAGAAAAAAGTCAAGCTTTTTTTCTTGTGTCAGGCCACAACTTCTTTATTTTTATGGATATGTTTCCACAAAAAGCCGCCGGCAATAGTGATGACCAGCAGGATGACCTTCAGTTCCGTCGGATTTTCCGCGGCCAGGCTGACGTACTGAGCCAGGTAATGGTCCGTCGCCATCATGCCGCCCGAAGCCCAGCCGAGGATAGCCCCGCCGATATAGATGAGGATGGGAAAGCGGTTCATGACCTTGACGACGATCGTGCTGCCAAAGACGATGATCGGCACAGAAATGAACATGCCGAACATGAGCAGGCCCCAATGGTTGTTAGTGACGCCGACGATGCCCAGGACGTTATCCAGGCTCATGAGGGCGTCGGCCATGATGATGGTCCGCACCGCTGCCCACAGGGAATCCTTGGCTTCGACATGGACATCTTCTTCCTGGTCATCGGCGCCGATGAGCTTGATGCCGATGAGGACCAGCAAGATGGCCCCGACAGTCTTCAAGAAAGGAATCTGGAACAACCAGGATACGATGAAGGCCATGATGAAACGCAGACAGATAGCCCCGGCCGTCCCGTACAAAATAGCCCGCTTCTGCAAATGCTTGGGCAAATTCTTGGCTGCCATACCGATGACAATGGAATTATCCCCACCCAAAGCCAAGTCGATGAGCACGACCTGCAAAATCATAGTAACATCAAAGACAAGTGTTGATTCTAACCCTTCCAAGGTAAGTCCTCCTTATGCGTTAAGACAAATTTACATCTCCCCTATTATAGGATAATTATGGAGGGATAGCAAGAAAAATAGGGCACCGCAAGCGGTACCCTATTTTTTCTGTTTGATGTATGATGTTTTTTATTTAAATTTTTTTACATCAAACATCAAACATTTCACATCAAACCCAACTATTTCACGATGACCGATACGCCGTCGGGGATGACTGTGATTTTCGGGTCGGTAATGCCCTTTTTCGCCAGGACTTCTTTGGCCATCGCCAGAGCATCTTCGACGGATGCAGCGTATTTCATATGCATATCTTCAACCATCTGCTGCGGAGCTTCGGTAACCATGATGATGGTGAATTTCAAGAGCATCCGCATGAGAATCTGGGCTTCCCACTGGTCAAAGACTGTTTCATTGCGTCCACGGGCCAAGATTTCGTCCATCGCCTTCTGAACGGATTTGGCATTCTTCAGGTTGTTGTAGAAATCTTCACCGCCATGACCATCAGAGCAAGACGATACATCGATGATGACGCCGCCTTCTTTGCAGGTCGCTTCAGCAGCGGTCATGCCTTTGACGGACTGGTAAATGTTCTGGTCCAGTGGATAACCGCCATTAGTGGTAATGACGATGTCTGCAGGAACCGGTTTGACGCCAGCCAGTTTCATTTCAAAATCAGCCCCTGCATAATGAGCTTTTTCACGGTCGCCAGCGAAGGCAGCGATGACTTTCTTGTCGGCGTCGATGACGACATTGCAGATGAAGGCCAATTTAGCCGCTTTAGCTGCATAGAGCATGTCTTCATGGATGGGGTTTCCCTGCAAAATCCCTGTGCGGGCCTTGGGGCTGTTGATGAATTCCGAGCAATGGTTGGCCAGAACCGTGACCTTGCTGGCAATGCCAGGCAGGACGGATTTACGGCCGCCAGACATGCCGGCGAAGAAATGCGGTTCAATGAAGCCTTCGGAAATGAGCAGGTCAGCATTAGCTGCCACCTTGTTGATGCGGCAGTCCCCACCAGATGGCAACGTGCCGACGCTGACCATGTCTTCGTCGTTGCGGCTGACATGGATGACGAATTTTTCATGTTCCGCAATTTCCTTGCCGTATTTATCAATCAATTCTTCCTTCGTCGTAGCCCGGTGCATGCCCGTTGCGATGAGGATAGTAATATCGATATCAGGGTTCCCTTTGCGCAATTCTGCCAGGAGCTGAGGCATGATGATGTGGCTCGGTACCGGGCGGGTATGGTCGCTGGAAATGATGACGCAGTTCTTCTTCCCCTTTGCTAATTCGCTCAATTTCGGGCTGCCAATAGGGTTAGCCAGCGCATCGGCAACGAGTTCGGCTTCCGATTTCGGCGCTTTATATTCATGGGCGTGGGAAACGAGGACGCCGGCGACCTGTTCTTCCGGCAGTTCGAGTTTGATTTTTTCTTTGCCAAAAGGCAAGGTAAATGTATGCATAGTACAACATCCTTTCTTGGTTCACTGCTATTTATATGATTTTTGATAATAGCCGCCAGTCATATAAACATTCTATTTTAGAATATGAAAAAGAAGAAAGGGCAAAGCCTTTCACCCTGCCCTTTTCCTTTAGTATGTCATTATGAATTATTCTTCGACAGGTACTTCGTCGTTGATGCTGACAACTTTGCCCGGATTCATGATGTTCTTCGGATCCAGTGCTTTCTTGACAGCTTTCATCATCTTGAGTTCAACCGGATCGGTGTATTTTTCAAGAAGGGCTTCACGTTTGTAGCCAATGCCGTGTTCGCCGGAGAGGCGGCCGCCGAGCTGGTAAACGAGAGCGTAGATTTCGCCCTGGATCTTCGGAAGCATTTCTTCCCATTCTTCCTGAGTACGGTCATCTTTCAAGATATCGATATGGACGTTGCCGTCACCGCAGTGGCCAGCGCAGTGCATAGCGACGTTGTATTTTTCGGAGAGGCGGGAAATCTGCTGTACAGCACCCGGGATTTCCGTCATCGGTACAACGATATCTTCCATGGAGAAGACTAAGCTGCGAGCGCGGTCAGCTTCGAGGTAAGCTTTACGGGATTTCCAAATAACAGCCGGGTCAGCGACCAAGGAGTCGATAGCGTTGTTTTCTTCAGCGAGTTCAACGATTTTTTCGCACTGATCCATGAGGACGTCTTCGTTGTCGCCAGCGATCTGGATGATGATGTAGTTACCAACATCAGATTTCGGCAGTTTTTCATCGAGGAAGATTTCGACCTGTTTGATGGAAGCGTTATCCATAAATTCTACGCAGACCGGAGTGATACCGGCGTTCATGACTTTCGGTGTCAAAGCGATAGCGTCGTCGAGGTTGTCGAATACGACCAGGAGGTCCTGCTGGTATTTCGGAAGAGCAACCAATTTGAGGTAAACTTTAGTGATGATACCGAGGGTACCTTCAGAACCGATGAAGAGGTGCATCAGCATGTAGCCCGTAGCGTTCTTACGGAATTTACCGCCGAGGGTTACGACTTCGCCAGTCGGAGTAACGACTTCCATGCCCATGACCTGGTCACGAGTTACGCCATATTTAACAGCGCGGTTACCACCAGCGTTGGTTGCAACGTTACCACTGATGAAGCAGGAGTCCCCACTGCAGGGGTCGCCGCCGTAGAAGAGGCCTTCCTTCTGGACTGCTTCCTGGAGGACAGACGTCGTAACGCCAGCTTCGGAAACACAAACCATGTTGTCTTTATCGATTTCGAGGATTTTGTTCATACGTTCAATGGAGATGATGACGCCGCCGAAAGTAGCAACAGCACCAGCTGCCAAGCCCGTACCAGCTGCACGAGGAACCATTACCGTATCGTTTTCATAGCAGAGCTTAACGACTTTGGAAACTTCTTCAGTAGTAGCCGGAAGAACAACGACCTGCGGTTCTTTCATGTAATGGGGGTCCGTTACTTCGTCATGGGAATACGGTTCGAGTTTATCTTTGTCCGTATAAACATACTTTTCGCCGACGATCTGTTTGAACTGTTCAATCAACTCCGGGGAAACTTTACCTTTTGCCATAATACATACCTCCAAATAGTTTAAATTATAAGCCTAACACTTATTTCTGCATCCAGTCATGAGGACCGGATTTAAGACCGAATATAACGGAAGTATAAACTAATATATTTCTTTTACCTTCCGTTTATCTCTTACAGGTATTATTATACTCTACTTCCTCATGCATGTAAATTACATTTGCACATTTTACGCATATCATTTTTCGATTGATTCATCGTATCCTATGACAACTTATCATAAGAACTGCTGATTTTTAAATAATTCAAAATAAAACGTAAAAATTTAAGTAACAGTTATTTCTGCTCCTTTTTGCTCATGCTTTTAGGTAATATCGCACTATTCCTGTAAGGAAATGTTTCGTATCAAGAACATTTCACATCCGATTATATCACATTGTTTATTACAGAAAAAGGTATGCTACATGGTGATGTAGCATACCTTTTTATTCTTCTCTGCTATATAGTATTTTCTATACGCTTAGTTTACCAAGAAGGGAACGACGCTCGGAGCGATGATGGTAATGATACCTGCAATGATGAGCAGGAACAGGCAGTAACCAACAGTACCGCGCATGATTTCGCCTTCCTTGCCATCAGCAACGGCACCGACAGCGCCGACGCCAAGAGCGATACTCTGCGGCGAAAGCATCTTGCCGATACAACCACCGAGGGAGCTGGCACCAGCGAGCCACGGCTGGCTCATGCCCAGGCTGGATGCAACGGATGTCTGCAACGGCCCGAAGAGGACGTTGGCGTTCGTGCAAGACCCGGTAATGAAAGCACCTAAGCCGCCGACGAACGGAGCAACGATAGGATATGCATTGCCTGTTGCGAATACGAGAGCATCAGCGATTTCCTTGGTCATGCCGGAGTAGGTCATGATCTTAGCGACGACGACGACAGCGATGATGGTCAAGTACGTGAAGCGCAGGCCGACGAAGTTATCTTTGAAGACCTGAGCGATCTTGCCAATGGAAGCGCCCTGATAGAGGCCGCCGAGGATGGTAGCGATGAAAATCATGACGCCAGGAACAGCGACCCAGGTAAAGGTATAAGGTTTAGCCCCCGGGCCAGCATAGATAGGAACAGTCGTCTTAATCGAAGTCAGCGGACCGTTGATGAACGGGAACAGTTTCGACGTGCCGACGAGGAATACGAAGATGAGGATGAAGATCATAGCTGCTTTGACGCCTTCACCGAAGGAAACAGCTTTCTGGTTTTCCGCATCGATATCGAACTTGTATTCCGGGTTGCTCGTGGATTTGCAAGCGCGGGAATAAAGGACGATGACAGCCATGATGATGATGGACGAAACCATAACCGGCAGTTCAGCACCGATAGTCATGGAAATGAACAGTTCCGGAATAGCCAGGGCCAGGCCGGAGAGCAGAGTTACGATACCGACGCCTTTGATGGCTTTGATACCGCCGCCGATGCAGATGACGATCAGGAACGGAGCGATGAGGTCAGGAATAAAGGATACGATCGAAACTTTCGTAGCCAGGACGCTGGAATCCAAACCGGTGACAGCAGCCATGGTCGTCGTCGGGATACCGATGGACCCGAAGGACGGTGCTACGGCGTTGGAAATCAAGCAGGCAACGATGGTCTTGATCGGCGGATAGCCGAGGGCAACCAGCATAGCAGCCGGGATAGCAACAGCAGTACCAAAACCTGCCATGCCTTCCATGAACGTCCCGAAGCCCCAAGCGATGAGCAGGAATACGACACGTTTATCTTCACTAACCGTGGTCAGCATCTGTTTGATGACTTCCAGGCTGCCTGTGGCTACAGTCAATTTGTAAGCGAACAGGGCCATGATGATGACCAGCAAGATCGGCCAGCATGCCAGGGCTACGCCTTCGAGGGCTGCCGAAATGGCAATGGGAACTGACATATTATAACAGAATACAGCGACAACAAATGCGATAATAGCCGCGATTGGGCACGCTTTCCAACCGGCCATCTTCAAGAACCCCAATGCTACAATCAGGAATAGGATTGGGAGCAAGGCCAATATAACCATTACATACCACCCTTTCATAGAAAAAATACGTTTCACGCCTCTAACAGGCACAGGGCTTATTCATGAACGAACCACGAATAACGCCATTTCTCTTTTAGATTGCATCCGGATACATGCTCTATGCTGTTATTATATACCCCAATGTCATATTTGTAAATTACATTTAGACATGAGCGTATACCTATTTTCGATATAATGCACACCAATGTTTACTATTTTGCATATTACTACACTAAAATGTGGAATTTATAAGCCAAAAATAATCATTTATCAATTCATGGATGACTTTATGTAATTATATATATCATGTACAAAGTGCATAGCCCTTTTAAGTGTCTAGTGGCTAGCAGTTAGTGGTTAGCAGCGGGATTTTAACTTAAAGCCATCCGCTAACGGCTAACAGCTAGCCGCTGACCGAAAAAAAAGGCGCTGTCTTCTCATGCGACAGCGCCTTTTCTAAGTGTAAGCTACAAACTTTTATTCTTTTCTGCCGATGCAATGACGGCGTTCATGGTGGCAGCACGGAAGCTGCTTTCTTCCAGGGTCTTTACGGCTTCGATGGTCGTACCGCCTGGCGAGCAGACGTCATCTTTCAGGGCTCCCGGATGGCGTCCCGTTTCCAGGACCATCTTGGCCGCCCCCAAGACGGTCTGGGCCGCAAAGGTATAGGCCATCTGGCGGGGCATCCCTTCGCGGACGGCGCCGTCCGCCAGGGCTTCGATGAACATGTAGACGTAAGCCGGGCCGCTTCCGCTGAGGCCGCAGACGGCATCGATGAGTTTTTCATCGGTCACGACAGCTTTGCCGAAACTGGAAAAGATAGCCACGACATCGGCCGTTTCCGCTTCACTGACGTTGATGTTCGGCGAAACCGAAGCCATGCCTTCACCGACCATGGCCGGCGTATTGGGCATGACCCGGACGATTTTCGTTTCCGGACCGGTATAGAAGGCCAGTTTTTCCAAAGAAACACCGGCAGCGATGGAAATGAGGACGCTCTTCGTCGACAGGGTTTCCCGGACAGTTTCCAGGGCCGATTCCATGATGTTCGGTTTGACAGCCATGATCAGGCCTTGGGACTGGCGCGCCAGTTCCTCCGGTGTATCGACGACGACGGCCCCCGTTTCTTGAGCCAGGGCTTCGGCTTTTTCCCGGTGAATATTATAAAGATAGATATGATCTGCAGCGATGGCCTTGGCAGCGACCAGGCCCTTGACGATGGCCCGGCCCATATTGCCCGTCCCGCAGACACCGATTGTCTGGAACATAGGAAGACTCCCTTTCCGATACGGACTTACTGTTTAGCGCCGACGGCATCCAGCGTCGATTTGATCTTGGCAGCCAGGCCGTGAATCTTCTTCTTGGAAACCGAGCAGACAGCCAGGCGGATGCCTTTACCCAAGGGAACGAGGAAGATATTTTCTTTTTCCAGTTCGTCGCAGACTTTCTGGGACCCTTCCATGGGGATGGTGATGAAGAAGCCCGAAATGTACCGCAAATATTTCAGCCCACATTCGTCGGCTTCTTTCATGAACAAATCAGCCCGTTCCTGGATGAGGTGGAAATATTTAGCCCGTTCGGCATCGAGTTCAGCCACTTTGGCCGGGTCCTTGCAGATGTTGGCCATGACCTTCATGGCAGCGCTGTTGGAGTTCGACCAGGTAGCACGGCTGGTATACTGGTTGATGGCGACAAATTCATCGGCAATATCCTTGTTCGGCGTGACGCAGATCATGGCGCCCATACGCTGGCCGTACATGGTGAAGCCTTTACTGCAGGTGTAGGCGACGACGATGAGGACGTTGTCCGGCATGTTGCCGAATTTTTTGAAGAATTTGCGACATTCGTGTTTTTCACCGCTGTAATCGAGGTAAGCGACGTCGGAAACGAAGATGATGTTCTTGTCTTTGCCTTTGACGACATCTTTCAAGAAGGCCAGGACTTCGTCCCATTCCGAATCAGAGAGGCCGTAACCGGTCGGGTTGTTGGCCGGCGAATTCATGATGATAACGGTGTTGTACTGTTTGGCAACCATATCGCTGACGTTGGCTTTGAAGCTTTCCATATTGAAATGGCCATCCGGCGTGAGCAGTTCAAATTCGCGGAGTTTGCGGCCATTGTCGTTGCACATGGAACCGTAAGCTCCCCAATGCCAGTCACTGGTCAGGACTTCATCGCCCCATTCGGAATAGTTGTGGATGACGTGATGAAGGACACCGGAGCCACCAGACGTAGCACAGGCACGGATATAGCCTTCCGGACGGGATTCACCGAAGCACTGGTCGATAGCCGCTTCCAGATAATCAGGATAGCCCTGGATCGGCGCATAAGCGACGATTTCTTTCGGCGTCAAGGCTTTATAGGCTTTCTGGACGACGTCGAGCATGATGAGATTCCCATCTTCATCGAGCATGGAACCGACAGTCCCATTAATAACTTTATCTGCCCCCAATTTTTCGCTCAAAGCCACGGCACGGTTGTTAGCACCAAAAATCTTATCTTCAGCACTCTTCCCTTTTGCCTGCGGTGCGGCAACACTTTTTACCATATGAATCAACTCCCCTTTCTTATGTACATATACATTTATACCACATTCAAAATCGAAAGACAATAAACAGTCTGCATATATCTGTCATGTATTCAAAATACAAAAGGAATAACCGCCCTTGGACAATCAAAGTTAAGCCCATTTGCCATCTCAGCATAAAACGGTTGAAATTATATCATGGCTCCCCTATAATAAGGAGTATATAACATATTTCGTGTTACTTTTATACATTTTGATTTTATGAAAAGAGGTCTTTCCCATGAATCGTGTATTACGTTTCGTATTAGCCGCCTTGCTGGCCTGCTCGGCCCTCGTGTTATCAGCCTGCCAGAACAGTCCGTCTGGCTCGAACGACAAGAAGACGTACAAAATCGGCGTCCTGCGCATCGACGACAGCCTGCCCCTCTATACGGCAGAATCAGAAAAACTCTTTGCCAAACACGGCGTCGACGTCCAGGTCATCGAATTTAGCTCGGCTGCAGACCAGCAAAAAGCCATGGAAGCCGGCGAACTCGATGGCATGATGACCGATATGATCGTCACGGGCCTGCTGAAAAAAGCCGGTACCGACGTCCGCGTCGTCGCCATGGCCCTCGGGGCCGTTCCCCAAGAAGGCCGGTTCCTCGTCGTATCGTCGCCGAACAGCAGCCTTACGACGCCGCAGCAGCTGGCCGGAGCCGCCGTGGCTATCTCGGAAAATACCATGATGGACTATTTGATGAACCAGTATGAACAAGAAGTGGGGATTCCTGCAGCCGAAGTCCATACCGTCCAGATGCCGAACCTGGCCCTGCGCACAGAAGCCGTCCTGGCCGGCAAAGACATCCAGGCGGCCATCCTGCCGGATCCGCTGGCAGCCTATGCCGTCCAGCAGGGAGCCCATGTCGTCATCGACGATACGAAACTCCAGAAAAATTATTCCCAGTCCGTCGTCGTCCTGACCCAGGACATGATCGAAAAACACCACGACGATGCCGTCCACTTCCTCGATGCCTATAACGAAGCCATTGAAAAACTGGACAACCAGCCCAATGCCTACCGCGACATGGCCATGAAGAAAGCCAATATCCCGGCAGCTGTCGCCGGTTCGTACCGCACGCCGTCTTACACGGCCCATGCCCTGCCGACCGAAGAAGAAGTCAGCCGTATCATGAACTGGATGGTCCAGAAAGGCCTGTTGCCCAAGGCCTACAGCTATGATGAAATGGTCGCCCATGTCCAGTAACGGCAAGGGAAGGGAAGCGCTGCTGCAATTGGACGACGTGGGCCTCGTCTATCAGGGCAGCCACGGACCACAGCGCGTCTTACAGCATATCAGCCTCAGCTTAGACGAAGGCCAGCACCTGACCGTCGTCGGACCATCGGGCTGCGGAAAATCTTCTCTCCTGCGGCTCATGGCCGGCTTGGAGGCGCCGACAGAGGGACAGATACGATTCGATGGGCAAAAAATGATCGGCCCTCGGCCGGATCTGGCCATCGTCTTCCAGGATTACGGGCTCTTCCCCTGGAAGACGGTCGAAGAAAACATCCTCTTGCCAGGGCAGATTCACCATCACCCCTTAGATGAGGGGCAACTGGATAAGCTCTTGGAATCGCTGGACTTAACAGTTGTCCGTAAGCATTATCCAGGCGAACTTTCAGGCGGTCAGAAACAGCGGACCGCCCTGGGCCGGGCTATGGCCATGCAGCCCAAGCTGCTGCTCATGGACGAACCTTTCTCGGCCCTGGATCCGGCTATGCGCCATCAATGCTATGACCTGTTCCGGAAATACATAGGAACCAGCTCCATGGCGACGATCATCGTCACCCACAGTCCGGAAGAAGCAGCCGCCCTGGGCGATAAGACCATCGTCTTTGCCAAGACAGGAGGTGTCATCGAAGATGTCCGGAAAAACGAATAATCCCATCAATATCCTCCATCTCTTGTTCGCCTTCTTCCTCATCGGCGCCATATGGCAAGTTGCCAGCCTGGCCTTGAACAAGCCCTTATTGCCGGCACCGTACCGCGTCTGCCAGACCTGGTACACCCTGATGACGACAGGCGTTCTCTGGCCGCACATCGCCTCCAGCCTGTACCGCATGATCTGCGGCCTGGCCCTGGCCCTGGTGACAGCCGTCCCCGTCGGCATGGCTGCCGGTCGCAGCCGCCGCTGGGACGCCTTGTTGTCGCCGTTCCTCTATATCTTCTACTCCATTCCCAAAGTCGTCTTCCTTCCGGTCATCATCGTCGTCCTGGGACTCGGTGATTTCCCGAAGATCTTCATCATCGCCATTACCGTCTTTTTCCAAATCGCCATCATGGTCCGCGATGCCGCCAAGGCCATCCCGGAAGAACAGGTCATGACCATGCGTTCCCTGTGTGGGACAAAATGGCAGGATTTCCGCCACCTCATCTGGCCGGCCTGCCTACCGGGTATCCTGACAGCGCTGAGAACATCCCTGGGCATCGCCCTGGCCCTGCTATTCATTACCGAAACGTTCGCCGCCTTTTCCGGCCTGGGGTATTTCATCATGAACCGCATGGAAGTCCGCAACTATGAAGAAATGTACGCCGCCATTTTGACCCTGGCCGCCATCGGCATCATCGCCTACATGGCCCTCGATATAGCCGAACGGAAACTCTGCCCGTGGAAGAAGTAGCAGTTAGGGGGTAGATGTCACTGTAGGGGACGTCCTGATTAAGGCGTCCCGCTGTGAATCGTGGATATAACCATTCTGGGATATGGAGCTTTTATGCATCATCCGTCATGTATGTCGTGTACATCACATTTCAGGCGGGCCGCCCTTCGGGACGGCCCCTACGCACCAGGCCGATGGCCGT
>ENA-ORSS01000410-ORSS01000410.1-human-gut-metagenome-genome-assembly--contig:-NODE-410-length-53008-cov-7.233112_pt1 | contig 53008 bp, 47 predicted proteins | sample MGYA00241899_ERZ509162 | MGnify/ENA primary metagenome ERZ509162 (study PRJEB26280, sample SAMEA2338641) | human gut metagenome | biome: human gut; feature: human-associated habitat; material: faeces... | reverse complement strand
TCACGGCGCTGCGCTCCCTGCCCAAGCAGATGCAGACGGCGCTGGACATGAACCCTGCCATTCCTGCTCTGGCAAAGAAATACCACGGCAGCCCCTCCATGTTCTTCATCGGAAGAAATACCGACTACGCCGTCGCTCTGGAAGGGGCGTTGAAGATGAAGGAGATCTCCTACATCCACGCGGAATCCTACGCGGCGGGCGAGTTGAAACACGGCACCATCGCCCTGATTTACGAGGGGCAGCCGGTGATCGCCCTGTGCTGCAACGACGCGGTCATGGAGAAGACCATGAGCAACATCGTGGAGGTCAAGGCGCGGGGCGCGGAGGTGCTCGCGGTGGCCTTCAAGGGGAACGGGAAGATCGTTTCTCTGGCCGACGACATGATCTTTGTGCCGAAAATCGACCCGCTGCTGTGCGCGGTGGCCGAAATCGTCCCGTTACAGCTGCTGGCCTATTACGTGGCCAAGGAAAACGGCTGTGATATCGACAAACCGAAAAATCTGGCAAAATCCGTTACAGTAGAGTAAAGGAGAAATCACCAATGACGAAATACATCTTTGTGACCGGCGGCGTGGTCTCCGGTCTGGGCAAGGGCATTACCGCTGCATCTCTGGGCCGGCTTTTGAAGTGCCGCGGCCTGAAGGTGGCCAGCCAGAAGCTGGACCCCTATGTGAACGTGGACCCGGGCACCATGAGCCCGCTGCAGCACGGCGAGGTGTTCGTGACCGATGACGGCACCGAGACCGATTTGGATCTGGGACACTACGAGCGCTTCATCGACGAAAATCTGAACAAGTACTCCAACCTGACCACCGGCAAGGTGTACTGGAACGTGCTGAACAAGGAGCGTCAGGGCGCTTATCTGGGACAGACGGTGCAGATCATCCCCCACATCACCAACGAGATCAAGAGCTACATTTATAATCTGGCCTCCTCTACCGAAGCCGATGTGGTCATTACCGAGATCGGCGGCACCACCGGCGATATCGAGAGCCAGCCCTTCCTAGAGGCCATCCGTCAGGTTGGTCTGGAGCAGGGACGGGAGAACTGCTGCTACATCCATGTGGTGCTGGTGCCCTACATCTCCGGCTCGGACGAATACAAATCCAAGCCCGCGCAGCACTCGGTCAAGGAGCTGCAGGGCATGGGCGTAAGCCCCGACATCATCATTCTGCGCGCAGACGGCAGCGTGGGCAGCGATATCCGCCGCAAGATCAGTACCTTCTGCAATGTCAAGCCCGAGTGCGTCATTGAGAACCTGACCATGCCGAGCCTGTACCAGTGCCCGCTGATGCTGCACACCAACGGTCTGGACGATGTAGTGGTGCAGCAGCTGCACCTCGATGTTCCCCCCGCCGACCTGACCGAGTGGAAGCAGGTGGTCTCCCGCATTGCCACCCGCAGCAAGACCTGCACCATTGCACTGGTGGGCAAGTATGTCAAGCTGCACGACGCATATCTCTCGGTGATGGAAAGCCTGTATCATGCCGGGTTTGAGAATGACAGTCAGGTGGAAATCCGCTGGGTGGAAAGCGAGGATCTGACCGATCAGGCCGCCTGCAAAGAAGCCTTTGCGGATGTGGACGGCATCATCGTGCCCGGCGGCTTTGGCGACCGCGGCATTGAGGGTATGATTCAGGCAGCCCAGTACGCCCGCGAGAACCGTGTTCCCTGCTTTGGCATCTGCCTTGGTATGCAAATCATGGTCATTGAATTTGCCCGCAATGTGCTGGGCTACAAGGACGCTAATTCCAGCGAGTTCACCCCGGACGGTGCCCACAACGTCATCTCCCTGATGCCGGACCAGCAGGGCAATATCCCCAAGGGCGGCACCATGCGTCTGGGCAAGTACCCCTGCACGGTGGCGCCCGGCACCAAGATGGCCGAGTGCTACGGCGAGAGCGAGATCTGGGAGCGTCACCGCCACCGCTATGAGTTCAACAACGACTTCCGGCAGGAGATGCAGGACGCCGGGCTGGTCATTTCCGGCACTAGCCCGGACGGCCATCTGGTGGAGACCGTAGAGCTGCCCGGCCGCGACTTCCATCTGGGTGCACAGTTCCACCCGGAGTTCAAGAGCCGCCCCAACCGCGCACATCCCCTGTTCAAGGGCTTTATCGCCGCTGCGCTGCGCTACCGCGCTGCCGCCCAGCGGGATATGCTGCATCTGTAACAGCATAATATAACGGCAAGGCCGCAGCACAAAATACCGTGCTGCGGCCTTGCTTTATGTAAGACGATTTTAAATGCTTTCCGCGCCGTCCTGTCTGGCGTGATTTGCCTGCTTATTCTCGTACATCCGCTGGTCGGCGATATAGCGCACCTGCTGCACGTCCACGCTTTCGGCGGGGTACAGGGCGTAGCCGCAGCTGGCACCCACGCTCACGGTATTGCCGTCGATCTCGTAGGGCACAGCGACCATCTCACAGATCAGGTTCATCTTGCTGGCGCAGGCCTCCGGCTTCATTGAACCAAGCAGCAACAGCGCGAACTCGTCACCGCCCAGACGGAAGGCGTAGTCCCGGCTGCGGATGCAGCCCTGAAGCCGCTGGGAAACGCCCTTCAGCAGCTCATCACCCACATCATGGCCGTAGGTATCGTTGACCGGCTTGAAGCGATCCAAGTCCATATAGAACAGCGCAAAGGGCTGGCTGTGCTGCTCCAGCACTGTCAGCACCCGGTCAAAATAGCGCTTGTTCAGCAGGCCGGTCAGGCCATCGGTGTTGGCAAGGCTTTGCAGCAGATGCTGCTTGCCCATATCCTGCACGATCATCATCACGCGGGTCAGGCGATTTTCCTTCCACGCCATGGGAACGACCGTCATCATGAAAAATGCGCTTTTATCGCGGGCGGCATATTCCAGCTTGAGGGAGTCGTTGTCCGTTTTGATGAGCCTGCGCAGGTTTTCCGGTGCCAGCATCTGGGGGATCTTGGCGTTTTCACTGTCGGTCAGCACCACATACTTGCGCGATATCTGCTCCAGCATTTGCCGGTAGGAGCCCTCCGGCGGGTACAGCGGTTCTCCGCGCCGCTCGTGGTACTGGTAGCGGTCGCGGTCCAGATCGCACACTGCAAAACGCTCCACAACGCGTGCCATGCCCGCAAACATCATATCGCTCTTTTCCCGGCGGCGCTCCAGCTCCCGGCGGCGGTTGCGCTCTGCGTCACGCTGGATCTTTATCACGCCTGCCATGATCAGAAGCCCCAGCAGTGCAATGACCAGAATGGTAGCCACCTGCACCCGGCGCATCCCGGCATCCACCACCCCGGTGGGCACGATACCGATGATGCTCCAATCCATGAGCCCCAGCGGCTGATAGATCAGATAATATTTCTGCCGGTTCAACGTGTACAGCACGCAGCCCTCGCCGCCCTGCGGCAGGGTCTGCACCATGGTGTCAAAGTAAGGCTGATCCACGCTGGCGTTCTGCTGTAAGTAATCAAACAGGTTGGTCATCTGCTCGGTGATCTCGGTCTTTGTCTCGGTGGAAAGCACCACATCGCCGTTTGAGCGCACGATATAGCAATCGCTCTGTCCCTCATAGACCATGCTGCCCAGCAGCTTTTCCAGCACGGCGTTGTCGTAGCTGACCACCAGCGCCGTATAGGTAGTGCCGTCCAACTGCAGCGGCTGCTCCATTGGGATGGCAAACAGGATCTTGCGGATGCCCTGACTGGAGATATAGCTGGAGATCACTGGCTTGTTTTCGGTATACAGCTTTTCAAAAGTCGCCTTCATGTACTCTGCTGTGCCCTGCCGCCCGGCGGTGGTCCAGAACTCGCACTGCTCGTTGAACAGATAAAAATCCGTATATTGCCAGGTAGCCTTTTGGGCGATATACTCCTGCCACTGCCCCTCCTGCTCTCCCAGCTCCGCAAGGGTGCCCAGGTAGCTGTCCCAGTCGTTCAGGATGTTCCAGTTGCGTTGCGCAAACATGGTAAAGGTCTTGGCAGACTGCCCATAGGTGGAAAGCAGGTTTGCCGTGCTTTCCTGATAGATCTGCTTCTGGGTATAGGCACTGTAAGCAAGGATGCCGACCAGCAGCGCCAGCAGCATCCCTGCTATGAGCAGTATATTTTTTCGTTTGTTCTTCATAAGGTCAATTTCCCCCGACTGCCCCGCAGCCAAACCCCTTCACAATACGTTCTTCCAAAGGCTTTATGCCAAAGCATCGTGCACAGCTTTTTGCAAAAAGTGTACAACCGCTGCGTGTCAGCGCCCGTATAAACCGACACTATCCCTAATAACATTATACCATTCCGCAAAAAAGCCTGTCAACACATCCATGGGGCGATTCGTGTCATTTCAAAGGCGATTCACGCAGAGTTGCCCTGTAAAGCTTGCAGACTTTTTGCAGACTTTCGGATAGCAAGTAAGTGCAAATATCGGTTAGTATTCGATAGTATTTGACAAGCCGCAAATACAAAAAACCGCATGAACACCGGATTTTCCAGTATTCATGCGGTTTTTCACGTTATGCAGAAGAAGGGACTTGAACCCTCACTCACTAGGAACTGGTGCCTAAAACCAGCGTGTCTGCCATTCCACCACTTCTGCTCATAGAAAAAAGGCAAGTCAAAAACCGACTTGCCTTCTGGTGCGAGGGAGGGGACTCGAACCCCCAAGGATAAACCACACGCACCTCAAACGTGCGCGTCTGCCAGTTCCGCCACCCTCGCATACCTGTTATACAGTTCTCCGGTTTTTGAGGTAGAAAACCGTTGGTGCGGACTGCTTGGATATAGTAACATATTTCCGGCCATTCGTCAAGTGGTTTCTTTGTTTCTCATAAGTTTTTTTATGCTTCATATCTATAATAGCAGCGCAGCGCGCGCAAAAGCAGCCTTGCGGGCAATTGCACAGGTCATTTGTACGCGGAAAGTGTGCCTGCGGCACTGCGCCCAGAGCAAAGGAGGGGTTTGTATATGAAGCAATTTGTGCAGCGCGCCGGCGGGCGCATCGGGCTATGGGGCGGGCTGCTGGCGGCTGCGTTGGCAGCGTTTGCGGCGGGGTGGCTGGTGCCGGCACGCGCGCCGGTGGGCTGCAAGCTGAACGAGCTGACCGCCGCGCCGGACTTTTCGCCCTTTTCCCCTGCTGCACCGGCGGTGGCTACATCCGATGCCGGTACGCCCGCCGCCCCTTCCCTGCCGGAAAAATGGGTCTGCCTGACCTTTGACGACGGCCCCAGCAAGACTACCCCGGAGGTGCTGGCGGCGCTGGATGCCGCCGGGGTGCACGGCACCTTTTTTGTGGTGGCCACCGGCTACAATGAGAAATATCTGCCCCTGCTCACACAGGCTGCTGCCGCCGGGCATCAGATCGCGCTGCACTCTGCCTCCCACGAATACAGCGACATCTACCGCAGCAGCGCCGCCTACTGGAAGGACATCGCCCTGCTGAAACAGCGCATTGCGCCCTATGTGGACGCTGAGAGCATCCGGTACCTGCGCTTTCCCGGCGGCAGCACCAACACCGTAAGCCGCCGCTACGGTGGCAAGGGGCTGATGCCGCAGCTGAAAACCGAGGTAGAGCAGCGCGGCTGGCAGTGGGTGGACTGGAACGTCTGCGCCGAGGACGCCGTGGGCGGGCACCCCAGTGCGGATACCATCTACCGCAATGTGGTGCGGGAGACCGGCGAGCAGACCCATTGCGTGGTGCTGATGCACGATTCTGCCACCACCCACACCACCGCCGAGGCGCTGCCGGATATCATCCGGTGGTATGCGGACAACGGCTACACCTTTTTGACCGTAGCCGAGGCGCTGCCGCTGGGGTAGTACACCTTACAGCCATTTTTCAAAGCAGCGTCCCAGCAGTACCCCGGCAGAGGCCAGCACCGCCAGCCAGAGCCAGCCTGCCCCGCCGGTCACCACCCACCCCGCCGCCAGAATGGCGGCAAAGGTACATACCGGCGGCACAGCGATGCGCAGGATATGCAGCAGCTTCTCCCGCTGTGGCGGCAGTCCGGTGTCCAGCTGCTCAGGGTGCAGGGCATCACAGCAGATCTCGTCCCGGTACTTGCCCGGGTTGCGGTAGGCCTTATACGCGATGCCGTCCAGCGAAAACTCCGGGTACATCCCCTCTTTGGTCAGGGTAAACTGCATTTTCTTTTCCTCTGCATAGGTCTGCAAAGCCGCCGTAAACTCCTGCGGGGTGTTGATGCTGCCCTGCGGAATAAAGAAAAAGTGCTTCTGGTGCTGCACCTGCGCCAGCGTGCAGTAATCCTGCAGCCAGCCGGAGAAGAAGCCCTGCTGCGGGGTGGGGCTTTCCATGCGGGTCAGGCAGGCGTCCACGTCCAGCGTGTCCGTCTGCGGAGCCTGCCGGGCAAGGTCGGCGCAAAACTGCATGGCTGCCGCCAGCTGCGCCGCCTGCTGCTCCAGCACGGTCTGCTGGGCTTGCAGCGCCTGTTGCAGGGGCTGTTCCCCGCGCAGTACCGCCTTGATGGTAGGCAGCGGCACATCCAGCATCCGCAGCATACGGATAAGTTTAAGCGTGCGGACGTTCCCGGCGGTGTAATCGCGGTAGTCATTGCCCTGCCTGCGTGCCGGTGTGAGAAGCCCTTCTTTTTCATAAAAACGGATGTTCGGGGCGGACACGCCGCTTTGTTCGGAAGCCTGTTTGATGTTCATTTGCTTCACCTCCGCCCTTACATTACACCTTAAAGCCGGTTGAAGGTCAAGGGTTTTGCGCAAAAAACCGAGCCGCCGCACAAAAATGTGCAGGCAGCTCGGTTTTTCAATGCAAAATATCCGTCAGCGCGGGGGATCAGTCAGCAGACTGGCAGAACACAGAGAAGGCGCGGTAAGCCATGTACAGGTCGGTCTTATGGATGACCTCGAAGGGAGAGTGCATGGACAGCACAGGCACGCCGAGATCCAGCACCTTGATGCCGCGGTTTGCCACATACTTGGCAATGGTGCCGCCGCCGCCCAGATCCAGACGGCCCATCTCGCCGATCTGCCATGCCACGTTGTTGGCATCCAGCATCCGGGTGATGTCGCCCAGCAGCTCGGCGTTGGCGTCGCTGGCAGAGCTCTTGCCGCGGCTGCCGGTGTACTTGAAGATGGCAATGCCGCGGCCGGCGTAGGTGCCGTTCTGCTTCTCAAAGGCGCTTGCCCAAGAGGGGTCGTAGGCAGCGGTCACGTCCGCAGACAGGCACACGCTGTTGCGGAAGGCGAGAATGTCGTCCTGACCGGCAGCACGGCAGAGCAGCTGCATAAAGTGGAACACATACATACTCTGCATACCGGTCACACCGTCGGAACCGATCTCTTCCTTATCGGTCAGCACGCAGATGGTGGTGTGCACGGGATCCTTGGTCTCGATCTCGGCCAGCAGTGCGGGGTAAGCATCCACGCGGTCATCGTGGCCGTAGGCACCGATCATGGAGCGGTCAAAGCCCACATCGCGTGCCTTGGCAGCGGGCACCACCTCGATCTCGGCGCGGGTGAAGTCGCGCTCGGTGATGCCGTACTTCTGGTTCAGCAGGATGAGGGTGTTCAGCTTGACAGCCTCCTTGACGTCCTCTTCCTCCACGGTGTCAGAGCCGATGAGCACGTTCAGCTCCTCGCCCTTGATGCCCTCACTGAGCTTGCGCTCGTTCTGCTCAGCACCCAGATGGGGCAGCAGGTCGGTGATGCAGAACACGGGATCATTCTCGTCCTCACCGATGGCAAAGTTGACGCTGGAGCCGTCGGCGCGGGTAAACACGCCGTGGATGGCCAGCGGGATGGTAGCCCACTGGTACTTGCGTATACCGCCGTAGTAGTGGGTGCGGAAGTAGCTCATGTGGTCAGACTCGTACAGGGGGTTGGGACGCAGGTCCAGACGGGGGCAGTCGATGTGGGCGATGACCAGACGGAAGCCCTCTTCATAGGGCTTCTGGCCGATGGTAGCCGCCACAACAGCCTTGTTCTCCTGAATGAAGTAGACCTTCTCACCGGGGGCGTAGGCCTTTTTGGGCTCAAAAGCCTTGTAGCCGGCAGCCAGCAGCATCTGCTCGCTGACAACGGCAGCCTCGCGCTCGGTCTTGGCGCTGTCCATAAATTTCTTGTAGCCCTCGGCAAAGGCAGCAGCCTTTTCCTTTACGTCTGCCTGCTTGTCAGCAGCGTATTCGGGGGTGTAGAGCAGCTTTTCAGCGTACTCTTTTGCAGTAAGTTTTTCGCTCATGATTTTTCGCTCCTTAACTTTTTATCATTGACCTGCGTACAGACGCTGATAGGTCTGGTAGCAGGCGGTGATCTTGTTGACGTAGTGGTGCATCTGGTTATAAGGAAAGCCCTGCAGCGTTTCCCCATCTGCCGAGTGTTCCTCTATTTGCAGCAGCTGATCCACCGTGCCCCAGCCGCTGTGGTAAGCCGCTGCTGCCGTGGATACATCCCCTTTGTAGCGCACCATGCAAAGGTGCAGGTAGTAGCACCCAAAGCGAATGGCGGTATCGGGGCTGTACAGGTCGGCAAAGGTCAGCGGCTCCTCCGGGGCAATCTTGCTGCGCATCCAGAGAAAGGTTTCCTCGGTCATCTGCATCAAGCCCCGGGCATCCACACTGGAGGTAGCCTGCGGGTCGAAGCCGCTTTCGGTGCGGATAAAGGCGTAGACCAGCAGCGGATCCAACTCATAGTCTGCTGCCCATTTTTCCACCAGCTGCTCGTACTTGCGGGGGTACAAAAGCTGCTCTGCCCGGTTGCACAAAGGCGGCACCACGCACACCGTAAGCACCACTGCCAAGCACAAAGCGACCAGCCGCCGCACCATCCGGCGGCGGCGCTGCTGTTTGCGGCGGCGCAGTTTTTCCCGCGCCGCGCGGCGCTCCCGGGCGGCGATGGGGTCGTAGGCTTTTTCATAATTTTGTTCGTTCAAAGCGCTGCCGTCACACCCCCTTCTGCCTGCAGCCGCTCACACAGGCGGGCGGCTGCGGCTTGCAGCGCCTCCAACCCGGCGTCGTTGTGCAGGGTGTAGTCTGCCTGTGCGGTCAGGGTTTGTTCCGGGGTCTGAGCGTTCAGGCGGCGGGCAGCCATCTCCGGCGAGATACCGTCCCGCGCCACGATGCGCGCCACACTGGTCTCAAAGGGCGCAGTGACCACGCACAGGCGATCGCACTCGGCCTGCGCCGCCGTGCCCACGATGACTGCACCGTCCAGCACAAAAAGGGGCGCACCAGCGGTCTGAGCCGCCTGCTTTGCCGCCCGGATGCGTGCCACAATGGCGGGGTGGGTCAGACTGTCCAGCGCGGCCTTGCCCTCCGGGGTGGCAAAGGCGCGGTCAGCCAGCAGACGGCGATCCAGCGTGCCGTCCGGGCGAAGGATCTCCCCGCCGAACCGCGCCGCAAGCTGCGGCAGCAGCGGCGAGCCTGGCAGCAAAATTTCCCGGCTGAGCTGGTCGGCGTCGGCCAGCGGCACGCCGTGGGCGGCAAATACCGCCGTGACCGTGGATTTGCCACAGCCGCTGCGCCCTGTGATGCCCAAGGTAATCATAGGTCGATCACCCGGAAGGCGGCGGCGCGGATCAGGCGGTTGTACACTGCCATGGACAGGCCGTCCTTCTGCGGGCAGCGAGCGTAGACTACGCCGTCGCCCTGCTCATCCAGCGCCCGCAGGGAGCGGAAGATGTGCTTTGCCTGATCGGCACCGTCCCCCTCGCGGCCGTATTCCACGCAGGGCACATCCAGCTTTGCGCTTTCGCCGGTAAAGCACAGGCAGCTGGGGTTCTCGTCTTTATGGGCGTCCACATAGGCCTTGAACTGCGCAAAGGTGCCGTTGAGCAAGGTCACATCGGCCTTGGGGGCGTAGTGCTTATACTTCATGCCCGGGCTGCGCACCACAGCACCCTCCGGCAGCTTTTCCAGAATGGCCTTGGACACCTCCACCTCTTCGCCGAGGGCGCGTTCCAAGTCCTCCAGCGTGATGTGGCCGGGGCGGAACAGGGTGGGTTTATCACCCACCACCGACACCACGGTGCTCTCCACACCCACATCGCACTCGCCGCCATCCAAAATCAGCGGCAGGCGGCCGTCCATATCGGTGAACACATCCTGTGCGTTGGTGGGGCTGGGCTTGCCGGAAAGGTTGGCGCTGGGGGCGGCAAAGGCGCAGCCGCTCTGCTGGATGACCGCCCGCGCTACCGGGTGGCTGGGCATCCGGATGCCCACGGTATCCAGTCCGGCGCAGCACTCATCCGCCACCTCCGGCCCGCGCGGCATGATGATGGTCAGTGGGCCGGGGCAGAAGGCTGCCATCAGCAGCTGGGCACGCTCCGGCACCTCGCTGACAAGACCCGGCAGCATCTCCGGCCCGGTGACGTGGACGATGAGGGGGTTATCCTGCGGGCGCCCCTTGGCCACAAAGATATCGCGCACCGCCGCACCGTTGCGGGCATCGGCGGCAATGCCGTAGACCGTTTCTGTTGGCAGGGCCACAAGCTGACCCTGCCGCAGCAGCTGCGCGGCCTCGGCTACGCCTGCTTCATCGGCAGGCAAAACTCTGGTTTTGATTTCCATACGAATCATCGTTCTTTCTATCTGTAAAGTATATTTGCTTGGCAGTCGTTTGGATGGTTTTGCACCCGCAAAACCGGGTTTTACCCGCCCAGCCTTTGCAGCTTTTCGGTCTGCTCGCGGGTGGCAAGGGCGTCGATTACCTCATCCAGATTGCCGTCCATGATCTTTTCCAGATTGTGGACAGTCAACCCGATGCGGTGGTCGGTGCAGCGGTCCTGCGGGAAGTTATAGGTACGGATCTTCTCACTGCGGTCGCCGGTGCCCACCTGCCCCTGACGCTGGGCGTTGATGGCATCCTGCTGTTCCTTCTGCTTTTGTGCAAGGAGGCGGCTGCGCAGGATCTCCAGCGCCTTATCCTTGTTCTGGAACTGACTGCGCTCGTTCTGGCACTCCACCACCGTACCTGTGGGGATATGGGTCACACGGATGGCGCTGGAGGTCTTGTTGATGTGCTGACCGCCCGCACCGGAGGAGCGGAAGGTATCAATGCGCAAGTCTTTCATGTCCAGCGCAAAGTCCACCTCCTCTGCCTGCGGCATTACCGCCACAGTGGCGGTGGAGGTGTGGATGCGGCCCTGCGTCTCTGTCTCGGGCACGCGCTGGACGCGGTGCGTACCGCTCTCGTACTTGAGATACGAGTAGGCGCCGTAGCCCGTGACCATGAAGGTGACTTCCTTGAAGCCGCCGATCTCCGTCGCGTTCGCGTCCATGAGCTCGACCTTCCATCCCTTCTTCTCGGCATAGCGCGAGTACATGCGGAAGAGGTCGCCCGCAAACAGCGCGGCCTCCTCGCCGCCGACACCGCCGCGGATCTCGACGATGACGTTCTTCTCGTCATTCGGGTCCTTCGGCAGCAGCAAAATCGGCAGCTCTTTGTCGAGCGCCTCCTTCTGCTCCATGAGGTCCGCGAGCTCCGACTCGACGAACGCGTGCATCTCGTGGTCGAGCGCTTCGCCGAGCATCGACTTGGCCTCCTCGATGCCCTTGACGACCTCTTTATAGCGCCGGAATTTCGTGACGATTGGCGTCAGCGCGGCGTGTTCCTTCGTGTACGCCTGCCACTTCGCCATGTCCGCCATGGTCTCGGGGTCGCTGATCAGCGACTCGAGCTCCCGGTATTTATCTTCGACGGCTTGGAGCTTCTCCAGCACAGATTTCACCTCTCAACTGTAATCATATGACTCAGGGAACCATCTCGATTGGCTTCGGCAGAGGCCCCTCTGCATGGCGGTAGTCGACTGTCCCCTCGATGATTTCCTCTTCTGGCAGCACGGCCTTGAGCGACTCGATGGCCACGGCCACCATGTCGTCCTCCGGCGGGCGCGTCGTCAGGTACTGCAGCCAGAGGCCCGGCTTGATGCCCGTCTGGATGATGGGATTCTCACTGCGGCCCGCGAGGCGGATGATCTCATACGAGATGCCCGCGACGACCGGCAGCAGCAGGATGCGCGAGGCGATGCGCTCCGCGAGGCTCGGCCAGCCGAGGAATGCGAAGACGAAGATCGAGACGAGCATGACGATCAGGAGGAAGTTCGTGCCGCAGCGCGGATGGAGGCGCGAGAACTTCTGCACGTTCTCGACCGTCAGCGGCAGCCCCGCCTCATAGCAGTGGATCGTCTTGTGCTCCGCCCCGTGGTACTGGAAGACGCGGCGGATGTCCTTCATGCGCGAGATGCCCCAGATGTAGCCGAGGAAGATCGCGAGGCGCAGGAAGCCCTCCATGAGATTGAGGAAGAACGGGTCCTCCGTGATGACGTGGAAGAGGCGCGCCGCGCCCGTCGGGATCGCAATGAAGAGGATGCTCGCGAGCACGAGCGCGAAGAGGATCGTGCCCGCCATCTCCTTGTCGGAGAGCTGCTCGTCCTCCTCGCCGGCCATCTTGGCCGAATACGAGAGCGAGCGGATGCCGATGACGAGCGACTCGATGAGCGAGACCGTGCCGCGCAGCATCGGCTTCTTGAGGATGGGATAGCGGTCTGAGATGGAGTTGACGTCCTTCGTCTCGACCTGAATCTTCCCGTTCGGGTCGCGCACCGCCGTCGCCGTGAGCTTCGGCCCGCGCATCATGACGCCCTCGATGACCGCCTGGCCGCCTACCATTAGATGATTGCCCATAATTTGGGACCTCCTATTTATGTAAAACAAGAATTCGCTTCTACCGTATAATCTACGGCAGCCTGCTGTATTTTGTCTGGAACCCTTCAGATACAAAATAAAGCAGAGCGAGATTGCTCTGCTCTGCTTCATCATGCTGCATCTTATTTCTTGCCGTAGCGCTTGTTGAACTTCTCGATGCGGCCGCCTGCCTGTACGTCACGCTGACGACCCGTGAAGAACGGATGGCACTTGGAGCAGACATCGACGCGAAGCTCCGGCTTCGTGGAACCCGTCTTGAACGTGTTACCGCAACCGCAAACTACCGTAGCTTCATAGTACTTCGGATGAATACCCTGCTTCATATCTATACACCTCACTTTCCCCCCAGGAACTGGGAATGGATACAAGCTCACTATGCGCGAGCTTGGTTTAGACCTAGCTCCCCTTCTTCGGGGGAAAGCCAGTCAATTTTGGCTTGGAAACAGACGTCACTACGTCCATTACCGGTCTATTATATCACAGAGCCCACGCGCTTGCAAGGAAGCAGCGCGAAAATCCTCTTGAAAAAAACAGCCCGATAGAGGATAATGTTGTGTACAGGGGGAATACTTCTTTCTAAAAGACAAGACGAAATCCAGATTGAATCATCTGCCGCACCTACATCACACAGAAAGGATGTTTCTACATGGCAAACGATAAAAAAGACGAACCCGTCATGAAACAGCGCTGCAGCTTCTGCAAGCGCGAAGTCGAGATTCACGACTCACTTGACATGCCGATCTACGACCCGGCCACGGGCTTCGGCATCTGCAAGAACTGCATCAAGGAGCTCGCCCACTACATCGAGCTCCACGAAGAGGACACGGCTAAGAAGCAGGCGCCGGACTTCGCCGCCCAGCTCGACGAGATCCTCAAGAAGAACAAGCCGCACATCATCAAGCAGTACCTCGATGAGTACATCATCAACCAGGACCGCGCGAAGAAAATCCTCTCCGTCGCCGTCTACAACCACTACAAGCGCATGAAGTACGGCTACACGAACGACGATGGCACGGAGATCGAGAAGTCGAACGTCATCATGCTCGGCCCGTCCGGCTGCGGCAAGACGGCGCTGCTCTCCCACCTCTCGAAGCTCCTCGACGTGCCATTCGCCGTCACGGATGCCTCGAGCCTCACGGAGGCCGGCTTCGTCGGCGCCGATGTCGAAGTCGCCGTCCGCAACCTCTACTACGCGGCCGACAAGGACATCCAGAAGGCCGAGCACGGCATCATCTACCTCGATGAGTTCGACAAGATCGCCCGCAAGTCCGGTGCCAACAACTCCATCACGGCCGACCCGGGCCACGAGGGCGTCCAGCAGGCTCTCCTCAAGATGCTCGAGGGCAACGTCGTCGAGTTCACGGCGCGCGGCCAGCGCAAGCACCCGGAGGCCCCGACCATCAAGGTCGACACGAAGAACATCCTCTTCATCGTCGGCGGCGCCTTCGTCGGCATCGACGATGTCATCGCCAAGCGCCTCCAGAAAGCCGAGTCGTCGATCGGCTTCGGCGCCGAGGTCACGAGCAAGAGCGAGAAGCCGACCTTCGACGAGCTCATCCATCAGGTCCGCCCGGAAGACCTCATGCAGTACGGCATCATCCCCGAAATCATCGGCCGCCTGCCCATCATCTGCACGCTCGAGACGCTCGACGAGGACGCCCTGCTGCGCATCCTGACCGAGCCGAAAAATGCCCCAGTCAAGCAGTACGAGAAGCTGCTCGCCATGGACAACGTCAAGCTCGAGTTCGCTGAGGACGCGCTGCGCGCCGTCGCCAAGAAGGCCATCGAGCGCAAGACCGGCGCCCGTTCCCTCAAGGGCATCATCGAGGACGTCATGCTCGACGTCATGTACGACATCCCGAAGTCGGACGAGCCACGCAAGGTCATCATCACGAAGGCCTGCATCGACGAAGGCAAGAAGCCAGAAGTCATCGCACTCGACAAGTAAGACCATAAAAAAGGCATCTGTCATCGACAGATGCCTTTTTTGCATGCTTGTGAACCTTGTCAGGGGTTGGCCCGCACGACAGGGAAGCTGCCGAGGTCCTTGAGCCACTTGCTCTTCCTCGCGACAGCCGCCACCGCCTCGCGCAGGGCCGCTTCATTGTCCGCGACCTCGAGGTCGAAGAAGAAGATATAGGCGCCGAGCTCCGTGCGCGCGGGGCGCGACTCGATGCGCGTCATGTTGACGCCGCGGTCCGCGAACTCCTTGAGCACATCGTAGAGCGCGCCGGCCTTCTGGCCGTCGATCTCGCAGATGACGAGCATCTTCTCAGCAGGGCCGACGGGCTTGTGCGGCGCCGCCGTCACACGGCAGAGCTCGAAGAAGCGCGTCGCATTCGCCATGTTGTCCTGGATCTCCTTCGCAACCGTGACGAGGCCGTTGAGCTCGCCACCGCGCTCCGTGCAGATGGCTGCCGCGCCCATGCCGCGCGGCTCCTGCGCGACGATCTCAGCCGCCCGCGCCGTGCTCGCCACCTTGATCAGCTCCGCCGCTGGGTAATGCTGCTGCAAGTAGCCGCGGCACTGCGAGATCGGCTGCGGATGCGAGTAGATGCGGCAGATCTTCTGCGTGCCCGGCCTTGCCATGAGCTGGTTGTGCACCGGCCAGATCAGCTCGCTTTCAACGAAGAGGTCCGCACTGCGCGCGAGCGTGTCGAGCGTGATATTGATCGCGCCCTCGAGCGAGTTCTCCACCGGCACGAGGCAGCTATCCACCTCGCCGTCCTCCACGGCCTGGATCACCGCAAAGATATCCGGATAGACAAGAAGCTCCGGCCTTTCCGGCAGGAGCCTCGAAAGATACTGTGCGGCAGCTTCGCTGTGTGTTCCCAAGGGGCCAAGAACGCCCATTTTCTTCATGATCGACATCCTTTCCCTCAGAGGTCCTTCTGGAGTTTCGCGAGCTCTGGGCAGAGATCCCCGATGGAGCTCGAGAGGTTATCCTTCGGCTGCAGGATTTCGAGCACCGGCTTCATCGTCTCCTTGAACTTTGCATCGTCCTGCATGAGCGTCAGGATGGCGCTCGTGTTGATCGCATCCGCCAGCGCCGTGTGCTGCGTGCCCTCGAACTTGTGGTCCATCGCCCCGAGCGCGTGCTTGAGTGCGAGGCTGTTGTGCAGGCCCAGGCGATCATCGAATTCCTGCTGCAGGTCGACCCAGCGCTCGTTGAGCCATTCGATGTCAAAATCCGGCAGCTTGTAGCGGCACTCGCTGCGCAGCTGCTTGATGTCCGACATGCTCCACGAGTAAATCTTCGTCTCTTCCTTGCCAACCCAGTCCACAAAATCCTGGAAGCACGCGGCATACGTCTTCTTGTCGGCGACCATCGCCTGCGTGATGCCCGTCAGACTCGTGATGTGCTTCTTGATGGGGCCGTACTCCGGCTTCACGTAACACTGAAACTCCGCTTCCTGCTGGAAATTCTCGTCGAGGCGCACGGCACCGATCTCGATGACTTCCTCATTGAGCTTGCGGCGCACCTCGCGGAACTCCCGGCTGACCGGATTCATCTCCAGGTCTACGACGACATGTTTCATCTATTTTCAACTTCCCTTCATTCGAAGATAGCCTTACCTTTCTATTCTACGGTATCTGCACATTTTCTTCAACAAAAATATATGCTATCATAAACATAGTACTGCAGATTCGCGCCAAATGTCCATCCGGGCATCATGCGCATCCGCACAAGCCGTTACAAGCCATTCATGAAAGGAGCGCCACCCTTGGATTACCGCCTCTACCTCTTCGATTTCGACTACACGCTCGTCAATTCCGAGCCCGCCATCGTCAAGTGCTTCCACATCACCTTGCAGAAGCTCGGCTATCCCGATGTGCCCGACGAGCGCATCAAGAAGACCATCGGCCTGCCCATGGTCGAGGCCGTCAAGCGCATCGTCGGCACCGCGGACGACGCCGAGGCCGAGCGCTTCGTCGACGCCTACCGCCCCGAGGCCGACCGCTACATGACGCCCGGCACGACCTTCTTCCCCGGTGCCGTCGAGACCCTGCGCGCCATCAAGGCCACAGGCGCCAAAGTCGGCATCATCTCCAACAAGACGCACCGCCGCATCCAGGAGAAATTCGACGTCGACCACGTGCCCGAGCTCATCGACCTCATCATCGGCAGCAACGACGTCAAGAGCCACAAGCCAGAGCCCACAGGCCTGCTGCGCGCCATCGACCACTTCCACATGGCCAAAGACGACGTCCTCTACACCGGCGACAGCTACATCGACGCCGAGACCGCCCGCAATGCCGGAGTCGACTTCCTCGCCATCACCACCGGCACCACCAGCGCCGAGACCTTCGCCCGCTATCCCCACATCGCCATCCTGCCCGCCATCGCCGCGCTCAAAGACGAACTTGCAAAAAACCGCGAATAATGGTAAAATAATTGAGTCAGCGATGACGCGGGCATAGTTCATCGGTAGAATGGAAGCTTCCCAAGCTTTAGAGGGCGGTTCGATTCCGCTTGCCCGCTCCATATGAAACACAACGGCTGCCAGAATCCCAGATTCCGGCAGCCGTTTTAAATTGACGCCCGTACGTCACCGTAGTATAATGTACATAGATAAAAAAGAGCGAACCACTAAGATGGTCAGCTCGGCATATCATAGGGCAAAAATATTTTCAGCCATACAAACAGCGTCTGCTAACGCTGATGGCCACCGTACATCCCGAAAAAGCCGTCTCTGCTAAGACGGCTTTTTTATTTATGCGATGTACGCCGAAGGGTTACTTACGGAATGCGCGGATCAGTTCCAGCAGGAACTTACCGTCGATGACGTCGAAGGAAGCCAGCACGACCAGGCTAAGAAAGACCAGCACAAAGAGTGCAGTCAACCCGCAGACCGTGACCACGGCTACCTCCGATGAAAACAAGGCTTCCATCGAAGCAGGCATTCGTCGCGTGATACCAGAGGCATCACGACCCTTTCTCTTTCGGATTTATGCCAAGCATTGCGGCTCGACCACCGATGACCATCATATTGCATCGTAGATGACAGCAAATTGCTGTGTTCGCTCTAGAGAAATATCCCCTGAATCAGTATAGCAAGAAACCACGTCCACATCAACCACTTATCAGATCACATTTCTCTCAGCCCGCCAGATGGCGCCAGAGGTTGCTCAGGGCGATCATCAGGCGGTGCGGCAGGATGGATGTGACGATGCGGTGCAGGGTCGAGACGAGGTCCGGCGTAAAGACGGTGAAGCCGTGCTCCGCGGCCCAGAGGGAACGGCGGGCGACGGTCTTCTGGTCCGTCGCGAGCGGGAAGCCCCGGAAGAGGCCGCGCCGGTCCGTCTTCTTGGACTCGTGGATGAACTCCGTGTCGCGGATCCAGTACGGGCAGATAGCCGTGACCGTGATGCCGCGCGCTGCGACCTCCGCTGCCAGCGCGCGGCTGTAGCGCAGGAGGAAGGCTTTCGTCGCCGCATACGCCGCGAGGTACGGGATGGGCTGGAATGCCGCGCACGAGGCGATCTCGAGCACCTGGCTGCCCCGCTCCATGTACGGCAGCGCCCGCTCCGTGAGTTCCGCCGCCGCGCGGCAGTTCAGCGCAATCATGCGCCCCGTCGTCGCCGCCCCAATGTCCGCCGCCATCCCGATGCGGCCAAAGCCAGCCGCATTGACGAGATACCGCACGACCACCGGCTCCGCCGCCAATGCCGCCGAGAGCTCCTCCAGCGCGGCTTCCTGCGTCAGATCCAGCACAAAGCTGCGGCACGGTACAGCTAGCTCCGCCGAAAGCTCCCGCAGCCGCTCCCCGCGCCGCGCCACCAGCCAGAGCTCATCAACCGCCTCCCGCGCGAGGAGCCTAGCAAACTCGCGCCCCAGCCCGCTCGATGCCCCCGTGATGAGCGCAATGCGCTTTTTATCCGGCATCCCTATCCCTCTCTTCTCCCTGAATCAGTGGCTCATCCATTGCAGACCATGTTGAAAGACATCCGATAGGACTCAATCCTTATAATAGTCCTTATACCATTCAGCAAACTTGCCCAGCCCCTCTTCAATCGTCGTCGAAGGCTTGAAGTCAAAGTCGCGCTCCAGTTCGCTGACATCCGCATACGTCTGGTAGACGTCACCGGGCTGCATCGGCAGGAACTCCTTCTTCGCCGTCTTGCCGATAGCCTGCTCCAGGACCTCGATGAAATGCATGAGCTTCTCCGGCTTATTGTTGCCGATGTTGTAGACCTTATAGCGGTCGCCCAGCTCATTGGCCTTGGGCGGATTACAGAGCATATGCTCAATGCCCGTTACAATATCATCGACATACGTGAAATCGCGGTACATGTCTCCGTTATTGTAAATCTGGATAGATTCTCCCTGGCGGATCTTGTTGGTGAATTTGAAATAAGCCATATCCGGGCGTCCGAACGGACCGTAGACCGTGAAGAAGCGCAGGCCCGTCGCCGGGATGCCATAGAGATGACTGTACGTATACGCCATGAGCTCATCCGACTTCTTCGTCGCTGCGTAGAGACTGATGGGATGGTCGACATTGTCTGTCGTCGAGAAGGGCGTCTTCTTCTGGTTGCCGTAAACCGACGAGCTCGATGCAAAGAGAAGATGCTCTACCTTGTGATGGCGGCAGGATTCAAGAATATTGAAGAAGCCGATGATGTTGGAATCGATATACGAGCGCGGATGGTCAATGCTGTACCGCACACCAGCCTGTGCCGCCAAGTTGACGACAATATCCGGCTGATACTGCTCAAAGAGTGCCATGACCGCCGCCTCATCCGCCAAGTCACCCTTAACGAACGTGAACTTCGGATACTCGCGCAGGATTTCCAGGCGACTCTCCTTCAGCCCGACATCGTAATAGTCATTGACATTGTCAAAGCCGACAACCGTCGCCCCGAGCCCCAGCAAACGCTTCGAAAGATGGAATCCGATAAAGCCCGCCGCACCAGTGACCAAGACTTTTTTCTCCGCATCAAATGGTAAATAAGACATGTCCGTCCTTCCTTTCCCTGTCTCAAAAATCAATCGCGGTCAAAGAGATCGCGCGTGTAGACTTTCTCCCTGACATCTGCCAATGCATCGTCCCAGCGATTCGTGATGATGACATCACTGACGCGCTTGAACTCATCCAAATCGCGGATGACGCGTGAACGGTAAAAGTCCGGAGCGTCCAGCGTCGGCTCATAAACCACGACCAGAATGCCCTTTGCCTTGATGCGCTTCATGATGCCCTGGATGGCGGATGCGCGGAAGTTATCCGAATTGCTCTTCATCGTCAGGCGGTAGACACCGACGACTTTCGGATTCTTCTCGATGATCATATCCGAGATGTGGTCCTTACGTGTACGGTTCGCTTCAACGATTGCCGAAATCAGATTCTGCGGCACATCATGGTAGTTCGCCAACAGCTGCTTCGTGTCCTTCGGCAGGCAGTAGCCGCCGTAGCCAAAAGACGGATTATTGTAGAAGTCACCGATACGCGGGTCAAGGCAGACACCCTTGATGATATCGCCCGTATTAAGGCCACGAATCTCCGCATACGAGTCGAGCTCATTGAAATACGCCACACGCAGCGCCAGATACGTATTCGCAAAGAGCTTGATTGCCTCCGCCTCCGTCGATCCCGTGAAGATCATCGGAATATCCTTCTTGACTGCGCCTTCTGCCAGCAGATTGGCAAAGACATGTGCCCGCTCCGACTTTTCACCAACTACGATACGAGATGGATGGAGATTATCATACAAAGCCTTGCCCTCACGCAAAAACTCCGGCGAGAACATGATATTGTCCGTATGGTACTTCGCCTTCACATGTTCCGTATACCCGACTGGCACCGTTGACTTGATGACCATCACCGCCTGCGGATTGATGGCCAGTACCTCCTCAATGACCGTCTCCACCGACGATGTGTCAAAGAAGTTCTTCTTCGGATCATAATTCGTCGGAGTCGAGATGATGACAAAGTCAGCATCCGAGAATGCTTCCTTGGCATCCAGCGTCGCCTTGAAGTGGATATCATCACGCTGCAGGAAAGAAGAGATATCCGCATCAACAATAGGAGACACTCTTTTGCTTAGCATCTCCACCTTCTCTGGAACAATATCCAAAGCTATAACGTTATTGTGCTGTGCCAAAAGCATGCTATTCGATAATCCAACATAGCCAGTTCCAGCAATAGCAATATTCATCTGTAATCCTCCGCAACCTATCATTATACAGTGAATTTAATCATCAAAATATCGTGCATATGCTTTTAAAGCATGAACGTAATTTCCAGTTTTCAAATACATTCTTGACAAATATCGCCATTCATGTGCATTCTGCGGCAAAGATAATGGAACGTCCATCCAAGGAGATACCTTTGCATATTCACGCCACTTTCGATAGTATTGATATTTCCATGCGTATACATCATTATTAGATGCAGGATTATTCCGTTCCCCCCAGATACTCGTAAATAATTTCCAAGGTTTTTTATCACCTGTAAAATGCACAATCTTTATTCCATCATCAAGGTATTTTTGATATTTATCATTTGTAACAGACATTGTACAATTATATGTGATATCAGGATCATATGAACATTTCCCCTCCAACAATATATTCAATACATCCTGATCCATATATTTATATTGATTGTTTTTCAACAAAAGAAGTGCTTTTATTCCAATGTCATTTTTTAGGTATTTCGATATATTTAATAACAAGACACCAGAGTTAAAGTATTTATTCGTTTTCATCCCTATAGCTCTACAATAATGTTTCCATTTTTCAGGAGATGAAGTCGAATCGCCTATCACATATGCTATATCATCCTGTGCAAAGTAAAATATATCATCTATATTTGACACGACAATTATATCAGTATCCAGATACAGGCAGGACTCAATGTTATATTGATTTAATACATAAGGGACCAGCAATCTATAATACGCCGCAATCGTTAAATACCCAGCTGTATAAAAACCTGAAAAAAATCATTATCTAAGGTGTAAACAATAATCGTACTACTAAAGGATTTTCCCAAAGAACGAATACGCCGAATATCTTCATCCAGCAACTCACCATTAAAGAAAATATGAAATACATACTTCTCTCCTGCGGCATTCCGGAGAACGGAATATATCAGTACGCCTAAGGGAAGTACTACGTTTTTGTCTGCGCATACGGCTACATTTAAGCAATCATGATAGTTTGCACTATCTGTTCCACATAGGACCAATCTCTTTTTTACGATTTTCTCTATTGATTTTGCCACTATATGAATCTCCTCTTACGCTGAATGCCTTTTATCAAATATAGTTATCATAGCTTATATCTGATCTTTAAAACAGTGTACCAGAATAGACACTGTATTTCCTTCCAAGTCTCTCCTTTTTTGCGATATACCTGCGCAAGTTTCTTAAAGCTATGATAGTACGATGGCTCTTTGGGCGGCATTGGATTCGGCATACTCTCCCAGAAAGAAACATCCAGATAATGCCGCCAAAGTTCATCGTCCTCATCTAAGACAATCTCCCATGGTTTATCGCGTCCAGAATAATGAATCAAAATGCCCTGAACACTGAAATCCTTATCCATATGGTGGAATAAATTAGGAATAGGCGTCATATTTCCATCAATAACCAAATTCAGCAAATCCTGTGTCTGGCCTTTAAAACGCTTAGGATCTGCACCTTGATAATCAAAAACTCTTTCGGTAATCTGTTCATGAATCCATTCATTAACATCAATCCACATCAATCCATCAGAAAAGTATACATCTTGTTTCATCTTCAAGAAAGCAACACGTTCAGGAGTATGGTAGGTCAGCGCACCAATAGCTTTTCCTTTTAAGTCAATAGATAAGAAATGCTTTAGGCTGCCTACACAAATCATATCAGAATCCAAATATAAATAACGATTGGTATAATGACGTAAAATCCATGGCATGACAATACGAATATAAGTAACACGAGAAAATCTAGCAACTTTTATATGGAAGTTCTGATATATGCTCATATCCATTACATACAATCTTATATTGCACTTATACTTTTGTGCTGTCTTCTCAAGATTTGCTCGATTGATATCTGTGCATGAATCAACAAAAACATAGAAATTGAAAGCAATATCTTTATTCGTTTCTAAAATAGATGTTATTTCAGCTCCTAGTGGCTTAAAAAAAGCATCATTAATATTGAATCCAATATGCATCTCCGGCAGCTTATTATTTATAGCTTGATGAATAAACTCATATTTTTCCTTATATAATTGTTGATCATTTTCAAAATAAGCTGTAGTATATTTACTATTCATTATTTTCCCTCCAATAAATCAATATGAATGTATATGCTTCTTTTTTAACAAAATATTAAATCTGATTCTGCGAAAAAAATCTAAATTTTTATCGATAAATTTCTTTTGTTCTTCCTTTATCGCAACTATATTATAGTCGGTACTGTTTCCGCGGACAAAATGAAATAATTCGCGTGCTAATTTTGAATTCAAGAGCTTTATATACTTACTTTGAGATAATCCATCATATTTAATTAAATCATCTCTTAACTTTTGAGTGCAAATACAAATATCTAATAATCTCTTATGCCCCCCACGTGTTACGCCAGTAGGATTTTTATAATAATAATAGAGACACTGATTCGTTATCATCAAACGATGGCATCGATATAAATATCGACCTGATACATAATTATCCTCAGAATGACACCCTACTGGTGATAAAATACCTTCTACAATACATCGTTTGTAAACTGCATTCCATACGACCTTGCATAGAAATTCTGAAAAATATAAGTCAAAAACTGCATTCCCTTGAATTAGTGTATTTGATTGAACTTTTGACGGTACTATCTCTTCTTCCTGATGACCATCTGTATGGCATACAGAACATCGAGCGATATCAAGTTGATATGTTTCAATCATGTTCACTAATACTTCATACATTTTGGGATGAAGCCAATCATCACTGTCTACAAAAGATACGTATTCTCCCTTTGCAAAAAGCATACCATTATTGCGAGCCCCACTAAGGCCTTCGTTTTTTTGATGAACTGCTATAATACGCGAATCTAATTCTGTATATTCATCACATATGCTCCCACAATTATCAGGTGATCCATCATCTACTAATATAATTTGTAAGTTTTGATATGTCTGAGTTCGAATAGAATCGATACAACGTCGTAAATACGGCTCTACTTTATAGACCGGCACAATTACCGATAATAAACCTTTTTCTCTCATGTCTTTTTCCTATCATCATGAATCGATTTTATCATAGAGGATTATAGATCCTTTAGATACGTTGCATTACATAACTCTTGTTGCTGTGCAGTAGATATGATATCTTCCTAGTTTTTCTATAAGCCTGTTGAAAAACTATTTGTCCTCATTCTTGGTATTGGACTAATTTGAGAATCAAATTATCTCTTCGAGGTGTTTCTCTTTGAGAATAACCACGGAAATTCCATTTCTCTTTCCTTCTTTTTCTTTCCAGCGAATGATACGACTTTTCCTTACCTCCTGGGTTCTGCTCCGATAGATAATACGATAGAATACCGAATAACCTACCAAGTCTTCTTTTAACAAATTTTCCGCAGAAAGTACCTGATCCATGGCATGCAAGATATTAGATCCCTTGAGTTCAATCAGATAAGCCGACTTCTTATCCTGATTCATAACCAGGAAATCACATCATTGTTCATGCCCCGTAAAAACCTGTCCATCCAGTTGATATTGTGCGACGCATGAACAATCCTTATTGACAGCAGTATGCTTACAGGGATTTCGGCTTTCTCTGTCTTATGATACAATTTTTGATTGTCGCTCACCGCACAGAGAATGAAACTTGGCTAGCTTACCCATTATCTTTCTCCATTTGCCATTTGAGCTCCATCAGAGCATCATTCTCGTCATTGATGGTATCTGATGCCCCGTCAATCAGACTGTTGTCAATCAAGCCATCCGCCATGCCATCTACGACCTGACCATTGATGACATGCACTGCCTTGGTCCAAGAAGCATCTACGACCTCACATGATGGTACAATTGCATCGCGCTGCTCATCTGCCAAATGAATCTCGGCAGCATAAAGAAGGTTGTTAAACTCGCCCAATATATAGGGGCTGTGAGTTGTGACGATGACCTGACTCCCCACATGTGCAAAGGTCGCCAATGCCTCGGCCATGTATTTCTGTGAATCCGGATAAAGATGAGCCTCCGGCTCTTCTAAGATGATGCAGGACGGCTTGCCTTCTAATAGGTAATAGAAGAGCAGATTCAATGCCCATACCGTCTCCTGCTGACCAAAAGAAGCGAAGTTGACCTTGATGGATTTCCCTGACTCGTTCATATCAAGCAAGAGACGTTCCTCGCCCGCACGATAGCAGTAACGCGCTTTGAGAATTTTTCCTGCCAGCTGTATCATATGCTTCAACATGGTCAGATTCAATTTCCTATCCGTTGTCTCGATTTCCTGCTTCAGCAAGCCATCTAAACCATTGGCAAAGGATTGACGCAGGGACAGGATCTGGTGGATGTATGCATTGGTACAATAATCTAACTCAGGCAACTGACGATTTGGATCTGTGAACAATACTGGGAGCTGATCGCTCAAGAGCGTGATCATGCTGCGCCCTGCAGGAATATAAACGGCATCCACCATTTCTGATGACTGGCCAAAATCACGGCTCAACCGGAACAATACCGTTTGAGAACGTGTTTGAGGATATGTCCCCTTGGTGATTTCCAGCCACTGTTCATCTGCAAAATCATACCGAATCTGCATCGCATCAGAGAGCTCTGTCAAATCGCCAAACGTACGCAAGAACACAGACCGAAGCCATTTATCGATCTGTACAGCGGATAAAGTCTGTGACTGAATATACTGCTGTGCAAGTTTGAAGAAGTAAATCAACTTCGCCAAGATGCTCTTGCCGCTCGCCTGCGGCCCTGTCATGACGGTCAATCTCTGTATCTCGATATCACAGGACTGGATTGGCCCAAAATCACGCACATACAGGCGCTGCATCTTTTCCACTCTCTCACCTTCTCTCAAGATTCTTTTGACAGTATCCCTACAATGCGCTGAATCAGTTTGTCCTGGCCGTATTTGGCATTAGCTCCCATCAGGCCTTGACGATATCCGTCTGCCTTTTCCGGGAAGGTATTGACAAATCGCTCCAGCTGCTTAGAGAATACGTCCACCGAATCAAGCTTGACCGCTTCACCGATCTTGAATTCGCTCAGGATCTCCGGGTTCATCTCCGGAGACTGCAGGACAGGCTTGTAATAGCCGATTGCGGTGAACAACATGGCACTCGGCTGATAGCGGTAACGCTCTGCGCCATACGGCAGGAGCAGTACATCGATGTCCATGAGCTCTTTCTGCCATTCGATGCCCAAGAGATTCTTGTGCAGAAAGCGGATATTATCGTGCGATGCATACTCTCGCCGCAGTCGCTCAAAGTCGTCGCTGTCTGCCTGCGTCACGGTTGCGCCCTGCACGACAAGCTCGACGGGATTCGTGAAAGTCGCCTTGACAAATGCCTGCAGGAAAAAGTCTAAGTTCTTCTCGCGGCGATACTGCCCGAAAAAGCCGAGTCGCAGTGGATCATGAACATGAAACTCCGGCGTTACTGGCAAGTCAAAAGGAACGTAGACGGGTGCCATGACCGTGTGGAAATTGGGGCAGTCCGCCAGTTCAGGGAATGAGGTCTGCAAACCAAGAGCACCAAGATGGATGTTCGAATATGAGCGAAGACTCTTGACGCCGTCACAGAAGCGCTCCCTATCCTTCGGCATGATCCCGTGAAACAGAAATAAGACAGGGACAGGACTGTTCTTGATTACACTGTTCCGGACAGAACGCATGACGCGCCAGCTGTTCGTCGGCACAATGATGGCATCGCAACGGTCCTGCTCTGCCTTATGGCAGGCGCTGTTAAACCAGGCCAAGCGACGGCGCTCTCGCTGGAATGACAGCCAGAGCCGCTTGAGCCGCCCTGCTCCTGCATATGATATCGCCTCGCCGCCATCCAGATACTCAACATCGCAGTGATAGTCCAGCTTGAAGGGGAAGTGCTCTGGCACAAAGAATACAGGCTCATGCCCCTGCTTCTTGAGCTCTTCCACCAGAATGCGGTCAAATTCGACTTCATGACCTGCGGGCATGACGATGGACTCTAGAATCGCAACGCGCATATTCAGTCTCCTTTCCGCTGCAGCTCATGGAGCTTCAGATACTTGAGCATGGTGTAGAAAAAATGGGTACAACACAGGTACGACCCAAGCCAGCCATCCAGGAAGCCGCGACGTACGACGAACATCTTAAAGAAGCCACCTAAGCTGTGCATGAAAATGCTTGCCATGGAGATGCGTTTGCCCCGCCTGTGGGCATCTTCTGCCCAGATGGTCGTATACAGACAGAGCTTCTCTTCCCACTCGTGCCAATCCTCATAGGTATGGTGCTCGATATAGCCGGGCAGGCGCTTTGCGGGAAGCTGACACTCGGGGCGTTCATGGACTTTGTTGACCCATGTGACGCTTTCCCTTGGGAACATGCGCAGAACGTGATCGGGATAGAGCACACCATAGCTGAACGTCACGCCGAAGGCGACGGATTTCCGCGTGATGGCATACTGCTCACCCATCTTTCCGGATGATACGATGCGCTGGATCTCATGTATGAGTTCATCGTTGAGCCGTTCATCGGCATCGAGATAGAGCACCCAGTCGGCGTCTGTCTGGGCCAGCGCAAAATTGCGCTGGGCAGAGAAGTCATCCGTCCAGGCACGGAAGCTGACCTTCGCACCGTGTTCCTTTGCCAAGGCAACAGTCCGGTCTGTACTGCCTGAGTCGATGATGGTGACCTCATCTGTGCACTTCTTGGCGTTCTCCACCACCGAGACGATATTCTCTTCTTCATTGTGCGTCAGAATCAAAATTGCCAGTGAGCTCATAATTTCCTCGTTCTCTCATCATTTCAACAATGCATGGATCTTTTCTGCAACAGAAGCATCGACTTCATCGAGCAGGGCGTAGCGCTTGCGGTAGTTGGCGCGCTTGCGCGTGGGAACTTCTTCCATGGTCTTGCGGTATTCTGTCATCGGCAGCTCGTAGAAGCGCTGGTCGGCACAGGGACGGCCGCCCGACTCCTTCCAGAAGTCGCTGAAGCTCGTCTTGAGCTTGCGGTCGCGGCGAATGTGGTTGTTCGCGTAGTAACCGTAGTTCGTGACCGCGTAGATGTGTTTGAGTCCGAGCGCTTTCGCCACTTCCTGCGTTGCGTGCAGGATAAAGTTCTTCGTGCGGTAGGCGTGGCAGCGCTTTGTAACCTTCTTGACGATGTCCTTGGCATTCTCCATGTTCGGCCCCTGCATGGCGCCGATCCAGAGCGCCCACTCGCCGGCTTTGTTGGGCGCAATCCAGAACATCATCTGGTAGAGATCCGCATCATCGAGGCGCAGCACGACGGACAGAAGCCCTTCCTTGCGCTGGCCGGGACGATAAGTGAGCTCAAAGCGGAGATGACCGGCTTCATCATGGCTTTCCCAGAGAATGTACGGAGTCTCGCCATAGAGGCCAATGACTACATCCTCCTTGAGATGCTTTGCCAGATAGTCCATATGTTGCTCCACAAGCTTGGCACGCTCATCGAATGTCGACTTATTGTAGAAGAAAGCGCGCGTCGGCTGCTCGTAGACAAATGGATTCTCCTCAGCCACCTTGGCAAGAAGCGCATTGCGCGAAAAGAACTGGTGCAGCCGCTCCATCTGCGAGTTATGGCAGAGACACCTTGCCACGAAGACGACCAAGCGCTTCATGCCGCGTGAGCGCTTCGTATTGTAAAAAATCTTTCCTACTTTTATATAGTCCAGCATGCATTCCATTCCCTTTAAATGTTCTACAAGATGACCTCGTCATCCTTCTCATCATAAGTTTACTCTAAACAAGTCCATTGTGCAAATAAAAAGCCCTGTCTTTCGACAGGGCAATACAGCTTCGTGATATCGCATCGCAGGAATCAGCTGCGCAACTGCTCGATGTGGCGGATGGTCCAGCCAGTCAGTTCACACCAAGCCTCTTGCTCCTCCTTGAAGCGTTCGCAGTCTCTATGTATCGGCAAGGCCTCTGCCGATGTAAAGAGCGACTGCTCGATATGCTCGCTGTAACTGCCGAGGGCGTCCTTCGTCATCCAGCAGTACGGCGTGACCACATAGTCTATCTGTTCAAACAGCGAGGGCTGGATGGCATAATAGGCAAAATCTTTCGGAGCAATGAGCTCAATCAGTGTTGGCAGGATGTTCATATGACTGCCGATCTGACAGTCCTGAAACATCTCAGGCGTCAAATCTGGATGGTTCATGGCAAATGAGGTCAGGAAGCGCTCGCGCAAGTTCGGTTCGCGACGCGGCACAATGTCAAAATCAAGCGGCAGGACACCGGCAGCATGATCGCCGGTCACGATGAAGAGGCTGTCTGGATACCGCGCTTTCATGGCGCGGACAAATTTCATCGCGGACTGATCCGCATACCAGGCCGAGGCCATGCGGCGCCAGTTCTTCTTGTCGCGGCGCAGTGCCTCTGGCATCTCTGGCATGACTCTGTCGATGTCAAAGCCAAGCTCTTCGAATGGCAGCAGATAAGGTCCATGATGCGAAGTCGTGTAGATGAAGTGGAACGACGGCTTTTCGTCACGGCCATCTTCAATGCGCTTAGCGACTTCCGCCAAGAAGATGTGATCATATACGCCAAGCCAGGTGTGCGGCGCATCCTTGCCGCAGATATCCGGGCCGCCAAAGCTCTGGTCAAAGCCGACGCTCGGGATAAAGTGATCCAGACTGCTCCACGTCAGTGGACCGCCATACCAGAAGTTAGTCCGATAACCTAGCTGCTTCAGTTGTTTTGGCAACGATGTGGGCAAAGCACCCTTCCAGAACTCCTGCTTTTCATTGAGCTCCATATCGGCATCGAAAATGCCTGACAACAAGCTGACAATGGAGGGCTGTGAGACCATTCCGCCCGGCAGGAAATTCTCTATCGATATCGTATGCGGGTCCCTTCGAAACGCTTTACTCGCATCCATAAGATGGAGTTTCTCATAGAGCGGATCAAACGCACTCTGTGCATGACTTTCCAAGAAGAGCAGGAATATGTGGCTCGGCTTCTGGATGCGCGCACCAGCCGCGCGATGTTCAAAGGCTTCAAACGGAAGTACCGCTCCCCCCTTTTTCTCCGGCAGGACTGGCGCCATGATTTTCCGTGCTTCTTCATCACTGTGCTGCAAGGACGGATGTAGTTTCTGATGCCAGAGCTTCTCAAGGATGATCAGGTCATCGATGACGGCCTTGCCCATGAAGACATCGTCTTTGACGACCGCCGGGACCTCATCCCACTCTGGCTTGCGGCGATGGCGGAAGGTGCCGCCATAACGGAACCAGTAGAAGACAGCTACTGCCGTCAGGAAAAATACCGTGTTGAACGCATACTGTCCGCTGACTGTGCCAAAGGCCGGATACGGGACGGACGGCAGAGCGAGCAGCCACGATGATGCCAAATAGCACAGTCCGATATACGGAATGTAGCTCAGCAGGATCCATATGCCGTGATTCTGGTTGAAGAAGATATCCGCGAAATTCTTCTTGTCGGCATGGCGTCCCAGCAGCAAGAGATGGTTGTAGATATCGTGAAAATGGTAATAGAATATGAGCCGTCCAATAAATGCTGTATATAACACAACAGCATAGATGAGCAGTCCCGCCTGGCGTACCGTGTCGCCTATCGCATAATAAGAAGCGAAAAACGCGCCAGGGAGCGAGACGAGCACCATGGAGTACAGGAATACATAGGCATTGAAGTCCATGCCCCACCAGAAACCGTAACGGAAACACGTCAGCCACTTGCGCCATTCACCAGAAGGCGTCTTCTTATCGCGGTAGATCAGGATAAAGGCCAACCGGAACAGGGCGCAGAGTATCGGTGACAGTATTGCCATCTTGAAATCCTGTTGCACCCCTGCAAAGTAAAGTGAGAACATGGTAGTTGCACCCCTAGAAAATATATCAAAAACAAATAAAATCTATCTGTTATAAATATTGGTTCAGTCAACTAATATTGTAATATATGTAAGGAAAATGAACAAGAGGCCTTTTGCACAAACAAAAGACCTCTTGTAAAGAAGCAAAAATCATATAGAGTCCGTCACCAGCTCCAGCAGGCTCCCGCCCTCGTAGCGTAGGCCTTTGAGGCCGGCGTTCTTGGCGCAGAGCATGTCGCTGTCGCTGTCGCCGACGAAGTAGGACTTGGTGCGGTCGATGTGGAAGCGGGCGCAGGCGGCGTCGATGAGGCCGGTGGCGGGCTTGCGGCAGTGGCAGGCTTTGCGGTATGCGGAAAGCTTTGCCTCGGGGTGATGCGGGCAGTAGTAGAGGGCGTCGAGGTGGGCGCCGACTTTCTGGAGCTCGCAGTTCATCCAGTCGTAGACGCGCCGGACGTCGCTCTCGGGGTAGTAGCCGCGGGCGACGCCGGACTGGTTCGTCACGAGGATGGCGAGGTAGCCGCGGTCATTGACATGACGGATGGCCTCTTTGGCGTCGGGAATCCAGATGAAGTCTTCGGGACGGTGAAGGTAGTGGATGTCGACGTTGAGGGTGCCGTCGCGGTCAAAGAAGACAGCTTTATTTTCCATACTCATAGTAACCGCCGTTGTCGAGGAAGGTCACGTACTCTTTGACGGCTTCGTCCATGTCGGTGAAGCCCTGGTCGTAGCCGGCGGCGAGCAGGTAGGTCGGGTCGGACTCGGTGAAGTTCTGGTACTTGCCCTTGAGGACCTCGGGGAAGTCGCGGTAGGCGATCTCGCCCTTGCCCATGGCCTTGATGACGGCCTTGGCTACTTCGTTGTAGCTATGGGCGTGGCCAGTGCCGCAGTTGTAGATGCCGGACGGGCCGTGGTTCTCCCAGAACCAGAGGTTGACGCGCACGACGTCCTTGACGTAGACGAAGTCGCGGCGCTGCTCGCCGTCCTCGACGGGCTTGCCGGCGATCTCGCCCCAGCCGCGGAACAGGCGTGCCTTGCCCGTCTCATTGATCTGGTTGTAGAGCTGGTAGAAGATGGAAGCCATCTTGCCCTTGTGGTGCTCCTGCGGGCCGTAGACGTTGAAGTACTTGAGGCCGACGATCTGGCTGTGGGCTTCAGGCATGACCTGGCGCACGTAGCGGTCGAAGGCGAGCTTCGAGAAGGCGTACGGATTCAGGGCGTCCTCGCACTCGTCGCCCTCGCGGAAACCGTTCTTGCCGCCGCCGTACGTCGAAGCGGACGAGGCGTACATGAACGGGATGCGGTGCTGCAGGCAGAAGTGCAGCAGGGACTTGGAGTACTCGTAGTTCGTGCGCATCATGAAGTTGACGTCATACTCCATCGTGTCGGAGCAGGCGCCCTCGTGGAAGACGGCGTCGATGTCCGTGCCGTCGAAGTCGTCATCCTCGATGCTCTGAAGGAAGTCGTCCTTGTACTGGTAGTCGATGAACTGCAGGCCGCGGAGGTTCTTGTAGTTCTGGCCATCCTTGAGGTCGTCGACGATCAGGATGTCCGTGCGACCGCGGCGGTTGAGTTCTTTGACGATATTGCTGCCGATGAAACCGGCACCACCTGTTACGATAATCATGTGGATTCCTCCTGTATAATATCATTAAGTGACTGTTTGCTTTTATTCGCCTTTCAGCACCTTCATGAGTTCGTCGCGGCTGACGGCGTAGGTGCCGAGCTTGGCGACGACGACGCTGGCGGCGAGGTTGGCCATGTAGGCGCCGTCGCGCGGCGCGAGGCCGCCGGCTAAGGCCATGGCGAAGACGGCGATGACGGTGTCGCCGGCACCGGAAACGTCGAAGACCTCCTGTGCCTTCGTCGGGATGTGGACGACTTCTTCCTCGCGCACGAGCGAGAGGCCTTCTTCGGAGCGCGTGACGATGACGTTGCGCAGCTTGAACTTGCGCATAACGTAGTGCGCGGCCTTCTCGACGGCCTTGTCCTCATTGCGGATGGGCTCGAGGAGCACCGAATTGATTTCCTTGAGGTTCGGCGTGATGTAGTCGGCGTGCGCATACTTGGCCCAGTTCGTGCCCTTCGGGTCGACGACGACGGGCACGCCGTGGGCGTGGCAGGCCTGGATGATCTTCTGGCAGTTCTGCTCGGTGCAGGAGCCCTTGCCGTAGTCGGAGATGATCACGCAATCGAGGCTCTCGTTGAGCTTCTGGTTGATGTAGTGGAGGAAGCGGTCGGCATAGGGACCGGTGATTGGCGCGGACTCCTCGAAATCGAGGCGCATCATCTGCTGATGGCCGCCGATGACGCGGAGTTTCGTCGTCGTCGGGCGGTCAGTCGTGATGAGGCCGTGGTAATCGATGCCGCGGGCCGTGAATTTGTCGAGCAGACTCTGGCAGTGGTAGTCCTCGCCGACGAAGCCCGCGATGCTCGTCTCACAGCCGAGCAGGGCGAGGTTGTGGGCGACGTTGGCCGCGCCGCCCAGGGTCTCCTTCGTCTCGAGCACGTGCGTGATCGGCACAGGCGCCTCGGGCGAGATGCGCGTGACCTCGCCATAGTAATACTTGTCGAGCATGACATCGCCGACGACGAGGATCTTGCAGCGCGCGGTGCGCTGGGCGACAAAATCATAAAGCTGTTCGTTTTCCATTGGACACCTCTCAATACATCCCAAGCGTAAAGGCTCAAAATCTCAAAGTTCAATGACGCGGCACTTGTAGTCGCCCGGATGGGGCGGCCACTCGTAGGCCGGCGCGCCGTCGTGGGCCGCGAGGAGTTCCTCCGCGTACTTCATGACGGTGTCTACAGGGATATTCTTCATACAGGCCATGTTATCCTGCCCCTTGCGCGGACATTCGTGGATGCCGCAGGGGTGGCAGGGCTCGGGCGTCTTGATGAGGACGTCCTTGCCGTCGTACGGGTAGAAAGTCGGCACGGGGCTCGCGCCGAACATCGTGACGATGGGCACGTTCATGGCGACGCCGACGTGCATCGGGCCGGAGTCGGTCGTGAGGAAGAGCGAGCAGCGCCGCAAGAGGCCCGCGAGCACGGTCAGTCTGACCTTGCCCGTGAAGACGTGGACATGCTCCTGCTCCTCCATCTGCGCGCGGCATTTCTCGACGAGCGGCACGTCGGTCGGGCCGCCCATGAAGGCGACGTCGTAACCCTCGCGGATGAAGCGGTCGGCGCAGGCGGCAAAGTAGCTGTCGAGCCAGCGCTTCGTCTGCCAGCTCGCGCCGATGTTGAAGGCGACGACCTTGGCCTCGGGCGCGAATTCCTGCTGCCAGAGTGCGGCGGCCTTTGCCTCCTCCTCCGGCGGCAGCATCATCTCGAGGCCGCGGTCGTCGATGGTCTTGACACCGACGGCCTCCTTGAGCACGTCGAGGTGGCAGAGCACCTGATGCTTGACGAGTTCGGGTGGCGTGTCGGCCATGGCGCGGTTCGGCATGACCTTGTCAAAGAAGCGCTTGAAGCCGGGCTGCGAGTAGCCGACGATGCGCTTGCCGCCCGAGAAGGCAGCGATGGCCGAAGCGCGTTCATTGCGGTGGAAGTTGATGACGAGGTCGAAGTGGCGCGCGCGGATCTTCCGGATGAAGCGCACGAGGGCGAGGAGGCCCTTGTCCCTGCCGTGCTTGTCGATGAGGATGCACTCATCGAGGTTCTCATTGCAGCGCACGAGGTCGCCGAGCGGCTTGTCCGTCAAGAGCGCGATGTGCGCCTCGGGGTAGTTCGTCCGCAGCGTGCGCAAGGCCGGCGTCACGAGCATGAGGTCGCCGATGTGCATCGTGTTGATGACGAGGATATTCTTGTACATAGAAACTTCCTTCTAGACTACTTGACTTCAGATGGTGACGGCATTGAGCGCTGGCACGAGGGCCTTGAGCTTCGCTTCGACCTGCTCGGGCTTGATGACAGCCATGCAGTCGTGGCCGAGCGGGCAGACGCGCTTCATGCACTCGCGGCAGTCGCGGTCGACGACGAGCAGGTTCTCCATCTGCCCGTAAGGGCCCGTGCGATGCGGATACGTCGGGCCCATGAGCATGACGGTCTTGGCACCGATGCCGACGGCGAGATGTGTCGGGCCCGTGTCGCCGCCGACGACGGCCGCCGACTGCTGGAAGAGATAGGCGAGCTGCTTGAAATTGAGCTTGCCGACGAGGTCGATCGGCGGGATGTCCATCTTGGCCGCGATCTCGGCGGCCTTCTGCATCTCGATGGGGCCGCTGCCGACGAGCACGGGGATGACGCCGTGGTTGTAGAGCCAGTCGCCGAGCATGGCAAAGTGCCCGTCCGGCCAGCACTTTGTCGGCCAGCTGGCGCCGACGACGAGCACGGTGTAGGCATTTTTCATATCGGCGCCGGCCTGCGCCACGATCTGGCGCGTGAGCTGCTGCTCGCGCTCGGGCACGCGGATGGGCAGGCGCACTTCCTTGACCGCGCAGCCGATGGCGCGCGCCGTGTCGAGGTAGCGCTCGATGACGTGGTCGTGGCAGTGCGGGCCGACGACGGGCTTCGAGATGAGCTGGCTGCCCTCGCGCATGTTCCATATGCCGTACTTCTGCCCCTTCGGGGCCTTGGCGAGCGCGGCGACGGCCGCCGACTTGAAGAGGCCCTGCAGGTCGAGCACGATGTCGTAGTCGCGCGCCTGTATCTTCCTGCGCAGCGGCAGGAAGTTCTGCAGGAAGCCCTTGACGCTGCGGAACTTCTTCTTCTCGAAGACGATGATCTCGTCGACGCAGGCGGCCATCGCGACGATGTCGTAGGCCGGCGGCTCGACGACCCAGGTCAGATGGGCATCGGGGTACGTCTCCTTGATGGCGTAGCTCACGGGCAGTGCGTGGATGACATCGCCGATGGAACTCATCTTGACGATCAGGATATTCTTCACGGCTGGCTCATTCCTCCCCTTCCTGTTCCTGTAACTGTTCAATCTTCTTGATGACGTTTGTCGTCGAGCGGCCGGCGACCATCTGGACGAACTCGACGCGGCCGCCGTAGCTCTGGACAATCTTGGCCTCGGGCAGTGTCTCGAGCGTGTAGTCGCCGCCCTTGACGTAGACGTCGGGGCGAACCTTGGCGATGATGGTCTCGGCCGTCTTCTCGCCAAACAGCACGACGTAGTCGACGGCCTTGAGTGCGCCGACGACCTCGGCGCGGTCGAGCTCGCCGTTGATGGGGCGCGCGTGGCCCTTGTTGCCGCGTACGGATGCATCCGTGTTGAGGCCGAGCACGAGACAGTCGCCGAAGGAGCGCGCCTTCTCGAGGTAGTGCACGTGGCCGGCGTGCAGGATGTCGAAGCAGCCGTTCGTGAAGACGATCTTCTGCCCGGCGCGGTGCAGGATCTCACAGAGTCGCTCGATATCATTGGGGTCAATCAGCATGGTATTTCCTCACTTTGACGTGTATTCTTCTCTTGATTTCTCGATGGCCTCGGCGAGCTCGCGCACGGAGACGGTGCTCGTGCCGAGCTTGCGCACGGCGATGCCGCTCGCGATGTTGCTGAGGCGCGCGGCCGTGGCCGGCGGCGAGCGCGAGGATGACGGCCGCGACGCAGGTGTCGCCGGCGCCGGAGACGTCGAAGACCTCGCTCTTGTCGGAGACGGGAATCTCGTGGACGGCGCCGTGCTCGACGAGGACCATGCCGAGCTCGCCGCGCGTCACGAGAACGCCCCTGGCCGCGAGCTCCTGACGGAGTTCCTCGGCCGCCGTAACGATGTCCTCCGTCGTCACAAGTTCACGGCCCATGGCCGCGGCAATCTCGGCGTCGTTCTGCTTGACGTAACCGATGCCGCGGAAGCGGCGGACGGCATAGCGCGAGTCGACAATGCTCGGGATGCCCTTGGTCTGGCAATAGTCGATCAGCAGGGACTGGAGCCCTTCGGTGACGGTGCCGGAGCCGTAGTCGCTGATGACGACGCCCTCGACAGTCGGCAGGATGGACTTGATGTAGGCGCGCAGCTCCGCCTCGACGGCCGGGGCCATCGGCGCCTTGCTCTCCCTGTCGATGCGCACGATCTGCTGGCTGACCGTCGCGCGGCCGCCCGCGATGATGCGCGTCTTGGAGATGGTCGGCCGCGAATCGTCGGCGATAAGGCCGCGTACATCTGCTCCATTCGCGGCGAGGATCTCGCGCAGTCCATCGGCGCTCTTGTCTCTGCCGACGAGTCCGACGGCATGGACCTTGCCGCCGAGCGTCGCGATGTTGTTGACGACATTGGCCGCGCCGCCCGCGACGACCTTCTCGCCGGCCTGCTCGAGCACGAGCACAGGGGCTTCGCGCGAAATGCGCGAGATGCGGCCGTCGAGGTAGATGTCGGCGACCATGTCGCCGATGACGAGGATTTCCCTGCCCTGCATGCCGGACAGGACATCATGGTATTCCTGCTGCAACGCATTCATCCTTTCTCTTGTTTACCTGCCCTGCATCAGATTGGCAAGAAGCGCCACTTGACCTTCCAGGTCTTGTCGCGTCCCTCGTAGTGGAAGATGACCTGCGAGCAGTGCATGTCGTGGAACCAGTAGTAGTCGAACTTGCGCCAGGACTGGTTGTCCACATCGTACTTCGAGCCAAAGGCCACGCGGTTGTTCTCGTCGATGCGGTAGCTGAAGCCAGCCTCGAACTTGCGCGAGTAGTCATCGTTGTCGAAGTCGAATGGCGAGTTCTCGCGGTTGTTCTTCTGGTAGCGGTAGGCACCGTAACCCGACCAGCGGTCGTCGAAGTCCTTCGTCAGCGTCGCATCGTAGTTGAGGCCGTTGTAATGGGCATTGTTGTACGACTCATGCGTGACCTCATAGCTCGTGCTGAGGTTGAGCTTCCAGCCCTCGAAGCGGATCGGGTCGTAGCTGAGGCCCACGTTGTACATCTTGTGGTTACTCTTGACAGCTCCCTGCTTCCAGCGGCCGTACTCGCCGTTGACGCTGTAGTGGAACGGCGAATTGCCGATGCGCGCCGTGTGGCCGACGAGCAGCGACGGCTGCTTCTTGATCCAGTTGTCGTCGCTGTCGTCAAAGTAGCCCTGCGTCACGCGCGCATAATTACCGGCATTTTCCCAATTGATATTGAACTCATTGCGCCAGTCCTTCTTTGTCGTGTAGCGGATGTTCTCGTTGGCCGTAACCTTCTTAGCGATTGGCTGCTTGAGGTGCTGGCGAACCCAGAGGCCGTTCGTCTTGTCGTAGCCGAAGCGCGGGAACCAGTCAGAGACGGTCGTGTCCTTCTTGAGGTTGACTTCGTACTGTGACTTCGAGAGGAAGGTCACGCCCTTGATCTTGAAGCGGACATTGTGCAGGACCATCTTGTCGTCGGGGTAGATCTCGATCTTGCGCGCAAAGAGGCTGTAGTCCGGGTTGATGGCGCTGCACTTCGTCTTCGTGCCATCGTAGATGACGATCTTGTCGGGGTAGAACTCGAACTTCTTGCCCGTCATGTAGTTCTCGGCGACCTTGCCCTTGGCGCTCTCCATCGTACCCGTGCGCGTGCGGTAGTTGTAGTTCGTCTCGAAGCCATCGAGCATGACCTCGGTCTGGCCCGGCGTGAACTGCAGCATGTGACCTTTGCCCGGGATGTGGATGCGCTCCTCGATGGTGTTGCCGTCGACGTTCTCGCCCTCGAAGCGGTGCTGGTCGAGCTGCGTGACCTTGACCTTGCCCTTAGCCGTGAAGTCGCCCGTCACCTGGTTCCACGTGAGGTCATCGCCCTCGAAGGCGACCGGCGCGGCCTTCATCGGGTCGATCGGGTAGCGCAGGTGCTTGCTCATCTCCTCAGTGTCGGCCTTGAGCTGCTCCTTCTCGGGGTTCGGCTTCTGGGCGCGCGCCGCGCGGTGCTCGTTCTCGAGGTAGTCGAGCAGCCCCAGACTCGTATCGGAATCGGAATGATACGTCGCGGCGCTCGCCGTGCCCGCTGCTGCCGGCAGGATGAGGGCTGTGACCATCAGACCTGATAAAATCTTCGTTGCTGATTTCATCCAGTAAAATCTCCATTCTATAGGTATAAAGACTGCTACCTTTTATAGTACATCATCGCCGCGATGAGCGCAAATCTTATGGCTTTTCGGCGGTCTCTGCATCATCATGAAGCGTCTCATTGAGGCTGCCCGTGCGGTAGCCGAGCAGGTCGAGCGCCGTGTAGGCAAAGCCGATATGCTTGAAGTAAGCGGCCGTCTCTTCGCGCAAGCCCTTCTCGAGGAAGCGCGGGATGTCCTCGGGCACGAGCTCGATGCGCGCGACCTCGCCATGCGCGCGCACGCGCAGCTGGTGGAAGCCCTTCGCCATGAGGAATTCCTCGGCGCGGTTGACGCGCGCGAGCCCCTCCGGCGTCAGCGCCGTGCCGTACGGGAAGCGCGAGGCCAGGCAGGCAAACGACGGCTTGTCCCAGGTCGGCAGCCCGAGCGCCTTGGAGAGCGCACGGATATCGGCCTTGCGCATACCTGCCTCATGCAGCGGGCTCACGATGGCGAGCTCTTTGAGCGCCTTGTGCCCCGGGCGGTAGTCGCCGTCATCGTCGAGGTTTGAGCCGTCGACGACGGTCGCGAGCCCCCGCTCCGCCGCGAGCTCCTTCATGTGCGCGAACAGCGCGTGCTTGCAGTAGTAGCAGCGGTCCTCGGGGTTCACCTCGACATGCGGCACCGTGAGGATTGGGAACGGCACCGTGTGGTGCTCAATGCCCTCTTTCGCGCAGAACGCTTTGGCATCATCGACGTCGCGCTGCGGCACAAAGTCAGAAGCCGCGGTGAACGCGACGGCTTTGTCGCCGAGTACGTCGTGCGCGACCTTGACGAGGAACGTCGAGTCGACGCCGCTCGAGAAGGCCACGGCGACGCTGCCGAGCTGCTGCAGGATGGATTGCAACTTGTCGTATTTCTGGCGAAGCGGCTCAGGGAAAGAATTTATAGAGGTCATGGGAATCACCTTTCTTTTGGGGATCAATTACGCCTGTGGCTTCAACAGGCCGTTCTGGTAGGCGAGCAGCAGATTGTAGAGGTCTGTGATCTCGTCCTGGATGACGCGGCCCTGGTCGGTGTCGCCAACGGTGTTGTGGCACGACTGGAGGTCAATCGTCTCGGAGACGGACTCGATGTCGTGGTTGGCGCGGAGCGCCTCGCGGACGTCGGCGATGCGCTGGTGCTCGAGCAGGCGCAGGCCGCGCGAATTCGAGATCAGGGTATAGCCGGAGATGCCCGTCTTCTTGTGGTAGGCGCGGCAGAAGCCGCCGTCGATGATGATGGCGCGGCCGCCGGCCTTGACGGGGCTCTCGCCCTTCCTGACCTTGACGGGCACATGGCCGTTGATGATGTGGCCGCGCTTCGGGTCGAGGCCGAACTCCTGCAGGACGCGCTCGCAGCAGTCCACCGTGTCGATATAGCGGTAGTACGGGTCGGACGGCTCCTTCCAGGTGCTCTCGTCGGCGATCAGCGCGCGCTCGAACGTCTTGAACTCGCGCCCCGACGTCGGCGAGAGCCTGCCGCACCAGAGGAAGTACATGAAGTCGAGGGCGCGCGGCGTGCCGTGCAGCCAGGCCTCGCGTGCGCGCTGCTCGCAGAAGTCGAACCAGCCACGACCGCGGTACTCCTTGCCCTCGAAGCGTATCGTGCGGAACGTGCCGTCTTCGTTCAGAGGCACGCAGCCGTGAAACAGCAGATTGCCGTTGCAACAGGTGTAGAGATTGCCCTTCTGGTAGAGGTAGTCGACGTGGCGGCGCAGGACGGCGCTCTCCGTGAAGTAGGAGCGCAGGTCCTCAATGATCTCCTGCTCCTTATCGGTCAGCTCGTAGACGTCCGCCTCCGTGCAGGACTCGTCGATTGTCGGGAAGTAGGCGCTCTCGAGCTCGTAGCGCCGGCCGTCACCGAGCCGCGCGTACGAGGAGCGGAAGTCAATCTGGTGGAGCAGCCGGCGGCTCTCCATCTGGAAGTCGGGGTTGCGCGCGATGAGCTGGCCCTCGAGCTTGAACATCATGATGGTGATGGCGCGCTCCGCGGCCTTCAAGGGGGCCTCGTCGGGGTAGATATGCGAGGCGAACGTCGTCAGTGGCCGCAGGCTGATGCCGTAGCCGCGCTCGAGCACGTCGGTATTCTGATAGCGCAGGGAGTTGCGCACGACGGTCGCGATGCAGGCCTCGCTGCCGAGCGCCGCGCCCATCCAGAGCACATCGTGGTTGCCCCACTGGATGTCGACGGCGGGATGCTCCATGAGCAGGTTGAGGATGGCGTCGGGCCGGTTGCCGCGGTCGAAGAAGTCGCCGACGATGTGAAGCCGGTCGACAGCCATCCGCTTGATCAGCACGGTGAACGCCTCGATGAAGTCGGCGCCGCTGTCGATCTGCACGATGGTATTGAGGAGCTTCTTGAGGTAGATGAACTGCGCCTGGTCGGCCTCGGGGTGCGTGTTCATGAGCTCAACGATGACCGAGGCGTACCGGTCGGGGATGAAACCGCTGACCTTCGAGGCCGGATACTTGTAGCTCATGAGCTTGGCGAGCTCGAGCAGCCGCCCGAGATTCTCGCGGTACCACGACGGCGTCGCGCGCCGCTCCGCGCGCATCTGGTCGATCTTCTCCTTCGGGTAGTAAATGAGCGTGCAGAACTCGGCCTTCTCTTCCTCCGTCAGCCGCACGCCGAAGACGTAGTCGACCTTCTCGCGGATGACGCCGGAACAGTTGTTGAGGATGTGGAAGAACGAGGCGTACTCGCCGTGCAGGTCGCTCATGAAGTGCTCGATGCCCTTCGGCAGCGAGAGGTACGACTGCAGGTAGATGAGCTTCTCGTAAACGGCTTCCTTCGTCGGGTACTTCTCTGCCATGAGGCGCAGGATCTTGCTCGTCTTTTTCTTGTTCGTGCGATAATCCGTCATATTGACTCCCCTTCCCTAACCTATCCCCTGAATCTTTAATCTCTCAACTTCTCAACTCAAAAACGAAAAATGCGTGCGCAGGCCGTAGCAGAGCAGCACGGCCGCTATCGTGAAGAGGTACTCCGACACCGAGCCGACCTTGAAGAGCCGGATGCCGACCTTGTGGTACGGCGTCAAGAGCGGCACCTTGCCGCAGACGGCGTCCTCGGCAATGTGCAAGAGAGCGCCGATGCAGATGTAGATGCCAATCGTCGTGAGGTCGGCCGTCGGTAGCGCCGTGAGCTGCCCCTCCTCGAGCCTGCTCAGGAAGAAGATGAGCCCGAGATAGAGGAGCGGCCAGTGCGACCAGCCGCGGTGGCGGCTGCGCCAGCTCCAGTAATTGCCCGCGCGCGGGCTGCCCTCGACCTTGTCGGGAAAGATTGCCCCCGCCATGCTGTAGATGGTCAGCAGCATGTCGTCCGTAGCCGCGTAAACAATGACGCCCGTCAAGACCTGATGGTTGACCCATTTCATAAAGAACATTTCCTCCAAAGCACAGAATTCTACCTTCTATTCTACCAGATAATTCCAGGAAAACATATGACGGTTGGTGTTTTTTTGGACGCGCGCCACGTCATATAGTATACTATAAGATGACGGTACAGACTGAACGATAAACGATAAACGATAATCGTATATGCTGAATCTATTGACTGGAAAGGACTCTCACCAGATGGATGATTATACTTGGGAAAAAACGATACGCAAGCGCCGCGTGCGGCGGCGCCGCCAGGCCCTGCTAGTCCTGATCCTCGTGATCCTCGCGCTCGGCGCCTTCTTTGGCTGGCATCTCTACGCACAGAAGCGCACGCCGGAGTACGCGCTCGAGCAGGCTGCGGTCGCCGTCCAGAAAAAGGACGCGGACCGCTTCCGCCACTACGTCAACCTCGACCTCGTGACCTCGCGCGGCTACGACGACCTGACGGCCGACCTGCTCTCCTACGACACGACGCTGACGGCTGTCAACAAGGCCGCCTACGAGAAGTTCTACATCACGGTCAAGCCGCAGCTCACGAGCGGCACGCAGGACACGATCCTGCGGCGCGTGAGCTCGGGCGAATGGAGCCTGCCTGAGGGCACGGACATCCTCAAGGGCCGCCAGCTCGGCATCGACTACGAGCGCTTCCTCGCACGCAGCCAGCTGCGCAACACCTCATTCGTCGGCATCGGCAAGGTCACCGAGGACGGCACGACGGCGACGGCGGAGATCGAGATCCGCGACGACTGGACGGGCACGAACTTCACGCTCGAGGCCGCGATGGAGCAGGCGACGGACGGCCACTGGCAGGTCACTTACCTCAAGAACTACCGCGACTACCTCGACGCCGTCACGCCGCTGCACAACGAGGACATCGCCAAATACAGCGAGGCGACGAAGAATATCGTCGCCGCCTACAACGAGAAGCTCGCCGCCTACAAGCTGCGCTTCAACGCGCTGAGCAAGACGAACTCCGGCACGTTCACGGCGGAGCAGAAGGCAGGCCTTGAAGCCCTGATCGAGCAGGAAGTCATCCCGACGCTCAAAGCGCGCCAGCAGGAACTCGCGAGCGTCGAGGTGCCCGCCGGCGCCCGCTACCTCGCCGACCAGCGCCAGCGGGCTACGGAGCTGACGCTCGAGGCCTGGCAGCACTTCCTCACGGGCATCAAGAACGACGATCCCGATGAGCTCGCCCTCGCGGAGACGCTCAACAAGCAGGAGCTCGCCGTCGACCTGCGCGTCGACGACATCATCCGCCACACGGCCATCAGCCGCAATATCCCAAATTTACCGTGACGCAATAAAAAAGGCCGCTCAAGCGAGCGGTCTTTTTTATTGCGTCATACCATCATGGCTTATGGATCTTGTACATCGCTGCGTACATCGTCGGCAGCACCAAGAGCGTCAGCACGGTGGCGACGAGCAGGCCGCTGGCGATGGCGACGGCCATCGGCCCCCAGAAGGCGCTCGTCATCAGGGGCAGCATGCCGAGGATGGCGGCTGCAGCCGTCAGCATAATGGGGCGGAAGCGCAGCACAGCGGAGTCGACGACGGCATCCCACGGCGTTTCGCCCGCCTCCAGATGCTTCTGGATCTGGTCGATGAGGATGACCGAGTTGCGGATGATCATGCCGGAGAGCGCCAAGACACCGAGGATGGCGACAAAGCCCATGGCCTTGTCGAGCACGAGCATGCCAATGGCCACGCCGATGATGCCGAGCGGCGCCGTCAGGATGGTCAAGAGCATGTCCTTGAAACTGCGGAGCTGGAACATCAGGAGCGTCATGATCAGGAAGACCATGACCGGGATGGGCTTGACGAGGAAGCCGACCGACTTGTTGCTGTCCTCGAGCGTGCCGGCCTCCTCGATGGAGCAGCCGAGCGGCAGGCTCGCGCGCAATTCCTTCGTCGCATCATAGGCCTTCTTCGTCGCGTCGTTGGCCGTGCCCGTCTTGACGTCGGCACTGACCGTGACGGTCGGCATGAGCCCGTAACGCTTGATTAGCCCGTCCTCGCCTTCGTACGAGATTTTGGCAATCTGGTCAAGCGTCACGTAGCCAGCCTGGCCGAGGTAAATCGGCAGGTCCTTGAGCTCGGCGATGTCCTCGCGGTCGACGGCGGCGAGGCGCAGCTCGATGTCGATCGTGCGGTCACCCGTGTAGAACTCCGCCGCCTTGGCGCCCGTGATCTCCGTGTAGAGCATCTGCGAGACGGCCTGCGTCGTCACGCCCATGCTGCGCAGCTTGTCCTGGTCGAGCTCGAGGTGAACGACCTTGCTCTTCTGGCCCCAGTCCATCTGGATGTTCGTGTTGTTGGGGTCCTCGGCGAGGATGTCGGCGACCTGCGCTGCCGTCTCCTTGGCCTGCTCGACCGTGTAGCCCGAGACGCGCAGCATGACGGGGTGGTCGGCCGGCGGGCCGGTCTGGATGAACTGGATGTTGCCGCTGACATCGGAGAATTCATCGGCAAAGGCATCCTGCAGGTCCTTAGCCAGGGCCTCGCGGGCCGCCGTGTCCTTCGCGACGATGACGAACTGCGAACAGTTGTCGGCGTCCGCCTTCGGGTCGACCGTCAGCACGAAGCGCGGCGCGTACTGGCCGACGTAGTACGAGTAGTTCTCGAGCTTGTCCGACCGCTCTTGCAGGAAGTCCGACATTCGGTCGCAGACGGCCTGCGAGGCCGCCATCGACGAGCCCTCCGGCAGCTTGAGCTCCACGAGGATCTCCGGCCGCAGCGACGGCGGGAAGAACTCCTGCTTGATGAACTTCATCATGAAGAGCGAGACGAAGAACACGCAGGCCGTCGCGATAAGGACGACCTTGCGGTGCGTCAGGAAGAACGTGAGCACCTTGCGGAAATACGTGTAGAAGCGGCTCTGGTACGGGTCGATCTTGCCCTCGGCATCCTTCTTGACCTCGACGCGGATCAGGTAGTAGCCGTAGAGCGGCGCGACCATGACCGAGACGATCCACGAGAGCAGGAGGGCCGTCGCGATGACGGGAAACAGGGCGCTGCAGAACTCGCTGGCCATGCCCTTCGCGAAGGCGACGGGGATGAAGCCGCAGCAGGTGATCAGCGTGCCGGTCAGCATCGGCTTGGCCGTCGCTCGAAAGGCGTAGCAGGCCGCGTCGAAGCGGCTGTTGCCCATCTCGAGCTTGACGCTCATCATCTCGACGGCGATGATCGCATCGTCGACGAGCAGGCCGAGCGCGATGATCAGCGAGCCCAGCGAGACCTTGTGCAGGTCGATGCCGACGGCGTACATGACGACGAAGACGCCGCAGAGCACGAGCGGGATACAGCCCGCGACGACGAGGCCCGTGCGGAAGCCGAGCGAGAGGAAGCTCACGGCCAGCACGATGACGATGGCCTCGACGAGCGTCTTGACGAAATCGTGGATGGACTCCGCGACGACGCTCGGCTGGTCGGAGACCTGATGGATCTCAAGGCCGAGGGGCAGGTCCTGCTGGATTTTCCCGATTGTCCCCTTGAGGTCGTCACCGAGCTTCAAGATATTGCCGCCGTCCTCCATCGAGACGGCGATGCCGATGGCCGGCTCGCCGTTGTAGTACATCTTCGGCGCGGCCGGCTCCTCATAGCGGCGCTCGACCTTGGCGATGTCGCCGAGACGCAAGACCTTGCCGCCCGCGTTTATCGGCATCTGGCGGATGGCCTCGACGTCGTCGAACTGCCCCGTCACGCGCACGTAGACGTTGTCGGAGTCCGTCTCGACCATGCCGGCCGGCGTCATGTTGTTCTGCTGCGCGAGCGCATTGGCGATGACCTGCGGGCTGATGCCGAGCTCGGAGAGCTTGGCGCGGTCCATCTCGATGTAGACCTTCTCCTCCTGCTCGCCGATGAGCTCGACCTTCTGGACGCTCGGGATGTTGAGCAGCATGCGCCGCGTCTTCTCGGCCTGCTGGCGCATCTCCTCGTAGGAGTAGCCATCACCCGTCACGGCGTAGAGCGAGCCGTAGACGTCGTCAAAGCGGTCGTTGTAGTACGGGCCGTAGACGCCCTCTGGCAGCTCCGTCTTGACGTCCTCGCAGAGGTTGCGCACATCCTTCCAGGTGTCGCGCACCTTCGCCTTCTCGACCTCGTCGGAGAGCTCGACGTAGATGATGGTCTGGCCATCGCGCGTCTCACTCTTGATGTTGTCGAGGCCGCGCGTGTCCTGCAGCTTCTTCTCGAGCTTGTCCGTGACCTGCTCCTGCATCTCCTGCGCCGTCGCGCCCGGCCAGGCGGCCGAGACGACCATCTGGCGAATCGTGAACTGCGGGTCCTCCATGCGGCCGAGCTTGTTGTAGGCGAAGATGCCGCCGATGGCCGTCACGACGATAAAGTACCAGACGAGGACCTTGTTCTTCAGGGCGACTTCTGTCAGATTCCTCATTTGTCCGCCTCCGTCCGCACGGCCTGACCTTCACGGAGCTTGTGGACGCCGGCCGTCACGACGACATCCGTCGGCGCGAGGCCATGCACGAGCACCGTGTTGTCGCCAAAATTCTCGACTTCGACGCTCTTCAAGGCGACGGTGTCGTCATCCGTGACGACCCAGACCTCGGGCGCGTCGCCCGTCTGGTAGATGGCCGAGAGCGGCAGTACGGAGCCAGCCGAGCTGCTGCCGCCTTCATGCGCCACCGCCACGCTAGCCGTCATGCCGAGCTGCATGCCCTCTGGAGGATTCGGTATGGAGACGCGCACCTTGTAGGTGCGCGAGGTGCTGTCCGCCATCGGCGCGACTTCGCGCACCGTGCCATTTACCTCCTGTGAGAGCGCCCAGAACGAGACCTTGACCGGCGTGCCGACCGCGACATCATCGATGCGGTTCTCCGGCACGGCGATCTCGACCTCGAGCTCGTCCGTCTGCACGAGCGTCATGACCGTCTGGCCGGCCGCGACGACCTGGCCTTCCTCGGCCTTGATCTCTGAGATGACACCGTCGGCGCCAGCCGTCAGATTCGTGTAGCCGAGGGCGTTGTGGCCCTGCGCTGCTGTGGCGAGCGCCTGCTGGTACGTCGCGAAGGCCGCATCGTAGTTGGCCTGGTACTGGTCGAGCACCGAGGCCGCGACGGCATCCTCTTGGTAGAGCTCACTGTAGCGCGCGAGATTGCGCTGCGCGAGGTCGAGCTGAGCGCGGGCCTGTGCGACCTGCGCGTCGCCGGCATTCGACTGCTGCACGACGTCCTTCGCGTTGATGACCATCAAAGTGTCACCCGCGCGCACGCGGCTGCCCTCCTGCACATTGCGCGAGAGGATCTGGCCGCCGACCTGAAAGGCGAGATTTGTCTCATAGCGGCCGCGCACGGTGCCGGCATACGTGCCCGTATCCGCTTCCGTGCCGCTGCCGGCCTGCTGTGTCTTGACGAGCGGCGCCTTCTCGACGGTCGCGGCCTTCTGGCCGCAGCCAGCCGCCGCGAGCGCCATGATGAGCGCCATGATGAGCGCCAGTCCTTTGCGATTATTCTGCATGGTCATCCCCCTTTGCCGGTCCCAGCGGCTGATCTTCCGGGATATCGCGCGCGAGTTTGCGGATGTCCGCGCGGCAGGCCCTGTCGACGAGATGGTCAAAGCCCTTGACGATGGTCTCGACGTCCGCGGGCGCCATGTCGGCCACGAGGTAGTCGACCCAGCGCTGGATGACATTGCGCAAGTAGGCGTGCTGCTCCTTGCCGTATTCCGTCAGGTAGACGTGCTTGGCCCGCTTGTCGCGCGCATCCTGCTCGCGGTAGACGAGCCCCTTCTTCTCGAGCATCGTCATCGTGCGCGTCACGACGGCCTTGTCGAGGTAGAGCATCGTCGCGAGCTCATCCTGCCGCGCGCCCTCGTGGTCGTAGATGCGCAAGAGCATGACGTACTCCGAGTACGTCAGATGCAGCTTCTCGCACGCCTCGACGACAAAGATCTGCGAGCGGCGGTGCAGCACCGAGAACCAGCGTCCTATATTGATATATTCATCCATGCAGCATTCCTCCCAAAAACTCCAAAAACTGCCCTATCCCCCGGGCAGACACATACTAGCAGATTGTCCAGTTGATTTCATCAACTATGGCTATGATAATTGTAGCATATTGTATCATCGTGTTCAAGAACAGCCTTTCCCCCGCCGCCTGCTCTCGTAAAAATACCGTATACATACGAAAATCATATATTTTCTGGAAGCCAGCGTGTATAATGAGAGAGACTAAGCACAGAAAAAGGGGGATTTTTATGACCTGTCCAAAGGTCGGACACATCAATTTCCTGAATGTCCTGCCATTGACTTGGAGCTATGCGCACGGCGCAGCGGACGGGCTCCAGATTACGCGCGGCGTCCCGGCGGAGCTCAACAGCGACATCATCAACCACCGCCTCGACGTCAGCAATGTCTCATCCATCATATACGCCCGCCACAGCGAGGAGCTCGTCGTACTGCCGGATGTCTGCGTCTCGACGGACGGCGATGTCGAGAGCATCCTGCTCGCCTCGCGCAAGCCGATCGAGTCTCTGAAGGACGACAAAATCATCCTGACGGCCAAGTCGGCGACATCGCACTGCCTCTTGAAGATCATCCTGCGGCTGGCCTACGGCGCCATCCCGAACTACTACGTGCGCCACATCACGCCGGAGGACCCAATCCCGGAAGACGCGACGGCCTCCCTGCTCATCGGCGACGATGCGCTCTGGCTCTACCACCATCCGCGCGAGGGCTTCTACTACTACGACCTCGGCCTCGAGTGGAAGAAGATGACGGGCAAGAAGATGGTCTACGCGCTCTGGGTCGCAAGCCGCCGCTTCGCCGAGAGCCAGCCGGAGGAACTGCAGCTCGTCTACAATCGCATCCATGGTGCCTTCCAGACCTTCCAGTCGGAAGCGTCTCGCAAGGATGCGGCCATCCTCGAGATCCTGCCGCAGAAGCCCGCCTTCACCTACGAGCAGCTCGAGGAATACCTCGGCCCCATCATCCGCTGGGACCTCACCGACGAGTACCTCGACGGGCTCAGGACGTTCTACAAGCTCGCCCACGAGATGAACCTCATCGACCACGTGCCCGAGATCGAGTTCGCCGCCGTGCAGCGCAGCTGAGCAGCACAAACGAATAGACACGAAAAAGACGCTTTGACCTTTAATGCCAGAGCGTCTTTTTTGTTGCTATCATCTATGCTTGTATCTCAGGACTGCGCATGCACGAGCTTTGCCTTGACGATGCGGCGCACGGATTCGTTGACGCGCTCCATCGGGATCGTGCCATCCTTTACTGCGTCGAGCAGGCCGAGGTAGACATCCGTCTCATGCGGGTACTCGTGGCAGACGAGCACGATGTCGCTGCCCGCCTCGACGGCCTTGACGCCGAGTTCGCGGAAGCTGTAATGCTTCGCGAGTGCACCCATCTCCACGTCATCCGTGATGATGAGGCCGCGGTAGCCGAGCTCGCCGCGCAGAAAATCCGTCTGGATTGCCTTCGAGAGGCTCGCGGGGTTCTCCGCATCGAGTGCCGGATAGCGCAGATGCGAGACGAGGATGAAGTAGTCCTCGGGTTGGCGCTCGTCGATGACCTTCTTAAAAGGCACGAGGTCGCGCTTCATGAGCTCGTCCTTCGTGGCCGTGATGGAGGAGATGTCCTCATGCGAGTCGACCGTGCTGCGGCCGATGCCCGGGAAGTGCTTGAGCGCGTACATCATGTGCTCCTGCTCGTAGCCCTGTGCGGCCGCCGCGACGAACTTTGCCGTCTGCTCGGGGTCGGAGCCAAACGAGCGCGCGTAGTCGCCGACATCGGCGACCGGCGCAAAGTTGACGTTGAAGCCGAGCTTCTTGAGCTTCTCCGCTGTCTGGCGGGCCGACTCCTCCGCGCGCGTGACCTCGCCGCTCCTGCCGATCTCCTGCTCCGACGGCGGCGGCGTCAGGAAGGACTTGCCACGCACGACCTGCCCGCCCTCCTCATCGACGCCGATGAACAGCGGCACCTTCTGGTCGGCCTGCGCCTGCAGGTCGGCGATGAGTTTCTTCGTCTGGTCGGCTGACTCCATGTTGCGGTCGAACAGGATGACGCCGCCCATGTGATACTGATGCAGCATGTAGAGGCTGTCATCCGTGACCTCTGTCCCCTGGACGCCAATCATGACCATCTGGCCGACCTTCTCCGTCGTCGTCATCGAGTCGACGATCGCATTGACCTTGTCGTCGAGCGTCTGCTGCTTGGCCGGACTGCCCGTCCCATCGCTCTGCGCCTTGCCACAGCCTGCCACGACAAAGGCAGCTGACAGCGCCAGCACGGCGAGCAGTACGAGCGCAAAGCGCCCCGCATTCTTTTGCATCATCTCATCCCTCTCTGTTCTCTCATCTCTCACTCTTACTCAGATGACTCTATCTTATCACGGATTGGACGTTTCTTCATCCCCATCGCCGCGAAAGTGGAATGAGCCTGTCATGAGCATCAGCGATGAGAGGATCAGCTCCCGGTCCGTCGGGATGGCTATGCCGCCCGCGGCCTCCTGCAGGGCCCTCTTCTGCAACGGCGTCTGATCGATCATCGGGTGAACGCTGCTGATGTAGACCATGATGGTCAGACAGAAGTAGCAGCACGCGTCCTCCGACGCCCCGGAGCACTGATCGCGCAGGATCGTGCAGAAGACAGGGAATGCCTCGTACATCGTGCGCTTGAAGGAGAGGATGTTCTCGTAGCGCGCCTTATTCTCGAGCGTGATGTGCAAGGAGAACAGCGCGAGCATCTTCTTGTTGGACAGCAAATGGTCCACGAGCCTCTCGCAGAACTCTCGCTGCGTAACGGGCTTGCCGATTGGGAACATCGCGCGGATGTCCTGATAGAAATCCTCCATCCTGCGGCTCAAGAGGTCGAGCAGCACCTCGTCGCGCGACCGGTAGTAGGTGTAGATGGTCTGGCGCGTGAAGGAGACCTTCGCACCGATGGTCGAGAACGTCACCATCTCGAGGCCGCCTTCCTCAAACAGCTCCCAGGCCGCATCGAGGATCTCCTGGCGACGCCTCTCTCGCTGCTCCTCCTTGCGCGCACGCTGAAATCCCATGCTATGACTTCCCTTCCTGTACTCGTCTATCCGTTTTGATACAACATTCCTTCGACTCTGTTCTACTCATTATAGTATAGATGAAAATAGCGTTCAAGATTAAAGCGATACATATCTTGAACACACTTCCATTCGCCATTTAATCGACACAATGCAAATTATTAATTGACAACGTGCAAATTATAGGCTACAATACTAATTGACAGGACGGTTCAGAGGAACTGGAAAGGAAACATGGACACTTGCCAAAGAGTCTGAATCTCCTGCCGAAAGGTTCTTTGATTTAATTTCATAGAGGAGGAGATTCTTATGAAAAAGACTCTCGTATCTGCACTGACGACGGCTCTCGTCGTCGGCGCTGCAAGCACCACGTTCGCTGCTTCGAATCCGTTCTCGGATGTACCGGCTGACCATTGGGCTTATGACGCAGTATCGCAGCTCGCTGCTGATGGCGTCATCGAAGGCTATGGCGACACGACGTTCCGCGGCAACCAGAGCATCACGCGTTATGAGATGGCGCAGATGGTCGCCAAGGCCATGGCCAAGACGGATGTCTCCGCTGCCGATAAGGCCCTGATCGACAAGCTCGCCGCTGAGTTCTCCGATGAGCTCAACAACCTCGGCGTCCGCGTCAGCAACCTCGAGCGCAATGCCGACATGGTCAAATGGAACGGCCAGGCACGTTACACGTATCGTAGCCTGCGCACGGAGCAGGAGAACGGCAGCAAGGACCGCGACAACTCCGATAAACTGCTCTTACGTCTCGAGCCGAGCGCTGAAGTCAACGACCACTGGCATGTCAATGCCCGCCTCGATGCTACGACGGAAATGTCCGACGATAAGGGCGCTGGCGACAATCACGACGAGGACAAAATCTCGCTCAAACGTGTCTACGCACAGGGCAACTACAAGAACTTCCAGACGCAGCTCGGTAAATTCGGCCTCTACACGCCAGAGCAGGGCCTCGTCTTTGATTCTGATAACTCGATGTCCGGTGCCAATGTGACGTTCGGCAACGCCCTCAAGGCGACGATCTATGCAGGCCGCATCGATGTCTCCGATCAAGAAAAGGGTTATCAACTCAGTAATCGTGACTTCGATGATACGGCTAACATGCAGGGCATCACGCTCCAGTACGCAACGCCGGCCAATAAGTGGTCGGGCGGTGCCGCTTACTATCACCTTAACACGAACGACTTCATCGGCCTGACGGATGGCCTCAACAATGGAGAAGGCTACACGAACGGCAAGAACGACGAAGATAACGCCAACATCTGGTCCGCAAACCTCGGCTACAACTTCGACAACACGAGCCGCCTGTTCGCAACTTATGCCAACAACACGAGCGCCGATAACCTCGACAAATCGTGGCAGGCAATCTACAGCTACAAGGGCGCTGAGCCGGAGAACAAGAACACTTGGGGTGCTTATGCCGCGTACCGTTACCTCGGCACCTACACGTCGATCTTCGGCACGGAAGATGCCCAGGTCGTCGGTGCAAAGGGCTGGGAAGTCGGTGCCAACTACGCTCCGTTCCACAATGTACTCGCTACGGCTAAGTACTTCAACGGCAAGGGCATCGATTCCGACCGCGACGTTGACACGCTCTGGGGTCGTATCCAGTTCTTCTTCTAATCTAGCTATCCTCTGACAAGAAGTTGGGCTACTGCAGTCTCATCCTTCCGACTTCGGCAGTCCTCCACTTCTCTCTTATGTTTCTTTTGATCCCTATAGACTTGCTATTATCCCGGACAGTTCCTGTCCGGGAACTTTTTTTGCATAAAAAAGCTCCTGCCATCCATTCACTTTGGATGACAGGAGTTTTTCATTATTTGAAGAACATCGCGTAGTAGCCCGCTGCGAAGATGTAGAGGACGATCAGCGGCAGGATCCAGGTCGCGTAGAAGCGGATCCACTTCGGGAAGGCCGTGCCCTTGCCGGTATCGGCCTCCTTGATGAAGTTGTTCCAGCCCCAGCCGTAGCGGCTCC
>ENA-ORSS01000389-ORSS01000389.1-human-gut-metagenome-genome-assembly--contig:-NODE-389-length-54665-cov-7.385076_pt1 | contig 54665 bp, 33 predicted proteins | sample MGYA00241899_ERZ509162 | MGnify/ENA primary metagenome ERZ509162 (study PRJEB26280, sample SAMEA2338641) | human gut metagenome | biome: human gut; feature: human-associated habitat; material: faeces... | reverse complement strand
CGAATATCCATCATACTGCTCGATTTATGTCCATAGATTGTTATTAAAGGCTGAGCAATTATATATACCACTTGCAAAGCGTGGTAACGCAGAAGCTCAAATGCTTTTAGCAGATTTATATTTATCTGCTTTTGAAATACCAAATACAAAGAAAGGTATGTTTTGGTTGAAAAAAGCTGTTATGCAAAATTATAAACCTGCTATAAAAATGATGAAAGATTTTAGATGAATTATTGCCAACTTATTGAAGTTTATGTATCATCTGTGACATTGGAAAATTTATACTTCCAATGTCGCAGATAATATTTTCTGTATCTTGTGGTATAATGTATTTACATTTTTAATCCTCTACTTTTCTTTTCTTCCTGCTGCGACAGTCTTGTTTCATATCTAAGCCTATGCCATTGTTCCCTGAACCAATCGGCAATCGGTTTCCTGTTTATTGTCAGGTTCAGCCTACTTTCATCGTCAGGGTCGTTTTCTATCATTAAAATATCATCCTTTATGTCAAAGTTCCGCCTGTGTTGTTCCGAATAGATTTTACCGCTACATTTCAGGACTTCTTTTTTGACTATAAGACTTTCAGTCATTTCTTTAGTGAGTCCCAGCATGGTACAGAACTTTTCCATGCATAACATTTCCCTGAACATCGGGAACCACCTGAAAGCCTTGCCTATGATTCAGGCAAGCCGTGACAGCTCTTTTCCCTTTATGTCAAGTTCCTGCCTGTGCATTTCCTTGAGATTGTGGATTTGCGTATCATGTTGTTTCTGCATCTGCTGTATTTGGCTCTGCAATTTTTCAATATTGGTGTCCCGCTTTGAAATTTTGCCTTGCAGTTTTTCGTTGGCATGTTCCAGCTCTTTCAGTTTTCCACTTCTGAAAAGAGAAGCAACTCCGCTTGTTATGGCTGTCGTTGCAGTGGTGGCTGTCTTCCTGAGCTTGTCTGTGCGTATCTTCAATTTTACTTGTCTGAGTTCTTGCCCGGCAAGATTTACCTGTTGTTCCGTATGCCGTTTTGCAGCGTTTATGTGTTGCAGTTCAGCTTTCTGCTTCTCAATGATAAAATCGTTTCGTTCCAGATGCTTTTTACCAGTAACTGCCTTTGATTGCTCACGTGGAAAGGCCGAACAATTTCGAGCAGAAATACGGAGAATGACATTCTGTTTTCAGGCACATTTCTACGAATTTCATACACAACATATTGTCTGAAAAATAAAAAACAGTACTTTTGTTTCCGGCAGCGCGTTTCACGGCATGGTGCCGAGTATGCAGAATGCCTGAGAAGCGCAAATTTGAAATCGGATAGTTTATGAAAAAGAGAAGTTTGAAAAGGTGCATACAGGTTGTAACCTGTGTGTGCGGACTGTTCAGTACATGTATGACATGGGCCGGAGAAGATGCGACAAAGTTGGTATTGCACTACAATCGTCCGGCAGAGTATTTTGAAGAAGCATTGGTGATAGGCAACGGCACGATGGGAGCCATTGTGTATGGAGGTACGGAGCGCGATGTCATTTCGCTGAACGACCTGACCCTGTGGACGGGCGAGCCCGACCGCGAAGTTACCAGCCCCGATGCCTATAAAGCCATTCCGGAAATACGCCGTTTGCTCGATGCCGGGGATTACCGTGGTGCCGACCGCGAGCAACGCAAGGTGCAGGGACATTACAGCGAGAACTACCAACCCTTAGGACGCCTGACTGTCACCTACCTGGATGCGCCGGCACAGATTTCGGCTTACAGTCGCTCGCTCGATATAGCCAACGCCGTGGCCGAAACCCGCTACCTGCGCGACGGTCAGCCTTTTTCATGCGATTATTTTGCTTCGGCGCCCGACTCGGTCATTGTGTTGCGCCTCCGGTCGGAAAGCCCGCAGGGCATCCGGGCATTGCTGTCGTTCGACTCGCAGTTGCCTCACGCTACATCGGCCAATGGAAATGAAATCTCGGCCGAAGGCTATGCCGCTTACCATTCTTATCCCGTGTATTTTGGCCAGGTGAAAAACAAGCATCTGTACGATCCCGAACGGGGCACACGCTTCCGCACGCTTGTCAGGGTGCTGACTCCGGACGGAGAGGTGAAGAGTTTCCCCTCGGGCGAACTGAAGATTGAAGGTGCACGCGAGGCAGTAGTGCTGATTGCCAACGTCACCAGTTTCAACGGTTTCGACAAAGACCCTGCACGCGAAGGCCGCGATTACAGCAACCTGGTGGAGCGACGGATGGCACAAGCTGCCGCAAAGACTTACGACGAGTTGCGGGCGAACCATATCGCCGACTACCGTCACTTCTTCGACCGTGTGAAGCTGAACCTGGGACAGACGGCACCCGAAATCGCCGCTCTGCCTACCGATGAGCAGTTGCGCCGCTATACGGACGAGAAACAGTACAACCCCGAACTGGAGGCACTGTACTTCCAGTTCGGACGCTATCTGCTGATTTCCTGCTCGCGCACACCCGGTGTGCCTGCCAACCTGCAAGGCTTATGGAACGAGCAACTGCTTCCGCCCTGGAGCTGCAACTATACCAGCAACATCAACCTGGAGGAGAATTACTGGGCTGCCGAGACGGCCAACCTTAGCGAGATGCACCGTCCGCTGATGGACTTCATCGCCAACCTCAGCCAGACGGGAACGGAGACGGCGAAAGCCTATTACGGAGTGGACATAGGTTGGTGCCTGGGACAGAATACCGACATCTGGGCCATGACCTGCCCCGTGGGTCTGCACGTAGGCGACCCGTCGTGGGCCTGTTGGACCATGGGCGGCGCATGGCTGTCGACGCACATTTGGGAACGTTATCTCTTCACTCAGGACAAAGACTTCCTGAAACAATACTATCCGGCACTGAAGGGGGCCGCCGAATTCTGCATGAACTGGCTGATCGAGAAAGACGGCAAGCTGCTGACCTCGCCCGGGACCTCGCCCGAAAACAAGTTTGTCACGCCCGACGGATACGTGGGAGCCACATCATACGGTTGTACGGCCGACCTGGCCATGACGCGCGAGTGTCTGACTGACGCCATCAAGGCCGCTGCCGTGCTGAACACGGACAAGGACTTCCGCCGCCAAGCCGAGCAGACCCTTGCACGCTTGTGGCCTTACAAGGTGGGCCGCGACGGCAATCTGCAGGAGTGGTTCCATGACTGGCCCGACCAGGATCCCCGACACCGCCATCAGTCCCACCTCTTCGGACTGTATCCGGGGCATCACCTTTCGGTGGAGCAGACGCCCGAACTGGCGCGTGCCTGTGCCCGTACCCTCGAAATCAAGGGCGACGAAACAACCGGCTGGAGCACCGGCTGGCGTGTCAACCTGTACGCCCGCCTGCAGGATGGCGAGGGAGCTTACCGCATCTACCGTCGTCTGCTCCGTCTGGTGACTCCCGACGGTTACAAAGGCAAGGGCGCCCGTCGTGGTGGCGGCACCTATCCCAATCTGCTGGATGCCCATTCGCCTTTCCAGATTGACGGCAACTTCGGTGGCTGCGCCGGAGTTATCGAGATGCTGATGCAGTCGTCCGAATCGTCCATAACCCTGCTGCCTGCCGTACCCGCGCAGTGGAAAGACGGTAGCGTACAGGGCATCTGTGCCCGTGGTGGCTTCGTGGTCGATATGACCTGGAAGGATGGCAAGGTGACTGCCCTGAGCATCCAGTCGAGAAAAGGCGGTAAGACCCGTGTCTGCTTCAACGGGAAGTCGGTGAAAGTCAACTTGAAAGAAAACGAGAAAAAACAACTGCTATGAGACGTTTTTGTGGGATAATCGTAGCATTGGGTATGCTACTGACTGCCGAGGGCGTTGCAGCGCAGGCACAACAGACCGAGTGGGGAAAATGGGAGCGATGGGGTGAACAGCCGGATGGCTCTTATCTGAATCCTATCATACCTTCGGACTACAGCGATATAGACTGCATCCGGGGAGGAGACGACTATTATGCCATTTCTTCTACATTCCAGTTCTCGCCGGGCATGACGATGTTGCATTCGAAGGATTTGGTGAACTGGGAGATTTGCGGAAACATTGTCGATGACTTGACTCAGATAGGTGACAATCTGAACTGGGACCGGATGACGCGTTATGCACGGGGCATCTGGGCAGGCACTTTGCGCTATCATGAGGGGCGTTTCTATCTCTTTTTCGGTACGCCGGACGAAGGCTATTTCATGACTTCTTCGGCTCGTCCCGAGGGACCGTGGGAGCCGCTTACACCTCTTCTGCTGGAAGCCGGTTGGGACGACTGTTCGGCCATGTGGGACGAGGACGGCACGGCCTGTTTCGTAGGTACTCATTTTGCCGACGGTTATAAGACGTATCTGTTCAGGATGTCGGCCGACGGAAAGAGCATCGACCGCCAGTCGGCCCGGCTTATCCATTCGGGCAACGGACGGGAGGCCAATAAACTGATTAAGGTGGGCGATTGGTACTACCTGATTTTCAGTGAGCACAAATCGGGGATAGGGCGTTATGTCATGGCACGCCGTTCCCGAAAGATGATGGGGCCTTATACGGAAGAAAAACAGTTGGCTCTGGCCAGCCGCGAGGCAATGGAGCCCAATCAGGGAGGCATTGTCCAGGGAAAAGACGGGCAATGGTATTTCATGACACATCACGGTACGGGCGACTGGGGTGGACGGATTGTCAGCCTGCTGCCGGTTACCTGGACCGACGGATGGCCCATCATCGGAAAAGTTCTTCCCGAAGGCATCGGTGCCATGCAGTGGGAAGGACGGATGCCTTACAACAGTAGTGAAAAGCTGACTATCGGCCGTAGCGACGACTTTGACACGGAGGTACTTGCCCCGCAGTGGCAGTGGAATTATCAGCCTCGGAAGGCGTTCTTCTCGTTGCAGGAAAGACCCGGGTGGATGCGCCTGAAGGCCTATCGCCCCTTGCAGCCAAACCAGCTGATGAAGGCCGGAAATACGCTGACCCAGCGTACTTTCAGGAAAGCAGATAACGAAGTAACCATTAAAATGGATATTTCACGCATGGAGGACGGACAGAAAAGCGGGCTTTGCCATTTTTCCTCGCAGCACTCGGCCCTTGGCATTGTGAAGGAGAACGGCATCTGCTACCTTGAATACCGTAAGAACGGGAACATCGTCCGTGGCCCGGAAGCCGCTTCCTCTTTTGTCTGGCTTCGTTCGGTGTGGGGGCTGGATGGCCTTTCCCGATATGCTTACAGTTGGGACGGTGATAATTTTGTAGATTTTGGCGAACCTTATCAGATGGTGTGGGGCAACTATCGCGGCGACCGCATAGGCATCTACTGCTTCAACGACGTGGCAGAAAAAGGATGGGTCGATGTCGACTATCTGCACTATCGGTAAGTGTCCTTTTGCCGATGGAGCCCACAGTGGGGCCGATGCCCTGCTGCAGGATGATAAGTCGGGTTATTTTCGTATGGTTTAATTCTTTGTATATGGTTTGTATGATGGCAAAAATGAACAAGAAATTAGTGTCTGGTCTCCTCTCTTTTGTGACCTTGTTTGGTGGCATGGGATTGACCAGTTGCTCCGACGAGGACGGGGGCTGGCCTTACTCCGTGTCCGAAGAAACGTATTACGCCAACCGCTTCGGCAAGGATGTGATGAATATGTATTATCTGTGGAATGCCGAGATAGCCGACGACCTGGCAGGCTGGGATGTCGAAACCAACACCGACCCCATCGGCACGGTCGACCGCATCCGCTATCACGACAGCAATGGCTACATCGACAAGTGGACCATGATGACCGACGACATGAGCTCGTTTGTCAGCTCCGTTGGCGGAGTGTCCACCACTTTCGGGTGGAGCCTGACCGTTTACTTGGTTAATCAAGAGACGAAGCAGTGTGCTGCCGTGGTCAATTTTGTGCATGACGATACCCCTGCGGCACGGGCCGGGCTGAAGCGCGGCGACATTCTGTTGAGCATTGACGGTCAGCCGCTGACGACGGACAATTACCTGAATCTGTATTACAACACGAGCCTGAGCACCTCGCTGGGTCGCTACAATGCCGCCGACAATACGATTTACGACGTGGGGAAGACGGTGGAACTGACGGCTGTGAACATGTACGAAGACCCCGTGCTGTGCGACTCCGTCTACGAATTCAATGGGAAGAAGGTGGGCTATCTGGCTTATTCGGCCTTCGACCTGACTTCTATCAGCAAGCTGATAGCGGTGTGCAAGGACTTCAAGGCCGCAGGCGTTCGCGAGCTGGTGCTCGACCTGCGCTACAACGGAGGCGGCTATGTGCTGACCGAGAATGTGCTGGCTTCCATGCTGGCTCCGCAGCAGGCGGTGGCATCGGGGCAGGTGTTCGAGCGCGAGGTGTACAACAACTATCTGACGGAATACCTGCAGAAGCAGGGTGCCAGCATGGAGACGTGCTTCGCGACCGGCTACACGTATCAGAACGGTGATGAGGTGATGAGCGTCAGCACGCAGGATGCCAACATCGGACTGGAGAAGATTTATGCCCTGATAGGAACAGGCTCGGCGTCAGCCTCCGAGGCGCTGTTGGGGGGACTGATGCCTTACATGGATGTACGGCTCATCGGCGAGCAGTCGTCGGGCAAGTATTGCACGGGAATGATGCTGGCTGCCGAAGATGCTTACAACGAGGTGCCCGAAGCGATACGCAACTGGGGACTGTATGTGATGATCAGCATCTACCAGAATGCCGCCGGCGAGACGCCCTGCATGCCCGACGGGCTGAGGCCCGACGTGGGTGTGGACGACGAACCGATGCTGGCCTATGCGCTGGGCGACGTAAACGAGCCATTGCTGCGCCAGGCACTGACCGAAGCCGGTCGCGCGTACGACGATGCTCCGTCGGCTGTGCAGACCCGCAGTCTGACTTCGCGCTACGTGCAGTTGCCTGGCGTGCAGAAGCCTGTCTTTGGCAAGCGCATACAGCAGCCGGTGTCTGTCGGGCCGGCTGTCCGGTAAAGGAGCTGGGTTTTGCAACGTCGTGTTCGTCATTATTGACATCGTGACGGGTCACCCCCTCGCTATACGACCGAGGTACCCTAAGTATACGACTGAGGGTACCTAAGTATATGACCGAGATGGCCTAAGTATACGACTGTGATAGACAAAATACAAGTTTTTCGTAATCAGCCGTTTACGAAAATGGTGCGAATGGCTATGGAAGTTTACAAAACCGTTCCCTTTCCGGCCTCTCGCTGCAGGGTTACAACTGCTGCAATTCTCTGACCAGCGAGTCGCATACCAGTGTAAATGCCGCCTTGTTCTCGGGGCTGATGGGCTTCTTAGGTTGCGACTTGATGGTGAGCGGATTGATGGGTTTTCCGTTTTCGTGTACGCGGAAGTCCAGATGAGGCCCGGTAGCCAGTCCCGTGGCTCCTACGTACCCGATGACTTCCTTCTGTGCCACCTGCGACCCTACCTGGATGCCTTTGGCAAAGCGTGACAGGTGCATGTAGGTGCTGACGTAGACGCCGTTGTGCTTTATCTTCAGGTAGTTTCCTCCACCTCCGGCCTCATATCCCTTGGCTATCACCTTTCCGCTGCCGATGGCATAGACCGGCGTGCCCGTGGGTGCGGCATAGTCGACGCCGTGGTGTGCCCTATAGCGTTTCAGCACCGGGTGGAAACGGCTGTTCGAGAAGCGCGACGAGATGCGATAGAAGTCGAGCGGGGCCTTCAGGAAAGCACCTTCGAGGCTGTTGCCTCGTTCGTTGTAGTAGAGTTCCTCGCCGTCCTGCACGAAGGGGATAGCGTAGTACAGGCTGTCTTCGTGTGCGAATGAGGCGGCCAGGATGTGAAAGTTTTCCAGACTGTTGCCGTCGACGTATTCCTGTTCGTAGATGACGCGGAACTCGTCCTGTTTCTGCAGTCCGAAGAAGTCGATGGTCCAGCCGAAGATATCGGACAGCTTCATGGCCAGCTGGGGCGAGGTGTTGCTTTGCTGCATGGCTACCCAAAGCGACGATTCCACCTGGCCTTTCACCTCCTGCCGTTTCCATTCCGAGGGATTCTCGCCGCGGCGCACACTGTATTCGTCGCGCAGGTCGAAGACGATGTACGTTTTCGGACTCTCTTCGTAGACGAAGAAGCGTGTGCGTGGCAGGCTGTCCTTGGTGGTGAACACGGCGTAGGCCTGTCCACTCTTCACCTTGCGGGCATCGAATGTGCCCTTGGCCCGTTCGTTCAGGCGGTGTACGTCGTTCACCGACAGGCCGTGGCGTTGCAGGATGGACGACAGGTTCTGGCGGTCCTCGACGATGCCGTAATTCACGTTGTAGCGGTCGGTCGGGATGCCATATTTATAAGTGATGGCCTCCACTTCGGCCGAGTCGGTCATTTCTACTTCGTCCAGCATGTCGGCCGGGCGGTCTTTCCTGACGAGGTGCGTAATGCCCCATGTAACTGCCAGCACAAGGAGGATACCACCTATTATATAGTATATTCTTTTTTTGCCTCTCATACGTGTTTCGTTGTTTTAGAGGGGGCAAAAGTACAAAAATAGTGCTGATATACAAATCCTTTTGGGTGGTCAATTCCTGAGGTGCTTCGAATTTCGAGGGGAGATTGGCGGTGCGGACGGGCCGGTATATTACAGTTTGCAGGCGCCGATTGCACAGAACGACGCGGAAGTCCGGGAAGAGCTTCCACGACGATCCATGTAATCGGCGCCTGTGTGGAGGGTATATACCGAACCCTGCCCACCCCTGTGCAGATGTTTGGGCTGCGGAGCAGGGTTGGGCAGGGGAGGGGCGTTATTCGATGATGGGTACGTCGATGTTTTCGTTGTCTTCCTTCCAGTCTTCCATCGTGAAGTCGCCGGACACGTCGCCTGTGAAGATGTCGCCTACCGTCAGGTTCAGAGTCAGCTTGGTATTGGCCACAAGCGGCGATTTCAGTGTCTGCTTGAAACGTTTCACCGTACCGTTCTTTAGCTTGATGCTCATCTGAAACTCCGGATTGCCGTACGAGGGGAACAACATGACCGTTCCGTTGGTCATTTCGGTACCGTCAACCGACCGCACCAGTGGGAAAGCTACCGTACATGCGTCGCCTTGAGGCTGTCCCGTATAAAAGTCCAGTTCGCGGGCAATGCCGGTGATGCCTATCACAACGCTCTCTATGTTAGACGAAAGTGTAGAGCCTTCCTGGTTCTTGACGCTGACTTTGATTCCGGCAACTACACGTTGCAAGGATGCTACGAGTTCGTCTGTTCCTATATTGACATTCTGCACGGCGTGTACAAGGTCGTATACGGGGTAGTACGTCGTATCGTTGCTCATCTTCAACAGGCTGAAAGCTTGTTGCGACAGGTCTCCGCCGATGCTGTACGAAGGCTCTCTGACTGCCGGATTCGAATAGATGGGCTCTTCGTATTTGGGAGTTCCCCAATATATCATATTGTAGTCACCCATAGGCAACAGGAGTTCACGGTTGCTGGACGATTCGTAAAATTCGCCGTCCTTTACCATATAGTATCCGTAGAAAGGAGTCAGTCGGTGGTTTACGTAGTTGCCAAAATAGATCGAGCTTTCTGGTTGGCATGGCATGACGGTCAGTACACCGGTGAACGGACTTTCGCCACTGGCTGTCGATACTTTCATGTGCAGTGCGGGCGTTGCCAGTTGAAGGTCTTCCTGAGGGATGGATGTTTCGTCGTCCGAGCAGCTGGTTGCTAATGCGGCAACCAGTGCGAGTAATGCTAATTTTTTCATTTCTTGTTAAGTTTTTAGGTTGTTCTTACATAGAAACGTTTGTGCTGTGGAATAGTTCTGGGTTTAGGAAAAAATATTTTTGATCCGTGTTTTGCTTTGTCCCCATTTCCTACCTGTGGTAATGAAATGCCTGTTGTGAATAGAAGAATAGTCCAAACAATGCAATAATAGTCCAAATAATCATCCTAAGTGTTAATATACTGACGATTATGTTATCCATTTAGATGATTCTTCTATGGTGGTAACAGTGAAATGCGTACATTTGCGGTGTTCAAACACAGATTATTTAATGTTCATATTATGAAATTACAAATCCGACTTTTTTTCTGTGGCGTCGCCCTGTTGGGACTGGCGTCGTGTGGAGACTCCTATGTAAAGCCCGATGCGCCAATAAAGGAAGTTTCTTTTACTCAGGTCCATCTGGACGATGGGTTCTGGGCACCCCGTATCGAGACGAACCGTACGGTCTCCATTCCTTCAGCTTTCAGAGAATGTGAGAAGAATGGGCGTTTCGACAATTTTGCCATTGCCGGCGGACTGAAAAAGGGAGAGCACCGGGGTGACTTTTCGTTCGACGATACCGACCCTTATAAAGTGATTGAGGGAGCCTCTTATTCGTTGGCTGTCAAGTACGACAAAGCGTTGGATGCCTATCTGGATAGTGTCATCTCCCTGATAGCTGCTGCCCAGGAACCGGACGGCTATCTGACTACGTGTGTCACCAACCGTTGCTACCGCCTCTCCGGCTGGTGGGGAAAGCAACGCTGGGAGAAGATCAACAGCCATGAGTTGTATAACAGCGGCCACTTGTACGAGGCTGCCGTAGCCCATTATCAGGCAACCGGCAAGCGGACGCTGCTCGACGTGGCTATCCGGAATGCCGACCTCGTCTGCCAGGTGTTCGGACCCGGCGAAGGACAGATTCATCGTCCGAGCGGCCATCCCATCATCGAAATGGCGCTGGCGAAACTCTATAAGGTGACAGGCAACGAGAAATACCTGCAGACCGCCCGATATTTTGTCGAAGAAACCGGACGGGGCACTGACGGACATCCGCTGAGCGAATACAGCCAGGACCACAAGCCTATTCTGCAGCAGGATGAAATCGTGGGACATGCCGTGCGGGCCGGTTACCTGTATTCCGGCGTGGCCGATGTGGCGGCACTGACGCAGGATACGGCTTATTTCAATGCCTTGTGCCGCATCTGGGACAACATGGCCAGCAAGAAACTCTACATAACGGGTGGTATCGGTTCGCGTGCACAGGGCGAAGGTTTCGGTCCCAACTACGAACTGAACAACCATACGGCCTATTGCGAGACGTGTGCCTCCATCGCCAATGTCTTCTGGAACTATCGCATGTTCCTGGCTACGGGCGATGCCAAGTATGCCGACGTGCTGGAGCGTGCCTTGTACAATGGAGTCATCTCGGGCGTGTCGCTGAGTGGCGACAAGTTCTTCTACGACAATCCGCTGGAGTCGATGGGACAACACGAACGCCAGCGGTGGTTCGGGTGTGCCTGCTGTCCAGGCAACGTTACCCGCTTTATGGCCAGCGTACCTCTTTATATGTATGCTACGCAAGCCAACGACATCTACGTCAACCTGTACATTCAGAGCAAGGCTCAGCTGACGACCGAAGCCAATAATGTGACGTTGGAACAGACTACCGCCTATCCTTGGGAGGGCAAGGTGACACTTACCGTTACACCCGAAACGGAGCAGGAGTTTGCACTGCGTCTTCGTATACCGGGCTGGGCACAGGATTCACCGGTTCCTACCGACCTGTATACATTTACCGACAAGGCCAAGGCATATTCCATTTCGGTCAACGGCAAGAAAGTACGTGCCCGTCTGTACGACGGCTACGCCACCATTCACCGCCGCTGGAAAGCTGGCGACGTGGTCGAGGTTGACCTTCCGATGGATGTGCGCCGTGTCAAAGCCAACGAATTGGCCGAAGACGACCGTGGCAAACTGGCGATCGAACGTGGTCCTATTATGTTCTGTCTGGAGGGAAAGGACCAGCCTGACAGCCTTGTATTCAATAAGTTTATCCCCGACGGCACACCGATGACGGCCTCTTACGATGCCGACCTGCTGAACGGAGTGGTTGTGCTGACCGGTACGGCCAAGGAGGTGGAAAAGGATGGTACAGTGAAAGACGTTGCCTTCAAGGCGATTCCTTATTCAACCTGGAACAATCGCGGAGCCGATCAGATGGCAGTATGGATTCCTGCTTCGGCCGAGTATGCCCGCATTACCCCCGAACCGACCATTGCCAGCAAGGCTCGTACGCTGATGATCCAGGCACCCATTCAGAAGGATGCTCCCGAGTCGGCTTCGGTTGAGTCTTGGGCATGGGGAGTCAACGACCAGTGGGAACCCAAGCGTTCGTCGGACACGTCGAAACCCTATCATTACTGGTGGCTGAAGAACGGTACGCTGGAAACCCTGGCTTACGAGTTTGACCAGCCTTACACGGTGTCGCATGTCGATATTTATTGGTTGGATTTCGACCATTATGACGGTAATTTCCGTGTACCCGAAAGCTGGAAGCTATATTATAAAGACGGCAAAAACTGGAAAGAAGTAGAAGCTCTCTCACCTTATACCGTAGATAAGGATCGATATAACGGATTGGATTTCAAACCGGTCAGAACGACTGGACTGAAGCTCGCCGCCCAGTTGCAGAAAGGTGCATCGGGTGGAGTGATAGAGTGGAAAGTGGAATAACAGGTTTATGGTTCTCTCTTCAGGCGCAGGAAGCTGTATGGGCTTTTTGCGCCTGACTTTTTTATATATCTGCATCTGCCTCTTGTGTATGAAAAAGAATATCTGTACATTTGTTGTAGGCATGGCGCAGTTTGCGTTATCAGCCTTTGGCTTATTGTAGCGGCCGGCTGGTTGTCGAGACGGTGGAAGATGGCTGTCGGGCTGGCGCCGCTGATAGATTATGTATAGAAAATCCGGTCAGGGACAGGCTTGAAAGGTCGGTTCGTGTGCCGGTCCGAAGAGATATGAATTCTTTATTACTACTGAAACGCCCCTTTGTTTGGTTGCGCCGTTTCCGTCATCGTCGCGGTTATGGAGTGCATTCGCCGTTTGCCTTCGATTTTATTACACGGGTGGTTTACGAACATACGCCATATTATCAATATAAAGAACTTTCGGCGGAGCAGAGACGCCTTGCTTCTGAAAAAGGACATAGTTGGGCATGCCGGGAGTCGCAGAAGGTGAAACGTCTGTTGTTTCGTTTGGTCAATCGGGCACAACCGACGTTTAGCGTCAATGTAGGGCCGGATTCGGCAGCCGAACTATATATGAAGGCAGCTAAAAAGGATACCGGTTATCTGCATGCTTCCCAGCTGGACGAGCTTTTTCTGGAACGTGGTGTTCCTGTCGATTTCCTTTATCTGCACGATTATCGTCAGCCGTCGTTGGTGCGCGCAGTCTTCGATGTGTGTGCCGACCGTGTGACGGAGCGTTCGGTTTTTGTCATTGAAGGTGTCGGCTATTCGCCGGCAATGCGGCAGCTTTGGCACGATATGCGGTGCGATGCCCGGGCAGGAATTACGTTCGACCTTTACGACTTGGGGGTTATCTTTTTTGACAAGTCGAAAATTAAGCAAGATTATATTGTGAACTTTTAAGCAGAAAGCCTGTTTTTATCAATTAGCAAATTCTAAACAATCAGCAGTTATGAAAGTGTATACTAAAACCGGAGATAAGGGGACAACTTCCCTGGTGGGTGGCACCCGTGTACCCAAAACACATGATCGCCTGGAGGCCTATGGTACGGTAGATGAGTTGAATTCCTTTTTGGGGTTACTTATTACTTATGTGGCAGACGGACAGGATGTTGCCTTTTTGCAGCGCGTGCAGAATTGCCTGTTCGTTGTCGGCTCTTATTTGGCTACCGATCAGGCAAAAATGTCATTGAAGTCTGCCAGTGTTGTCACTCCTGTCATGGTTGCGGAGATGGAAAACGAGATTGACCGTTTGGATGCCCTTTTGCCTCCGTTGTCAGCTTTTGTTCTGCCAGGGGGGAGCCGTGGCGCTGCTCTTTGTCACGTGTGCCGTACCGTGTGCCGACGTGCCGAACGCCGTATTCTGACTCTGTCGGCCGAGGTAGAAATAGCTCCGGAATTGTTAGCTTATATGAACCGATTGTCCGATTATTTGTTCGTTCTGTCCCGGAAGATCAACCTGGATGCGAAAAAAGACGAAATATTTTGGAATAATAGTTGTAAGTGACATAAATTGTTATACATTTGCCGAAAAATAGAAGTAGAACTTAATATTCACAATATTCACGATTTAAATACTTAGGAATTATGTATTGGACATTGGAATTGGCATCCAAACTGGAGGATGCTCCTTGGCCGGCAACTAAGGACGAATTGATAGACTATGCCATGCGTTCGGGGGCTCCGCTTGAGGTGATTGAGAATCTGCAGGAGATGGAAGATGAAGGCGAGATTTATGAAAGTATAGAAGATATTTGGCCCGATTACCCCAGTAAAGAAGATTTCTTCTTCAACGAAGAGGAGTATTGATCTAAGTCGCATAAATGAAACATCTACATACCGGCGGGACAGGCAACGATGAGTTGTTTGCCCCGCCGGTGTTTGTTTAGGAGTTGCCGGTGTTGTCTTTATAGCGACTTGATATTTAGAATAAGACTCGTTGGTTAAATGAATTTACATAATGAACACTCGGATAATAGGTGAAAGCTACCGTATGTACTAAATCTGTTGAAAAGAGAAAAGATTCAGTTTTCCAGCCTTTATTCTTTATGTTTATGCTAACTACTTGTATAATAATGAATTCCTGTGAAACGTCATGTTCCGTAGTTCACATGTACGATTTTTGCCCCTGATGAGGCATGAAAGTATGTTTCACAACAACGTGCTTATTACCTGAATATTATGATGAAACTTCACCGGCGAATATTTGAAAATATGAGTTTTTGAGTCGTTTTGCATGAATACGCAGTCTTCTTTAGGAGAGACAGTAGAATGCTTTCTATTAATTTGACTGTTTGATAAGGCGTGAAGCAAGAGAACGGTGTTTCAATTACTACGTTGTAGGACACTTGTACGGTTCGCGAGCCGTACAAGTGTCCCATAAATGGAATGCAAGTGTCGCTCGCGAGCCGTGCAAGTGTTTCAGAATTGGATGGTCTTCTTCTGTAGACAACAGGTGGGAAAGTAGAACTTTTTCCTGTGTGAAGCCTGTTATTACGCTACAAAATCATATATTTGTATATTCTTTAAACCGATGACGAAAATGGAAGTAACGACACGACGTTTGCCCGAGTTGAAGCAACGGCAATTGCCGGCAACTTGCCGGGAAGAAGTTCAGGCTTTGCTGAAGGAAGTTTACGGATACGAGCAGTTCCGCAATCTGGAGATATACGATGACTTGTTCAGTGGGAAAGAGAAACTGGAAATCTCGCAAGGACAGCTGATAGAGAATGTCATCCTCGAAGCAGAAAAGGCACAACAGGGCGACGCGTCTGTAGAGAATATTTTGCTGACAGCACCTACGGGTTCGGGTAAATCGTTGCTGTTCCAGTTACCTGCCATTTATTTGGGACGTCAGTACGGGTTGCTTACCATTGTCGTGTCGCCGCTGAAGGCATTGATTGTCGATCAGGTGGAAAGTCTGCAGGAGTTAGGTTACACGCGGGTGGCTTATGCTTCGTCCGATCTGTCGCCCGAACAGAAAGCCGAGGTCTACCGTCTGGTGCGTGAGGGGGAGATTGACTTGTTCTATCTCTCGCCCGAGTTGTTATTGTCGTACGACATCAAGCACTTTATCGGCGGACGCCGCATAGGCATGGTGGTGGTCGACGAGGCGCATACGGTGACTACTTGGGGTAAGGAGTTCCGTGTGGACTATTGGTTCCTGGGGCGTTATCTGAATGGTTTGAAGCAGAGTCTCGGATACGGCTTCCCGCTGTTTGCGCTGACGGCTACTGCCGTGTGGAATCCGGTAGGAAGAAACGACATGGTGTTCGAGACCATCCGTTCGTTGCAGATGGAACCTTGTGTGCTGTATGTAGGTACGGTGAAGCGTCGCAACATCGGTTTCGATATCCGTCAGATGACGATCGAGGAAGGCGAAACTTACGACAAGGCCAAACAGCGTGTTGTTTCCGGTCGGATCGAAGATTATCTGGACGGGCATAAGACTTTGCTTTACTATCCTTTTGCCGGCGGCATCGACATGCGCTTGAAGAGTTGGGTGCGTTCGTGTGACTGGCACCTGGTGGCATCGTACTACGGTAAAAAAGAGAAAGAACAGAAAGCCACCATCGTGCAGGAGTTCAAGGAAGGTACCAAGAAACTGATTGTGGCCACTAAGGCCTTTGGTATGGGAGTTGACATCAGCGATATCGATCGTGTGTACCACGTTGCCCCCTCCAGTACGTTTGTCGATTATATTCAGGAGATCGGTCGTGCCGCGCGCGATGCCGATGTGCAAGGCATTGCAGCAACCGATTTTCATGAACGCGACTTCTACTACATGAAGCGCCTGCATCAGTTGGGGAACATTGCTCAGGAACAGCTGGTACTTATCTTGCGTAAGCTGATGGAGGTTTATCGCATGAAAGGCGAGAAGCAGGAAGTGATGATTTCTTTGTCCGATTTTGAGTTCGTAGTGAAGGTGCCGCGTACGAAAAACAAGTTGGAGTACGAGTCCGAATTGGGACAGCTCATCAAGACGGCATTGTTGTGGCTCGAAGACGACCTCTCTGCCCGCTTCGGGCATAATCTGCTGGACGTAAGTCCGCAAAACCTGCTGACCGAAGGCTATGTGCAGGACAAAATGGGCGATGCTTTTGCGTGCGAATTCCACGATTATCTGACTCCGGTCGAAGGCGAGTCCGATGTCTATCGGGTACGGCTGAACGACTTGTGGGAAGAACGTTTCCCGGAGTTGGGATATAAAGAGTTCAAACAGCAATTGGGCAACGGTACGTTGTGGGAAGGTTCGCGTGCTGTGGCAGTAGGCAGGCACGATGTATTGCTGAAGGAAGATGCAGCCGAGATACGTTGTCGGCTCGATGCCTTGTTTGACAGCCTGAAGACACTGCTGACCGATAAGTTGCGCAAGACGAAAGGACGCTTTGATGAAGAAGAACTCCGTGCTGTCTTTGCCGAGCACGATATGGATGTCCGCTCGGCCAAACGCTTTATCGGTTCGCTGCTGGAGTCGCGTACCGAGGAAGGGCGCAGCGTCAGCTACATCAGCAGTGTGAAGAAGAAAGAATCCAACGAACTTTCGTTCACGGTGACCAAGGGCTTCGACCTGCTGCTGTCCCGTTATCAGAAGCTGTTTGTGCAGCGCATCACGGGATGCAAGGGCGATAAGCTGGTGTTCTACACTACTCCTTTCTCCGACCTGAACATGCTGCTGAACTTGCTTTCCATGCTGAACTGTCTGTCGTTCAGTGTCGAAGGTGGTGGAACTCCTTGCGTACAGATTCGTTTTAACGATCCTGAAACCTTGTTACAACTGGTGTCGACGGACGACTACCGTAACCTGATTTTGGATAATAACGAACTGATTTTCGAAGAACAGATAGAATTGTTTACCCTCTTCTTTGGTACGGAAGCACTGACCGATGCGCAGCGTTGGGACTTTATTGAAGATTACTTTACTGGTGCCACTGTTGAGGAGCTAAGGCAGAAGTACGCACTTTAAACATTGGTGTGCTGTTCTTTCGGCATGTTGCATTTCTGAAAGGCGAGCCGTTCATCTCCGTTCATCAGATAGATGATGCCGCAATAGGTAAATCCGTGTTTGGTCAGGATGTGTTGCAGAATACTGTTGTCGCGGTGGGTATCTGCCCGCAGGTTCGGTATCTGACGGTAGCACCAGTCCAGGCAGGCGGCGGCTACTCCGTGACTTGCTTCTGTGCTTGCCAGTCGGTGGATGGTGGCATAAGGCTGTACGTCGTCTATCCAGGCTCCTTCGTAGATGCGGGCATACGTCGGGTCTTTGCCCGGGATGAAGGAGAATGTACCGATGATTTCCTGGGCATCGTCGAGGCAGACATAACTATGTCCGTTTTCGATGTCGCGGCGTACGAGTTCTTCGTTTGGATATCCGCCGGTCCATTGCTTCATGTTGCCGCTTTTCCGCATGATGCGTTTAGCCTGTTCGAAGATAGGCATCAGTTTGCTTATTTCTTCGGGTCTGGTTTGTCTGATGGTTATCATATTGTACATACTATTTTCGGGCTGCAAAATTATTCTATTATTTTGTTTTGGCGAATATTTTGCAACCCGAAATGCAATTAACGAAGCATCTCCGTTGATGATGCGTCATTCGTTCGGATACGGAATCAGTTCACCGGACGAACGGTACGCCGGGCGTTGGGCATCCCGTTCCTTCAGGTAACGGGTCAGTTCGTCGGCCAGTTCCTTTACTTTTTCGGGCATGCTGTTTGCCAGATCATTCTGTTCGCCGATATCTTCTTTCACATTGTAAAGACGGCACTGGCGGCTCTCCCAGGTATATATCAGGTGATAATCACCTTTCAGGATCGAGGAATAGGCACCGTAGCCTTCTTCTTTGTTCTGCGTTTCGCCCCACAGGTTGGGGAAGTGCCACACGATGGGACGTTCGTACCGCCTTGCCGGATGTTTCAGTACCTCTGCAAAGCTTGTTCCGTCGATAGTCTGTAAAGTGCGGTATTGTTTTACGCCGGCCATTTCCAGTATGGTGGGGAAGAAGTCTTCTATCATGACGCGCTGGTCGCTCTGTGTGTTGCCTTGGGTTACTCCGGGCCAATAGATCATCATCGGTTCGCGTACGCCGCCCATGAAGGCCGAACCTTTGCCGGCACGTGCCGGATAGTTCTGGTCGCGGTTGGCACGTCCTTGGCGCACGTTGTTCAGTCCTTGTCCTCCGTTGTCGGACATGAACAGCAGGATGGTGTTTTTGCCTACTTCCGGATTCTGTTCCAGATAGTCGAGGATGTCGCCCAGGCTTTTGTCCATGCCTTCTACAAGCGCAGCATAGCGGACTTCGTTCTCGTTGAGTGTATCGTTCAGCTGTTTGTCGAACTGTCCCCGGTAGTTGGGGGTAAAGCGTTTATCTTCGTCGTAGGGCGAATGAACGGCATAGTGCGACATGTAAAGGTAGAACGGTTTGTTCATTTCAACCGACTTTTTCATGGCGTTCAGGGCTTCTCGTGTCAGGGCTTCGGTCAGGAATATGTCTTGGCCGTAATATTTCTCTAAACCGTATACGGCAAATTTGCTGCCTTGACCGAAGTTCTTTGTTCCCAGATAACTGCCGGGTGCTCCATTAGGACCGCCGGCAATGTTTATGTCAAAACCCATGGTCGCCGGATCGGCTCCGGGAGTAGTGCGTGCACCGAAGTGAGCTTTTCCGCAGTGTATGGTATAATATCCGTTATCTTTCAGGACTTGTGGCAGGGAAGTAATAGGAGTAGAATTGTTGATCTTACCGGCTGTACTGTCCGGCTGTATACCGTTGTAGTTCCATTGTGGCAAGCTGATGACACTACTCTTGGCATCGGTCTGTTGGTTCAGTTCCAATGTCCAGTTGGTCACTCTGTGTCGGGAGGCATTCATGCCTGACATCAGACTGCATCGTGTAGGCGAAGAAATGGCACATGCGTAAGCCTCGGTAAAGCGGACACCCAGTTGTGCAAGCCGTTCCATGTTTGGAGTGCGGAAACGTTGATTCAGGTTGCTCCGTTCGTTGTTGTAGAAAGGCACGGAGGTGTCTTGCCAACCCATGTCGTCTACCAGAAACATGATGATGTTGGGTTGAGTAGTGTTTTGAGCTGTTGAAGCGAGTGTCGCAAGCAGGAGACACGGTGCTGTGAATAGTCTTTTCATAGATGCTTCAGAATTCTTCTTTATATTTTAGTTTTAAACAATAAGCTGCCAGCGGAAACTTTTCAAAGATACGATTAAAATGTAGGTAATTGGCTGTTTATAAATATGTCTTATGCCATAATTTAGCTTCTTTAACAAGACTCTTTCCAGTCGTTCGCAAACAATTTGCTATTTTTAAATTTTAAATCAGTTTATTCCATTTATATGAAAAGTCAATCGTCTCTTCTTCTAGGCTCACTGCTGTTGTGCAGTGCAAGTCTTTTTGCGCAAAAAGAGCAGCGCCCGAACATTGTATTCATCTTGTGCGATGATATGGGGTACGGCGATTTGGCCTGTTATGGTCAGCCCTATATCAGTACCCCTCACATCGACCGTATGGCAGCCGAAGGAATGCGGTTTACGCAGGCTTATGCCGGTAGTCCGGTCAGTGCTCCGTCGCGGGCAACGCTGATGACCGGACAACATTCAGGACATTGTCTGGTACGGGGCAATAAGGAGTATTGGCCTGAGACTCCGGTTGTGATGTATGGTGAAAATAAAGACTACAGTGTAGTAGGACAGATGCCTTATGACCCGCAGCACATTATTTTGCCTGAAATTATGAAGAAGAACGGTTATACGACTGGCATGTTCGGAAAATGGGCAGGCGGTTACGAAGGGTCGGTATCTACACCCGACAAGCGAGGCATTGATGAATACTATGGTTATATTTGTCAGTTCCAGGCTCACTTGTATTATCCTAACTTCCTAAACCGTTACAGTAAGGCTTTGGGAGACACGGCAGTGGTACGCGAAGTGATGGAAGAGAACATCCAATATCCGATGTTCGGACGCGATTATTACAAACGTCCGCAATACTCTGCCGACATTATTCATCGTAAAGCTTTGGAGTGGCTCGACAGACAGGACGGCAAGCAGCCTTTCATGGGAATTTTCACCTATACACTGCCCCATGCCGAATTGGTGCAGCCCGACGACTCTATTCTGCAAGGATATAAAAAGAAGTTCTTTGTGGACAAAACTTGGGGTGGGCAAGAAGGAAGCCGTTACAATGCCACGATACATACGCATGCCCAGTTTGCAGCTATGATTACACGGCTGGATGCTTATGTAGGCGAAATAATGGATAAGCTGAAGGAAAAAGGACTTGACGAGAATACCATTGTGGTGTTTACCAGCGATAACGGTCCTCACGAAGAAGGAGGTGCCGATCCTGTGTTTTTCGGCCGAGACGGTAAGTTGCGTGGATTGAAACGTCAGTGCTACGAAGGTGGTATTCGTATTCCTTTTATAGTACGTTGGCCGGGGAAGGTGGAAGCTGGTGCTGTGTGCGACCATCAACTGGCTTTTTACGATGTGATTCCAACCTTCTGTGAACTGATTGGTGACAAGAAATTCCCCAAAAAGTATTTGAACAAGAAGTTGGAAAGTGATTGTTTCGACGGCATTTCGTTTGCCCCTGTGCTGACGGGAAACGATGAGGCGCAACAGAAGCATGATTTCCTGTATTGGGAATTCCACGAAACCGACCAGATAGGCGTACGTATGGATGACTGGAAGCTGGTAGTGAAAAAAGGAATTCCTCATTTATATAACCTCGCTACCGACATTCACGAGGACAACGATGTGGCGGCACAGCACCCTGACATTGTCCGTCGGATGAAAGACATCATTCGTACCGAGCATAGACCTAGCGCCGACTTCAAGATTACGTTGCCGTCGTTCGATTGACGTTCATAAGAAACTTTTATATTTACTTTTTAGCAGTGTCAATGAAAAAATGTGGCAGTTGTTCCCTTCAGAAACATAATTTCTGTTTTGGAGGAAAACAACTGCCATCTATATTATTGGATATCTTAGCGGTCTTTTTCAGTGGAAAAACGAACAGGGTCATTGTATTGTTCCTGAAGTTCGAGCATATTTGCTTTTAGTTCGGTTACAATAGAGTCGTATTCGCTTTGCCCGTATAGGTTGTTCATTTCGGTTGGGTCGTTTTGTATGTCATAGAGTTCCCAAGAGTCGATGTCGTTATAGAAGTGTATCAGTTTGTAGCGTTCGGTACGGATACCATAATGCCGTTTTACCATATGTTCGGCCGGATATTCGTAGAAGTGATAGTAAAGTGCTTTACGCCAGTCGGCAGGCTTTTCGCCTTTAAGCAGAGGAAGTAGTGATACACCCTGAATGTCGTTGGGTATAGGAGCACCTGCCAGTTCGAGGAAGGTAGGGGCATAGTCGATGTTTTGTACCAGTTGTGGAATGTCACCACGTGTTTTGAAATCGGATGGTAGGTGCATGACGAGCGGTGTACGCATAGATTCTTCGTACATAAAACGTTTGTCGAACCATCCGTGTTCGCCCATGTAGAAGCCCTGGTCAGAAGTATAGACTACCAGTGTATTGTCGAGCAGACCGTTTGTTTCCAGATAATCAAGTACACGGCCAACATTATCATCTAGCGATTTTACGACTTTGGCATAGTCGCGCATGTAGCGTTGAAATTTCCACTCTGCCAATTCCTTGCCTTGGGGATTCTTGCGGTAAAAGTCTTCAATAATTGGGTTGTAGAAATCGTCCCAAGCTTTCCGTTGTGCGGGGTTCATACGACCAAGAAAACTTTCGTAAAGAGTTTTAAGTCGGCTGTCTTTTCCTTCTTTCAGCATTTTAAGATCGTATATTAGATCCATGTCTTTAACAATACTCATCTCCTGAGATGCTGCCGCAAGACGATTTTCATAATCGTCGTAGAAGTTATTGGGCAGTGGGAATTCTTTGTCTTCGTAAAGATGTAGATTGCAGGTATCGGCCATCCAGTTGCGGTGGATAGCTTTGTGGTGAATCAGAAGGCAGAAAGGTTTTCCTTTATCGCGTTTGTTCTCCATCCAGTCGATGGCATCATCTGTGATGATGTTGGTGATGTAACCTTCCTTTTGGATAGTATCATTATTTTGAGTGATAAAATTGGGATTGTAGTAATCGCCTTGTCCGGGTACTACTTCCCAATAGTCAAATCCGGAAGGAAGGCTTTCCAAATGCCATTTGCCTACGACGGCTGTCTGATAGCCGGCTTTCTGGAGTAACTTGGGGAAAGTTTGCTGAGCGCTGTCGAAAACACAAGTCGTATTATCATAGAACTTGTTAGCACAAGAATGTTTGCCGGTGAGCATACAAGCACGGCTGGGGCCACTGAGCGAGTTGGCAACAAAACTGTTGGTGAAACGAACACCGTCGCGAGCAATGCGATCGAGATTGGGAGTTTCGATGTTGCGTGTATCGTAGCAACTCATCATCTGAGCTGTGTGGTCATCGGTCATGATGTAGACGATGTTGTAGGGTTTAGATGCCTTGTCGGATTGCTGGCATGCTGAAAACATGGAGGCTACAGTGGCTATTCCGAAAAGCGGGTAGAGAGAATGATTCATAATATGCGTTATTTATAATTGTTTCAAGATGATAGCTTTGGTAGATTGACTATTGTTACGTTCTTATTTATTGATACTGCTGATGCGTAATTTGTAGGAGTACTTTTGCTGTTGAATACGATACACGGGTAAAGTATCCACATCTTTTCCGCAACTTGCATTGCCTACACCCCGTACGGCTGCATCAAGGTGGAGGACAATATACGGACGTTTTTGTAGTTCCCACATATGCTTACAGTTCATCAAATCTTCATCTGTGTAGCGCAATGCTGAAAACGATACGTTTCCTTCGGTTTCTATTTTGATGCCTGCACCGGAACTATTGCGAAGGAGCAGTTCTCGCAGTCCTTCACGATTACCCATGGATTGTGGTTTGACATATTTTTCTTCCATTTGCTCTACAGTGGTAGTGTAGCGTCCTACTGTACATCCGTCTTTACGGTCGTTGTAGTTCTCCCAAGGACCGTAGGCGTAATAATCTACTGTATTTAGAGATGAGTCGATGGCACATGTGAGTCCACATCTTCTCAGTTCGTTTGTCTGGGGCATTAGTTCTACGTCCATGTCAATGGTTCCATCAGGCAGTAAAGTATAGATAATTTGAGTTTGGCATAAATTGCCTTCTCGGGTAGTCCTTACGATTATAGAACTTCCTTTTTTCTCTAAGGTGCATGTCCCTGCCGGTTCAAGTCCATTGGAGGTGTCTGTAAATTTATCATTCTCTATCCAACGGTGATTATCGTATACAAAGCCTTGGCTATGACTGATGACAGACTGTCCGTTTAAGATGAGTGTCTTCATCTGTCCGCTTTGTTTGTCGAAGGAAGCTTCGATATGTGCATTTTTTATAATGAACATAGCTGGAGTTTCTTCTACTTTCAGGGTGTTCTTCCGACTGCTTTTGACTGAAAGCTGCGGCAAGGCACAACGTTTCAAAAGTTCGTATTGCTGTTGTGCAACTGTATGTCCGGCTTTGGCCCAAGTGGAAGCATCTTTGGTGCATACAGCCAGATTAAGCATTACTTCTTTTCCTGCTTTTTGTGCCTGACTGAGATTAATTCCCTGCAGTTTTATATTTATGGCAAGTGAGTCATCGGGCATGACATGGCCGGGTAACAGGCTGTCTGTTGCCGAAATGTAACCATCTTCCAGTATTTCCCAACGAAGATAGAATCTATCAAGAGGCAAGAAATCATACGTGTTCTTTAGTAGGATTTTGACTTCATTTTTGTTTATCTCTGTTCCTAAATGTGTGAAGTGTACATATTGGTATACAGCTTTTACTTCTTTCAGCTTGGGCGATTCGTCACGTGTGGCAGGAACTATACCGTTCGAACAGAAGTTACCTTGATGCGGTCCTGGAAAATCATAGCCGGTATGCAGTCGGTAAATGCCTTTTTTCATTTCATTGGGTTCATATATGGCTTGGTCTACCCAGTCCCATATAGCACCACCTATGGTGGATGTACTGTTTTCTATACTGTTCCAGTATTCTTTCAGATTACCTATGGCATTTCCCATAGCGTGGGCATATTCGCAAATGAACATAGGTTTACTGAATGAATTGACGTAGGTATCCATCCATTTCATGCCTGGATACATTTTAGAATAAAGATCACTGAAACGATTACCGCCATATTCTTTACCATCGCGGGTACCTTCATAGTGTACGGGGCGGTTATCAAGACGTTTGGCAGCATCGTAACATGCCTGGAAGTTACTTCCACCTCCGGCTTCATTACCTAAACTCCAGAAGATTACACTTGGATGATTGCGGTCGCGAAGAATCATACGATCTATACGGTCAACAAAAGCTGGAATCCATGACGGCATGTTGCTGATTGATTGGTTGGCATGATCTTCTAGGTCGGCTTCGTCCATCGTATAGAGGCCGAAGTAATCGAACATGGCATACATCTTGGCTGCATTCGGATAATGAGAAGTACGGATGGTGTTGATGTTGTTTTGTTTCATCAGCAATACATCTTGCAGCATCGATTCCGTAGGTACGGCACGCCCATAGATAGGGTGGGTATCATGGCGGTTTACACCTTTAAAGAAAACGCGTTGTCCGTTGATGTAAACCAATGAGCCTCGTATTTCAATGTCTCTGAATCCGTATTTGGTCGAAAATGCCATCTCTTCTTTGCCTTCCTCGTATTGAACGATGTGTAAGGTGTAAAGATTGGGAGTTTCGGCTGTCCAAAGGCACAGATCTTTCAAGGGAAAGGATATGTGTCTTTCAACTGTTTTTTGATCGGGTGTATATGCAATGTGCAGCGTTTTTTCACTTACTAGACTGCCGTTGGGAGCAATCAGGCTCAGTGTGACGTTTTTCGAGCCTTTTAGTCCGTCTCGGTTGTCCAGCTTTAAGGCTACGGACATATTTCCTTCCTTGTAGTTGGATTGTGCTTCTAATTTAGAAGTTATGTAGTGGTCGCGTATGCTGGCCAGCGGTGTATTGTACAAATATACATCGCGGAAGATACCACTCATCCGGAACATATCTTGGCATTCCAGGTAGGAGCCATCGCTCCAGCGGAATACCTGTACGGCAAGACGATTTTCTCCTGTCCGCAGGTATTGTGTCAGATCAAATTCGGTTACATTATTTGCTCCTTGCGTATAGCCTACATATTTGCCATTCAAGTAGACAAAGGCTGCGCTATAGATACCGCCAAAGTGGATAAATGTCCGTTGTTTTTCCCATCCTTCAGGCAGATTGAAGAAACGTACGTAGGAGCCAACCGGATTGATACCATAATTTTTCCCTCCATCATTAAAACCTTTGCGGGCATCAATATAAGGAGGAATATTGGCATGAGGGTATTCTACATTGGCATAGATGGGGCGGTCGTATCCTTGCATTTCCCAATTGGACGGCACAGGGATTGTATCCCAGTCTGAAATATCGTAATCTTCTTTGTAGAAGTCCTGCGGCCGTTGCGATGGCTCAGAAACGAGGTGGAAAGCCCATTTACCGTTTAATGAATAAAAATACGAACTTCTGGGGGTGGTCCATGGGGTCTGATAGAAGTCTATATCGGCTTTCATTTCAGCGGTAGAAGCGTACGGTAAGTAGGTGGCATGTCCGGCTTCTTTGTTTTCTTCGAAACAAGTTTCGTCTTCCCAATAAGTTTTGCTACGTTGCGACAAATCGGGACCAGCGTTTTCAGGCATTGCCATTTTACTTATCTTAATTGAAAAAAAAGTTTCGGGGGCGTTTCCAAACTTACGTTTGTCCACCAATTGCAATTTTCCTTCACTGCTATAGAATAGAATCAGATCGGGACTGTTAGTCGGGAAAATCTGTAAAAACTTATTTTTCGGTCGAATAGTCCATAACTGTGATTCATCGGAACCGTTGTTCTCCGTTATTTCCAATGAATTGTCTGTACGGGCACAGATAGCTTTATTATCAAAAGGATTGATAAAACGAAAACTGCTGGACAGATTGCTGATTGTCCACTGCTGCATTTTATCATCGGCATTCTGCTTGATCAGGATGACTTTTGAGTTTCCTTGTTTGTAACCCAATGCTTTTTGGGTGTCCTCGGCTGGTATCACATTATAGAGTTTGTTTTTGGCAAAACCTACTTGTGCATAGATAGCTGTGGTGAATGCACATACAAAGAAGCATATAAAACTTATAAATATTTTTTTCATGGTATTTTTTAGTTTTCTATTCTATAGACAGAGCATTATTTCGTATCAGAGTCGGACAATGTCACTCCGATTTCTTCTATTTCCACAACAGCTGGAGTATCGTCAGGAGAAGTTGCCTCTAACCTGATGAAACGAGCTGTTTCCTCTTGTCCGAACAGTACGGTTTGCGGCAATGGATTGTGCATGATATTGCTGAACTCGCCATTTAGAGGTATCTCTTTCCAGATTTGTCCATCCAAACTGACTGAGAACTTATATCGATAGGCCATTGTTGCTTTGGCTTGCTCGTTCAAGGGCGCGTATGTGAAACCTTTCAAAGATACAACTTTTCCTAAATCTATAATTAAAGGTTGACTGGAAAGTTTTTTCCAAGATGTACGTGGCAGATTATTCCAGTTAGAAGAGACTTGTTCTTCGTTTATAGGAGCTGCATAATAGGCTGCTACGTTGATGATGCGTGCTTCTAATCGTGAACTTTTTATATGAAGTCTTAATGCATCAGCCGTTATCTCAGGGAAGCGGATCATTCGCTTGTAGCCTATAGTCGTTCCTTGACCTATCTGTTTCCATTCTCCATCTACAAGCGCTTCTATATCGAATTCTTCTATTCGTTGGCCATGTGATATGTCTTCTTGCAAAAGAACAACGTTGATTTTTGAACCTGTTCTTAAGTTGTATGTACATTTTTCACCAGATTTCGCTATCCATAACTTTTCCCCGTTTTCTACGGCATTGTTTGCAAAAGTCTGTTGTCGATAAGCTGCAAACTCCTTTAAGCGAGCAATGTCGGCTTCGTGTATCAAGCCTCGTCTGTCGGGAGGTATGTTGAGTAGTAATACAGAATTGTAGCCGACAGATTGGAAATAAATGTCGGTAAGATGTTTCAAACTTTTTACTTTACTGTTTTCCTTCTCATGCCAAAACCAACCCGGACGGATTGATACATCGACTTCGGACGGATACCAGAAAAGTTCGGTTGCATTTTTCAGTATTTCTCTACTGCCAAGATCTTGGGCTTTATTGTAGACTCCCAATCGTTTGTTATTGGCCTCTGAGCGGGCGTAAATTCCTGGGGTCAATACTGTTGCACTCCATTCAGTTTCACGTCCTATGCCTTTTTCGTTGCCTACCCAACGAACATCATCTCCCATGATTGCCATAACAGCTTTGGGCTGTAAGCGTTGGATGGTTTTGTAAAAGGCTTCCCAGTCATAAATTTGTTTTTTCCCATTAGGACCTTCACCGTTGGCTCCGTCAAACCAGACCTCATGTATTTCACCGTAGTTGGTTAGCAATTCAGTCAGTTGTTCTATAAAAAACTGGTTATAACGAGGCGAATCACCGTAGCATTCTGCATTTCGGTCCCATGGTGAAAGATAAACCCCAAATTTCATATTATATTTTGTACAGGCATCTCGTAATTCTTTTACAACATCGCCTTTGCCACCTCTCCATTTGGAAGAAGCTACAGAGTGCCGGGTTGTTTGAGTAGGCCATAAACAAAAACCGTCATGATGCTTGGCTGTGAGTAATACCATTTTGAATCCCGCTTCTTTTAAGGTGCGTACCCATTGCTCGGCATCCAGTTCAGTAGGATTAAATAAGGTCGGATCTTCTGTTCCGTCCCCCCATTCTCGGTCAGTAAAAGTATTGATGCCAAAATGGAGAAAGGCTGTTAATTCCATTTGCTGCCATTCCAACTGTTGGGGAGAGGGAACAAGGCGGGCAGCCATAGATACTTTTTGTTCCATAGTTGCATCAGTTGGAAAAGCAACATGCTTAATATACAGTGTCGTATCTTGTTGAGTATTTCCTGATAAAGAAAAAATGCTCAATAGAGACGACATTGTAAATGATATAATCTTATTCATAACTTTTGTCTGAATAACTAATTAATAGTGGTGATATTTAGGTTTTAAAGTATCTTATTTAATAATTACTTCATCCAAATAGATTCTGGATGCTTGCCCTGGCCGTACATGGTCTGTCGGACAATTACCGGGAGTTTCCAATGTAAATCGTACATAACGTGCTGTAGCATTCTGAACTTCTATTTTAAGTTCCTCAATGAAGTTTCCTTCTTTGAAAATCTCAGTATCGGTATAGTTGCGTTCACCTATCGTTGTAAAAGATTGGTTATCTTCGGAAATCTCAACCTTCATTTTTCTGGGTTTGTGCACGCCCATACCATAATTAGTGATGCAGCCAACAGCGCACTTACTAATTTTTTCAGATTTCAGTAAATCGATTGTAAAGGATATAGGTTTAGACATTTCACCTGTATACCATTCAAAGTCGGTTTGTTTTAGACTGCCATGTACTCCATTCAGTAATATTTCAGCTTCTTTGGGAAGACCTTGCAGCTTTTTTGCTGTAGCTTTATTCCATTGGAGTGGTAAAATAAGCTTTTTACCTTTTTGTTTTCCATTAACGAAAGTAGCAGCCTGCAACAGTACGTTGTCACTGATTAATAAATCTTGGTTATATATAGGAGAGGTTCCTATAGGCTCTGTACCATCTAGAGTGTAACGTATTTCAACGTCAGGACGTTCGCACTCAAGTTTCACTTTCAGTTTGTTGTCTGCTGGCACAACTTTATGTTGTATGTTATACATTGATTTGGCATATATAATTCCTTTAGCATCTAAATGATTCAGATAATTGTCCAATGATTTTAGAAAAGACGGCCAGTCTTTGCTGCCACGTACAGACCAGGCTACTTCGGCAACTGCTGCCAGACGTGGAAAGATTTGATAAGTCACATCTCTGGGGGTTGAACAAAATTCTGTCCACATCGATCCCTGTATACCCATCAATAGATTGGCGTATGACGGATCCCAATTTTCTTGTATAGGTTCATAAGTATATACATCCTTTAGTGTGTTATTTCCGAAGTAGGTCAGTGGTTCGAACCATTGTGGTCCCTGATAACGTATCAGGTAAAGTAATCGAGCCGGAGTCATGACAAAAGGATGCCCTTGGGCTGCAGCTTTCAGAGCAGCATTACCGAATCCTTGCCATCCAAAAATAGTAACTCCTTCGGGTAGTTTACTGTTGGTTAATTCGTCCCAACCCATCACTTTTTTCCCTTTTACTTCTTGTACGTATTTACTGATCCGTTGCATGAAGTAGCCTTGTAGATCTTCTTCATTTTGTAATTGTTCTTTTTTTATCCGGGCCTGGCATAAGGGGCATTCTTTCCAATGCGTCTTCCAGGCTTCGTCCCCCCCGATATGAATATACTGGGATGGGAAAAGAGCGGCTACTTCATCGATAATACCTTGCAAAAACTCAAAAGTCTTATCGTTGCCAGCACAATAAATGATGTCTGCATTACTGCCACCAAGTCCAGGAAGTACTCCGATGAACTTCTTAACTACAGGACAAGCGTATTCTGGATAAGCTGCCAAAGCCGCATTCGAATGTGCAGGCATATCAATTTCCGGGATGATTTCGATTTGTCTTTGCTGAGCATACGCGATGATTTCCTTCATTTGTTCTTGTGTATAATATCCTCCGATAGGGGTTGACTCTTCTGGAGAGGGGTTCCGACGATCTGGAAAAGCAAAGTTTTCTCTGTTTACTCTCCATGCTCCAACTTCTGTAAGTCGGGGATATTTTTTTATTTCGATTCGCCATCCATTGTCATCTGTAAGATGAAAATGAAGCTTATTAAGTTTTAGCAGAGCCATGCAGTCTATTATTTTTAAGACTTCTTCTTTAGGAAGAAAATAACGTGAAACGTCCAGCATCAAGCCTCTATATGAAAACCTTGGACCATCACTGATTTCCATTGCTGGTATAGTCCAATTGGTGTCTTGACGTGCCACGCGATTTTCAATTTGTGCTGGTAAAGTTAGTCTTAATGTTTGTACTGCATAGAAGAAACCGCTGCTATCTGCTGCTTTAATCAATATACCGTTTTTCTTTACTTGTAAACTGTAAGATTCGGGTTTCATTGTTTGCTCTGTTTGGAAGACAATGTCTGCATTACCATTTACAACAATCGAAGGAGCAAAACCGCCAGGTAGTATAAATAAAGATGAAAAATATTCAGCTATAGTTTTTTGCTCATCATTCTCAACTGAAATGACGGTTTTGGGTGTAATTGTGAATGTTTCTTTACCTGTGGTCTGCATGTCAAGCGGCCGGGGCACTAAATTTATATTTTGGGACCAGAGATTGCCCTGTACCGCTATACATGTAATGATGAGAAAGAATATTTTGTAGAATACATTTTTACTCATGGTCATAAAGATTTTAAGGTGAAAAGAATAAAAAAGAGTCAGCTACGTTTTATGGTAAGTCCGCTGACTCTTTTTTGTTATTAGTTTATTTAGATATTCGTCTTAACAAACTTAATTAATGGCTGGCAATCGGGATTTTTAATTATTGGAAAAATAGAAAAATCTTTTGCCAGCCATGTGATATTTGTTTTAGTTCAATTAATAACCGAAATTGTTGTCTGTTATACCAGGATTAGCATCCCTTTCAGAGTCAGGAATAGGTAACAACAGGTTTTTCTTCAAGAAGTCTTCAGTCAAATTACCATCATTATAGATACGATCTGTCCATTTTTGAGCAGCTGCAGTATAATAGGCGTCAGAAGCTTTAGTAAACTCATGGTTGTTGTGATATTCCAAGGCTTTTTTCAGATATTCTGTTCCGCGAATACGAATCATTTCGTACATATCTGGTTCACCAAATAGTTCTATAATACGCTCGAAATATAATTTTTCACGAACTTGTTCTGTGGTTAATGAAGTTGGCCAATCCTTAGGCTCTACCGAAGGAGCTGTTGTTGTGGCAGATCTACGGGCGCGAGCCAATACTTCATTTGCTAGTGAAATAGCTTTGTTCTTGTCGCCCAATTCATTATAAACATCAGCCATTAATAGCAACATTTCGGCATAACGATATACCATCAGATTTTTATGACTAGCTGTACCTTGCTGGTTTTGGTCATACAATTTGGCATGTGCGGGCCAGGCTTGCTGACTACCATTTTCAGCAAATGACTTTTTTAAATTTTTCAAGACCTCTATACGGGCTTTTTCGTATACGTCAGCATCGGCTGGTGCTTCTAGATTTTCTAAGTAAGACAACGATGGGTTAGCCGGATTTTCAAGCTCTTCGTATGGTATACGGGTTACGAATTCCTTCGGTTCTACTCCTTTTCCATTCTTGTAAATAGAGTCGTATACAACTACTTCTTTTCCATTTACTAATTTTTTATCTAATATTATCTTATAACTGATGTAAGGATAGTAATACACTGAGTCGTTGGCTGAAGGCGTGTCGCCTACCTGAGGCTTGGGGTTAGCTTGATTGTTACCACTACGTTCTCTATGTTGTGTTAAAAAGGTAGCTGCAATACGAGGATCTCCAGGATACATGCTCCAATGCATATCGTATGCGGCTTTTGTTGCCCGATAGGTGCTCCAGTTTATGCCTGTGGTAGATGAAGTAGGTGAGAAACGGTTACTGGCACGATTGAAACAGTTTGTTGATGTTACACTGAAATTGATTTGAAAAATCGATTCCTTAGAGTTTGATACCCAATCGCCAAACAGATCTGCAAAATTGTTCTCTAACTGATATACACCACTGTTATAAACAGCATCGAACATGTTTTTTGCGTTGTTCCAGTTTTCTGTTGCATTGATACCCAATACAGCCATCTTGTAATATACTTTGCCCATGAAGGCTTTTACAGCCCAAGAGTTTACACGACCGGCAGTAGAAGTTTCGCTAATGCTTTCAGCATCTTTGAGGTCGTCTATAACATGAGCTAAGACTTCATTGCTAGGAGTACGTCCAATGGTAATACCTTCGGAGGTAGACGCTGTAGTCTTGAAAGGAACATCTCCGAACAGAGATACCAGATTATAGTATGCCAAAGCGCGCAAGAATTTAGCTTCTCCACTGTATTGATTCTTAACTTCGGCAGATAATCCACTGCTTTCCAAATTTACCAGATAAGCATTTACTTCGGAGACTACTTTGTACATTGCATTCCATGTTGTGGAGATCAAACCGTCACTTGATAATGACTGTAAACTTACAATGCCATCGCTACCACTTCTTTGTGACCATCCGAAGCCAGAACCGCTGATAGGGATTTCCTGCCAATGCTGTCCGTATGCTGATGTAGTACTCATATAAGAGTAACAGCCTAATAATGCCAGTTCTGCATTACTTTCATTGGAGAACACAATATTGTTGTTCTGTGTGTACAACGGGTCCTCATCCAAACATGAAGACATGCAACATGCTACTGAAAGAGACAGAATTAAAAATTTTATATTTTTCATATCTTTATTCCTTTGAAGTTTATGGTGTTATTTTAAAGTTAGAAGGTTACATTCAAACCAAATATATATTGGCGTGGTGTAGGATAAGAGTTCATGTCGACTCCCGGGCGCAAACCGTCAAATGCAAAGCTGTTTACTTCTGGGTCATAACCACTGTAGTTCGTAATGACGAATGCATTCTTTACAGAGGCAAATATAGATGTATTCTGCAAACCTACTTTTTTCATCCACGATTTAGGAAGTACATAGTTCAGTGTGATATCTGAACATCTGAGATAACTTCCGTCTTCTACATAACGGTCCATAACCATATTTTGAACAATGAAGTTGGAAGATGGATATAAATTGGACTTGTTTTCCGGTGTCCACATTCCTTCATAAGCTTTCTTTGATATAGTTCCGGCTTTTGTTCCCGGTGTATTAATATAGCGATTGTTTACGTTGATAATATCGCGGTCTTGTACTCCGGAGAACGAGGCTGATAAGCTCAGACTTTTCCATGATAATGATGTTTGGAAACCATATGTAAATCCGGGGTTGGGGTCGCCGATTATGTTGCGGTCAGAAGTATCAACAGAACCATTACCGTCGAAATCAACGAACTTCACGTCACCAGCTACAGGTTTTTGTCCTAATACGTCTTTATAATATCCTACAGTTCCGTCAGGTTTAGTAAATCTTACACCTTCGTCTGTGATGTCTTCAGCTTGTACGATACCTTGGGTTACGTAGCCTAAGAACAATCCCGGAGCTTCTCCTTGCAAGAATACATGACCTACTCCAAAGTGGTCACCGAGTGTGTTACCATAATAACCGATTCTCTCACCTAAACATCCAAATTCTGTAGGAAGAAGACCTAAATTTGCGATTTTACTCTTATTTTTACCGAAGTTTCCTGTCACACTCCATTTCCAGTCTTTAGAGTCAATGATTTGTGCTGTTAAAGTCAGCTCAATACCTTTATTATCCAAAGATCCTTGGTTGTAGTAAGTTGAAGAGAATCCGGCAGAACCTGGCAGATTTCTTGAAATAAGCAGGTCATCTGTTCTCTTTACATAGAAATCAAATGTACCACTTAAGCGAGAACGGAAGAATCCAAAATCAAAACCGGCATTCCAGGAAGATGTTTTTTCCCAAGTCAATCCTGTATTTGGCAGGTTGGTAATGGTTAGCGTAGCTTGCTGATTACCGGAGCCGTCTGCGTAATGATTGGTACCACCTCCGTACATAGAAAATGTAGAATAAGGATTGATACTTTGGTTACCTGTTACACCATAACTTATACGAACTTTTAATTGATTCAGCCAATCAATGTCTTTCATGAACTCTTCTTGTTCCATACGCCATGCGATAGAAGCTGAGGGGAAGTACCCCCAACGGTTGCCTTTGGCAAACTTACTTGAACCATCGGCACGAAGCGAGGCTGTGATCAGGTATTTGTCAAGGAAAGACAGATTGATACGTCCCAAATAAGAAAGTAACTGGTAATCGCGTTGTATCGGTTCTTGATGTTGCACGTTTCCAGCCATGTGGATACCGTTTTCTCTCAGGTCGAACATTGTAAACTGAGTTCCTATAACGTTTTTGTTGAGGAATTTATAAGCATCGTATGTCACACCTACCGTAGCATCTAAATTGGCTATGCTACCAAGTTTTGTATTATAGTTCAACACGTTTTCAACAGAATAATTACTCTTGTTCAGGTCTGAAAGTGCCAAATATCCGTTATTGTTCATTCCTTGATACAATTGCATGCCATACCAGCGGCTACGATCATTAATGTTCATATTACCACCCACGCGCAGATTGTATTGCAAGTTTTTCAGGATTTTCCATGACAAGTCCATACTCATGTTGAATGTCTTGTCGTTGGTTACGTCTTCATAGTCATTTAGCCAGCTGAAGATTGTAGTCTTTGTTTCTGCTTGGAACGAGGGGTCGTCTGCGGGCATTTCGAAAGGTGCATAGTCTAGTGCCGTACGTGAAATCGCTGTTGTTGAACCTCCCAGCGTGCTACCTCCTGCCATCATATCATTTTGGCGGAGAGATCCGCTAAAGGTCATATTCAGATGAACTGTCTTTGACAGGTCCATACCGATGTTGGCACGCAAATCACCTTGCTTCAGTCCTGTCTGCTTTACAGTACCATTGATATTCTTAAAGTTGGCAGATATGTAATAAGTTACTTTATCGCTACCGCCGTTTACTGATACAGAGTAATTTTGCGAGAAAGCTGAACGGTAGATTTCTTTCTGCCAGTTGCGATATTGAATCAAATGATAGGTTTCCGGATTGTTAGGATCATATTTTGACAAAGCATCGTTATATACATATCTTACTTCATCGCCTACAATATAGAAAGGATACTGCTCGTTTGAGATGCGTGAATTGACATAGTTGGCATGTTCGTACAAATTAGTCATTTCCATCAGGCGAGTAGGCTCGGCAATTGTAAAGTTTGCACTTACATTTACTTTTGCTTTTCCTTGTTTACCTTTCTTTGTAGTAATCAAGATTACACCGTTTGCGCCGCGTGAACCGTAAATTGCTGTTGAAGAAGCATCTTTCAAGATGGTGATATCTTCAATGTCCGATGGATTTAGAGCGGCAAGCGGGTCTTGGTTGATCTGGAAGTCACCACTGATACCTGATGAAGAAAATTCACCAGCTGAAGCCTGTGGCACATTATCAATAACGTACAACGGCTGATTGTCGCCACGTAATGAACTGGCACCACGAATGGTGATGGAAGAAGCAGCACCAACAGCTGAAGAAGAAGAACTTACAACAAGACCGGCGACTTTACCCGACAACAGATTGTCAAGTGAACTGGCTTTTGAAGCGTCGTTCGGATCGGGACGCATCGTTGTTAACGCACCGGTCAAGTCTCCTTTGCGTGCTGTACCATAACCAACGACAACAACCTCTTCCAGTGCTTGTGCGTCTTCTTTTAATTCTACATTAATAACTGTTTGGTTACCAACTGTAATTTCTTGAGTAGAAAAGCCAATAAAGGTGAACACTAATACGGCTTTTGAGTCGTTTACTTTCAAAGAATAGTTTCCGTTCAGGTCAGTGATTGTTCCTACTGTGGTACCTTTTACCTGAACATTTACTCCGGGCATCCCTTCTTTAAGGTTGTCCACTACTTTACCTGTAATGGTCTGTCCTTGGGCCAGGGCTCCAACAGAGAATACTAACATTGAAACCACACATAGACAGAAGTACTTTAATTGTGCTTTCATTAATACTAAGTTTTTTAGTTAAACATGAAATAGAAAACATTTATTTTTTGACTTGGATTTTTGTTACAAAACGAAAATCACACTGCAAAATTATAGATGCTTGTTTTTGTTGGCGTCCGTAAATAACTATTTTACTTCCACTTTTGGCTAAGTAGTTATTATTGGTAGTTACCATTCAGTTTTTGGAAGTTTTTTAGGCTTCCAATTTTGATTTTTGACTTCCAATATTGATTATTCTCTGATATTTATATATCTTTGTACAAAGATGGAAAAGAATCTATTATGAAAAATACATTGTGCAATATACTTTTGCAGCTTATTATATGCATTATGGGTGCAAATAGTATGTATGCTGTTAACAGCTATAATTTTACTCAGATAGGTTTGCAACAAGGAATGCCTTCGTATGTCAATTATGTGTACGAAGAAAGTAATGGCATTGTTTGGTTGGATACATCTAACGGAGTAATACGTTATGATGGTAAAGAACTAAAATATTATAATATACCTATTGTGGGTTCAGCGTTCTCTTATAAAAGAATTCAGCAGATTATAGAAGATAAAAATCGTCAACTTTGGTTCCTTACAGTTAGTGGGCTTGTCAGATATTCAAAAGAAAATGACGATTTCACTCCATGTTATTCAAGCGATGGACAACTGATTGTTGCTGGTGCGGTTTGTGAGATGGAAGACGGACTTTTATTTGGTGCGGCCGACAAATTGTATAAATATAGTTATGCATCCGAGCAAATAGATAAGTTTGCTGAGCTTCATTACAATGATGATTTCTTTATACATAGAATGAAATTTTGGAATTCGCATACGCTGATATGTTCCAATCGTAAAAAGGATATTGTGTTGTTTGATATTGATAAACGTGAAGTCTTGCCCACTTTCTCCTTGAAAACTAATTACTTTGCCGACCTTTGTATCGACGATGAAGGCTGTTTGTGGATTACCGATTACAATAATGGTCTGAAAAGGTTTTCGCAAGAAGGTAAACTTGTGGCTCATTATACGACGCAGAATTCAAGTTTAAGTAGTGATTTGGTACAGTGCATTACGCTGATCAACGGTCGGATTTGGGCTGGTACCGATGGTGGTGGTATAAATATTATCAATCCTGTTGATGGAAGCATACAGGTGCTTGAACACGAATCGGGCAATATTCATACGTTGCCTGTCAATACCATTTTGCATATACATGGTAGTGAGAAGGGAAACAATATCTGGCTGGGTACCACCCGTGGTGGACTTATCAATGTTAGGGAGAGTAATATGATTACCTTTTCCAGTGTGGCATTGGGAAATAATAAAGGTTTGAGTGAAAACACTGTACTTTCGCTTTATCAGGAACCGGATTCTCATTTTATCTGGATAGGTACGGATGGTGGGGGCATTAACAGGCTGGATGAGGAGCAGAATGAAATATTACATTACCCAACGACATGGGGTGATAAGGTTGTATCTATTTGTGGATATTCATCTACAGAATTATTGGTTTCCATTTTCTCAAAAGGTTTTTTCTTATTTAATAAATATACGGGAGCTAAACGTGCTTTTGTGTTGACACAGGATAAGTTAAGTGAATATATCAGGTACAGTAGGCTTTCTGCCAATCTGTACAATGAAACAGAAGATGCTATTTTGCTACTGACTAATCCAGTAACGCGTTACTATATTTCGACTGGTAAAACGGAGGAAGTGTCTAATAGCACTCCAGACATACCACAAGGGATGCTTTGTAGTGTAGGCTGCGACAGTTTATATTCTTACTTTCACAATACTCAGAATCTGTATCGTATACCCAAAGGCGGAAAACTGCTTCAATGTATATTCCATTCTGATACGACTTATCTAATTAATTCTGTTTCATTGGATACTAAAGGAACTTTTTGGATAACGGGTAGTGAAGGACTTTTTAGTTTTCAAAAAGGGAAACTGACGCATATTGAGAGTTCGCTGTTCAAAGATGCCAAATCTGTATTGTGTGATGAAAATAGTTGTGTTTGGATTGGTGCAGGACAAGATTTGTTTGCTTATCATCCTGAGGAACGGAAATTTATGCTATATGGAGAGTCGGATGGATTATTGAAAAATGAATATTTGCAAAAGCCTAAGCTCTTGTCGAATGCTCGACGAGTCTATATGGGAGGAGTCAATGGCCTGTTGTGTATTTCTGCTGCTGCCGATGAACTGAGGCTGGATGATGAAAAAGAGGCGGATGTCGTCCTTTTGGATTTCTCGGCGGGAGGAGAAAATTTGATGGGAAGGGTGAAGAATGGAAAAATTTCGTTGCCGTGGAATTGTCGTAACATCCGGTTGCGCTTTCTGGTGGAAGGCGACGATATTCTGCGTCCTCGTCTTTTTCATTACACACTTGACAATCGTCCGGAAAATGCTATCACGAGTTACGATACTGAACTGAATATTCCTTCGCTTGCGTCGGGCACTTATCCTATTCGGGTCAGTTATACCAAAAAAGACGGTGGATGGGCATCAAGCCGGGAAGTTCTTACACTGGTCATTTTGCCGCCCTGGTACAAGTCCTGGTGGTTCACTACGTTGATGATTGTGGTGTGCCTGTTGCTGGTTTATTGGGCTATTATGTCGGCTTTGCGCAAGAAGGACAACCGTATCAAATGGATGTTGAAAGAGCACGAACAGGCTATTTATGAAGAAAAGGTAAGGTTTCTTATCAACATCAGTCACGAATTACGCACTCCGTTGACTTTGATATATGCACCTTTGAAGAAGATCATTGATTCTATTCAGCCTACCGATCATTATTTTAAGCAATTGACTGTTGCCTTTAAACAGGCACAGCGGATGAAGGATCTTATTAGTATGGTTCTTGATGCCAGAAAGATGGAAATGACCATGACTAAACTGGATATACAAAGTTACGATCTGAATCGGTGGATCGAAGAGGTATGCGCCAATTTTGCTGGCGATGAAAATGATATCAATCAGATTGAGCTACAACTTGACGAGAAAATTGGTCGGGTATCTTTCGATAAGGAAAAGTGTATTGTTATCTTGTCCAATTTGTTGATGAACGCCATTAAACACAGCCCGGCTCAGTCGTCTGTTCGGGTGAAGACAGAACTGACGGAAGACGGGCAGTACATTCGGATTTCCGTTTCCGATCAAGGTATCGGACTGAAGAATGTCGATCCGGACAAGTTATTCGTACGATTCTATCAGGGAGATTCCGAGCAGGGAGGTAGTGGCATTGGCTTGTCATATTCTAAAATACTTGTCGAACTGCACAAAGGTAAAATCGGGGCTTATAACAATCCAGACAAAGGGGCTACGTTCTATTTCGAATTGCCGTTGTCGCAGACCATTACCCGGGACATTCCGAAGAACAATGCCTATCTGAATGAGTTGCTTTCGTCACAATCGTCTATCGATATAGCCATGCCCGACAAGGATAAGATAAGCAGTGTTCATCTGAAAGATTATGTGATATTGGTGGTGGACGATAATACAGCATTGGTTGATTACCTGGCCGATGACCTGAAAGATTTGTTCAAGCGTGTGCTGGTGGCGTATGACGGTGAACAGGCATATAAGATAGCTTGCGAAGAGAGTCCGGACATCATTATCAGTGATGTAATGATGCCGGTTATGAACGGATATGAACTTTGCAAGGCCGTCAAGGAGAATATTGCTGTAAGCCACATTCCTTTTATTCTGCTTACGGCCAGAAACGACGAGGATAGCCGGCAGTATGGCTATATGTTGGGAGCCGACAGCTATTTGGAGAAGCCTTTCGAAATGAAAGAGCTTCTGGCTAAGGTGGTTAATAAGTTGTATAACCGGGTGCAGACCCGTCGGCATTATCAGCAGGTTGGTGAGCAGCCTGTACTTGGTGAGAACGACCTGACGAAGAAGGATACTCTCTTTATGGATAAACTGAATCAGATTATAGTGGACAATCTGGACAATACGGAGCTCGATATTCCTTTCTTGTGCAAGCAGATCGGTATGAGCCGTGCCTCGCTGTACAATAAGCTGAAAGCTATTACCGACATGGGAGCCAACGATTACATTAATAAAATAAGGATCGAACAGGCCATGAAGCTGATAGCGGAAGGTAATTTCAATTTTACAGAGATTTCCGAGAAAGTGGGATTTGCTTCGGCGCGTTATTTCAGTACCTCGTTCAAGCAATATACGGGCAAGACGCCTACTCAGTATAAGAAGGAAACAGACAGTAAGCATTCTGTCTGATAATTATTTGCCTACTGCCCAGAAATATTTTCCCAGTTAGAGAAATCTTTTTCCCTAACTGGGAAAAAATAATTGGGGGGATTGCTGTATCGGATTGCAGCGTGGTTTTCGGCATGTTTGAGCATAAAAATAGGCACAGATTACACACATCATCGTCATTGCGGAAAATAACGAACCTCCTGACAAGAGGTGTGTATTCTGTACCTAAAAATGAACAGCTTTTTGAGATGTCATTAAAAGGGGCTGATTATTATATCTTTAGCGGAAAGAGTGGGATTCAAACCCACGGAACAGCAAAAGCCGTTCGCCGGATTTCGAGTCCGGTCCATTCGATCACTCTGGCATCTTTCCTTCCTTTTGACGGTGCAAAGGTAAGATTTTCTTTTATTCGTTATACTTTTCCAGCTGTTTTTTTACGATTTTCTTTTCACTTTCTGCCTTACGAGCGCTAAATCGAATCTTTGGTGAAGAAGGGCAGACTTAAAGCTTGTAAAAGACCGGAATGAACTTTTTGGCAAAAATGTTGTTCTTTTTTTAAGATAATCTATATATTTGTTGCAAATTCTTAAACATTTAGAGTTATGAAAAAGTTTTTTGGTGTATTTTTAGTGGCTATCTGCTGTCTGGCTATGGCTACGCCTGCGCAAGCGCAACTGTTGAAGTGGGGTCTTAAAGGCGGTTTGAGTATGTCAAAACTGGACTTTAAAAACGGACCGACAAGTGACAATACTACCGGCTTCTTCATTGGCCCGATGGCCGAGTTTACTGTTCCGGTAATTGGTTTGGGCATCGACGGTGCCTTGATGTACTCGCAACGTGGTGAGGACGAATGGAAACAACAGGGTATTGAAATTCCCGTTAATCTGAAGTATACGATTGGCTTGGGTAGTATGTTGGGTGTATATGTAGCTGCCGGACCGGACTTTTTCTTTAATTTCAAAGATACTAAATGGGAAGGTTTTGACACGAAAGCTACACAAGTAGGTCTGAATATTGGTGCTGGTGTGAAGCTCATTCAACATCTGCAGATCGGTGTAAATTACCAGATACCTTTGGGCGACAGCTTCTCATGGAAGGGAGTTGGTGAGGCTCTTGGTGATGAAATAGGTGGTAACGGAAAAACGAAGACCTGGCAAATTTCATTAGCTTATCTTTTCTAAGAAATATATTTTCTCTTAGTTGAGGAGGGTGTATCAAAATTTAGGATGACTGGAGAAAGCAGTTTCCTAATTTGATACACCCTCTTTCTGTCTTTTTATCGTATCTTTGCCGGCACGATGGAAAAGTTTGTCGATGTCATATTGCCTTTGCCCCTGAATGCCTGTTTCACGTATGCCTTGCCGCCGGATATGGACGGGGAGGTGCAGATAGGCTGTCGGGTGGTTGTCTCCTTTGGCAAGAAGAAGTTCTATACGGGCATTGTGCGCAATGTGCACTTCCTGAAACCGCAGGATTACGAAGTGAAAGAAGTTTCGGCCGTGCTCGATACGCAGCCTGTGCTGCTTCCGCTTCAGCTCAAGTTCTGGGAGTGGTTGGCCGATTATTATCTCTGTACGCAGGGCGATGTGTACAAGGCTGCCTTGCCTTCGGGCCTGAAGCTGGAGAGCGAGACCGTGGTGGAGCTTAATCCGGACTTTGAGGCGACCGAACCTTTGACCGAACGCGAACAGAAAGTCTTCGACTTGCTTACTGCCGAGCCCGAACAGACTGTGACCCGGTTGGAGAAAGACAGCGGGCTGAAGAATATCCTGTCGGTAGTGAAGTCGTTGCTGGAGAAAGATGCGCTATTTGTAAAAGAAGAACTGAAGCGCACCTATAAGCCCAAGACCGAGACTCGGGTACGTCTGACCGAGGCTGCCCGCAACGAACGTCGGTTACATTTCTTTTTCGACGAACTGCAACGGCGGGCGCCGAAGCAGCTGGACTTGCTGATGAAGTACATTGAACTGTCGGGTTGCCTGGGTGGCAGAACGGTGAAGGAGGTGCCGAAGGCTGAACTGTTGCAACGTTCAGGCGCTACGCCTGCTGTCTTCAACGCGTTGGTGGAAAAAGGTGTGTTCGAGGTGTACCATTACGAAGTAGGTCGTCTCGATACGGTTTCCAGTGGGGGAGAGGAACCGCTGAACGCACTGAACGTGCATCAACAGCGGGCTTACGACGAGATTTTGGCTTCGTTCCGGCAGAAGAATGTCTGTCTGCTGCACGGAGTCACCTCCAGCGGTAAGACCGAGATTTATATCCACCTGATTGAACAGGTCATCCGGCAGGGTAGGCAAGTGCTCTATCTGCTTCCCGAAATCGCTCTTACCACTCAGATTACAGAACGACTGAAGCGGGTGTTCGGTTCACGATTGGGCATCTATCACTCCAAGTTCCCCGATGCCGAACGGGTGGAAGTATGGCAAAAACAGCTGTCCGAACATCCTTACGATATTATTCTAGGTGTACGCTCGTCCCTCTTCCTGCCTTTCCAGCGGTTGGGACTGGTTATCGTCGACGAGGAGCACGAGAATACCTATAAGCAGCAAGATCCGGCTCCCCGCTACCATGCCCGCAACGCAGCTATTGTGCTGGCGTCGATGTATGGAGCAAAGACGTTGCTGGGTACTGCTACGCCTAGTGTGGAGAGTTGGTACAATGCCACCGAGGGCGATAAATATGCGTTGGTTGAGCTGAAAGAAAGATACAAGGAACTGCAACTGCCCGAAATCATTCCAGTTGACATCAAGGAGCTGCAGCGGAAGAAGCGCATGAACGGCCCCTTTTCGCCTTTGCTGCTTCAGTACATGCGCGAAGCACTCGAACGGAAGGAACAGGTGATACTTTTCCAGAACCGGCGGGGATTTGCGCCTATGATAGAATGTCATACGTGCGGTTGGGTGCCGAAATGCAAGAACTGCGATGTCAGTCTGACCTATCATAAGGGGCTGAACCAGCTGACTTGCCATTATTGCGGATATACGCAGCCTGTCCCGCGGCAGTGCCCGGCTTGCGAAGGGGTAGATTTACGCAACCGCGGTTTCGGTACGGAGAAGATCGAAGACGATGTGAAGGCCATTTTTCCCGAAGCACGCGTGGCGCGTATGGACTTGGATACGACCCGTACCCGTTCGGCTTACGAACGCATCATCCACGATTTTCAGCAGGGGCGTACAGACATTCTTATCGGTACACAGATGGTTTCCAAGGGATTGGATTTCGATCATGTCAGTGTGGTGGGCATCCTCAATGCCGACACGATGCTCAACTATCCGGACTTCCGTGCTTACGAACGTGCTTTTCAGCTGATGGCGCAGGTGGCTGGCCGTGCCGGTCGGAAGAACGGACGGGGCAGGGTGGTGCTACAGACCAAGAGCATCGACCATCCCATCATTCCGCAAGTGATGCACAACGATTTCGAGGGAATGGTTGGCGGGCAGTTGGCCGAACGTCAGATGTTCCGCTATCCGCCTTATTATCGCTTGGTATACGTCTACCTGAAGAATCGCAACGAACAGTTGCTCGACCTGATGGCGCAGACGATGGCTTCCAAACTCCGTGCCGTGTTCGGTGCGCGGGTGTTGGGACCCGACAAGCCTCCTGTGGCCCGCATCCAGACGTTGTTCATCCGTAAGATTGTGGTGAAAATCGAGATGAATGCTTCGATGGCTCGTGCCCGCCAGTTGCTCGTACAAGTGCAGCGCGAGATGGTAGCCGAGGATCGCTTCAAGTCGCTCATCGTTTACTACGACGTAGATCCGATGTAAGATTTATTTCCCTTTTTGATGTACACTTGTCATCCGTTTGTGGGACACTTGTACGGCTCGCGAGCCGTGCAAGTGTGGCTCGTGAGCGACACTTGTGTCTCTCGCAAGCGGTACTTGTGTGGCTTGTGAAGCCTCAAAATTACCCTTCATTTGTTATAAACAGACTTACCGAAAAACTCCTTTCATCCTTCACCTTTCACCGGAAGAGGTTGATATACAATGGAATGCGTTGAAAGGTGAAGATTCACGCCCTTTCAATGAAAAAATTGTTACCTTTGCACGCGAATGGCATGTGCCGATGTAAACAATGATTGCAATGGAAACAGACAATAAGAAACAGCAACCGAAACATAAGATTTTGTTCGTCTGCCTGGGTAACATCTGCCGCTCTTCTTCGGCCGAAGGAGTGATGAGACATTTGGTGGAAGAAGCAGGACTGGAGGAACAGTTTGTGATAGATTCAGCGGGTATTTTAAGTTATCATCAGGGCGAGTTGCCCGATCCGCGTATGCGTGCCCATGCCATCCGGCGCGGTTACAACCTGACGCACCGTTCGCGTCCAGTCCGCACCAGCGACTTCTACGATTTCGACCTGATAATCGGTATGGACGACCGCAACATCGAAGACTTGAAGGAACGTGCTCCCTCGGTAGAAACCGAGCGCAAAATACGGCGTATGACGGATTATTGCACCCGCTTTACGCATGCTGACTACGTGCCCGATCCCTATTACGGCGGTGCCGAAGGTTTCGAATATGTGCTCGACTTGCTGGAGGATGCCTGCGCCGGGCTGCTTGAGGAATTGAGAATTGATAATGGAGAATTGATAATGGATAATGAGGAAGAGTAATTAATAATTATCCATTATCAATTCTCCATTATCCATGGTACACGTCGTGATAGTGCCGCTTTTCGGCATTCAGACTACAAGTAGCGTCTATGCCGATTTGTTGTAGCTGGTTTGTGAGCTGGTTCAGTTGGGTGCGGGGCACACGGCCGATGTAGAACAGACGGTAGCGGTATGTACTGTCCAGCACCTCCATGATGTGTGTGGCGTTGGGCTCGCGGGCAAAGTCGAAGTTCACTTTCAGCACGTCGTCGTAAGCGTAGTGTATTTCACGTCCGGCGCTGACGATGGTCAGACGGTCGGCTTCCAGCTTCAGATAGCAGAAACGCGTCTGGAGCAGATACATGCAGTAAAGGCTCATCCCGAAGAACAGGATGGGCAACAGGATGCCTGCGGGCAGACTAAGGGTGGTGGTGTAGAACCCCATGCCGAGGCAAATCACAAAAAGAATGAAATACCAGAACATGTAGAGCGACATGCGCTTGTAGGTAGCAGGCTCAGGACGGTGGGTAACTGGCCGGTTTTCCATCCGGCAGTTTTCGAAAGGAATGCCGCGTGAAAGCAGGAAGTGTATCAGAGCTGTGGGGTGCTGGCGCAGGTGCACAATCAGTGCTTTTTCTTCGCCCGACTTTAGTAACAGGGTCAGGATGCCCGATCCGTACAGGTTGGTCTTACAGTGCTTTTCCGGTTGCGGCGTATAGCGTTGCATGAATCGGAAGCTGCTGATTTCTTCCACTCGTATGTCGTTCTTTTGCAGGAAGCTCGTGGCTCGTTTTTCTTCTTGGATAGTGGCTTTCATGGTCTTGGTATTATGAGGGTTCAACGTCTATTTCTTCAGTTCGGGATAGCTGATGCGGGTGTGATACATCGTTTTCAGCTTTTCTTTGAATACGGCTTTCACGGTGGCGATGTCCTTGAAGGTGATGGGGCATTCCTTGAAGTAGCCATCTTCTACCTGTGAATCGATGATTTTCTCTACCAGATTGCTGATACTTTCTTCTGTATATTCGGGCAAGCTGCGCGAAGCGGCTTCTACCGAGTCGGCCATCATCAGAATGGCCTGTTCTTTGGTGAACGGATTAGGACCCGGATAAGTGAAAAGTTCGTCGTTGGGTTCCTCGTTGGGATGTTCGTTTTTCCACGAGATGTAGAAGTATTTTGTCTTTCCGCGTCCGTGGTGGGTCGATATAAACTCTTTGATTACTTTGGGCAGATTGTTCTTTTCGGCCAGTTTCAGTCCGCCCGTTACATGACTGATAACTACCTGTGCGCTTTGTTCGTAACTCAGGTTCTTGTGCGGATTGATTCCTCCGGACTGGTTTTCGGTAAAGAATACCGGATTCTCCATTTTACCGATGTCGTGATATAAGGCTCCTGTACGTACCAGTTGGCTTTTGGCGCCGATGCGGTTGGCAGCTTCGGCAGCCAGGTTGGCTACCTGCATGGAGTGCTGGAAGGTGCCGGGTACGGTTTCGGACATACGCCGTAGCAGACTGTTGTTGATGTTCGACAGCTCTACCAAAGTAACGTTGGATGTGAAGCCAAATGTCTTTTCCAGTAAGAAAAGCAACGGATAAGTGAACAGCAGCAGTATGCCGTTGATGATGAAGTAAGTATACATGCTTCCGTTCAGTTTCGACAAGTCGTTTTCGGTTATCAGTTCGAAAGCAAAGTATACGGTTACATAAGTCAGAATGACCAACAAGGCTGTCTTGAACAGCTGCGAGCGTTGCGACAATTCACGCAGGCTGTAGATGGCCACCATACCTGCAGATATCTGAAGCAGAATGAACTCGTGAGGGTAGCGCAAGCAGATGGAGCAGATCAGGATGGTTACCACATGAGTAAGGAAAGCCGTACGTGAGTCGAGGAATACCCGAATGATGATGGGCAACATGGCGTAAGGCAGGATGTAGACATTGAAGATGTTGTTGGCTACCATGATGGCCGTGATGACGCAATAGAACATGATAAGTGTGAAGAGCAACGACTGGCTGCCCTTGCGCAGATAGTAGTCTTTGCGGAACAGGTCGAGATAGAGCATGAAACAGAGCATGAAGATGCTGACAAACAGAATCTGTCCGCTCAGCATCAGACGTTTCTGTCCTACCGATTCGCTGCGTTGGATGGACTCTTTGCGCAGACTTTCCAGTATGTTGTAGGTTTCCTGGTCGACAATCTCACCCCGGTCGATGATTTTCTGTCCGCTCAGTACGATGCCGTTGGCCCAGGAGTAGTTGTTGAGCACTTCTTTCCGTGCGCTTTCCGTACGTTCCTGATCGTAGGTAAGGTTGGGCAACAGATATTCGTTGAGCGAGCATTGACGCAGAAGGTCGCGGCGATAGTGCACGGTGTCGGCGTTCATCAGGTAGGCATAGGCGCTTTTTACCGAAAACAGCTTGTCGGTATTGCGCTGTTGGGCCAGTTTGTCGTCGATAATCATGATGGCAGCCGTGCTGTCTTGACGGAGCTGTTCAAGATTGTCAGTCGATAGTATGCCGGCACTGTAGACTTCAGTCAGCTTTTTCTCCAGATGGCGGAGATAGTCGGACGAAGGCAGAATATCTCGCAAATGGTGCTGATAATCGTTCTTCAGCTTGTTGATGGCAGCCTGGCCGATGCTGTTGTCTACCTGATAGTAAGGCTGGAAGTTGGCCAGTATGCTGTCTTGCTCGTGTTTCACTACCTTATCGTCCTTGTAGATGGGAAAGTCGAAGGTAGCCATCAGTTGGCCGTACTTCCACGGTTTGTCAATATCAAACTGGTAGTTGAATTTGCCGTCGCGGGGCAGAAAGTATACAATAAGGGCGACAGTACCGATGAAAATCAGTGCTCTATATAGCAAATTTCTGTAGAGTCGGGTCTGTTTCTCGTTGAAATAGCTCATAATGCTTGAATTTTTTGCGAAAAGTACAAAAAAAAACAATAGTGTGGAAAAAAAGGCTTAATTTTGCCATCTAAATTATTTATAAGTAAGGAAGATTATGACAGAAAGAAGAGTCAGAGTCCGTTTTGCTCCAAGTCCAACGGGCGCATTGCACATCGGAGGTGTGCGTACTGCTTTATATAACTACCTCTTTGCACGTCAGCATGGAGGCGATCTCATTTTTCGTATAGAAGATACTGACAGCAACCGCTTTGTGCCGGGTGCCGAGGAATATATTTTAGAGTCTTTCAAGTGGCTGGGCATTCCCTTCGACGAGGGAGTTAGCTTCGGCGGAAATTACGGTCCTTACCGTCAGTCGGAACGTCGCGATATTTACAAGAAATATGTGCAGGTGTTGCTCGATGCCGGCAAGGCTTATATAGCTTTCGATACTCCCGAGGAACTGGAAGCAAAGCGTAAGGAGATTCCTAACTTCCAGTATGACGCTTCGACTCGTATGCAGATGCGCAATTCGCTCACGATGCCTAAGGAAGAGGTAGATGCCTTGATTGCCGACGGCAAGCAATATGTAGTTCGCTTCCGGATTGAACCGAACGAAGACGTGCATGTGAACGACCTTATCCGTGGTGAAGTAGTCATCAATTCCTCGATTCTCGACGATAAAGTGCTCTACAAGTCGGCCGACGAATTGCCTACTTATCACTTGGCCAATATTGTGGACGACCATTTGATGGAAGTGTCGCACGTGATCCGTGGTGAAGAGTGGTTGCCTTCTGCTCCTCTGCACGTATTGCTTTACCGTGCTTTCGGATGGGAAGATACGATGCCCCAGTTCGCGCATCTGCCTCTGTTGCTGAAGCCTGAAGGCAACGGTAAACTGAGTAAGCGCGATGGTGATCGTCTGGGATTCCCGGTATTTCCGCTGGAGTGGCACGATCCGAAGACGGGCGAAGTGTCGTCGGGTTATCGCGAGTCAGGCTATCTGCCCGAAGCAGTCATCAACTTCCTTGCTTTGCTGGGATGGAACCCCGGTAACGATCAGGAGCTGATGTCGATGGATGAGCTGGTGAAACTGTTCAACCTGAGTCATTGCAGCAAGTCGGGTGCGAAGTTCGACTATAAGAAAGGTATCTGGTTTAATCATGAATATATTCTGCGCAAGTCCGACGAAGAAATTGCACAGTTGTTCAAGCCGGTTCTGGCAGACAATGGTGTTGATGTCAGCAAGTATTCTGATGAATATCTGACGAAAGTGGTTTCTTTGGTGAAGGGCCGTGTGAACTTCGTGAAGGAACTTTGGGCACAGGCCGCTTTCTTCTTTGTTGCACCTGCCACTTATGCAGAAAAGGATGTAAAGAAACGCTGGTCGGAAGATACTCCCCGCATTATGGGTGAATTGATGGAAGTATTGCGTGGCATCGAAGACTTTTCGTCGAAACCAGCCGAAGATGTTGTAATAGGCTGGATTACCGAGAAAGGATATCATATGGGCAATGTGATGAATGCTTTCCGTCTGGCTGTCGTAGGCGAATGCAAAGGCCCCCACATGTTCGACATTACAGAACTTCTGGGCAAGGAAGAAACATTGCAACGCATACAGCGTGCGGTAGAAGTGATAGGCTGAGATTTGCAATATCAACAAAAGTTGTACCTCTAATTCTTGACTAAATGAGCGTACTTTACAATTTGGCGATTGCCATTTATGATATTCTTGTTCATCTGGATGCTCCGTTCAGCCGCAAGCCCCGGAAGATGATGAAAGGGCATTGGGTGGTGTATGAACTGTTGCGTCAGCAGTTGGACAAGAATGTACGTTATATCTGGTTTCATGCTGCTTCGCTGGGCGAGTTCGAGCAGGGCCGTCCGCTCATCGAGAAGATACGCGAAAAGTATCCCGAATACGGAATCTTGCTGACATTCTTCTCGCCGTCGGGCTATGAAGTGCGCAAGAACTATAGAGGGGCAGACGTAGTGTGCTATCTGCCTTTTGACAAACCTCGTAACGTACGCAAGTTTCTGGATCTGGTAAATCCTTGTATGGCGTTCTTTATCAAGTACGAATTCTGGAAGAACTACTTGGACGAACTGCACAGACGTTGCATTCCGGTGTATAGCGTTTCTTCCATATTCCGCCGTGGGCAGATATTCTTCAAGTGGTATGGGGGGACGTATCGCAATGTACTCCGTAACTTCGATCATCTGTTTGTGCAGAACGAACGCTCCAAACGCTATCTGGCCAAGATTGGCATCAATCGTGTGACAGTAGTGGGAGATACCCGTTTCGACCGTGTGCTGCAAATACGCGAGGAAGCGAAAGTGCTGCCGCTGGTTGAGGCGTTTAAGAACAATACCATGACTTTCGTTGCAGGTAGTTCCTGGCAACCCGATGAGGATTTGTTTATTGAATATTTCAATCAGCATCCGGAAATCAAGCTGATTATTGCTCCTCATGTGATTGATGAGAACCATCTGGTAGAGATAATCGGTAAGCTGAAGCGTCCTTATGTGCGCTATACCCGTGCCGATGAAACGAATGTGCGTAAGGCTGATTGTCTGATTATAGACTGCTTCGGCCTGCTTTCGTCTATTTACCGTTATGGTGAGATTGCTTATATTGGCGGCGGTTTTGGGGTAGGCATTCACAATACGCTCGAAGCAGCGGTTTATGGCATTCCCGTTATTTTGGGTCCCAAGTATCAGAAGTTTCAGGAAGCTATTCAGCTGATCGAGTCAAAAGGTGCTTACTCAATCAAGAACTATGAGGAACTGAAAGCGTTGCTTGACCGTCTGCTTACCGACGAAAAGTTCTTGAAAGAGACTGGTGTGAATGCCGGACAATATGTGACGGGTAATGCCGGTGCAACGGATAAGATATTGGGAATGATTAATTTCTGATTTTCCCAACTTTATATTTTAATGATTTTCAGCCGCCTCTGGACATGTTGCCGGAGGCGGCTGAAAAAGTATTTATAGGTATGAAATAACAAGTTTGTGGTTATTCTTTATACCATTGTGAGTACATCAGGTAATTGTGGGCTATCTTCTGGTTCAGCTCTTTGGCCTGTTCGGGGTCTACTTTCTTGATGAACTTGGCGGGTACTCCTCCCCAGATACTTCCCGGTTCGATGACTGTGTTGCTCAATACCAGAGAGCCGGCGGCGACGATGGCGCCTTCGCCTACTACTGCATGATCCAGGATGGTGGCTCCCATGCCTACCAGAGCATAGTCTTTGATGGTTGCACCGTGGATTGTAACGTTATGGCCTACAGAAACATGGTCTCCGATTTCGATAGTCGATTTTTCGTACAGTGTATGCAGTACGCTGCCATCCTGGATATTGACTCCATTACCGATACGGATGGAATTGACATCTCCTCGTAGGACGGCGTTGAACCACACACTACAGTCACGACCCATTTTTACATCGCCGACGATGGTGGCATTGTCGGCCAAAAAACAATTTTCTCCAATTTCGGGTGTAAATCCTCTTACTGATTTTATTAATGCCATATTTTTAGTTTTTATTATGTGATTGACAGATTGATGTGCTTAAATTGCTTGGCAAGCGTTCTTTAACCATTGGCATTCGTCTTCATCAAGAAGTGGCGAAAGTTTTTCGTATACTGTATGGTGATAATCATTCAGCCAGTTGACTTCTTCGGTAGTTAACAATGACTTAATAATGCCTTTCGTACAGATAGGACATAGGGTCACGGTCTCGAACTTGAGATAGTTGCCGAACATGCCCTCGCCTGCCGGTATGGTCAGTACCAGATTTTCGGTTCGTATGCCGTGGCTTCCGGCTTTGTAGACTCCAGGTTCGTTCGAAGTAAGCATGCCGACGTGCAGGGTGACAGGGTTTTCGTTCATCCGGATGCTTTGCGGTCCTTCATGCACATTCAGGAAATGTCCTACCCCATGACCTGTCCCGTGGAGGAAGTTCATGTGATGCTGCCATATCGGCATACGAGCCAATACGTCCAATTGGGCTCCTCGTGTTCCTTCGGGGAAAACGGCCATGGCCAATGCGATATGTCCTTTCAGGATGAGGGTGTAGTCGGTCTTTTCTTCTTCGGTCAGTTCGCCCAGTGCAATGGTACGGGTAATGTCGGTTGTTCCGTCCAGGTACTGTGCCCCCGAATCCAGCAGTAAGAACCCTTCGGGCTTGAGGACAACGTCCGTTTCCGGTGTGGCTTCGTAATGAACGATGGCGCCGTGTTCTTTATAGCCGGCGATGGTATCGAAGCTCTCGCCGATGTAGAGGGGTTGGGCGGCCCGGAGTTCATGCAGTTTTTTATCGATACTGATTTCGGTTTCCTTGCCGGTCGGTACGGCTGTCTCAAGCCATTTCAGAAATTTGACAAGAGCTACGCCGTCCTTTAACATAGCCGAACGTATTCCGTTTATCTCCTGTTCGTTGCGGATTGCTTTCAGCAGACTTACAGGGGAAGGACCGGTTACGATCGTACATTCCGGAGCGATAGCCGAATAGACCGAATAGTTGGTTTTGGATGGCTCTGCCAGTATGCTTGTATTGTTCAGCTGCTTCAGGAATTGCTCGATTTCATTATAAGGATGTATTTCTATGTTGTTACGATGGAGGTATGCTGCAAGTTCTTTGGTTACTTTCTCTGGTTCGATAAAGAAATGTACACTATCCTGTCCTATTAATAAATAGCTGATAACAACGGGGTTGCAGTGTACATCGTTCCCGCGGATATTGAGTGTCCAGGCTATCTCGTCCAAAGCTGTGAGCAGAATGTACTTTGCACCGTCTTTTAGGATAGCCTTACGGATAGTCTCTATTTTCTCTTCGCAGCTTTTTCCTGCATAACAGATGTCGTAGATAAAAGCTGGAGTGTTTGGGATGGATGGACGATCTGTCCACAGTTCCTCCATGGGATCGGCAATGGCTTTGATAGAAATATTTGCTTCGGCCAATTCTTTTTCCAGTAAAGCAACTTGTGTGGCAGAAAACATTTTGCCGTCAATACCTACCGTCTCTTCGGCTTTTAGGTGAGCAGACAGAAATGCCGGTATGGAGGGAGTTTCTGGCAGCATTTCTTTATATAATACTATTTCAGTACCTTCTAACTGTTGTGCCGCCTGTAAAAAGTAACGGGAGTCGGTCCATAAACCGGCTTCATGGTGAGTTATGACCACTGTGCCGGCTGATCCTGTGAATCCCGAGATCCATTTTCTCGATTCCCAGTGTGGAGCTACATATTCACTTAAGTGTGGGTCGGTACTTGGAATGATGAAGGCTGCTATGCCTTCTTTTTCCATAATAGTTCGGAGCGCTTTAATACGCAGATTGGTGTTTGGATTCATATTGCGTACATATTATATATAAAAGGGATGATTTTTCACCAAAGTTACTTACTTTCTTTTAATAATTCAACTTTGCTGGGCTTAAGTTGTGTTGAATCGAAGAGAGGAGAGCTCGTTTCGTCGGTTTTCTGTATTTGGGAATCGGAAGTCTTTGGGTTGATAGCTTTGAAGAATGACTAGCTTGTTGCTGTTGGAAAAACATGATTTTCAGTCTTATTCTATGATTTTTCTTCGGAATGTTTTGTGAATAAAGAAAGTATGTGTATTTTTGCGGCTCGAATTAATCGTGAGATTTTTAACCTATTAACAACTAAAAAACAAAAAAATGATTGTAGTACCTGTAAAAGAAGGCGAAAACATTGAAAAAGCGCTGAAGAAGTTCAAAAGAAAATTTGAAAAGACTGGCATTATTAAGGAATTAAGAAACAGACAACAATTCGACAAACCGTCTGTAATTAAGAGACTTAAGAAAGAACATGCCGTTTATGTTCAAAAACTTCAGCAAGTAGAGGATTAATAATTCGTAAATTCCTTTGAAGTATTGAATTCTTTTCATACATTCGTTGCATGAATTATTGATGTAGCGATATGTTGTTGACAGATGCTTTTATAGAATATTTGCGGTATGAGCGGAATTATTCGGCGGGGACAGTAGCCTATTATAAAGCTGATATCCAAGAACTGCAAGATTTTATAGAAGAAAAAGTCGGAGACTTGACTCCTTCGGAAGTAGATGCAGAACTTATCCGTGAATGGGTGATAAGCTTGATGGATAAAGGACTTCTTGCTTCTACGATTAACCGAAAGTTGAGTTCGCTCAGATCTTATTACAAGTTTCTGCTCCGCAAAGGAGAAGTGAATTCTGATCCGTTGCGAAGGGTGGTGGCTCCTAAAAAGAAAAAGGTCTTGCCTGTCTTTTTAAAGGAGAGTGATATGGATCGTGTGCTGGATGATACGGATTTCGGTGAAGGATTTAAAGGTTGTCGGGACCGCTTGGTTATAGAAATGTTCTATGTAACAGGAATGCGTCTCGCCGAACTGATCGGACTCGATGATGGAGATGTAGATTTTTCTCTTTCTCAGATCAAAGTGACGGGAAAAAGAAATAAGCAACGCTTGATTCCTTTTGGCGAAGAGCTGAAGGTGATGATGTCCGAGTATGTCAACAAGAGAAATGAGGTAGCGCCGGTTCGGTCGAATGCTTTTTTTATTCGCGAAAACGGTGAACGTCTTTCTCGGAGTTTCGTTACCAACCTTGTGAAACGAACTCTTTCAAAGGTGGTTGCTATAAAGAAAAGAAGTCCACACGTGCTGCGGCATACTTTTGCGACAACGATGCTGAATCATGATGCAAAGTTAGTTGCGATTAAAGAATTGCTGGGGCAT
>ENA-ORSS01000388-ORSS01000388.1-human-gut-metagenome-genome-assembly--contig:-NODE-388-length-54872-cov-8.527957_pt1 | contig 54872 bp, 41 predicted proteins | sample MGYA00241899_ERZ509162 | MGnify/ENA primary metagenome ERZ509162 (study PRJEB26280, sample SAMEA2338641) | human gut metagenome | biome: human gut; feature: human-associated habitat; material: faeces... | reverse complement strand
CCCAGCCGATAACGGCAGCGCGGGCGGCAGCGTTTCAACGGATGGCTCAACGTCCATGGAAAAGGTGATAGGCGCGCTTGGCGAATCGTTCATGGCGAACAACCAGGGCACAACGTTCACTTACAATCCAACCGGCTCAGGCTCCGGCATAAAGGCCGTGCTTGAAGGCCGCTGCGATATCGGCCTTTCCAGCAGAAGCCTGAAGGACGACGAGAAGGCCGAAGGGCTGAAGGAGACCGTGCTTGCATATGACGGCATTGCCATAATAGTAAACCCGGAAAACCCTGTAAACAATCTTGACCTTGAAACCATTGCCAAGCTTTACACCGGCGAAATCACCAACTGGAAGGACGTTGGCGGTAATGATGCCAAAGTGGTGCTCATAGGCCGCGAGGCGGGCAGCGGCACAAGGGACGGCTTTGAATCCATCACCGGCACTGCCGACAAGTGCCAATACCGCCAGGAGCTGACTTCCACCGGCGACGTTATAACCACCGTATCCCAGAACCCCAACGCCATCGGCTATGCTTCCCTTGCCTCTCTGAAGGACAGCGTTAAGGCCCTGACCGTTGGCGGAGTGGCCCCCACCGAGGACACCGTTAAGGACGGCAGCTACGTTGTACAGCGCCCGTTTGTGCTGGTAACTAAGGACGGTGCGGCCCTCAGCGAGACTGCGCAGAAGTTCTACGACTATGCCACCAGCGCCGATGCGGCGGACATAATCGCCAAGGCCGGTGCGGTAGCCGCGAACTGAGCGTGAACAATACAAACCTTAATGATCGGGCGGCCGAAGGGCCGTCCGACAGCCAAGTTAATAAGAAAGGAGCAGGCATGAAGCAGAATAAGAAGCATACAGCAAAGCCGATAGAAGCCATTGTGCACGGAATATTCCTTGCAGCGGGGCTTATAACCGTGGGCTGCGTGCTGCTGATAACGGTTTATCTTATAATATCCGGCCTGCCCGCAATAAAAGAAATAGGCCTTATACCGTTCCTGTTCGGCAAGGTGTGGGCATCCACGGCAAAGACCACCGAGCCTTCCTTCGGCATACTGCCGTTTATACTGACCAGCGTATACGGCACATGCGGCGCAATAGTGCTGGGCGTGCCGGTAGGCTTTATGGCAAGCGTGTATATTGCAAAGCTTGCGCCGAAGAAGCTGAAGAATGTTATGCAGTCGGCAGTGAGCCTGCTTGCGGGCATACCAAGCGTTGTATACGGCCTTGTGGGCATGCTGGTGCTTGTGCCGGGGATAAGGAAGCTGTTTAACGTGCCGGACGGCGCAAGCCTGCTGGCGGCGATAATAGTGCTGGCCATAATGATACTGCCTTCAATAATAAAGGTGTCCGTAACGGCGCTTGAGGCCGTGCCGAAGGAATACGAGGATGCATCGCTTGCCCTTGGCGCGACCGAGGTGGAAACATATTTCAAGGTATCCGTCCCCGCGGCGCGCAGCGGCATTGCGGCGGCGGTGGTGCTGGGCGTTGGCCGCGCGATAGGCGAGGCAATGGCGGTTATGATGGTTTCGGGCAACGTGGCGAACATGCCCGGGCTTTTTGAAAGCGTAAGGTTCCTTACCACAGCCGTTGCAAGCGAAATGTCCTATTCCGGCGGGCTTCAGCGGCAGGCGCTGTTTTCCATAGCGTTGGTGCTGTTCGTGTTCATAATGCTTATAAACGCGGCGCTCAATTTCTTCCTGAAGCGGGACAAGGAGGCGTAAATAAATGAATAAAAAGCTTTCGTTTGGCCGCAGGGCATATATATACGGCATGAAGGCGCTGATGTATGCGTCCACAGCCGCGATAGGCGCGCTGGTGCTGTTTTTGATAGGGTATGTGCTTTACCGGGGCATACCAAACATAACATGGAAGTTTTTGACCACGGCGCCAAGCATACTGAACGACACGATAGGCATTTGGCCCGATATACTGAACAGCATTTACGTTGTGATAGCAACCATAATAATCGTGCTTCCGCTTGGCGTATGCGCGGCAGTATATCTTAGCGAATATGCATCGAACAAAAAGCTTGTACGCGTTATAGAATACGCTGCGGAAACGCTTTCCGGCATACCGAGCATTATATACGGCCTTGTGGGCATGCTGTTCTTCTGTGAATTTTTGAAGATGCAAACCTCGCTTATGGCGGGCGCGCTCACGCTTGTTATAATGAACCTGCCTACGGTAATGCGCACAACGCAGGAAAGCCTTAAAACCGTGCCGCAGAGCTACCGCGAAGGCGCGTTCGGCCTTGGCGCGGGCAAATGGAGGGTAATACGCACGGTGGTGCTGCCGGGCTGCGTAGACGGCGTTATAACCGGCTGCATACTGTCTGTCGGCCGAATACTCGGCGAATCGGCGGCGCTGCTTTTCACGGCGGGCATAGCGCACGCGGTGAACGGCTTCTTCATGGGGCTTAAAAGCTCCGGCGCGACGCTTACGGTTGCGCTGTATATATACGCAAAGGAACGCGGCGAATTCGGCGTTGCGTTTGCGATAGCGGCAATACTTATGCTGCTGACGCTGATAATAAACCTGAGCGCGGAAGCGGTTGCAAGAAGCTTTAAGAAAAAAAGGCAGATATAGTAAGCGCATGGAAGGGAGAGAGAATATGGAAGCCAATGAAAAGAGCATTTTGAGCGTTAATGAGCTTTGCCTGTGGTATGGCAACCATCAGGCGCTGAAAAATATAAACATAGATATACCTAAAAACAGCATAACGGCGCTGATAGGCCCGTCCGGCTGCGGCAAGTCCACGTTCCTTAAAACGCTTGACCGCATGAACGATCTGATACCGGACGTTAAGATAACGGGCAGCGTTGAATACAAGGGGGAGGACATATTTGCGCCGGGCGTGGACGTGAGCGAGCTGAGGCGGCAGATAGGCATGGTGTTCCAGAAGCCGAATCCGTTCCCTATGAGCATATATGATAACATTGCCTACGGCCCGCGTACCCACGGCATAAGGAACAGGGCTAAGCTGGACGACATTGTTGAAAAGTCCCTGCGCGGCGCGGCAATATGGGACGAGGTAAAGGACAGGCTGAGGAAGAATGCGCTTGGTCTTTCCGGCGGGCAGCAGCAGCGCCTTTGCATAGCGCGTGCGCTGGCGGTGGAGCCGGACGTGCTGCTGATGGACGAACCCACAAGCGCGCTGGACCCCATATCAACATCAAAAATAGAAGAACTGGCCATGCAGCTGAAGGAGCAATACACCATAGTCATTGTTACACACAATATGCAGCAGGCCGTAAGAATATCGGACAACACGGCGTTTTTCCTGCTGGGCGAGCTTGTTGAATACGGCAATACGGAGGAAATGTTCTCCCAGCCCACGGATAAGCGCACAGAGGATTACATTACAGGGAGGTTCGGATAATGAGAAGCCGGTTTGACAATCAGCTTGCGGAGCTGAACAGGGAACTGATAGAGATGGGCGCAATGTGCGAAGAATCCATAAGCATGGCGCTGAAGGCGCTTATGGAAGGCGACAAGGCGCTTGCGAAAAAGGTTGCCGGGCTTGACGTGGCGATAGACCAGAAGGAGCGCAGCATAGAATCCATGTGTCTGAAGCTTTTGCTCCAGCAGCAGCCCGTTGCGCGCGATTTAAGGCAGATATCCGCAGCGCTTAAGATGATAACCGATATGGAGCGCATAGGCGACCAGGCTGAGGATATCGCGGAGATAATAACCTATCTCAGCGACAGGAGCGCCGCCAACGAGCAGCTTATGCGCGAAATGGCGAACGCGGCTATAAAAATGGTCACGGATAGTGTGGACGCATATGTAAAACATGATACAATAATGGCGGAGAAGGTCATTGCCGCGGACGATGTTGTTGATGCATATTTCGACAGGGTGAAGCATCAGCTCATCGAAAGAATAGCGGCCGACCCGACGGACGGCGAATATGCGCTGGACCTATTGATGATAGCCAAGTATTTTGAGCGCATTGCCGACCATGCGGTGAACATTGCCGAATGGGTCATATTCTCCGTAACGGGAGTGCATAAGGAGGACTAAAGTGCATGATATGGTGCGTGGAGGACGACGCAAGCATACGGGACATAGAGGTATATGCGCTGAGCTCAGCGGGCTTCGAGGCGAGAGGCTTTGAGGACGGCAGCAGCTTTTATGCCGCCATAACGGGCGAAAAGGAAAAGCCGCAGCTTATTGTGCTGGACGTTATGCTGCCGGGCATTGACGGAATAGAGCTGCTAAGGCGCATCCGCGCGAACGCCGCGCTGAAGCAGATACCCATAGTCATGGCCACGGCCAAGGGCAGCGAATACGACAGGATACAGGGGCTTGACCTTGGCGCGGATTATTATCTGACCAAGCCCTTCGGCGTGATGGAGCTTATATCCTGTGTGAAGGCGGTGCTTAGGCGGTGCGGCGCGGAGAATGAAAAAAGCACGCTTAACGCCTGCGGCATAAGCATGAACACGCTTGAGCATACCGTGAGCGCAGACGGGGAGCGAATAACGCTGACATACAAGGAATATGAGCTGCTGAAGCTGTTCCTTTCCCATATGGGCACGGCGTTCACAAGGGAACAGCTTATGGAACGGGTTTGGGGAACGGACTACATGGGCGAAACGCGCACCATAGATATGCATATACGCACGCTGCGCCAAAAGCTTGGCAAATGCGGCGAAAGCATCAAAACCGTAAGAAACGTTGGCTACCGGATGGAGGAAGGGCAATGACGAAAAGAATATTCAGGGCGATAATGCTTGTTGCGGGCATAATACTGCTTGCAAGCCTGCTGATAATAATGGACTGCTTATACGAATACTTTGCAAGCCTGCAGGGAAGCGAGCTGAAGGATCAGCTGAGCCTTGCGGCGGCGGGCGTTGAGCAGGGCGGGGAGGATTACCTTGCCCGCGTGAAGAGCGAAAGATACAGGCTGACATGGATAGCGCCCGACGGCACGGTGAAATACGACAGCGGCAGCGATGCAGGCGCGCTGGACAACCACGCCGAGCGCGAAGAGGTACAGCAGGCTATGGCGGACGGCGAGGGCCAAAGCACGCGCTATTCGGCAACGCTTATGCAAAAGACGATGTACTACGCAAAGCGGCTTGACGACGGCAGCGTAATAAGAATATCCGTAAGCCGGGCGACAATCGCCACGCTGGCACTGGGCATGCTGAGGCCTGTGGTGATAATAGTGCTGGCGGCGCTTGTACTGGCGATAGTTATGGCGAACAGGCTGGCGCAGAGGATAGTTGCACCGCTGAACGCGCTGGACCTTGAACATCCGCTGGACAACGACGCATACGAGGAGATAGCCCCGCTGCTGAGCCGCATAAACCGCCAGCATACGCAGATAGACGCGCAGATGCGCGCGCTGGACAAGAAGAAGGACGAGTTCAACGCCATAACCCGCAGCATGAACGAAGGGCTGGTGCTGCTGGATGAAAAGGGGAGCATAATAAGCATAAATCCCGCGGCAAGGCAGCTATTCAACGCGGAAGAAAACTGCGCGGGCCACGATTTTATTACGGTGGACAGGAACCCCAAGCTGAGCGAGGCCATACGCGCCGCATACGACGGCGGCCACGGCGAGACGACCATCGACCGCGGCGGCGAGGTATATCAGCTTGACGTGAGCCGCATAGAATCCGACGGAAAGAACATAGGTGCGGTAATACTCAGCTTTGACATAACCGAAAAGCAGAATGCGGACGCCATGCGCCGCGAATTTACGGCAAACGTTTCGCACGAACTGAAAACACCGTTACAGGGCATTATAGGCAGCGCGGAGCTGATAGAAAACGGCATGGTGAAGGCGGAGGATATGCCCCGCTTTGTGGGCCACATTCGGCAGGAGGCGCAGCGGCTCGTTACGCTGATAGGGGACATAATAAGGCTGAGCCAGCTTGACGAAGGCTGCGATATGCCTACGGAGCGCGTTGACCTGAAGGCGGTTGCGGCGGAGGCTGCAAACGATCTGCGCACGGAGGCGGAGGAAAGGCACATAGGCGTTGAGGTGCGGGGTGAAAGCGTCTGCATAACCGGCGTAAGGCGGCTATTATATGAAATTATTTACAACCTGTGCGACAACGCCGTGAAGTACAACCGCGACGGCGGCAGCGTAAGCATAACCGTGGGCGAAAAGGACGGCCTTGCCACCGTTACCGTGGCGGATACCGGCATCGGCATACCCGAAGAGCATCAGGCCCGCGTGTTTGAGCGGTTTTACCGCGTGGATAAGTCCCACTCCAAGGAGAGCGGCGGCACGGGGCTTGGCCTATCCATAGTCAAGCACGCGGTAATGTATCACCACGGCAGCATAAGGCTTGAATCCGTCCCGAACGTGGGCACGACAGTAACCGTTTCGCTGCCCGCGTAAAGCGGGTTTTTATATGCAAAGAGTCTCCCGTGTGCGGGCGGCTCTTTTTTAACAAAAAATTCACCGTTTTTCGTTTCCTCTCTTGCTTTTTCTCTCGTTAAGGGATACAATATATTACGTATAATCAGTACTAAAATTATGCGGTACGGACCGACAGTTTTTAGGAGGAAGGAAACATATGAGAAATCAAGTGTTCAAGAAGCTGTTTTCCGTGCTGCTTGCGCTGATAATGGTGGCAGGTCTGCTGCCCGCGTCAGCAATGGCAGGAGGGTGGGGAGCAATGGACGTGGATACCACGCCTGAGCTTACGGAAACAGAGCAACCGACGGAATCGGCTGAACCCACCAAGCCGGCCGAGACGGAGACTCCCGAAGTCACCGAAGTTCCCGAGCCTACGCCCGAGAACCCCGCGGCCACGGTAGAGCCCACGCAGGGCGAGCCCACTGCCGAGCCCACGGATGAGGGGATTATGCCGGCGAACGTGATGCCCGTGCAGGCGAATGTTGAACTTCAATATCGTATAGTACATCTGGACTGCGGTCGCAAGTATTTCAGCAAAGACTGGATTATCGCGCTGATGTATGAAGCGAAGGCAGCCGGATATAATCAGGTTCAGCTTGCGTTCGGAAATAAAGGTCTGCGCTTCCTGCTTGATGATATGTCTGTGAATACTTATGAAAAACAGGCAGTTACAGATGCAATTAAGGAAGGCAACAAGGCATATTACAATGCGGGCGAAAAGAACGAGTTGACCGAAGCCGAAATGGACGAGATTTTCGTGGCTGCTGATAAAATCGGCATTGAAATCGTTCCTCTTTTCAATACGCCTTTCCATATGGAAGCCGTTATTACGGCAATGGGCAAGCTTAACATTACAAATGCATATTACGACAGCAATAAAGCTTGCTTGAACCTTAGCAACAATTATGCTACTGCATTTGTAAAGGCGCTTATGCAGAAGTATATTACCTATTTCCAAGGTAAAGGGTGCAAATACTTTAACTTCGGCGCAGACGAATACACGGGCGGCTGGAATTCTACTTTCTACAACTATGCCAACGAAATAGTCAGCATGATTTCCGCTGCGGGAATGAACGCACGCATTTTTAACGACAGCTTCCGTAGTGATAGCAATAATGGTTATGTGAACAATGCGCAGGTTTGCTACTGGTCGTCAAATTCGGGATACGCGAGCACGGCAACTGTATATAACTATGCGAAAAAGATAATTAACACTAATCAAGATTTTTATTATGTAGTGAATAAGGATACTCAGCAGAGCACATGGAGCCCTAATAGTTATTATGCTTTTTCAGGCTCTTTTGATGAAACTACATGGGTCAATTATGCGAAAAATTTCAGCAACACTACATATAAGAACTTTGCAGGTTACAACAACGGTGCAGAGAGCATAACCCCTGTTGGCTCCATGTTCTGCATATGGTGCGATAATCCGTCACATAAGGACGAGACTCAAATTGCAAAAGAGATTCGCATGATACTGCGCGTTATTGGCGCGCGCATGCAGAATAGCAGTGAATATAGACCCACGGATAAGCTTGTTGAGGGCGGGTTTAAGGCTGATGGAACAATAAACACAAGCGGTTCTGTTTCAACGCCCCCCACAATTAAAGACGAGCATGGCCGCGAAGGAAAAATCGATGTTGCCATAGGTACATCCACAAGAATCTACCTTCCCGAAGGCATTGTTGCTACTTGGACTGTAACCGAGGGAAAAGATGTTGTTGAGCTTGTTGCGGTTGAAAGCGATGCGCAGAAGCGCGGCGAACAGGTCGTCGAGTTCGCAGATGCTGCACCTATAATCGGTAATGCTGTTATGGTAAAGGCCCTGAAAACGGGCACGGCAACAGTTATCGCAACCCTTGAGGACGGTACCGTGATAACCGCAACTGTTGAGGCGAAGGATAATACCAAAAAGCACATAACCGTAGTCGAAGGCAAAACGGTTGAAATACCGATTGACGGGAACCATGAGGGCACTTACGATACCGTCAACCCCGAAATAGCAACCGTAACTGCGAAGTATGCTCCGACTGCCGGCGGCACATATTATGATAAAGCAGCATTAGATGCCGGAACGTTCTCCATCTCTAATAATGGAAATGATACGAACCCGACTATGACCGTTACCTTTGAAGATGCAGGAAATGACCAATATTACATCAAAAATAGCAGCGGACAATATATTTATCCTAATGCAACTTATGATTATTATTGGTGGAGCTGGTCGTATAGCTTAGGCTCTGGTAAGCAGTCTGTCACCATTACTTCAAATGAGAAAGGTGCTATTGTTGCGTATAGGAGCGTAAGTAACTATTATGGTACCACTACTGCATACTTAAACCTTAGCAGCAGTAGCTTCGGTGCAAGTGGCTCAAGTGCGACGCTTTACATTTATGACAAAAAAGATGAACCGGCCAGCGATAAAACTACCCTTGCGTTTACCGGTCATAAGGTAGGCACAACTACAGTGACAATTGCCGGAGTGGAGTATACTATAGAAGTTGTTCCTATGTCACTGGAAAACGCCGAGAAGCTCTATATAGACTTCTGGGTTACTAACCATAGGATATATCCCACAAATTTGAATGTTGTTACCACAACAAGCAACAATAAACAGAACGCAAGAACATACCACGAATTTAGTGCGGCTGATTTCTATGATGCCGGCGAGGAGGGTCGGGTTCTTACCGACGTTATACCCCAAACCGGTAACTATGAATCGACAACAGGAACAGAGGCACTTTATTGGAAAACAAGATACCTCCCTGGAGCCTATAGACAGACGGAAGCCGGTTGGACGAATAAATCCGGCTACGGCACGGATACAGTTACCGGAGTAAACGGCGGCATAGATATTGAACGTATACGCTTCTATGGCGGCAAATGGGAATATAAGGCGGTTGGCAAAACCGATTGGGAAAAGCTTAGCGGAACAACGGCTGATGAAACCGGAAATCAGATCGCTGTATACTATTTGCTCAAAACAACGATAACAGACGAGGTAACTACTTATATTACCGACTGGCCTGATAAGCAAACGGATCAGTTCTACGGTGTAGCTGTAGACTATTGCGTAAAATACGAATCAGACGGCGTTAGGAACCCCGGTCTGTTTGGCAGAAGACAAAACAACAATACACAGTGGCTTAACTGCGAAGGTACAAATGGCGGAGATGCGCATAAGAATGGCTACTCAGTCCTTGCGAGCAATGTTACAACAGACTGGAAGGGACTGAGGACTAATACGAGTGGTAACGACTGGTATCGTGTAATCAATAATATTCGTGCTGTTGAAACGGCTGAATATGAAATTTACATGGTCACCGTGACGCCCAGCGAATCATTTAGTTTGCAAAACCAACAGTGCCCCGAAAGCATTACATATAATGAACAATATGAAAAGGTTATTTGGGCTGAAAGCCAAGACACAATAGCAGCTTCCGGTCTTGCTCAGCATAGTGAAGCGAAGATAGGCGGCGCACCGAATATCGATAAGCTTGTTATTCAGCAGTGCAGCGGTATGCTTGTCACCTACTATGTAAGGGCAAAGGCAAGCAAAGATTCCCTCACGGTGAACTATTATGTGGAAGGTTCGCAGACACCGTTCCATACATATAATATTGCTGTGGCAAAAAACACTACGTTCAGCAAGGAATTTGCGCTCACAGCGCAAGGCGGGCTTACTAACAATACTGTTACAAATATTAAAGGCAAAACGGAGACGGTACAGTGGGACTTGAAGCTGATGCCGCAGATAGGTGCACAGTATCGCTATACCCAATACAAATTAGTGAGAGTAGCGAAGGTGACCGATGAGGTACCCAAAACTGTTAATCTGTACTATACATTTGATGCAACCAAAACGTTTGTAGTAGACTTTGGCTTGCCGCTGAGGATTGAGCCTAAAGATTTGAATGAGAATCTTGGTGCTGTAGGTGTAAATATTACAAAGACAGAAGTTGGTAAGGTAAGCTCCTTCGCAGAAGTTATACCCGGAGAGAATGGTGTTATCACCTATAAACTTACCGAGATGATTAGCGATAAGGATACCTTTGGTGTTAAGTATACGGGTACTCTTGTGATGTCTGACAATACACTCCAGAGCGGTACGGTAGAGTACACCGTCACCATCATCCCCGCCACGAACGTCTACTACGAGGACAGCTTTGCGAAGTTTACCAATGGCAGCTATAACGGCGGCGCGATAGCATGGGAAGATGCTGGCACTAAGCCGCAGGAGACCCCCACCCAAGCCCTCGAAGCGCTTGGCACGAAGGAGAATGTCTACGGCTACGACCCTGCGTATCAGAATAGCACCATGTTCTCCATGGGCAGCGCGCAGAAAGTGACCGTGACCCAAGAGATGGTGAACAACTGGAACGACGCTACTTCCGCTTGGCCGACGGCGCAGTTTACCTTCAAGGGCACCGGGTTTGATATCATCAGCTTGACGGATAATACGTCGGGTGCGATATTTGTGGATGTGGTAGGAAAGACCAAGGGCATAACCCAGAAGCTGGTTGTTAATAACTACTATGGCTATGATTATGATGCCACAACTGGCGAGTGGAAAACCACGGATAAAAAGAACCCGAATACGTTGTACCAGATACCTGTGATGGCGGTGCGCGATCTCGAGTATGACGAATATGACGTTACTATTCGTGTAGCATATGGTCAAGTTTTCGACAAGACCGGAGATAGCAAGTATAGCTTCTGGCTTGATGCTGTCCGCGTGTATGACCCGATGGGCAAGGATAATGCTATCTATAACACGGGGAACGAGAAGGAAGGTTATCCGCAGTACATTAAGCTGCGCAACGAGCTTGCGAAGGATGCTGCAACCAGAACAGGCGTTGTGTTCATAGATGGCGCTGCGAATGCAAACATAGCTCTTTATGCTAACTATGGCCCGAACAACGAAGTATATCTGGCTAAAGGTCAGGCCATAACGTTTGAACTTAATGTTGGCGATGGCGTTAATATTAAAACAATACAGATAGCCGCTAAGGCTCCGAATGGTGAGGCTTATATGGCGGTGACAGGTGATGTAGACCACAGTAAAGCTATCGGAACGGCTACCGAGATGTACTATGAATTAGATGAGAGCGCGAGAACGTTTACGATAGCTAATACAGGCGAAGGAATACTGTCGCTGACTAATGCTAAGATAACATATGCTGAAAAGGCGACTGTTGAGTTGGGTAGTATTGATACTAAGGCAGAAGAAAATGCTGTACAGGCGGTTCGTGCGCTGTTTGCGCCCGCGCCGGTAGAGCCGGAACCCGAGCCGGAGCCTGAAAAGACCTTTGAGCCGGAGCGGTTCGAGGTAAGCTGGAGCAGGAACGTTATGCAGGGCAGGAAGGCTACGCTTACCGTTAAGACCTCCGAGGACGTGGAAGCCATTACCGTGGACGGCCAGACCATAAGGAGCTACCGCACCCGTACCGAGCGCGTGGGCTTCGGCCGCCGCGCGAAGCGCATAACGTACAGGGAGTTCACTTACAGCATGGTGGCTCAGGAATCCGCGGACTTCAGCGTGACCGCCATCAATGCAGAAGGCACCGAGAGCGAAGCCATCACCGCGCGGCTTACCGTGCAGAAGCGTCCCGGAAGCATACGCGACGTATGGAATTGGTTCAAAGGTTGGTTTTAAGGAAAGGGGTGAAGAGCATGAAAAAACAATATGTTAAGCCCGAATTGTACTTCGAGAACTTTGAGCTGAGTACAAATATTGCAACTGGATGCGGTACGATAGTTGAGCATAATGATGGTGAATGTACATATGTGCAACCTGGTATAGGAACTGTGTTCACAACCAATATAGCGGGGTGTGAATATAAGAATCCAGATGATGTAGGCATCTGTTACAATGTACCAGAAGGTAACAACAAAGTTTTTTCCTCCTAATCAACCAGACACGAGTACTAGTGCCCTGCCCGCATAGGGCGGGGCGCTTTTTGACGGAAAGGAGTATGCCATGAAAAAAACTGCAATTATACTGCTTGCGCTGGTGGCGCTTATGCTTGCGGGCTGCACAGGCGGCGGGGACGACCTGAGCGACGCGGTGGAGATACCGCCCGAAACCACGCCCGCGGCAAGCAGCGGAGGCGATATGCAAAACGATAACGCTGCGCAAAACGGCGGCAGCAGCGGCAATACCGCCGAATACGGGCTGGAAATAAAGGGCATAAGCAAATACGCGGGGCTGTTTGTTGAGGACGGCACGGACGAAACCGTGTCCGACGTATGCGCCGTAACGGTGCGCAACAATGCGGAAAAAACGGTGCAGTATGCGCATTTGACCGTTACCATAGGCGAAACGGCATATGAGTTTGACGTAACCACCCTGCCGCCCGATGCGGAGGTTCAGCTCCTTGAGCTTACCCGCCGGCCAATGCCCGAAAGCACGGATGGCTACACGGCCTTGGTAACTATGTATGCCGCGTTCGATGCCGAGCCGGGCATGAATGCTGACGCGCTGGAGATAATCACGCAGGATACGGCAATCACCGTAAAGAACATTTCCGATAAGGACATGGGGCAGGTTTATGTATACTATAAGGTGGCGTATGGCGAGCTGTACCTTGGCGGCATAACTTACCGCGTGGGCGTGAACGGCCTTGCCGCAGGGCAAAGCACAACCTGCTACGCCGGACACTACTCAACCGAATACAGCAAGCTGATGTTCGCCACATATGAACACTGAACGCTTTACCTTCGGCGGGGTAACGCTTGAAGTACGCGGGCAGGACGCATGGACGGTATCCAAGGCCAGCGCCCGCTTCCATGCGGAGGACGGAGCGGAAACGAACCATGTCATATCCGTGGAATACAGCCCAACCCCGCCGCCCGTGCCCGATCATGCCGTGAAAAACGGCCCGGTGAGCCGCTGGCGCGAAGGGGAGGCGCTGCATACGCTCAGGGTATACGGTGCGGCGCAGTTTTCGTATGCCGTGCGCACACAGGGGCAAACGCGCCTTGTGTTCGGCGAAGGCTACCGCAGCACCATGTATTCACAGGCAATACTTGAATCCGCCGATATGTTCGATATTTTGGCGGACTATGGCCAGCTTGTGCTGCATTCGTCCTATGTGCTGCCGCCAAACGGCAAAGCCGTGCTTTTCAGCGGCCCCAGCGGCATAGGCAAAAGCACGCAGGCCGCGCTGTGGCAGCGGTATGCCGGCGCGGATGTTATAAACGGGGACAGGACGCTCATCCGCACGGATGACCTTACCGCAAACGGCGTGTTCTATTCCGGCACGTCGGGCATATGCAAAAACGCCTCAGCGCCTATTCGGGCGATAGTGCTGCTTGATAAGGCTGATGAAAATACGCTGCGCCGTGCGGGGGCAAAGGAGGCTTTTGCCGCTGTGCTGAGCCAATGCTCATATTATCAATGGGATGCGGAGTCGGCAATACATATGACGGATTTGGTAGCTGGGCTGGTGCAGCGTGCGGATGTATATCGGCTTAGCTGCCGCGCAGACGAAGGGGCGGTGCGGCTGCTGCAAAACGAATTGTTTGGGGGATAAAATGGAAAATAACAGCGCAGAACCGCGCCTATCATCATATCTTCATGCAAAGGCCTGCCGGGCGGGAACGCCGCTTGCGGGCAATTTTGAGCTTACGCCGCGGTGTAATTTCAACTGCAAAATGTGCTATGTTCACCTGAGCGAGGCAGAGCAGAAGCGGCGCGGCGCGGAGCTGAGCGCGGACGAATGGCTGAGCATTGCGGAAACGGCGCGCTCACAGGGTATGCTTTTTCTGCTGCTTACGGGCGGGGAGCCGCTGATAAGGCCGGATTTCAGGTATATTCTGAGCGAGCTGAAAAAGATGGGCCTGATGGTGAGCATAAACAGCAACGCCTCGCTTATCAATAAGGATATGCTGGACTTTTTTCGCCACGAGCCGCCGTTCAGGTTCAACATAACCCTATACGGCGCAAGCGGGGAAACATACGAGCGGCTTTGCTGCAGCAATGCGTTCGATAGGGTGCTTGCTAACATACGCGCGTTGAAGGATATAGGCATCGGCGTGAAGCTGAACGTATCGCTTACGCAGTACAATGCGGCGGACATGCAGCGCATTTATGAAATTGCCGAATCGCTCGGCACGCCCATGCAGCTTGCAACGTATATGTTCCCGCCCATACGGCGCGACACAGCCATGGTTGGCGAGAACGACCGTTTCAGCGCGGAAGAGGCGGCGAAGTACAGCGTTATGTGGGATAGAATGCGCTTTAGCGAAGAGCAGTTCAGCGCGCGGGCGGAGGCCATGCGCCGCGGCATAAGCGTGAGCGAGAATACGGACTGCGAAGGCACCCCGGGCGAAGGCATAATGTGCCGCGCGGGCAGGAGCGCATTCTGGATAAACTGGCAGGGCGTAATGACCCCATGCGGCATGATGACAGAACCTGTGGCAAGCGTGAAGGAGCTTGGGTTCATAAAGGCCTGGGAAGCTACAAAGGCGGCAACGGCACAAATACGCCTGCCGGCGGAGTGCGCCGTATGCGGATATAAGCATGCGTGCCATGCCTGCGCCGCCATGTGCGTAACGGAAACGGGGCATTTTAACGTTAAGCCGGAATATGTGTGCCGCATGACGCACGAAACGGTTCGGCTTACATTGGAGGAGGAAAGCAAATGAAAATACTGAAACGGCTTATTAAGCGAAACATTGCGGGCGATATCATACTGGTACCCGTAGGGGATGCATCGCTTGAAATAAAGGGGCTTATAACGCTGAACGAAACAGGGGAGTTCCTGTGGGACGCGCTTGAAAAGGCAGAAAGCGAAAGCGCGCTTGCGGCCATGCTTGCCGCGGAATACGATGTTGATACGGCAACGGCTGAGGCCGATACAAAAGTTTTTTTGCAAAAACTGAAAGAATTATGTATAATCGAACAGTAAAATAAAACTACCGACGGAGTGGGGGATCTTGACGGGAGTATATTGTGTTTTTTGCAGAACCGGTTTTGAAGCGGGCATAGAGTCCCGCCTTAAGCGGCGCGGTTACGCTACGCTGGTTCCGAAAATAAAAAAGTTTAAGCCGAGCGGAGGAAAGCTGGTTGAAAAAGAACTGTGCCTTCTGCCCGGCTATGTGTTCTTTGAAACGGACGAGACAGCGCTTGATGTACGCTCGATAAACACGCTGCAAAATGCCATAAAGCTGCTGCAGTATGACGACGGCGAATATCGCCTGCGTGGTGCCGATTTGGACTTTGTTGAGTGGATACGGCGGCACGCTGGCACGATAGAGCCGACAAAGGTAATAAAGGAAGGAACAAAGATACGCTTTGTGGAAGGCCCGCTGTGCGAACTGAATGGGCGCGTGCTTAAGGTAAACAAAAGCCGCAGACAGGTGCAGATAGAACTGAACAATGCCGACGGCCTGTTGAGCACGATTTGGTGCGCTATTGAATACGTTGAACCGGAGCAGTCTATTGAATAACCGCTCCGGTCCTTTTAGCTTTGATTAAGCCACATTATAAGGAAGGCTATGCCGAAGTTGAGTACCGTAAGTGCTGGCATACCAAGCTTGAATGAAGTGTGCAGCGTTTTATGATGAAATACCTTCATGCCAAGCATTCCGCCTATTCCGCCGCCAAGTGCAGCCATTACAAAAAGCGACTTTTCGCTTATGCGGCGCGCACCTTGCTTGGCCTTTGCTTTATCTATGCCCATCATAAGGAACAGTATAAGGCTCATTATGCCAAGATATGTGATGATGATTGTGAACAGAGTTTTTTCGTCCATATTATTCATCCTCGCCGTTATCGTCTGATTTATTTGCGTTGTTTGGACACTCGCGGCAAAAGCGCGGCGCCTTCGGGGAGGAAACAATATCAAGCACGTCGCGCGGCGGCAGGCGAAGATTGTCCCACATGCCGTATTTTTCCGTGTCTGCAATTGCGTTCATTATGCGTTCCTCTGCGTCCGGTATAAGGCCGGTAAAGAAGCGCATCACCTGCTTCATTTCCTCTCGCTTGGTATGGCCTGCGGCGGGGCAATTAGGCTTGCGTATGGGCAGCTCAAGCCGCGTGGCAATGCTGAGCGCCTGTTTTTCCGGCAGGAATACCATCGGGCGGATAACGGTAACGTCCTTGCGGCCAAGGTATGTTACCGGGCCGAAAGTATTCAGCCTGCTTTCGTAAAGAAGACTCATGAAGAAGGTTTCTATAACATCGTCTCGGTTGTGGCCAAGGGCAACAAGATTGCAGCCGCGCTCCTTAGCGGCATCGTTCAGCGCACCGCGCCTAAGCTTTGCGCAAAGGGCGCAAGGGTGGCTTTCCTTACGTATGTTGAACACAACATCCCCAATGTCGGTTTTTATAATGTCAAACGGCACGTCTATGCTGCGCGCAAATTCCTCCACCGGTGCAAGATCCTGATCGGTAAGCCCAAGGTCGAGCATAACGCCGCATACGTCAAAATGCCTGTAACAAAACCGCTGATACAGCTTTAATCCATACAGCAGCAGAAGGCTGTCTTTTCCGCCTGATACGCCAACACATATTTTATCTCCTTCGCGTATCATATTGTATCTTTCGTCCGCGCGGCGGATGCAGCCCAAAACTCTTTTCATGTCCTTAGTTCCTTTTTTGTCGCTCATTTTTGCAGTATATCATAATTCGGCCCCGAAAAGAACATATAAAATGTATTTATGTATTTAAGGTGAATTTGTATAAACCGCTATTGCCCAAACGCATGAAAAAAGGTTATAATAATACATGACCATTTCAGTAGCGTTATTGAACGCAGAGGGAGGCTCAACTTGATAAAGGTAATCTTTGGCGAAACCGGCGCGGGCAAGACCAAGCGCATAATTGACATTGCTAACGAAACGCTTAAAACGGCTAACGGCAGCATAGTGTTCATCGATAACGACAGCCAGTATATGTTTGGCTTGAAGCATGATATCCGCTTTGTGGATGCTTCGGAATATCATATAGACAGTCCCAAGATGTTTTTCGGCTTCGTTTCCGGCATTGCGGCGCAGGATTTTGATTTGGAATACCTTTTTGTTGACGGCTTTATGAAAATAGTCCATCATCCGCTGGATACCCTTGAGGATCTGTTCAAGGAGATGGCAGCGTTTGCCGAGCGCCGCAAAGTCAAGCTGGTGCTTAGCATAACCGGCAGCGTAAATGATGCGCCCGCGTTCCTTAAGCCCTATATAGACGAAGAATAATTATTCATGCCGTTGCGGCGGCGCATAGGCTGCGCTGCCGTGCGGCGTTTGTGTGCGCAATTTATGTTGCATTGCGCGCTGAATTATGATAGAATACAACTTGCGCCGGAATGATGGAATTGGCAGACGTGACGGACTCAAAATCCGTTGTTGGCAACAACGTGTGGGTTCGAGTCCCACTTCCGGCACCAGATACGGAGTTCGTGTTCAGCCACGGACTCTTTTTTTGATGTTGATAAGAGATAAGCGGGACTCGAAGGGAACGTCCCGAAGGGCAAAAAGTATCCAGTGAATACTTTTTGAGTTCCCCGGGCTGGCGGCGATACTGCCCCAGTATCGCCGAACGAGTCCCACTTCCGGCACCAAATAAAGATCCCCCCGCTATGCGGGGGAATTTTTATTATATTTGCCCAATTACGTCCGTATAACATTGGCAAAATAAATATCAGAATTTATCAAAATGGCGGGAATATAATAAAGATTGGCATTGATAACAATAAATAATGTTGATATAATAACAATATAATACAGGCACAGTATTTGAACTCTAAGGCACGGTTGAACAAGTGGAATATGGCCATATAGGCTGGGAGATAACGACATATGGAAGAAACGGTATTCTTGGCGCATATTGCGGAAGACGGAAGAAAACAAACGGTTGATGAACATGAGCGCGGCACGGCGGAACTGTGCGCAAAGTTTGCGGCGCAGTTTGGCGCGGAAGAACACGCCAAGCTTGAAGCGATGCGGCATGATGACGGCAAAAACACTCAGGGCTTTCAGCGAAGGCTGCGCGGCGGGCCGGCGGTTGACCATTCAACGGCGGGCGCATTTGAATGCTTCAGGGCTAACGCCGTGCACGAAGCGATATGCATTGCGGGGCATCACGGCGGATTACCGGACGTGGGTAATGCTAAAATGGACACGCCGGAGGGCGGCACGTTCTTCGGCCGAATGAAAAAGGCCATGAGCGGCGGCATAGAAGAGCCGCGCGGCATGGATAGGCCGATAATAGCCCCACAAAGGCCGAATTTTTGCGGGGACAGGTTCTATGAATCCGTATGGATAAGAATGCTGTACTCATGCCTTGTTGACGCAGACTATTTGGACACGGAAAACTTCATGTCCGGCGGAAAGGCGGCACGCGAAGAATACGACGATATGGCAACGCTGTTGGCATATTTTGAAAAGCATATTGCTCCGTGGGCTAACCCACAGAGTGAGCTGAACAAAAAACGCTGGGAAATACTTTCTGCATGTCTTGCTGCGGGCGAAGGCCCAAGGGGAATATACACGCTGAGCGCACCAACCGGCAGCGGCAAAACCACGGCATCGCTCGCGTTTGCGCTGAAGCATGCCGTGAAGCACAGCATGCAGCGCATAATATACGTAATTCCATACACCTCCATAATAGACCAAAATGCCAAGGTGTTCAGGGAAATACTGCATGATAAAAACGTGCTGGAACATCACAGCGGCATAGTGTTCGATAAGGAAGATAAGGATTTCGATTCGGCGGACTACAAAAGCGCGCTTGCGGCGGAAAACTGGGATGCGCCGGTGGTGGTGACCACGGCGGTGCAGTTCTTTGAATCGTTTTATGCCAACCGCTCCTCAAAATGCCGAAAGCTGCACAATGTAACAAACAGCGTAATTATATTTGACGAAGCGCAGATGATGCCAAGCGAAAATCTGCTGCCTTGCGTTGCGGCAATAAGCACGCTGTGTGCGCATTTCAACTCCACCGCCGTGTTATGCACGGCAACACAGCCGGTGGTGGACGATTATATTGTAAAATACGCGCCAAACATTGCTATAAAAGAGATATGTCCGGAAGTTAGGCGGACATATGAGCAGTTCAAACGGGTCACATTTGAACAGGCAGGTGAGCTGGATGACGAGGCGCTGGCGGCGCGGCTTGGCGGGCATGAGCAGGTGCTATGCATAGTCAATTCGCGCAAGGCGGCGCAGGCCGTGTTTAATAAGCTGCCCAAGGAAGGCAGGTTTCATCTGTCCACGCTGATGTACCCCGAACACAGGCAAAAAACCATAGACATTATCAGGCAAAGGCTGACGGACGGCGAGGTATGCAGGGTTGTTTCAACGTCGCTTATAGAGGCGGGCGTGGACATAGACTTCCCGACGGTATATAGGGAAATGGCCGGGCTTGACTCCATACTTCAGGCGGCGGGGCGATGCAACCGCGAAGGCAAGCGTAACCGCGAGGAGAGCATGGTTACCGTATTTACGGGCGAACACCGTGCGCCGAGAATGCTGAAAATGAACATATCTGCGGCTAACAGCGCCATGCGCGGGGAGGAGGACATAGATTCGCCGGAGGTTGTGCGCAAGTATTTCAATACGTATAGGACTTATCTCGGCGACGGGACGGACAAGGCGCGCGTGGTGGAGGCGTTTGAAAAGGACAAGGTTTACGGCATGATGCCGTTCAAAACGGTTGCCGAGAAGTTCCGCATAATTGACCAGAACACGCGGACGGTATACATACCGCTTGGCAAAGGCGTGGAGAGCATTGCGCGGCTGAGAAGCGGCGAAAAGTCCCGTAAGCTATTCAGGGAGGCGGGCCGCTACGGAGTGACTATATACGAAAACCAGTTTGAAACGCTCTATTATTCGGGCTGCATAGAAATGATAGACGATGAAAACGCCGTGCTGATAAACACAGGCATTTACGATGAAAAGATGGGGCTGAAGATAGAGGAGAGCAGCAATATAAATTTTATTATATAAGCCAATGGCGCAAGAAAACTTGCGCCATTGACCCTGTTGCTAAAACATAAAAACAAATGTTTCAATCCCCGAGGCAAAACTCGACAACACAGTATAGCATGGATGCCGTGCGAATACAAACATAAATACAAATGAAGCCTAAAACATAAAAACAAATGAAGTTGACAAATCGCAACGGCGATGGTAATATATGGTTAACATAACGATAATAAACAGCGAAAGGAGTGATATCTTGTCTGTAAGGATAGAAGTATGGGGCGACTACGCCTGCTTCAGCAGACCCGAGCTTAAAACGGAGCGCGTGAGTTACGACGTGATGACTCCGTCGGCAGCGCGGGGCATAGTTGAAGCAATACTGTGGCACCCGGGGCTGAGATGGCACATAGACAAAATCTATGTGCGTGCGCCTATACGCTTTACAAATATAAGGCGTAACGAGGTAAAGGACGTTGTGAGCGGCCGCAAGCTTAAAACAATAATGGAAAAAGGCAGCGGCGAAGCGTACATTGCAACGCCCGAAAGCATTCAGCAGCGCGCGGCAATGGTGCTGAAGGATGTACACTATGTGATAGAGGCGCATTTCGACATGACCGAGCAGGCCAGCGCAAGCGATAATCCTGCAAAGTTTCAGCAGATGGTAAAGCGGCGCGCGGAGAAAGGCCAGTGCTATCATCAGCCGTATTTGGGTACGCGGGAATTTCCGGCGAGGTTTGGCCTTTGCGAGGAGATGCCGTCTTGCCCCGATGAGCTGAAAGGCGAAAGAGACCTTGGCTGGATGCTGCTGGATATGGATTATTCAAACGATGACGGAATCAGGCCGATGTTCTTCAGGGCGAGCATGAAGGACGGGGTCATAACCGTTCCGCCGATAGGCAGCGAGGGGGTGAAGTCATGATACTTCAGGCGCTGACTAAATTATATGAAGATTTGGCGGAGCAGGGCAAAATAGCGCGCGAAGGCTGGAGCACGGTGAAGATAAGCTATCTGCTGGAGATTGACGAGGACGGCACGCTGCTTGGCTTTATCCCTCAGTTCAAGGAGATTATTTCCGGCAAAAAGACGCAATCCGTGCCTATGGAGAAAATATTGCCCGCGGCTGTGAAACGTTCCTCCGGCATTGCGTCGAATTTTCTTTGGGATAATTCCGCATATATGCTGGGTATAGACGACAAGGGTAAACCTGAACGCGCTAAGGAATGCTTTGAAGCATGCAAAGGCTTTCACCGTGAGCTGCTTGACGGTATAGACACCGCGGCGGCAAGGGCGATACTTAACTTCTTTGATGGGTGGGAGCCCGCGTCGGCTGCAGAGCATCCGCTGATAGCCGAAAATCTGAATGAATTGTACAAAGGTGGCAATGTAACGTTCTATGTAAACGGTCGCCTTGCTGCCGAGGATGCGAAAATAAAGGCCGCATGGCAGAGATATTACGACAATAGCGACGGAGAACGGATGCAATGCCTTGTTACGGGGAAAGATGACGTTATTGTACCAACTCATCCGGCCATAAAGGGCGTTGCGGATGCGCAGTCGAGCGGCGCGGCGCTGGTATCGTTCAATGCGTCTGCATTCTGCTCATACGGGAAGGAGCAGAATTACAATGCACCCGTCGGCAAATACGCGGCGTTTGCATACACATCTGCGCTGAATTATCTGCTGTCCGATAAGGAAAACGTGCACCGCATAGGCGATACTACCGTTGTATGCTGGGCTGAAGGAGCGGAGGAACAGTATAACGGGCTGACCAATATGTGGATGTTCGGGGACGATAACAACACCGGATTGAGCGACGCCGATCTTTATGCGGCAGTAAAGCGAATAACGGAAGGCAAGTATTGCAATGAACTGAAAATAGACCCGAAACGGCCGTATTATGTGCTTGGAATTGCTCCGAACGCAGCGCGGTTGTCCGTAAGCTTTTTCCTGCGCAACGAATTCGGCAGCTTCATACGCAACGTGAACGAGCATTACGAGCGCATGGAGATAGTTAAAAGCAAGTTCGATAAATTCGATACTTTGCCAATATGGGCCATGCTGAACGAGACAGTGAACCCGAAATCCCAGGATAAAAAACCAAGCTCCGTGCTTGCAAAGTCCACGGCGCGGGCGATATTCGCAGGCACGGCATATCCGGCGGCGCTTTTGAACGGGGCAATGCTGCGCATAAGGGCCGAACGGAACATAACCCGCGGCCGCGCGGCGATAATCAAGGCATATTATCTGAAAAACACAAATAAGGGCTGTCCAAAGGAGGTATTGACGGTGAGCCTTAATGAACAAAGCACAAACATACCATATACGCTCGGAAGGCTGTTTGCATTTTATGAATTTGCGCAGGATGGTGCAAACCCGGGAATAAACGCAACGATAAAGGATAAATACCTTAACTCTGCCGAGGCTGCGCCTGCGCATATATTCCCCATTCTGAACAAGCTTTATCCAAAGCACCTGAATAAGCTGAATGATAAAACGGCGTGGTTTATAGACAGTGAAGTAATGAAACTGAAAAGCGTGCTTGGCGAAGAGTATCCTGTAAGGCTCACGCTGCCGGAACAGGGTTCGTTCGATCTTGGCTATTATCATCAAAAACAATGGTTGTATACTAAAAAGGAGGACAGATAACAATGGAAGCTATTAAGAACCGCTACGATTTCGTGATACTGTTTGACGTGGAGAACGGCAACCCCAACGGCGATCCCGATTCCGGCAACATGCCGCGCATAGACCCGGAAACCGGTTACGGGCTGGTGACGGACGTTTGTCTGAAGCGCAAAATACGTAACTACGTGGAAACGGTAAAGGAAGGCGAAAGCGGCTACCGCATATATATAAAGGATAACGTGCCGCTGAACAGGAGCGACCGCGAAGCATACGACTATCTTGGAATAGAGCCGGCAAAGGTTGCGGACGCGAAGAAAAAGAAAGAGAATCTGGACATTGAAATACGGGACTTCATGTGCAAAAACTTCTATGATATCCGCACGTTTGGCGCCGTGATGACGACGTTTGTGAAGGACAAGCTAAACTGCGGCCAGGTGCGCGGCCCCGTACAGCTAAGCTTTGCAAAGAGCGTGGACCCGATAATGCCGCAGGAAGTGACCATAACCCGCGTTGCCATAACAACGGAGGCGGACGCCGAAAAGAAGGGCACGGAAATGGGCCGCAAATACATTGTACCTTATGCGCTATATAGGGCGGAAGGCTACGTTTCTGCCAACCTTGCACGCAAGACCACCGGATTTTCTGAGGAGGATCTTGAACTGCTGTGGCAGGCGATAATGAATATGTTTGAAGTTGACCATGCCGCGGCGCGCGGAAAGATGGCCACAAGGGAACTTATTGTATTCAAGCATGATTCGGAGCTTGGCAACGCGCCGGCATATAAGCTTTTCGATTTGGTAAAGGCTGAGCGCAGAGAAGGAGTGGATACGCCACGCGCGTATTCGGATTACAATGTTTCGGTTGATGAAGCAGCGCTCCCCTCGGGCGTTGAATGCATAAGAATATAACCGACTATCGTGAGGAGGATTATCTCCAGATATCGGGGCTACAGCATTTCAGGTTCTGCCGAAGGCAATGGGCGCTGATACACATAGAAAAGCTGTGGGCGGAGAACTACCGCACGGTGGACGGCGAACTGATGCACGAACATGTGCATGACGCGGAATTTAACGAAAGCCGCGGCGATGTTATTATACGGCGCGGTGTATATGTGCACTCGGCAGAGCTTGGCATATCCGGTCAATGCGATGCATTGGAATTCCACAAAGGTAGCATCGGTGTGCCAATGCGCGGTAAAGAAGGGCTGTGGCAGCCGTATCCCGTGGAATACAAGCGCGGCGAATTCAGGACGGACACGGGGGACACATTGCAGCTTTGCGCGCAGGCTATGTGCCTTGAGCATATGCTGTGCTGTAAAATAGAGCGCGGTGCATTGTTTTACGGCATGCCGAGGCGGCGCATGGAGATAACCTTCACGGACGAACTGCGCAAGGAGGTGCTTGATGCGATAGCCGAAATGCACGATATGTGTAGCCGCGGCTATACGCCGAAGGTTAAGCCGACAAAGTCCTGCGCGGCATGTTCGCTGAATGAACTGTGCTTGCCTTCGCTCATGAAAAAGCGCTCTGTCGGCGCGTACATAAGGGCGGCGATGGAGGAGATCACATGAAAAGGTTCCTTAATACGTTTTATGTGCTTTCGGAGGACATATACCTGTCGCTTGAAGGTGAAAACGTGGTTGCAATGCGGGACAAGCAGGAGGTTGCCAGATATCCGCTGCACACATTGCAGGGCATAGTATCGTTTTCATATGCCGGCGCATCACCAGCGCTTATGGGTGCATGCGCCAAGCGCGGTGTGGGGTTCGCACTCTGCACGCCGAACGGGCGGTTCCTTGCGCGGGTATCCGGCGAAATAAGCGGAAATGTACTGCTGCGGCGCACTCAATACAGAACGGCGGACGATATGCACGCAAGCTGCAAAATTGCGCGGACGATGATATTTGCAAAGCTGTATAACTCAAGGTGGAGCATAGAGCGCACGCGCAGAGACCACGGCTTGCGCGTTGACGCTACGAAGCTGGCGGAGGCATCGCAGAGCATAAAGGCACTCCTGCCGCAGGCGATTTCGGCGGAAAATATGGAAAGTCTGCGCGGGATAGAGGGCAACGGCGCGAATACATACTTCGGCGCGTTTGACGAAATGATACTCAACGCGAAGGATGTGTTTTACTTCAATTCAAGGAGCAGACGGCCTCCGCTTGACCGGGTGAACGCAATGCTGTCCTTTGCATACAGCCTGCTTGCGCACGATTGTGCATCGGCGCTTGAAAGCAGCGGACTTGACCCATACGTTGGCTTTTTGCACAGGGACAGGCCGGGGCGGGAATCACTTGCGCTTGACTTGATGGAAGAACTGCGGCCGTGCATGGCGGACAGATTTGTGCTGAAGCTGATAAACAACCGCATGGTGAAAAAGACGGATTTTGTGATGCAGGACAGCGGCGCGGTGTTGCTTACCGATGAGGGCAGAAGAAGCTTCATAAAGGCTTGGCAGGATAAGAAAAGGGAAGAACTGAAGCATCCGTACCTTGGTGAAAAGCTTAAATGGGGCCTGATACCGTATATTCAGGCGCAGCTGCTCGGACGTTATCTTCGCGGCGACTTGGACGACTATCCGCCGTTTCTGTGGAAATAAAGCTATGGAGGAGCGAAAATGCTTGTGCTGATAACATATGATGTTAATACAGAAGATGCCGACGGCAAGCGGAGGCTGCGCCAGATAGCCAAGCAATGCGTAGACTACGGTCAGCGCGTGCAGAATTCGGTGTTTGAATGTATGCTCGATTCCGCACAATGCCGTATGCTAAAAGCGCGATTGTGTGCTATAATGGATAAAGAGAAAGATAGTCTAAGGTTCTATTACCTCGGAAAGAATTTCGAGAATAAGATAGAGCACTTTGGCGCGAAAAGCTCATATTTACCCACGGACACCTTTATTCTTTAGTGCGAAGCATAAGCGTACATAAAAACACCGCTTCTTCGCACCGAAAAAAGCCTGAATAATGCAATCCTGCGGCGCGATACAGCGCGCGTCACCGTGCCGCAATGGATAATATTCAGCAAATTCGCGGAAATGCTGCATACAAATGCACTTTTCCGCTGTCGCTCCCCCTCGTGGGGAGCGTGGATTGAAATTCCTATATTGCATGGCTTCGGCAATATGCTCCGCGTCGCTCCCCCTCGTGGGGAGCGTGGATTGAAATCTGGGCGACGATATCATTTTAGGCCATAATATTAATGTCGCTCCCCCTCGTGGGGAGCGTGGATTGAAATAAGGCGGGGACAATCCGCGTTGAGCAGCAAGCGGCGTCGCTCCCCCTCGTGGGGAGCGTGGATTGAAATGCGTTTACCCGCCGCGGTAACGTCCACATACTTCCGGTCGCTCCCCCTCGTGGGGAGCGTGGATTGAAATGCCAAGCTGAAAATGGGGCACGTGGGCGTGTATGTGTCGCTCCCCCTCGTGGGGAGCGTGGATTGAAATGTAGACCATTGTGGATGTGAAAAACCGGAAGAGCCCGCCGTCGCTCCCCCTCGTGGGGAGCGTGGATTGAAATCATATTCGCTCCATACAAAAGGGCTCCCCTGCGGTCGCTCCCCCTCGTGGGGAGCGTGGATTGAAATCTTATCGCTTTTATCCATCCTACTGCCTCGCCTGGTCGCTCCCCCTCGTGGGGAGCGTGGATTGAAACCACATTTGATCGTGTACTACCGGCATCCCAAATTTGCTGCTCGCGACTATGCGGCGCGCTATTTACAAGTCCATCTAAAATAAAACGCTCAAAATCAAATTATATATTTTACAAATTCGGTCTGGTGTGATATTATAAGCATGAATTTTCGCTATATAAACCATCGTGATACCATTTGGCTGTTTTTTGTTAAGTTGAGTGACCGCGGGCGCATATGCATCCGCAAAAATGAAAAGGCGTTAGCCTAAGACAAAGTGAATATTATTATCCGGAAGGAGGATATGATATGAAGGGTCTAAACCTATACCTGAGCATGATGCGCAGAAGATGGCTGGGCAATTCGTTGATAGCGCTGCTTATCGCCGTTACGTCGGTATTCATGCTGCTCTACCCCGGACTTATTGCGGATTCAGAGGAGGAGCTGGAGGCCGCGTATAAATCCATAGAGGTGTCCGGCTGGCTTGTTAATGCCAGCGGATATGATGATCCTCAGATCCCGCTGGATATTTATGATGCGATAGTCGATTCGGGCTTTCTTAAAGAATATTATGCGTATTCGTATTGCCCGGTTATGCCTGTGGATGTGGCTATAAGGGAGCAATGCAATGCTGATCCCACATTTGTTGATTACTCATACGAAAAACAATGCGAGCAGATAACCGGCCCGCTGCTGAAAAAGCTTGAATGGGGAAGCTACAGCACCATAAACATGTATGGCGTGAACGACCTTTATGCCGATTCGCTGCTTTCGCGTTTGAGCGAGTCGATAACATGGCTGGATGGGTACGATGCGGACGCACTGCGCGGGGAAGAAATGGTCTGCATAGTACCTGAGGACAGCGGCGCTGCACTTGGGGACGAGGTGCAGATGATACTGCGCCGCCTTTGGCCGGAAGGGACATATAAATCGGGCGACAAGGCTCGTGTCGTGGCAGCATTTAAGGTAATAGGCACGCATACGCTTACATCGGGTATACAGTACGGCAGTATATACGGCTCGAATTATTATGCGTATTGCCCGCTTGCGGCCATGCGCAGGGCGCTTGAAGGGGACAAAACATTCAATTTCACCGTGCGTAACCTTTCATTTACAATAGGCCAGTGCGACAGAATAGATGAATTCAAGCAGCTGCTTGTTGACCTTCAGCTTAATGTGAACACAACCGGCGTGCGCGCCGCCGTGGACGACAGGATAATGATAGGGACGGTGTCGCCGATACAGAAGAACATTGCGCTGCTTAAAGGATTGCATGTGTTCCTGTATGCGCTGGTGGTGCTGATGGGCTTCCTGCTTTGCTTCCTTACGGCGCGCGGCAGAAAGCAAGAGTACGCCGTTATGCGCTTGCTTGGTGAAAGCCGTGCCGCAGTCACAATGAAGGCGATAGTGGAGCAGATAATACTGTGCGCAATAGGCATTGGAATTGGCATAGTGGCAATGCTCATAATACCGTATAAGCGGGCGGATTGGTTCAGCGCGGATGCTGTTATAATGGTTGCGGCGTGCTATCTTGTGGGCGCAGCATCGGCCGCGCTGATGAGCGTTCGCGTGGACGTTATGAGCATACTGCGGGACAAAGAATAACAATAATTGGAGGAGGAAACGACAAATGGCAATACTTAGTGCGAACGAAGTGCATTATTCCTATAAGAGCAAATATCAAACCGTCCATGCCGTGCGCGGCGTGACATATAACTTTGAAAGCGGCAAGTTTTATGCAATAGTAGGCAAAAGCGGCTGCGGCAAAACCACGTTCCTGTCAATGCTTGCCGGGCTTGATCTGCCAAGTGACGGCACGGTTGAGTTCGGCGGCAAGACCACGGCGGAGCTGAACCGCGATAAATACCGCATGGACGACGTGGCGCTGATATGCCAAAGCTTCAATCTTTTCCCGCTGCTGACCGTGCTTGAAAACGTTATGTATCCCATGACGCTTCGCGGAATATCCGCGCATAAGGCCAAGGAGACCGCCAAGGAAAAGCTTGCTGCGGTTGGGCTGGACGAAACGTATTACAAGCGCCTTCCGGATATGCTTTCCGGCGGAGAGCAGCAGCGCGTGGCCATAGCGCGCGCCCTTGCAAGCGATGCTAAGGTGCTGCTTGCAGACGAACCCACGGGCAACCTTGATACCGAAAACGGGAAAAACATAATAGACATTCTTAAAACGCTTGCCAGAGAGCAGGGATATTGCGTAATAGTAGTTACGCATGACCTTGGCATAGCAGCCGAGGCGGATGAAGTGCTGCACCTGAGCGATGGCATGGTCAAGGCCGAATAAGTCTTTTCATTAGTGGTGGCGGAGGGTTTTGCATTATTTTTACCTCCGCCTGTACCTCCTTTCTGAGCGGGCAGACCGATAAGCGATCTGCCCGCAAGCTTTATATTCAAATCAAAACTTTATTTTTGCCTGCGCAAGCGCAAATTGACAAAACACATGGCGTCAAAGTATCATATCAATATCATCACATAAAAGGGGAAACAAACCTTGCAGACGCTATTTGAAATATGCTGCGGCAGTGCGGAGGACGCAATGCTTGCGTACCGCGCGGGGGCAAACAGGGTTGAGCTGAACAGCGATCTTTTTCACGGAGGCTTAACTCCAACGCTTGGCAGCCTTATCGCCGTTAAGAAGGCCGCGCCCGCGCTTGAAATAATGGCAATGGTGCGCCCCCGTGAAGGCGGCTTTTGCTATACGGATACGGAGTATGCCGTTATGAAGGAGGATGCGCGGCTTATGCTTGAGCATGGCACGGACGGCATAGTTTTCGGCTTTCTGCATGAAAACGGCACGGTGGATGCAAAGCGTACGGGTGAATTTGCGGCAATGGCAAAAGACTACGGCAAGCAAAGCGTGTTCAGCCGAGCAATAGATGTTACGCCGGACTGGCGTGCGGCGCTGGATACGCTTATACAGTCGGGCGTTACGCGCGCGCTAACAAGCGGGCAGCGGCCAACGGCCATGGAGGGGGCGGGAGTGATAGCTGCAATGGTCCGCTATGCGGCGGGAAGAATAGAGATTCTGCCGGGCTCCGGCATACGCGCGAATAATTTGAGCCTTGTTCTGGAGCGCACAGGCTGTACGCAGCTCCATATGAGCGCACATATGATAGCACATGATATGTCCGCCGCAAACGGCAACGGAATATGCTTCACTGCCAGCGAAATACCGAAAGAGGGCTGCTACAAGCTGATAGATCCAAATAAGGTTGAAGAAATAGCGCGAATGCTGAAAGGAGACACAAATGTACAGCTTTGACCGCAATGAATACGAACGCCGCATGAAATGGTTTCTTGATGCGCGCTTCGGCATGTTTATCCATTGGGGGCTTTACGCCATACCGGCGCGCGGCGAATGGGTGCGCAGTACGGAGCAAATGGAAGAAGCCGACTATATGCGCTATTTTTACGAATTTGACCCGAAGTTCTATGATCCTGCCTGCTGGGCGCGCGCAGCAAAACGCGCCGGCATGAAATATATAATACTCACGGCGAAGCATCACGACGGCTTTTGCCTTTTTGATACCGCAACGACCGGTTTTAAGTCCACCGATACAAAGCTTGGGCGGGACATAGTGAAGGATTTTACCTATGCCGCCCGCGCGGAGGGGCTGCATGTTGGGCTGTATTATTCGCTGATAGATTGGCACCACAAGGACTTTCCGCATTACGGGGACAGGCAGCATCCCATGCGCAACAGGCCCGAATACGCGAACGAAGGCCGCGATTTTGAACGCTACCTTGACTATATGCATGCTCAGGTGCGCGAACTTTGCACCAACTACGGCAAGATAGACATAATGTGGTTCGATTTTTCGTATGACGATATGCGTGGGGAAAAGTGGCGTGCGAGCGAGCTTGTGAACATGGTGCGCACGCTTCAGCCGAGCATAATATTGAATAACCGCCTTGAGTGCAGCGGCGAAGGCTTCGGCTCGCTTGCTCAGGGGCATCCAACGCCGTATCACGGCGATTTTGTAAGTCCGGAAAAGATAATTCCTCCGCGCGGCATATTCGACCCCGCGGGTGATCCGGTATACTGGGAAGTATGCGCCACTATGAACCAGAACTGGGGCTACTGCGGCACGGATAATTATTATAAAAGCGCGGATATGCTTATAAAAAAGCTGGTTGAATGCGTAAGCAAGGGCGGCAATTTCCTTTTGAACATAGGGCCGGATGCAAACGGAGTAATACCGCCGCGCGCCGCGGAAACGCTGGATGAGATAGGCCGTTTTATGCGCGCGAATGGACAAAGCATATACGGCTGCACCAAAAGCGCTATACCTAAACCCGAATGGGGCCGCATAACGCAAAAGGGGAACGAACTTTATCTTCATGTGTATGAAAATACACTTGGGCCGCAGCCTCTTTTCGGCATAAATGCGCAGGACATAGATTCAATACGCCAGCTTTCGGACGGGCGGGAGATTCCGCTTTCGCACAGCTGGGTGCACAGCGATTATCCGGACATGGCCTTTGCCGATCTTGGGCCGGACCCAACGCTTGTTGACGGCACGGATACGGTACTGAAACTTACGCTGAAGGAGTAAAAGGCATGTTTTCGGATAAATTCAGACAGTATTCTTCGCGCGTATATGCTGAGCGAAGGGAATATATAGCCAAAAATACGGCGGATATAATAGCCGCGCAGAAGGATGATATGCGTACTGCGCTTGAATATCTTTACGGCACGCTGCCGCTTGACGATGTTCGCTTCACGCCGTTTGAATGGATGGAAGAAGCCTGCGCCGCCGCGCTTGCGACCCGTGCGGCAAATCAATACGGGGCTGATATACCGGAGGATATATTCGCGCAATATGTGCTTTGTCCTCGCGTTAATAACGAGCGCGCGCAAAGGCACAGGCGCTTTTTTGCGGAAAAGATTAAAGCGCGCGTACAGGGCAAAAGCATAGCGGATGCGGCGCTGAGCGTGAACCTATGGTGCTGCGAACAGGTAACATACCATTCTTCGGACGACCGCACGGAGGGGCCTATTACCGCATATCTTTCGGGCATAGGCCGCTGCGGCGAAGAATCGGCATTCGCGGTATGCGCGCTGCGCAGCGTAGGCATACCGGCGCGGCAGGTATACTCCCCATGGTGGAGCCATTGCGACGATAACCATGCATGGGTTGAAGTGTACACGGGCGACGGCTGGCATTACATGGGCGCGTGCGAACCGGAATATGAGCTTGACCGTGGGTGGTTCATGGCGGCGTCACGCAGGGCGATGCTTGTGCATTCGCGCGCGTTCAGCAGCTATACTGCGGAAGGCTTTGCTGGAGAAGAATTGATAGAAAAGCGCGGCGAGGCATACCTTTTTAACCAAACCGCGCGCTATGCGGACACGGTAGAACTGAATATAAGCGTAGTTTGCGGTAATGCGCCGGTTTGCGGCGCCAGGGTGCATATACAGCTATTAAACATGGCCGCGTATCGCGACATTGCCGTGCTGACGACAGACGGCGAAGGCCGCGCGCAGCTGCGCTGCGGTAAGGGCAGCATACATATATCTATCGAGCATAACGGTGCGTATTTTGAGCGCGACATAGACACATCAATTTGCACACAAGTAATGTGCGAACTGGGCGAATTTGTGCAGGGATATACTTCGGGCATATTCCGTGCGCCGCAAAGCGCGCCATCCAACCGTACTGCGGCGGATAAGGCAAAGCAGACCGAAATGAAAGCCGCCGTGGCTAACGCGGCAAGCACACGCGAAAGGCGTATAAACGCATATTATGATGAGTTTACGGCATCTCATAAATGCAGCGAAGTATGGCTGCCGTATATACGCGCTGCGCGCGGCAACGCGGATGAAATAGGTGCATTTTTGCTTTTACAGGGTGAAGCGGATATGCCGTATGCACTGAAGATGCTCCAAACCATAAGCGAAAAGGATATGCGCGATACCGATGCAGCAACGCTTATGTATCATATGAAGCGCGTGCTGCCGCACAGAACAGGCATGGACGAAAGCGTGTTTATAAACCATGTGCTGTGTCCGCACATAGGGATGGAACCTATATGCAAATGGGATGAAGAAGGGCTTAGTATGCTGGACGCAAACTCCGCCGCCGTTGCAAAACTAAGGCTGAGCGGTATGCCCGCAAGGCTTTCGCCCGTTACGGGCGCTGCGGAATACATGCAAAACGGAAGATGGACGCCGCTTAACGCCGTTCCGATGGGCAGACTTGAACTGGCCGGCGATGGGCTGAAACAGGGCGAAAGCTGGGCGCTGACGCGGCTTAAAGACGGCGAATATTTGCCGCTGAACATGGGCGAGTTACCGCTTTGCATGGATATTCCGGCGGGCAAATATGCGCTTATGGTAACGAACAGGCTGCCGAGCGGGGATCAGCAATATGTGGCCAACAGATTTGAATTGGCCGAGGGTGAACGGCTGGGCTTTACGCTTGTGCGGCCTAAGGCAGAACTTAGCGAACTGCTTGGGCATACGGCGCTGTGCGATGCGATTGTATATGATAAGCATGGACAGGCGCTCCCGCTTGCGTCTTTATGTGCGGGACATGCGGCGCTGATAGCGTTTTTGCAGCCGGGCGGCGAGCCGACTGAACATTTTTTGAATGAACTTTATGATGCATATGACAGGCTGAGCACCGTTTGCCGCGTTGCTATAGTGCTGCCGAGCGCCGGCGCATCAAGCCCGGCATATGTCCGTTTTGCGGACAAATACGGCAAGGTAGATACATTTATTGATGCCGATGCGGCGCAGGAGCCGTTCGCCCGCGCGGCTTTCAAGGAACCGGGCGACTATCCGCTGCTGTTCCTTATGGGCGGTTATCCTGACTGCCGCTTTGCTTCGGCAGGGTATTCGGTAGGGTCGGTTGAACTGATAATAAAACTCGCCGCGCTAATATAGCAGGGCGCTATTCAGTGCCGTTAAATCGGAATATCTGTTGTAAAGGGCGGTTAATTTCATCTCGGTATCGGCCTGTAGCTGCTGCGCTTCACTTACATAACTCATTTTGTTCCTCCTGAAATATTATACAGCCATATGCTGACATCTATAATATTTGCAGCCCATCCGGATTAAGACAAAAAAGACGCGGCCACAAGCAAACGCCAGAACGCTGCTCACAGAAATGCCACGTTTGAATATAATATGCCACAAAGCCCTGAGAATGTCAGGCTTTCTGCGAAAGATGGCAATGCAGATATCCGAGAAGTTGACCCGATGCGGCGTAAGGCAACGGACGGACGAGGCGAAAGGCTTCAGATATATTGTGCTGCTGTTCAAATCGCATTGCTTTTCAGGGGAATGGAGGTCTAAAAATCTGTAGCAGGTGGCCTTGTATTCCTGATTGTGGTATAATCTTACTTTCAAATAGATGAGTAACGGAGGACAGAGTGAAGAAGCTTTGGAAATACATGCGGGACTACCGCAGGGAAGGCATACTGGCGCCGCTGTTCAAGCTGCTGGAAGCTTCGCTTGAGCTTCTTGTGCCGCTTGTTATGGCGCAGATAATAGATACAGGCATAGCCAACGGGGACCGCGGCTTTATACTTTCGCGCTGCGGAATACTTGCTGCGCTGGCGGCGGTAGGTCTGGTGTGCTCCATAACGGCGCAGTATTTTGCGGCTAAGGCATCGGTAGGCTTTGCGGCAAAGCTGAGGAGCACGCTTTTTAAGCATATACAATCGCTCAGCTATTCAAAGCTCGATACCCAGGGCACCGGCACGCTTATCGCCCGCATAACGGGGGACATAAATCAGGTGCAGTCCGGCATGAACCTTGCGCTTAGGCTTCTTTTGCGCTCGCCGTTCGTTGTGTTCGGCGCAATGATAATGGCCTTCACGATAGACGTTAAGGCGGCGCTCGTGTTCGTGGTCACTATACCGCTTTTGTCCATAGTCGTGTTCGGCATAATGCTTTGGAGCATCCCGATGTATAAAAAGGTTCAGGCGCGGCTGGACAAGGTGCTTGGCATAACGAGGGAGAATCTTTCCGGCGTTCGCGTCATAAGGGCGTTTTGCAAGGAGGATGAGGAACGGCGGGAGTTTGGCGAGCGCAATGCAGCGCTCACAAAGCTGCAGCTTATAGTGGGCCGCGTCAGCGCGGCTATGAATCCGGCCACGTATATTATGATAAACCTTGGCATAGCGGTGCTTATATACGTTGGCGCGCTGAGGGTGGACAGCGGCATTTTGACTCAGGGACAGGTAGTGGCGCTGTATAACTACATGTCCCAAATACTGGTGGAGCTTGTTAAGCTTGCTTCGCTTATTATAACCATAACGAAGGCGCTTGCCTGCGCGAGCAGAGTAAGCGCGGCGCTTGACGTGGAAAGCGACATGCATGGCGCGGATACAATGCCCAAAGAGATCGATACGGACGAGGAAGTGCGTTTTGAAAACGTTGAATTCGGCTATGCCACGGGCGGCGAACCTGCGCTGAGCGGCATAAGCTTCAGCGTGAAAAAGGGCGAAACAATGGGCATAATAGGCGGCACGGGCAGCGGTAAATCGAGCTTGGTAAGCCTTATACCCCGCTTTTATGACGCGACCGGCGGCCATGTTTACATAAAGGAAAATGATGTGAAAGATTATCCGCTCGGTGCGCTGAGGGAGATGGTAGGCATGGTGCCGCAGAAGGCAGTGCTGTTCAAGGGAACCATACGCGAAAACCTGCGCTGGGGCAACGCCGATGCCACCGGGGAAGAAATGGAGCGGGCGTTGAGCGATGCGCAGGCGCTTGAAATAGTTAAGGCCAAACCCGAAGGGCTTGATTCACTCGTGGCGCAGAACGGGAAGAACCTTTCCGGCGGGCAGCGGCAGCGGCTAACCATAGCGCGGGCGCTTATAAAGAAGCCTGAAATACTGATATTGGACGACAGCGCAAGCGCGCTTGACTACGCAACGGATCTTGCGCTGCGGCGCTCGCTTGCTGCGCTTAGCTATAAGCCGACGGTGTTCATAGTGTCCCAGCGGGCAAGCTCGATACTGCATGCGGATAAGATAGCCGTGCTTGACGAAGGCAAAATGGTGGGGCTTGGCACGCATGATGAGCTGATGCAGACCTGCCCCGTATACAGGGAAATATACTATTCCCAGTATGAGCAGGAGGTGAAGCGCGATGCCTAAGCTGAAAGCAAACAGCTCAACGCTTAAAAAGGTGCTTGGGCGCATAGCGCGCTACCGGCTGAACGCGGTGCTCAGCATACTGCTGAGCGCGGTATACGTTGGGCTTTCGCTGTATGTGCCTATACTGGCGGGGCGGGCGATAGACAACATAATTGCCCCGGGCAGCGTGGATTACGCCCAAATTATGCTGGAGCTGACCAAAATAGCCGTTGTTGCGACCATAGCCGCGCTTGCGCAATGGCTGATGAACATAATAAACAACTCCATGACCTATAACGTTGTTAAGGACATGCGCACGGAAGCGTTCAACAGGCTGATGAAGCTGCCGCTCAGCTATATAGACGCGCACCCTTACGGCGAGACGGTGAGCCGCATAATTGCGGACGTGGATCAGTTTGCGGACGGACTGCTGCTGGGCTTCAGCCAGCTTTTTACCGGAATACTTACCATAATAGGCACACTCATATTCATGCTCAGCGTTAATGCGCCGATAACGCTTGCCGTAGTGATACTCACGCCGCTTTCGCTTTTTGTTGCGCGCTTCATTGCCAGACGCACGCATTCCATGTTTGCGCGCCAAGGAGAGGACAGGGCGGAACAGACGGCGTTCGTTGAGGAAATGATAGGCAACCAGAAGGTTGTGCAGGCTTTTGCGCATGAGCAGGCGAACGAGAAACGCTTTGACGAAATAAATAAACGCCTCAGCGAAAGCTCCCTGCAGGCCATATTCTATTCTTCCATAACCAATCCCGCCACAAGGTTCATAAACAGCCTTGTTTACGCGGCGGTGGGCCTTACGGGCGCGTTAGCGGCGGTTGCGGGCAGCATAACGGTTGGCGGGCTTTCGGCTTTTTTAAGCTACGCTAACCAGTATACGAAGCCGTTTAACGAAATATCCGGCGTTATTACGGAATTCCAGAACGCATTGGTGTGCGCGGAGCGTATATTCGCGCTGATAGAAGAACCCACGGAGGAACCCGATGCGTCGGACGCGTGCGTGCTTGACCACGCGGAAGGCATAGTGCAGGCGAACGCGGTGGCATTTTCATACGTTGCGGACAGGCCGCTTATAAAGTGCCTTGATCTGGACGTGAAGAGCGGCGAGCGCGTGGCGATAGTGGGGCCCACGGGCTGCGGCAAAACAACGCTTATAAATCTGCTTATGCGCTTCTATGACGTGAACGCGGGCAGCATAAGCGTTGACGGGACGGATATACGCAACATTACGCGGCACAGCCTGCGGCGCAACTACGGCATGGTATTGCAGGAAACGTGGCTGAAGGAAGGTACCATACGCGACAATATAGTTATGGGCAAGCCTGACGCGACGGAGGAAGAGATAATTGCCGCGGCAAAGGCGGCGCATTCACACGGCTTCATAACGCGGCTGCCCAAAGGATACGATACCGTTATAGGCGAGGACGGCGGCAGCCTGTCGCAGGGGCAAAAGCAGCTATTGTGCATCACGCGCGTAATGCTCTGCCTGCCGCCAATGCTTATATTGGACGAGGCCACAAGCAGCATAGATACCCGCACGGAGCAGCATATTCAGCATGCGTTTGCTCAGCTTATGCAGGGCCGCACGAGCTTCATAGTGGCGCACAGGCTGTCTACAATAAAGAACGCGGACATGATACTGGTCATGAAGGATGGCGACATAATAGAAAAAGGCAAGCATGACGAATTGGTGGCGCGCGGCGGATTCTATGCGGCGCTGTACAACAGCCAGTTTGCCCGGTAATGATAAATATTGATCGGAAATGGAGGAGCATATGTTTATGGACACACTAACCGCAATTTTTACGCGCAGGAGCACGCGGCATTTTGAGGACAGACCGATAGAAGATGATAAGCTGCGCACGATACTGGAAGCGGCGATGAGCGGGCCAAGCTGCGTAAATTCCAAGGATTGGGCATTTATAGTGGTGACGGAGCGCGAAACGCTGGACAAAATGGCGGAAGCGAACGGCAGACCGGCGCAGCCGCTGAAGGAAGCCGCGGCGGGCATACTGGTATGCGGCGATATGGAGCGCGCGTTTGAGCGGGCGAAGGATTATTGGATAATAGACGGGGCCATAGCGGCGGAGAACATAAGCATATGCGCGCAGGCGCTGGGTATAGGCGCGGTGTGGCTTGGAACATGGCCGCAGATGGACCGCGTTGAAAAGCAAAAGGAACTTTTCAACCTGCCGGAGAGCATAGTTCCGCATTCAATAATCGCATTGGGATATCCTAAAGATGATATAACCGCGCCGCGTGAGAGCCGCTACGATGAAGGCCGGGTACATTGGAACAAATGGCAATAAAAAGAACGAAAACCATGTAAGCAAAAGTATTCTTTTCAAAAGACATAATGCCGGAATATGAAGAAAAGGCGGGGGGAACCCGCCTTTATACTATTTCCGGCTTTGCGCCCTTCGGAATGGGGCAAACATAGCCTGCGCTTGAAGCGCGCTCAAATTCGGCGCGGATGGGAGGCAGCAGCGCCGGGTCGTCTATAATGTCTATTGCGGCGGCGGCAAGCACCTTTGCGGCGGTGAGCATACCTTTATGCGCAATGCCTATTGTTCCGGAGGAAACCATCTGCCATGAGTGGCCGGGGACCATGCTGGGCGCTGTGACGCAGTTTATCTGCCCGGTTGGGGTTTGCCAGCTTACGTCGCCCACGTCGGTAGAGCCCGGCAGCGTGACGGAGGAATGATACAGCGGCATAAGAAAATCGTTCAGCGCACGTTTGCCGCCATCAGTAGCCTTGTCAACGGTTTTGGCTATATTCTCATCGAACTTGGCGGCATAACCTGGCAAGCCTGCGGATTCATATGTATTCTTCAGCGCGGCAGCATAGGCCCATTCCTCTTCGGTATATTCGGGCAGGGCTACCTGAACAAAGTTTTTATACAATAGCTGCTCCATTGTTTTCAGCGGCAGGGGATTAGCCGTGCCGTCTATGAAGCGGGTGGAAAGCTGAGTTTCGGTCATAAGCGCTGCGCCCTGGGCTATCTTGTCAACGCGCGCTTCAAGCTTGACAGCATCCTGCACGGTGGCTTCGCGTATCATATAAAGCACCTTGGCCTTGGACTGCACAACGTTTGGCGATACTCCGCCCGCATCGGTAAAGGCATAATGTACGCTGGCATTCTTGCCCATATGCTCACGCAGGAACTGCACGCCTATGTTCATCAGTTCTGCTGCATCCAGCGCGCTGCGCCCCTGCTCCGGTGCGCCCGCCGCATGGGACGCTACACCGGAAAAGATGTATTCCTTTTGTATGCATGCCATGCTGCTACCGGTGACCACCTGATTTACGTCGTCGGGGTGCCATGTGAGCGCGGCGTCAAGCTTGGCCCATTCGTTTTCGCGGGCGAAAAACGCCTTCGCTGCGCCGCCCTCTTCACCTGGGCAGCCATAGAATATTACCGTGCCGCTCTTGCCTGTGGCTTTAAGATACTCCTTTATGGCTATTGCCGCGCCGAGCGCACCTGCGCCCAGCAGATTGTGCCCGCAGCCGTGCCCGTTCGGGTTGCCGGGGACGGGCTTTTCCACCGTTGCGCCGCCCTGCTGACTAAGGCCGGAGAGCGCATCGTATTCGGCAAGTATACCTATTACGGGATGGCCGCTGCCATATGTGCCGGTGACGGCAGTTTCTATTGAGCAAAGGCCATGCCGCACGCTGAAGCCTTCTTTTATAAGAAGCTGTTCATATAGCTTCTCCGAACCGTATTCCTGCAGCGAAAGCTCCGCCAAGCCCCATATTTCATCTGAAGCGGCGCAGAGCATGCCCGCCTTGGCATCGATAATATTCAAAGCATCGTTCTTATTCATATCCAACGACCCCCTTCATAAATAAAAATACACCGCATAACGTGGCTGATAATGCGATTATAGTCCCGATTAAGGCAAATGTAAATATATAAATTGAAATAATATGCATAAAATGCGTATAATTATTTGCGCGGCTTTTGAAGGACACACCATTTTCGTGCGGTGGAGGCGAAATACGGGACAAAATGGGGATAAACCCAAATGTATATATGCATTGTTACGTATAATTATACACAAAACTTAATGATAAAAGCATGAAAACTGCTGCCGTACAATGGCGAAAAAGAGATTATTTATATAATTTTAGGGCAGCAAAACCGTCAAAAAAGGAAAGAACGCCGCCCCGAACTGGCAGAATATAAGGCAAAACAAAATAATATAATCATATGGAGCGGAAAAGAAAAAGGCTAAAACCGGACATTTTGACATAAGGATAATGATAGGATTATTCTTGATCATACGGCATTGTCGTGTTACAATTTCAATACGATAGCTAAATATAGCTGTCAATGTATTCTTATGCAGCAGAATGAGTTTTGACCGCAAAGTAAAAAATAGAAGGAAAGCATGAAAAAGACATTGTCTCTGGTGCTTGCACTGATGATGATACTTACTCTCGTCAGCGCGTGCACATAGCCGGCAGAAAACCCCGACGTTACTGCCGAGCCCACCAATGCCGGTACCGAACCTTCCGCGGAACCCACGGAAGCCCCGGTAGCCGACGTTCTCAGCTATACCTATAATTCGTATAGCACCTCCCTCGCCAGCAACTGGAACCCCCACATCTGGGAAACCAATGCTGACGACGCCATGAACGATTACCTGACCGAGCCCTTCGTGACCATGCAGGCTGAAGACACCGAAAACGGCGTCTATCAGTGGGCCTACAAGATGGCCACCGAGATTAACGACGTTACCGCCTCTCACTAGGATGACCTGACCAAGTATGCGGTAAACCTGCCTGCTGACAAGACCGCCGCTGATATCACCGAAGGTTATGTATTCGAAATAAAGCTGAACCCCAACGCCAAGTGGCAGGATGGCATCCCCATCAATGCGGACAGCTACATCTACTCCATGAAGCAGCTGCTCAACCCCCGGATGAGGAACTACCGTGCCAACCTGTACTATGCCGGTGAGTCCGCTGTTGCCGGTGGCAGCGCTTACTATAACGCTGGCGCACCCATCTACAACCCCATGGTTGTTCCCTATGCGAAGGCGAAGAAGGCGATTATTCCTACGATCTGGATGCCGGTATCGAATCCGGTATGGCGTATGTTAACGTCACCAGCGAAGGTATGACCCTTTACAGCATGAGCCTTTCAGATCTGAACAGCAATTATGGTCTTGGCCTTGACGAGCAGATAGCTGCTCTCGGCAGCGAAGCCAACCCGTATGGTTACACCCAGATAACCGCCGAGAACAAGGAAACCGTAGTTACCGTAATCAACACTATACTTTCCGGTCTCTTTGGCATCACCGATGAAACCGAGCAGGCTAACTACCTTAAGGAAGCCCTGTTTGTTGACAGCGGTGAAAAGGGTGCAGAAGCTGATTACGACACCACCGTCGGCTGCTACAAGGTTGATGATTATACCATCAACTACGTCATGGAATCCCAGATTGATTACTACTATGCTCTGACATCCTTCACCAGCACCTGGCTGGTATACCTGGTACGGTTGGGAGCAGGGTGAGGATGGTACCCTCGTATCCTATACCAACTACGAAGTTGACGGCGAGACCAAGCAACGCTATCGCGCCACCAAGATTGTCATCGACGTTATGACCGACGACGCCGCCAAGCAGGCCTTCCTGAAGGGCGAACTGACCGACTGGGCCCCCTCCGCCGAGGAAATCCCCAACTACGCCACTTCAGAACAGCTTTACAAGGCTGACGAAACCTACACCATGTCCTTCTTCTTCAACTGCGGTCTTGACGCTCTTAAGACCATGGACGAAGCCAAGGGCAATACCAACTCCGTTGTACTGAGCAACACCAACTTCCATAAGGCCTTCAGCTTTGCGATAGACAGGAACGAGTGGGTAGGCGCAACCGCCGGTTACACCCCCAGCTTCGGTCTGATGAACAAGTACATCAACGCCGCTGCTGAAGGTTCCGGATTTGGCAAGATCACCCTTGAAGGTCTGGGCAATATCAGCGACCGTTACGGCGATGTGGCCAACGGCGAATATGCCATCGGTTACGGCGCATGGGGCGGCGCGGCTCTGTATCCGTTCCGTAACTTCCAGGTCTACTGCGATAATGAGCAGTATGACATAAACGAAGCCGGTTGCTGGGATCCTTCCACCGAGAAGCTGACCCTGAACGTCAATGGTGAAGATGTGACCATGAGCTGGAGAGACTGGTCCCGCTCCATGATCGGTACCGGTATATTTGTCGGCGAAAGCAATGAAGTTAAGCTGCAGATTACTGCTAAGATGGAAGAACTCTACCTCCAGAAGTACTATCGTATACCTCTGGCCACTTCTACTTCCTGCACCATGTTGGCCTATAAGTGCAACTACTATACTCCTGACTATAACCTCGCTTATGGCTGGGGCAGTATGGAATTGCTGGTCTTCAACTATAACGACGCCGAGTGGACCGAGTATGTTGCCAGCCAGGGCGGCACTCTGAGCTACGAATAAGATTAGATTCTTATCGGTAAAAACGATATAGTTAGCAAATGAACGTTCCGCAGGGGGAGGCGACTCCCCTTGCGGGATAAATGCAAAGAAGGCCATCTTTCCAACCGCTGTCTTTTGAACATATATTCTATTATTTTCTATTAATCGCAATAATCAAAAAACAAATAATCGCTAATAAACGATGTAAAAAAGAAGGAGAGATTCGGTGTTTAAATACGTATTAAAAAGGCTTGGCCTGATGCTGGTAACGTTTATGATAATAACGTTTATCACGTTCCTGCTCATCAGGGCCCTGCCGAGAGATCTGCCCATGGATACGGTGCAGAAAGAGGCTATTTTGGCCCGCTGGGAGGCGCTGGGCTACAATGAGCCGCTGCTTAAGCAATTCTATATTTATGTAAAGAATATTGTCACCAGTTGGGACTTTGGTACGTCTTGGTATATATCGTACCGCACGCCTGCCGCGGAAGTACTTGGCGGAAGGTTGCTACCCACGGTTATGATAAACTTTTATTCAATAGTGTTCTCCGTGCCCGTAGGCATACTGTTTGGCATTTATGCTGCCATTCGCAAAAATAAATGGGACGATTCGCTTATCAGCACCCTTGTTATGGTGTTTATATCCGTCCCGAGTTACGTTTATGCTTTCTTGGCACAGTATTTTCTGTATTTCAAGCTTGGCATTCTTCCGCTTACCATGTATTCGTTGGCGGATGCCGGCGGCAGCTACTTCACAAGCAAGATGTTTGTGAGTATGATTCCTGCCATAATCGCTCTTTCCTTCGGCTCCATTGCAAGCTATACCCGCTTCGTCAGGGCTGAACTTACCGAGGCATTGACTTCCGAATATATGCTGTGCGCGGCGCTGGTGGCAGTATATAACCAGGGCGTGTTTACGGGCGTAATGTACGGCCTACGCCGCATGAAGGACATATTTTTGCCTTTCATTAAATCGAAATATGTAAAGTATCCCGATTATAAGCACAAAAAGGAAGCGAAGAAGATAAAGAATTACTCATTCCTTTTCTTCACCGGTCTGCTGCTTACGATTCCGGCGATATACTTTATGGTTCGCTTCTATCAAATTCCATAACCCAAACAATAGCCGGCAGGGGATAGCTTTCTGCCGGCTTCTCTTTTTCACAATTATTACCTATCTTTTGTTTCCCTGCATTCACCATTATTGCCATGGATATGCGGTATACTATACAGCGTATAAATTATGCAAGGAGTATGCAGGGAAATGCTTCAAATACGCAACATAAAAAAGCAGTACGTTACAGGAGAACTTACGCAAAGGGCGCTGGACGGAGTATCGCTGAACCTGAGAAAAAATGAATTTGTGGCAATACTTGGGCCATCGGGCTCGGGCAAAACAACGCTGCTGAATATAATAGGCGGACTTGATCGCTACGACAGCGGGGATCTTATAATAAACAGGATATCTACCGCCAAGTATACCGATCGCGATTGGGACTCGTATCGAAATCATACGGTAGGTTTTGTATTTCAAAGCTATAATCTTATACCTCATCAAAGCGTGCTCTCTAATGTTGAGCTGGCGCTGACCATATCAGGCGAGGGTCGCACGGAGCGACGGGAGCGCGCTAAAAGAGCGCTTGAGCAGGTGGGTCTGGGCGATCAGCTGCATAAAAAGCCCAACCAGATGTCCGGCGGGCAGATGCAGCGCGTGGCCATTGCGCGGGCGCTTGTGAACGACCCGGACATATTACTTGCTGATGAACCCACAGGTGCTCTTGATACCGAGACATCTGTGCAGGTGATGGATATGTTGAAGGCCGTGGCTAAGGACAGACTCGTTGTGATGGTTACGCATAATCCTGAGTTGGCGCAGAAATATGCCACCAGAATAGTAAGGTTGCAGGATGGTAGAATAATAAGCGATTCCGACCCATATGGGATAGACGAAGCGAGCTGCGGTGAGGCAAAGCATAAAAACATGGGCAAATCGTCCATGTCGCTTAGAACAGCGCTGGCACTGAGCTTTAATAACCTTAGCACCAAAAAGGCAAGGACGCTGCTTACGTCATTCGCCGGCTCCATAGGCATAATAGGCATTGCACTTATACTTGCGCTGTCAAACGGCGTAAATACATATATTCAGAATACGCAGAAGGAGACCATGGCGGCGTATCCCATAACCATAGAGGAGCGCACGATAGATCTTAACTCCATGCGTTCGTCCGCAATAGGCACCATGAATGATGCGGAGCAGGGGAGCGAAACACATGGCGACGCCGTGTATTCGGACCCGACAGATCTGAAGCTTGTAAACAGCATGAGCGCAAGCATAACCGAAAACAACCTGAGCAGCTTTAAGCAGTATCTTGATGCGGACGGCTGCCCGATGAAGGACTACGTTGGCGAGAACGGCATTGTATATTCATACAACACCAAATTTGGTGTATACGCATATGACCCGGACGGCGTACTGCTGAATACGGACGGGAGCACGCTCGAAAACGGCGAAAAGCGGCAGAATGGCGTGATGACAATGATGAACCGCATGACGGGTATGAACCGGGGCGGCAACACGAACTTTTCAGAAATGCTGCCCGGGCGCGACGGGGAGAGTATAAGCCGCGCGGTGATGGACAGCTACGATGTTGTGTACGGTAAATGGCCGGAAAAGTACGACGAAGTGGTACTGGAGCTGTCCAAGGGCAACTCGCTGCCGTCAACGGCGCTGTATCAGCTGGGGTATTTGCCGTCGGCTGAGTATAAGGAGATAATGCACGCGCTTGAAAATGAAGAGCATGAATTTGACACGGTGGAGTGGAGCTACAAGGATATATGCGCACATGAATTGTTCCTTATTCCGGACTGCGACACATATATAAAGGGCGAAAACGGCAACTATGAATGCATTGCGGATAATGACGAGAAGCTGGAAAAGCTGCTGGACTCTGCTGTTAAGCTGAAGATAGTAGGCATAATAAGGCCCACAGAGGACGCGAAAAGCGCAAACATAACGGGAGCAGTAGGCTACACACGTGCGCTGAGCGAATACATAATAGACCACACATATGAAAGCGCGGTTGTGAAGGCACAGCGGGAAAGCAAGGACACGAACGTGCTCAGCGGCATGGCGTTCGCGCCGGAGGATGACGCGGCGCGTATAGCGGACGTGAAGAAGTATATAGGCGAGCTGGGTATAACGCAAAAGGCCGAAATATATTCAAGGATGATTGCAGCCAACCTCGATGCTGCTGCGCAAAATGCGCCCATGGGCGAGAGCGAGCTGGCTGCGGGGCTTGACATGGCGATTGAGAATGCGGATGATGAAACACTGCTTTCACTTTATGATGCATATATATCCGCAGGCAGCTACGATGAAAATATGGAGGCGTTCGGCGTGGTGAGTTACGATGCGCCAAGCTCCATAAGCATATATTCGGACAGCTTTGAAGCAAAGGATGCGATAGCGGCGTGCATAGACGATTATAACAATACGGCATCCGAAGAAAACAAGATAAGCTACACGGATTATGTGGGCCTGCTTATGAGCTCAGTAACTAAGATAGTTGACGTGGTCTCATATGTATTGATAGCGTTTGTGGCGGTATCGCTTGTTGTGTCATCAATTATGATAGGCATTATAACATATATATCCGTGCTGGAGCGCACTAAGGAAATAGGCATACTGCGCGCGATAGGCGCGTCAAAGCGCAATATTTCGGAAGTGTTCAATGCGGAAACGTTCATAATCGGCCTGTGCTCGGGCGTGATAGGCGTTGGTATAACGCTTCTGCTGCTGATACCGGGCAACGCATTGATACATAAACTGACCGAGACTACGGCGGTAAATGCATCGCTTCCGGCGGGGAGCGCAGCGATACTTATCGCGCTGAGCGTACTGCTCACGCTGATAGGCGGACTTATACCGTCCAAACAGGCGGCGCGCAAGAATCCCGTTACCGCGCTGAGGACGGAATAAGCCGAAAAAAGAATACACAATGTGCCTAAAATGCGCTGAACAGAGTACATCCTTTTGCCAAAGTTTTAGGTTGGTATATAGGCATACAAAGAACCGATGCGGTACGGAAAGGATGGTAAACAGCATGAAGAAATATTTAGCGTTATTATTGGCACTTATTATGCTGACGCAGCTTGCGGCGTGCAGCACCATTGACAATACGGGAGATACGGCGGAAACAGCCCAGCCGACGGAGCAGGGCACGCCGCCCGAACCGCCGGACGGAAACGGCAACGGGCCGCAAGGCGCACCGCCTGACGGTACACCTCCCGATGGACAGATGGGCGGTAATCCTCCTGACGGCAACCCACCGGGAGGCAACGCGCCCGGCGGCAAAGTTAACCAGGGCAGCAGCGCAAATACAATAGATGCAGACGGCAGCTATTCTGGCGAAAGCTATACTTCCACCGGGGACGATGAAAACGCGCTGAGGATAGACGGGACGAGCGTTATGCTGGACGGCATAAGCGTGGACAAAGCAAGCGGCGCAAGCAGCGACGCTGAGGGGGTTGCTTTTTGTGTGCGCATAGCGTATAATTAAAACCACTGGGAAACCGGCACAAAGTGAATAAATATCAGATGGGCTTTGCCGGAGATTTTCCGGCGGCGGAATGGGGTGAGATGCCCCGCGAGTCGGTCACTGTGATACCGTAAAAGGTTAAGTCAGATACGCTTTAAGCCCAAGGGTTCCTGCCGTCACCGGGAAGCTGCTTCTTTACGCAATATATTGTCTGTGCAGCTTCGGCATACACAGACTTTTTATTTTACTTAGTGCGGCATGGAACCGATGAAAAGCAAGATGCCGAAAAACTTGAATTGAGTGTGAAAGAGTGAGTACGGTATACATAATGATGCGGTTTGAATAGACAGCAAGCCTATCTCCTTGGCGGCTGGCCGCATAGTTAGTTACAACCGCCCTTCGTATTGTACCGGCGAAGGGCGGCCTCCTGATAAGCGGGCGAATATGCCTTTACATAAGCACAGTACAACCTCACAAAAAGCATGGCCGGCAGAGCAGCCGGCTTTGCTTTTTATCCGCCCACAAAAAGTAAAAGTAAAGATAAAATGAGAAAATGTGATTTTTCTCATAAAAAAGTCCTTGAAATTTACTGGATACCGGCTTACAATTGGAGCGTACTCTATGGACGAAAGGAATGGAAGAATAATATGGCAAGAAGATATGATAGAGAGGATGCCAAGAGAAGAATACTATCTGTATGCGTAAAGCTGTTCATTGAGAGGGGCTACGAAAAGACAACTACCGCCGAAATACTGGAAAAAGCGGACGTTACGAACGGCACGTTTTACAATATATTCAGCACGAAGAACGGCGTGCTGATAGAGCTGACAAACTTTGTATTCGGACATCAGTTTGAAATGGCGCGGAACGTGGTAGGTAAGGATGCGGATCCGGTGCTTCTTTATGCCGTTGAAACCGCGATACAGCTTACCATGACGGAGCTGAGCAACAACATGAGGGAGCTTTACGTTGAATCATATTCGTTTGCGGAAACTTCGGAATATATATATCAGCATACATCCACGGAATTGGCCAAGATGTTCGCCAAATATCTGCCGGACTATGAGGAGAGCGACTTTTACGAGCTGGAAATAGGTACGGCGGGCATAATGCGCGCATATATGGCGCGCCCGTGCGACAAGTATTTCAAGCTGGAAATGAAGCTTGAAAGATTCCTGAACATGGCGCTTTGCGCATATAAGGTTCCCGAAGAAGAACGCAAGGCGGCGATAAAATACGTTGAATCGCTGGATATACGCGGCATTGCCAACGGAGTTATGCAGCAGCTTTTCAAGATGCTTGCAGAGAAATATAACTTTACACTTGATTAGGTTTAAGCCCAATATATGGCGCGGCGGCGTTCGCTTTACGGCGGATACCGCCGTTTTTGTTTGCATAAAAGTAAAAATTGCAGCTCAGAATTGTAAAATTGCGGTTTGAAGGCAGGGATTTCATATTTTATGTTGAAAAACAGCTAAAAGAGGTTATGCAGGAGGTGCGGCATGAAGGAAGAAATACTATCCGGTGCGCTTAGGATAAGGGCTGAAGAATTGGAAAAGCAGTTGCTGAGCCCATACGCAACGCTGTCCGTAAATACGCGCGGCAGGCAGTATCCGATGGAAAAATGCCCTATAAGAACGGAGTTTGTGCGCGACAGGGACAGGATAATACATTGCAAATCATTTCGCAGGCTGAAGCATAAAACACAGGTGTTCCTTTCGCCTGTTGGCGACCATTACCGCACGCGGCTGACGCACACGCTGGAGGTAAGCCAGATAGCGCGCACGATAGCGCGCGGACTTAGGCTGAACGAGGACCTGACAGAAGCAATAGCCATGGGGCATGACCTTGGGCACACTCCGTTCGGCCATGCGGGGGAGAAAGTGCTCAATTCGCTGGTAACCGGAGGATTCAGGCATAATGAACAAAGCCTTAGGGTAGTCGAAAAGCTTGAAAACGGGAAGGGGCTTAATCTTACGTTTGAGGTGCGCGATGGAATACTGAACCACCCGAGCGATTGCCGCGCGGCAACGCCGGAAGGGCGGATAGTAAGCCTGAGCGATAGAATAGCATATATAAACCACGACATTGACGATGCGGTACGCGCGGGTATATTGAACGAAAGCGATTTGCCCAAAAGCTGCGTGGAGCTGCTGGGCGCATCGCACGGAGAAAGGATAAATACACTTATACTGGACACCATCGCAAACAGCTTCGACAGAGCGGAAATACGCATGAGCAGCGAAGTCTGGGATGAATTCAAAAGGCTGCGCGACTTTATGTTTGAAAGAGTGTATTTGAATAAAAACGCAAAGCATGAGGAAACGAAGGGTATGCACGTTATTGCGGAGCTGTTCAAATACTATAAGGAGCATATAGACGAACTGCCGGAGGACTTTAAGAAAAACGTTGAGGAGGACGGCAAGGAGCGCGTTGCGGCGGACTGGATAGCCTGCATGAGCGACCGCTATGCCATATCCGATTACGAGAAAAAGTTCGTTCCGAAGGAATGGATGTGAAAATAAAAACAGGAGCAGGAAAAATGCCTTTTGCAGCGAAATATTATTTCGCAAAGAAAATGGGCGAATAAACAAGAAAGGGGCGATATTATGGCAGCATTTCCTGAGGAATGGCTGAATGAGCTTCTTTCAAAAACGGATATTGTGCGCGTTGTTGGCGACTATGTTTCCCTTACGCCCAAAGGCGGAAGATTCTGGGGCTGTTGCCCGTTTCATAATGAAAAAACGCCAAGCTTCAGCGTAACGCCTGAGAAGCAGATGTATTACTGCTTTGGCTGTCATGCGGGCGGCGGGGTTATACATTTTGTTATGGAGGCGGAGCGTGTAAGCTATGTTGAGGCAGTAAAGCTGCTGGCGCAGCGCGCGGGCATGGAACTGCCGGACGAGGTGAACGATGCACGGTTGCGGGCAGAACGGGCATATAAGGAGAGGCTGTACAACGCATGCAAGGAAGCGGCAATTTTTTATAACAAAAAGCTGCTGAGCGCGGAAGGCAAAGCGGCGCAGGAATACCTGAAGCGGCGCGGCATAGGCGGAAAGATGGCAGTGCGCTTTGGCCTTGGCTATGCACCAGAGGGCTGGCACAACCTGATGGACTATCTTGAACAAAAGGGATACAGCCGGAAGGAAATGGTTGACGCCGGCCTTGCGATAGCATCAAAAAAAGACGGTGGGGCATACGACGCATACCGCGGAAGGCTTATTTATCCTATAATATCGGCCACGGGCAGGGTGATGGCATTCGGTGCGCGGACGATGAAGAAGGACGACGAGCCAAAGTATATAAACACAGGCGATACGCCCATATACAACAAACGTTATAACCTATATGCATTGAATATGCAGCGGGGTAATCGCGTGAGCGAGCTGATAATGGTTGAAGGGTACATGGACGTGATAAGTCTGTTCGCTGCGGGGATAGAGAATGCAGTGGCATCGCTCGGCACAGCAATGACGCAGCAGCAGGCGCGGCTGATAAAGCGCTATGCTGACAAAATGTATTTGTGCTACGATGGTGACAGCGCCGGACAAGCCGCAACGCTGAGAGGACTCGACATACTGTCTGCCGAGGGGATAGATCCGAAGGTGATAGTTATTCCGGGCAACATGGACCCGGACGATTATGTCAGAAAGTTCGGCAAAAACGGGTTCCTTGAACTGCGGGACGGCGCGCTGGACGCGAACACATTCCGCCTGACAAATCTGGCGGGAAAATACGACCTGAAAACACCGGACGGGCGGGAAGAATTTGCTAAGAAGGCATGTGCGTTCGTTGGATCGCTCCAGCCGGTGGAACGTGAGCGGCACATAGCCTTTATATCCAAACGGACGGGGCTTAGCGAAGCGGTGGTGAAAGCGCAATGCGGCCTGTTCGCAGCGGGAATTGAGAATATGCCTGCCAAAAGCAGGAATACTATGGGCAAAGCGCGAAAAGAGGCGGAGAACGAATGGGACAGCGCAGAGCTGACCATATTGAGCCTGATGCTGATGGACGCGGATACGGCGACATATACCGCAGCGGCAATGATGGAAAGCGGAGTTGAACTGCAAAACGAAGCGATAAGATCTGCGGCAGAGGAGTTGCTGATAAAGTATGCGGGCGGCGAAAATACAAGCACAGCCGTGATGATAAGCGAGCTGGAGCCGATGCAGGCGGAAGCAGTAAGCGCGGCGGAAGCGCAGGCGGAGAAGATAAAGGGAGACGTCAGGCGGATTGCTGACGACTGCGTGAAGCGAATGCTTAAAGCGAAGTTGAGCGCAGAGTTGGAGGACGAATTCGCCAAGGCGAGCGGGCTTGAGGGCGAAGAGAGAAAACAGAGTCTTAACAAGGCGAACGAAATAGCAAAAAAGCTGAAGCTTTTAAGATAGTTTGAACACAAATTTTGCAAAGGGGTGGCTGGTTTTGGAAGCAAAGGAACCAAAGAAGAACAAAATCGATGAACTGATCGAGCATGGTAAAGCGAAGGGCGTACTGACCTATAAGGAGGTTATGGACGCGCTGAACGAAACGGACATGGACAGCGACCAGATAGAGAAGCTGTATGATAAGTTCGAATCCATGAACATTGACGTGGTCGATGAAGAATTGGAAGTGCCTGAAAACATAAACGAGGAAATAGCTGAGATTGAAAACGATGCTTCTCTTGGCGAAGGCATATCCATTGACGATCCGGTAAGAATGTATCTGAAGGAGATAGGCAAGGTTCCGCTGCTGAGCGCAACGGAAGAAATAGAACTGGCCAAGCGCATGGCAGATGGCGACCAAGAAGCTAAGAAAAAGCTTGCCGAGGCTAACCTGAGGCTTGTTGTCAGCGTTGCGAAGCGCTACGTAGGGCGCGGTATGCTGTTCCTTGACCTTATTCAGGAAGGCAATTTGGGCCTTATAAAGGCAGTTGAAAAATTTGACTACAGAAAGGGCTACAAATTTTCAACCTACGCAACATGGTGGATACGCCAGGCCATAACCAGAGCCATAGCCGATCAGGCGCGCACGATAAGGATACCCGTACATATGGTGGAAACCATAAACAAGCTTATCCGCGTGAACCGCCAGCTTTTGCAGGAATACGGCCGCGAACCGAGGCCGGACGAAATAGCCGCGGAAATGGGCATATCCGAAGAAAAGGTTCGCGAGATAATAAAGGTTGCGCAGGAGCCGGTTTCCCTTGAAACCCCTATCGGTGAGGAAGAGGACAGCCACCTTGGCGATTTTATAGCGGACGACGTTACCCCTGCGCCCGCGGACGTTGCGGCTTTTACGCTGCTTAAAGAACAGCTTATGGAAGTGCTGGATTCCCTTACCCCGAGGGAGAAGAAGGTGCTTAGGTTGCGCTTTGGCTTGGACGACGGCAAGGCAAGAACGCTTGAAGAAGTGGGCAAGGAATTTAACGTTACGCGTGAGCGCATACGCCAGATAGAGGCGAAGGCGCTGAGAAAGCTGAGGCATCCTTCCCGCAGCAAGAAACTGAAGGATTTCCTTGATTAAGTGAATAAGGGACTGCGCCGGTAAATACTGCCGGCGCGGTTTTTATAGGGAGAAGAAATGGAAAAGATATACTTTGCAAAGGTTAAACCGGGCGGACGCATACCGTCAAAACGTGATGAGGATGCGGGGTATGACATATACGGGCTGATAGACGAAGCATATATTGTGCTTGCCCCGCATGAAACGCGCGCCATACCCACGGGCATAGCATCGGCATGCCCGAAAGAATATTATTTTCAGATACACGAGCGCGGCTCAACGGGCACAAAGGGTATAGGGCAGCGCTGCGGCGTGATAGACAGCGGATACCGCGGGGAATGGTTCCTACCCATAACCAATTTGAATACGAAGCCGCTGTGCCTGAAAGCACTGGGGACGGAACTGCCGAAGAGTATTATTGACGGCGAGTATATTATTTACGACCTCACGAAAGCGCTGGCGCAGGCGGTGCTGCTTCCCGTGCCGAGGACGCAAGTGCATGAACTGAGCTACGAAGAACTGTGCAACATGAAGTCCGAACGGATGGACGGCAAAATGGGCAGCAGTGAAAAATAAGCACGGAAAAGGGCTGAAGAGAATAATATATATTATTTGTTGACACAAGGCGGCGATGATGCTATAATAACCAAGTCACCAATAGGGGCATGATGTAATGGTAACATAGCGGTCTCCAAAACCGTTCTTGAGAGTTCGAGTCTTTCTGCCCCTGCCACTAACGGGAGAGTTAATACTCTCCCGTTTTTGTATCTGAAGAAAAGGAGGGGAGAGAATGAGCAATGGGATAGAATCTTTATTCTGGAATGAATCATGGAGGGGCGCGGATAAGCAGCGAATCGAAAAATATATAAGAGATTTTGATTTTAAGCCTGATGCTATTATCGGGGAGATGAGTTTGTCGAAAGCGAAAAAAGTATGCGATGCCGGATGCGGGTGCGGAGTATATGCACTAAAACTGGCTATGAATGGGTTTAATGTAAGCGGATTTGATATTTCGGGTGATGCGATAGATATAGCAAGAAAACTGGCTGCGGATGCGAAGGTGGCAGCGGAGTTTACGACAGCAAGCGTAACGGCAACGGAATATGAAGATGGTTATTTTGATGCAGTTGTTTGCAGAGATGTTATAGACCACATGAAAAAAGCAGAAGGCAAAGCGGCGGTTAAGGAGTTGCTGCGCATAACCAAACAAGGAGGAATAGTCTATATAACACTGGATGGAACAGATGAGGAATATGAAAATGAACCGCACATAATAAATGAGGACGGAGATTATATGTTTATAGACGGGAAATGGAAAGGCATGGTGTTCCATCAGTATAACGAACACGAAGTTAAGGAACTCGACTCACAAGGAGCGACGTTTATGACAGAAAAGATAGGGGATGGCATGAGAGTAAAGATAATCAAGAGGAAAGATTAGCGTGTCGGCAGCATGCTGCGGGGATATATACCGAAAATAAAACTCTAAAAAAGCCAGTAAATCGGACGATTCTGAGCGTATTGCAGAGCGGTTCAAAAAATTTGTCAAACTTTTTTGCAAAAAAGCGTTGACAAAAAGAGGAGTGTTTGGTATTATAGTCAAGCGCGCTGGGGAAACGGACAAGAGAGTTCGGAAGGACAGCGGGGAACGCACCTTGAAAACTATATAGTGCAAGATTGAAAAAATAAGCAAGTAATTCAGGAAACGGTCAAGCAGGTTGGAAGGACCTGCGAGGCTGAAAACGAGAGTTTTTAGGCCAGAATAAGTAAACGAGCGCCGGGAATCAGAGATGATTTTTGGTGATCAGGATTTAACTCAAGAGTTTGATCCTGGCTCAGGACGAACGCTGGCGGCGTGCCTAACACATGCAAGTCGAACGGAGATAAAGATTTCGGTTTTTATCTTAGTGGCGCACGGGTGAGTAACACGTGAATAACCTGACCCAAAGAGGGGGATAACACCTGGAAACAGGTGCTAATACCGCATAAGACCACAATGTCGCATGACGAAGGGGTCAAAGAAAATCGCTTTGGGAGGGGTTCGCGTCCCATTAGGTAGTAGGCGGGGTAATAGCCCACCTAGCCGACGATGGGTAGCCGAGCTGAGAGGCTGATCGGCCACACTGGAACTGAGACACGGTCCAGACTCCTACGGGAGGCAGCAGTGGGGAATATTGGGCAATGGGCGCAAGCCTGACCCAGCAACGCCGCGTGAGGGAAGAAGGTTTTCGGATTGTAAACCTCTGTCGCAGAAGACGAAGGAAGTGACGGTATTCTGTGAGGAAGCCCCGGCTAACTACGTGCCAGCAGCCGCGGTAATACGTAGGGGGCGAGCGTTGTCCGGAATTACTGGGCGTAAAGGGAGCGTAGGCGGTCTGATAAGTTGGATGTGAAATACCCGGGCTTAACTTGGGGGGTGCATCCAATACTGTTGGACTAGAGTACAGGAGAGGAAAGCGGAATTCCTAGTGTAGCGGTGAAATGCATAGATATTAGGAGGAACATCGGTGGCGAAGGCGGCTTTCTGGACTGCAACTGACGCTGAGGCTCGAAAGCGTGGGGAGCAAACAGGATTAGATACCCTGGTAGTCCACGCTGTAAACGATGAATACTAGGTGTAGGGGGTATAAACTCCCTCTGTGCCGCAGCAAACGCAATAAGTATTCCGCCTGGGGAGTACGGCCGCAAGGTTGAAACTCAAAGGAATTGACGGGGGC